>Ga0065711_1037929_pt1 | contig 19332 bp, 7 predicted proteins | sample Hoacrofraction12_FD_59098 | JGI IMG/M metagenome (GOLD analysis project Ga0065711, IMG submission 59098) | Hoatzin crop microbial communities from Cojedes, Venezuela - Epithelial fraction 12 v2 (version 2) | ecosystem: Host-associated > Birds > Digestive system > Esophagus > Crop | place...
TTATCGCCCTGCTTCCTCCACGCAGGATCCTGAACTCGACCATTTCATGGTCACTGCAGCCGAGTCCACCTCCAACCTTCACATCCTCCACCAGTCCCTCCTTGTTTGTTAACACGAGGTCCAGCAACGTGCCTTTCCTTGTTGGTTCCTCCACCACTTGCATCAGAAAGTTATCATCAACGCTCTGTAGGAACCTCCTGGATTGCGCCTGCCTAGCTGTATGGTCTTCCCAGCTGATGTCAGGATGCTAATGGAGCTACAGTAAGCATTCGCCCCTCAACAGAGGAGAAGCTGGGAAGGGGGAAGGTGTTCTGCTACAAGACATCACAGACACTTGCTAAGAGCAGAGAAACAAAAAGACATAATACCCTGAATTTCATGCCATGCTTTGTAAGGAGAAAAATCTAGTGAGTGCAGTCTCTTCTGACCCTTCTTCCTAAAACATGGCCACGTCCCCATCCCAATCCAACAGTTCTTCACATTCTGTTGCTCACCACAGTTTCTTTTCCTGGTGTCACTCTCCAGAGCTTTCCATCCTGGTCCAACAGCTCTTCAGCAAGATGCTTCCAAACATGACCCCCAAAACTTACACCTTTTCCTTCAGTCCACACCTCCCTTGTACCCCAGCTTTTGGTCACTCCCACACTCCTACCTCCTTCCGTCTCACTTGCGAGGTTAACAGCTCTCAGCATGGCCAGGGACCCACCTCCTACTCAGTTTTCTTTATTTCTCAACATACAGAAGTACCTTGGGATCAGAGGCACTTCCAAATTCCTGTTAGGTCTGCTCAATTCTTCAGTTTAGTAACAGCTATTTCAAAGTTGTTGTTCCTTAGCACTACATTAAATATTTACCACTGCATTTTCTTAGATTTTGTTTAAAAAATAAATCATGCAAATGCTGAAATTTTATAATTTGTGTTCTGCACAAATCCAATGAATTTTAATGATCTTTCCCAGTAGGAGGAGGACAAAATAAGTATATAATAGGCTGAAATGAACTAGGCTCAGGAACAAAATACCAATTTAAAAAAAAACAAAAAACACCCCAATCCACTGTATAGTTACTTAAGTACCAGAGACACAAAAACAATTCATAAAGGTATTATATCTTATCAGATACACACAGTAATATTTAGAAAAATATTCAATGTAAGTCCTTTGGTAGAGTCTAGAAAAGCACAGAACATACAGTTGTACGTCTAGTATCTCCACTTATCACATGAAATGTTCTCTTCACACAGGCAAGCGACCAAAAATGGGAACCTGAACAGAGCAGACTGAAACACAGCAGGGCTAAGAAACACTGCATCTTTCCTTGAAAGAGAAACTTCTGAGAAAAACATGCAGTTGATAGTTTCTCTAGCGCATTCACATAGTTATCGTATACTGTACTTTTGGAACAGATCTGTAGAGTAGGCAACAAGAAAGGCCAAGAGTGCAGGAGACTTGGTATGACTTAATATTCTAGTCATAGCTGCACATGTCCCCATTTTGTTCTTTACCACACAGAAACCACAACTATACGTTACATGTCCATCAGAAAGAGGATGCATTTTTTAATGTTTTAATGAAAATAATGCAAAGTACAGAACTTCACAGTGATGAGATGCCTAAACCAGGAGAATTTCCCCAGCTCTACAGCAGTTATAAAATACTACATAATAATCCTTTACACTGAAAGCACTTACTAAATTTGTGCAAAACTTACACGCTGCAATTTCCAGAAAAGTATCACGCTACAAATGCATTCCATTCATTCAGAAGCAACCCAGATTCAGTACTACAGAAGCTGAAGGTACTGCTCAATGCAATGATTCATAGTTTCCCTAATAGAAAGATTCAGCAGTTTTCAGTCGAGACCTTTATTCCCTCTCTGAATAAATGATGCCTGAAATTTTTATTCTTGTTCTAATGGAATTTCAATGGCCTTCACTGCAAATCTACTGGAAATTTTCGCATATTAAGTGGAAAAAATTAAATGATGTTAACCACATTTTAATGTGATTAAGGCTGACAGGGTCATTATTTCTGCTAATCACTCAGTTTAAAAAGCTCAAACAAAACTTTGTAACAGCCAACGTTTTTTCGGATTTTCATATGTCTGCTGTAGTCAGGAATTAAAGCCACCACAGAATATGAAACAGTACATATCATTAAAAAGATATATCAAGTTTTTTCTGCAATTTGTACATGGATTTCATTACAACTAATCTCAAGATTAAAAAAAGAAAGGGGGGGAATCAATCTTACAATCTGTATACCACTTTACTTTTGTCTTCCCCAATCAGAATACAAAATTGAACAAGACAACACAGATCTCTCTTCTTGTAGCTTCTATTTGCTAGCGAAAAAGAGAAAACATTTCCAATGTCTTGGCCATGAACCAGAAGCTATGCATAATCACTGAAACCGATTTCTTAGAAAGCGTCTGCTGGGCTCCGCAATACAGAGCTCTGCTTGTTACCATTTAGGTCAGCATAAGCTGGAAAATGGGCACAAAAAAGTAGAACAGAGGCAAGTGGCAATGCTGAAGAGCAAATAGTTTATAGTTTTCACAGTGCCTTGTAGTCTCCTCTCGTGGAGGATGAAGGATAGAGAGAAAATTCAGGACACTGCTGCTATGGTCACTGGCTCAGCTCGGGAGCCACAGCCTTCCAGCCAGCCCTGCCGGCTCCCGCCCCGAAGCCTGCCACGGCAGCACCACCGAATCCCGACGGAGCAACTCCCCAAGAGCAGCCACGGAACACAGAAGCCTGGGGGGTGGAAGGCCTTTAATTAAAAACCAGACATAAGTTTGTCTCATTTGCACTACCAGAGAAGAGAGGATGTTGTTTGTGGGATTTACTTTTTGTTTCTTTCTGGGTGGGAGGAGGCTGGTCAGAGTTTTTGTTCGGCTTGGGTTTTAGGCTTTTTGCAGGATTAGCATTTTCTGTAATGACGACCCCTGTAATGCTTATTGCCTGCTTAATAATTAATACCAACCCCCCTGTGGATCCTCTTTTCTGGAGGACCTGTACCTCTCATGCCATGTTATCTCTCTCCTCACAAACCCAAAACTTACAGATGATTAAAAAAAACAGGAAAATTTAAAAAAGCATTTCATCATCCAAACTCATTTTTCTACATAAGTAACTGTGTTTATACTTAAGGTACTTTAGAAGAGAATGAAAGTGCAGACAGACTGATTCGCATTGATCGTTCCCATCTGGTTTAATAGATACATTTCAACCTTATTGAATCACTAAAACTTCCATTACAGCAGCTTCTTGAATTACAAAAAAAGTATTAAAAAAACAGAAAACAAGATCATTACCTTCTTAACCTTAAGGTATGTGAAATTTATCTGAAAAATATTTTATTTCTTTCCCATTCCTTGGCAAAGTATCCAATCACATACGGAGATTTTTAGATCTACTTCATAATTACAACAAAAAAATGCTGAGCAAAACAACAGTCATTAATGACACGCAAGTCTTTTCATACAAGACTTTACTTCTACCTTCATATCTAGCATGTACTGCTAACTCTGTATTTCAACACCCAGCAGCTTTTTTCCTAAAGAACATTTGATTCCTGCCTGAATACCTTCCATAACAAGAAAAAGTCCAACAACATCAGATCATTTACTATCAAGGAACAAACTACATTAACATCAATATCATATTACAGCTGTAGTTTGCGATGTTCTCAAAAAGACACATTACTGGTATTGTCGGACTTTCTAGTTTTAGCGTGAAGCCATGCACTAGTGCATCAACTAACAACCTCACTGAATTCTTGTGCTCATCTAAGCAGGGACCCTGCTGAATGTCCTAATGCATCTTATTGTGAATCTTCAGCAAATAAAACTTCATGTATGAGCTCATGATGTGCTTTGCTGCTGGAAAGTCACAGGCTCTGTGGGAAGCTTTTTATCTTCCCAGCAGTCAGTTCTCTGAGAACATCAGTGCAGCTACTGTAGTTACCTGTAGATTACTTGTATTTTCTCACATCTGTGTCCAGCAATCTAAACCATGATGATAAAGGGTCATTAGGTTTTGAGTGAGGAAGGGGATGGACTAGACAATTTGCTCTGATAAGCTCCTTGTTGTGAGCGCCGGTTTAGAATGTGAAATGCGGGGTTATGCACAATCTCAACTCAAAACCAGTGCTCTCAGAGCACCAATTAAAAATCATGCTCAGCCCACCTTAAACTACACAAACACATCTTACCCAAAATTTTTACAATTAATAATATTGCAATAAAATAATTCTGTCATGGTAAGAAGGACATCAACTGTCTATTAGCCACAAAAGAATTCAGGTACAATTACTAAGATAACTGCTGTTTGGAGCACAGCAAAGCAATTTCCCACAGTGGGACTTACAGTTCAATTTACCAGTTGGGCAAACATTTTGTGCTCTGTAGTGGTCTAGAGAGTTAACGGTTACCTGTAACGTTTGAGCAATGTTATACTTGGACAAAACTTTCTTCAGCTCAAACAGGTGTTTCAGCTTTATCTGTTCTGTGAATACACATTTTTTTCCCCAACCTTGTCCTAAGAACTATTTTAAGGTTTTTCAATTAATATTAAATGCAAATTTATGAAAGAGCCAATGGCTGTATTTTCCCATTCCAAGCTACTCACATTGAGGTCTTGTAAGTTATAGGCTACTTGGAAGAGGGATGAGAACAAGCACAATGTCACCTATAAAATTATGTTAGTTCTCAAGCAACTTAATGAGGTGGTAAGAGGCTATTTTTCCTTACGGGGTATTCTTAATTCAGTAAAACAACAAAAAAAAGGATTACATAAGTTAGACAATACTGTTACGAACTGAGACACACGTACCCACAAATTAAAGAAGGCTGCGTTTCCATACGCAGCAAAACCAGATTAGACCGTGAATACAGTATACAGTGAGAACATTCCAGTGACAGAGCTATAAGAATCTTAAAATACTTGTAGTGAAATTTTGTGTCAAACTCTAGGAAGTATTATGGTATTATGTTAGGCAATAGACAATTATATGGAAAGACGAAGGAGCCATTGCATATTTCTTGGTCTACACGCAAGTTGTCACAAGAAACTCTGAGACTTAAAGAGTATGAAGACTACTACACTTTCCTCTTCTCAAAACTAAACATTAAAATAACTACCATTCAAACACTAACTCCTCAGCTTAGGTAGTTCAAAAGGGGTTTTCTCCATTGTCCTTGCAGAGATGATGATATCCTGCTACATTGCTTTTGAGTCTTAATTTCTAGTCAGTGAAGAACAGAAAACTGATATTTTACACAAAAAAATCGGTCTATTTCCAAAGTAGAATAATAGTAACAATGCATGCTCATAATAGATTTTCCACCAAGATTTAAAACCAGCATTTTATCAGTTAATTTTATACAGACACATCTCCTGGTTCTGACTTCTGCAAGAGGACTAGCTACATACACCACACTTGAATTGTTTGGTTTTTTTTTATTATTACTACATGGCCTTTAATGAAAATGCAACATTTTGAGAACTAACATTAACAGTCTGCATCATCAGAGAAAATGAATCCTTCATAATTATTCATACACTGAGTAACTGTAAACCTAAATCATTTCAGAAGACCTGAATGTGTCAAGAACTTTGACAATTATGACTGGAGCCAGGAAACTGTAGCACTGCAGAATTTCTTATGAATTTTTCTAGTTACTTTTTATAAATGCTGTCCTAGATGACAGCTTAATGTGTACCACATGCAATATTTATTCTTCTTCAGTGTCAGACTGTCTAGCCATCCAAGGGAATACAAAGAATGTCACTTATTAGGATAAAAGCACAAGGAAGGTAATCAAGGACATATGTAACATCAGCCAATCATGCCCTATTTCAACATCCTATTCCATTCATAACAGTTCAACAATTATTTGCTTACTGATAACTTGCTTTCAGGCTGTTTGTGTTCCCCATAATGGTGGTTTGCATTTATTTTGCTCTTTAGAATTGGACACTTGCTGTGCCATGCATGTTTGTCAAAACTTTATATCTTCTGTCAGAAATCGCTTTAGCATATCAAATCATTTCTGTATGTCAGAAATCACTAATAGAACAATCTAGTTACCTTTTGTGTCAATAGGGTACTGACATAACTAGAAATCAGAAACAAAAGGCTCTCACACAAGCACACACTACTGCACGACTGGCAGCTAAAGCCATGTTTCTGTTTAATATACTTCGAGTGCACAGCTGTATCTTTATGGAAAACCTAATACAGAAATTAGACTTTGACTGGAATGGAAAAATATCTCAGAAATATACGGCCTAAACACAAAGCCATTAACTTTGTTTTTTAAGCTTGAATAACTAAATACCTTACTAGTCTGCCATGTCTCTACCATGTGGGTGTTTTTTTTTTATTTTACCATCGCCTATAGGGAATACTTACAGACATCTGCCGATTCCAACCTATCTGATGGATCAAGTTATGAAAAAGCATTAATTCCCAAAGACAAGTAGAGACAGGCAGATAGAGGGAGCCAAAGACAAACATTTACCCTCCATAAAGTTATTTTAAAATAATGATAATAATAATAATAATCAAAATAATTTTAAAAACATGCACGCACACTTCATTAATCTGAGTATCCTGCAACATAAATATTTTATTAAATAAAACCAGGTATGGATTTAATGAGCCTCTGAAATAAAACATAAGCTGGAAGAACCATCACATGTTTTAGATCAACAACATTGTGCAGGTTTTCAATCTATTAGGTGTTAAGATTTTTTTTTTTTAACAAAAGCCATTTGTTTGGATTTAAATACATTTTCACTTCAGAAGTGTAACACTGCCAGTGCATGAGAACAAGAGCGAGACTTGATATACAGCAAACCTGATTAATGCGTTTTCATTGTTCAACTCCATGAAGTACAAAACCAGCACATGCACTTACTCTCTTTCAAATATTTATCTTCTAAACATTTCTTCAGGCTTTACAAACTATTGCCAGAGCACAGTAAATCCCAAACATTATTTTATTTAACGTCTTTCCAAGTGAACAATAATTAAGGTCGAGCATTGGTAATAAAGGATAACAAGATACCCATACCAAATGTCTCATTTGACAGTTCTTCCGTTAAACATTTATAACCTATGAACTTCCCTCTCCAATTTAAACATGAAGAAGCATCTATTCCTGGCTTCAAAACAAGGATACATAGTTCTGTTCATTGTAAAACTAGTGACTATCAACATATGAACATTAGTCATTAGTATTACTCATTAGAAGAAACTCCAGTTGTAAAAATACTCTGCCAAAACTTTAGAAGGTAAGTAATCTTTCTTGGGAAAAAAAAAGCAGTTAAATGAAAACATATTTCCATAGAACTTAATACACACAACTGAGCTGTCAATAACCACAAAATTACAACTATTTCAAAAAAACAAATAAAATGCATCATTATTTCAAAATAATCATAAATGAAAAATGTGTCTGTCAATTGTGAAACAAAGAATTTGCTTCAGAACTAAAATGAACTCGTAAAAGGGGTGCCAAAGTCACATCAGCCTATATTTCCAATTCTAGAAAAGAATCTTCCTTCTTAAACACTATTTTTCTATTTATAATAAATGATTTTTGATTGGCTGATGTTCCCATTTAGCCCCTATTTGTAGAAAATGAACAATAATCCATAAAATATTTCCCCAGAGAATGGATATGCTGCAGACCATTAATGAAGAACAATTTCAAGATGAGTATTGTTCCCAGACCCCATAAACATCTCAAATATCAACTGCAGTGAGATAAAGAATGGTAGGTGAAATAAAATTAACTCCAACTATGAGAACTTAAAGAGATTAACAGAACTGTGTAGCATGTGGTAGCAACAAATGTTTCAAGACATGATCCAGACAGAAAAAGAAAAAAATCAATAAGCAGAATTTTAGTAGTACATACATGTACTTGTTTGCAAATGAGACACACCAGTACCGAGTAAGAGATTATGACAGGGAAGTTACTTTCTAATTTGGACATTGTGTAAGAGACTATTATAGTGATACTGATTGCAGGGCCCAATCCAAATTTCCCCATACAGATGTTTTTGCAAAAGCAATACAAGTAATTCTCTTGTTATTTCAGAATAAGAGACAATATTATCAGAGGGGGTTCTGCTTAAACAAATTCTAAAATGTAAGCTCCTCTGCCAGTTATTACAACTGTTGATGTTGAACTCTACCAGGAGAATGAAAGACTGTCTTTCCTCCCAAACCCCCCCACGGTTACAAGCGGCGAGGAGCTATCAGATCCTAACACAGAGAAGGAGCTGCTCGCATTGCTCCCATTGCACCAAGTGAGACGACGGCCTCTCACCGCTCTACAGCCATCCAACAGCCTTCCTCTCTGTCTTCCAAACCCTCAGTAGGACCCACACAAAAATAACTGGCGGTTTTTAAATGCCATGTCAGATATAATAATAACGGACTATGCACAACTTCTGTTTCTATGTTGTCTGGTTGACAAAGACAGGCTAATAGTGCTTATTCATTCTGAAAAGCACAGGGCTCAATAAATTAATAAATAATAATAACTTAATATGCAATAACTTAAGAATAAACAACTACTATCAAGAATAATAATCTCTTGCGCAATTCTCTAGTAGGTGATTTATAAAGTAAAAGGGAAAAAACCACCCACCTTTATTTAAAAAAAAAGAAAATCCTACTTTCTAGGATGAGACCTGCTCATTAATGGGACAAATTCAAGTTATTCTTTGAGCTCACAAACCAAACTATGGCATATGTAGATCAGGCTCTACCCCTCTTTTCCCTATCAAAATTCTCCTGAGATTCAAACAAGCAGAAAAGGTAACTTGATTCAGCTACAGCATATTAGCAGACAGCATTTTAACTGCCATGAGAAACGTAACTGGACCTTTGTAACTTGCATCACAAAGGAGACAAAGTATTTCTATAAGTCAACAACAAACAGAAAAATGCAGCAGAACAGAGCTTATCTTCTCCAAGTAGATTCAGACACTCATTTTCAATCAAAGAATCCCTGGCATATTTAATTGAGTAGACTATTTCACTTCCTTCTCTTTCTCTCATCAATATCATTACATTCAAAAATCACGGTGGTGAGGGTGGCTGTGCTTGTGTCCTACTTCTTCACTAGCAACGATGTTTCTCTTCAGGAACTTGAAATGTAAAAGGGATTTTGACACAAACATCTACAGGCTTACATGCACAGTCAAACTGCTTTACTCTAAAAGAGTGAAGTCACTACTGAACTATTTACCATTGGAAGTAGGATTTGAAGTCTGTATCTGAGGTAATGATACTGCAGAGAGGTGACAGCACTGATCTGGTGGTTAATAGTATCCTAGTCTCCTCCAAAATCCCTGAGGACCTGTTGATGGGGTTGTGTTGCTGATGCTCAGGACTAACAACCCTGGTCTGGAACACACTGTAAATTACAAAATTTGGTCCTCAATATAAATGCTGCATTCTTGAGTTGCTCACCCTTCCCCTTTCTTCTATTCTGTAACAGTAAGTGAGAAAAATATTGTTTCTTCTTCACTTTTTCCACTTCAATGTTTAAGACTTGACTGGCTCAGAGTACTGTGAGAGACTCCTATTCTCCTAAATAGAAGCTAGTCTGAATCTAAAATCCGAAGTGATAAAAAGCAAGATGAGACCCTCTGAAGCTAAAAATCTCTCTTTGGTGTATCAAAAAAGACATCAGGCTACAGAGAATTACCAAACTCATTTAGTTGCCCGTAAAACTAATGTAGTAAAACTATGTAAAACTACGCATTGTCAAAAGCTATGCTCTAACCTTCAATAAACAAGAGGGAAGAATCCTAAAGAAGAATTTATTCAAAGAATTAGAAATCTGCATTCAGGGAAGCAAGCAGCACACTGCTTAGCCAGCAAAGTCCACAACAGCAGCGTTCAGTGATGGACCACAACTGCGTACAACATACATTTAAATCACTCCAAAAAAGGAAAGCCTTTGAAAAAGAGAACTGACTTTGAACACATACTTTCTTTGCAGACATCATTCAGGAGATAATTCACTGGTGTAATTCCAGAAAAAAAAAATGTGCAATTACTAGACAATATCAATATTTTTATGGGGTAACTTGGTTTTAAAGTAAAGAACATTTCCCCAGAACATTTTGTCTATGGTTTCCCAGCACCAGCACTTTTAGGGAAGCTGTAAGGAGAAAGCACAAGCTTCCCAAACAGTGGAAAGTAAGTAGCAGAAAACTGAAGCAAGCCTGTTACACACCATACTGGGAAGAAAGAAGAGCAGTTATACGTTAGTCTCTGCTTTCTCCATATCCACTATACAGCAACAAAATCTATACTCAGACATATCTCTCATCTCAGGTTTGTTTCTGAGCAGTTTAAGCGTTCTTCATTTTTAAACAGACTGAAGCTTGCAAAGGATGCTGTACCTCACGATGCACCCAGAGCCAGGAATATGTCACACTGCAATGATTTTGAAACAAAGTTTGTGTCATTGTCTCTGATAACGTCACCGCACACCATTTTTCAGTGGAAGCCCCTCTCTTCACTGCTCATGCTGTCTACACACTGAATGAAGCAAAGTTGTGTAATTAACTGATTTGAAATCTAGTGCCACATTATTCTCTCCCCTAGAACTATGTATCTTAAGTAGCATGTGCTTATGAACGTGACAAAAATATTTATTGAAATGTCCCAATTCCAATTAAGATCAGGAAGTAACATGGTTTCTAAAGTGTTCAGCCAGTACGTACAAATAGAGATGCCCCTTCTTACCCTGCACAGGTTTGGGTAACTTTAGAAATAGTTCAGTTTTTGCTTGTTGCAAGCTAGCATCTATTGCTTTAGATTTTGCCTATGAAAATTCAACGGTTTAAATAAAATATCACACAAATTACTTGATTCTGCGAACTGCCATGGCACGTTAGAAAAAGTATCGTTAGCAATTCATAAGACTACACAAGCCGACTACAAAACTGGTGGAGCATCCAAACTCAAACCTGCGGTTGTTGAACATTACGGCCACACCGACAGAGCTGTGTGTAAACAGCTCAGAAATTATGGTGATGACAGGCAAAGAAAACAAAAACACCAAGAGGAATGTCTGGAGAGAGAAGAAAAAAAGGAACAGAAGATTGAAAGCAAAGCTGAATTGTTCAAAAGGAGGTTTGGTGTGACACGCAGCTGGCAAGACAGAGATTGTACACATAGCAATGAAGCTGAGAAGTTACTTCTAGCTGCTCTCACCCAGCACAGCCTTAGTGACGTGAAGTGTAAATATATAGTTGTTTTGTGTTACTCTGATACTATGACCAGCTCGATGCACACGGATGCTCTCAGAGAATATGGGAGGCTCGCTGGGGTACGGCTGTGTTGGGCTGCTGTTTGGTGTTGTGGTACGCTGGGCTGTCATGTGTCACTCACAACAATGCAGAAACTCTTCATCATCACGCTGGCCATCCTACAACTTTTGATGAGCTATAAGAATAGCTTGAAGCTGCCTTTATCTGCCCAGGATAGGCCTTCCCAAAAACCAGGAGGTTCCCCTCCACCACCACCCCACTTTTTACAAGTTTCAAGACTCCATATATCCTAAGTGAACTACTGAGGCTTTATTCCCCGACTTCACAACCCACACTTTCGCAATTTGTAAGTGCCATGTTGTAACCAGGTGGACTGAAATTTTTGAAAACAGCCTCACCATACAGCATTGCCTATTTTTAAAACATTCCAGAAACATTTGATTTGAAAAATTTTACTGTCCTAATATTTAGAGGCCAAGATGTTTGGCACAGAGCAAACTTGGTATCAGAGATAAACCATCACACTTGTGCGAAAGTCCATCCAAATCAGAAATTCATGTCCTCAGTAGCAAAACTGCTCAAATTTAACACTGAGGAGTCTCGGCGATTTAATCTGTTTCCATAACCACAGCACCTGCGTGCAAGCGGAGCACTGGAGTGAAACTGGACTTTTCCTGGAAGGTGGTTTTGTGTCTGGGCTGAGCCTACATACCAGAGCTGAGAGCAGAGACCCACCTTCCTCACGCTTAGAGACACATCCCCAACACCTGCTGCTGCCCAAACAATATGCATTCACATTCCAACGGGCAAAGCAAAGCAAAGCAGGAATTCTGGTGACAGAAATCACCCAGACCAAAGGACTGGATGGGAACTAAGCCAGCAAGAATGGGATGATATCAGGTAAGAGGGAGAGACAATCTGGCAAAGACCGCGGAGAACACATCAGCTAGGAAGAGGGTGGGGCAAAAGGTTTGGGATAGAACAACTGTATGAGAAGTCCCTGAAACTGGTAAGATAGAAGACTACAAGAAGTCAACTGGCAAAGTCAGGCAAAGGTGCTGGAAAGAAAAAGAGACCACCATTGGCTGATGGATGATAAATTAATTTGTATCCATTAATTAATTTGTATAAGAGATAATAAAGATAATAAAGATAATAAAGATAAAGATAATAAAGAATAACTGTTTATTAAGCAAACAGCATGCACTATCCCTTACTAGTACAACCTGAGCTGTAAGGTACTCTCTCAGTCAGGCAGCAAAGGCGCAACATGAAGCCGAAATTCTAGATCTTATTGACATCGAGTATCTGACTTCACAACTTGTGTGTGCAAAACTCCATTTATACACAGATAATATAAATAATCTTTTAATATTTTTTTAAAAAACAATCCAGTTGTAAGGCAGGGACAAAAAGTGCAACATATTTAAAAAATAATAATTTTCCAAATCTGCCAGCATAGAAGACAGCCTTAAAATCATTAACCAGCTATGTCAAGAAAACATCTCAATACCGCAATGGCATTACAACTTATAGTTTAACGAATTCTACATCAAATACATTCTCAAATATATTTCTAAGAATAAAATCTATCTACCTAAACATCCATGACTGTATGATCTATGGTATATTTAAATATACACTTAATGTAATTCAGAAAATAACTGTAATTCAAAAGCTGAAGGTAGTGAAAATTGCATTCTGCCCTCACTCGGGTATCTTGCTACATGACCAATATGCTGATATTTGCAAATAACTCTTTGCTCTAAGTGATGTAATTCTGTCTGTCTCTGCACTGCAGAGGTTCACTAACAGCAGCATCCCTCCTTTTAGAAGAAGAATGACTTTTAGGTATTTGGTCCAAATGGGATTTTTTGGGGGGTTTTAGCAAAATTAGCAAAGTTCATCTATTTCAGACAGCATTTGAAAACAGCTGAAACTTGGACAGTGAAAGGAGATTGTACTTCAGCGGAACTAAGATGGAGATGTTTCATACTTTTATTGTCACATTTCTAGCTGTAAAAGAGATGGATCTGGCCTGCAGCTGTTGTTTCCCTTAATTTTATTTCCTGTGAATTTATTTACTCAGATTCTTAAATGTACATATCCTTACACTGTTTGTTAAATCATATTTTGCTTCACACTAATGTTACCATTTCCATTAATCTTTGTTTCTTTATTTTTTAAACTGTCTTTTTGAAAGGTCTCAAACCAAAATGCAGGTAAAATGCTAAGGAAGAACTTTCACTCACTTTTCTTTTTTTTTTTTTTTTTACATAGGGATCAAATATTTACTGCTAACCAATTTAAGAAGAGCCTGTACAAAAACAGTATCTCCAGGACTTCTCTAAAAGCAGACATTATTTAAGAGTGGAAGGGAAGGTTTGGGAGCATAGGGTTTTTTTGTTGTTGACTTTCTTTTGAGTTTTCTTTTCTTGTTTTTAATAGGTGTACTGAAGCCATGAAAACCTTCTGGATAGCACTTCTGTCACCATTCTCTTGCTCTACCAGCACGTGACATTGCCTTGCTCTTTCGCTACGATGGTGAGCACACAACTATTAGAGCTGTTCTACCGCTGGGCACGTACCCACAGAAATACAACCAAGAACGCCAAGTCTCCATTTACAAACAGATAATAACTTTCTTTCCTAACTAGTTGAAAAGTGAAAGACTGAGTGAAGCAGATTAATTCATACTCAAGCCTATTGAGTCTTCATTGTACTTTGCCCTTGACATATCTTTCTTCATGTTAGATTTCCCCACCCCACCCCCCCTTTTTTTTTAATATTTGGAACATCTGAAGCAATATGGAAAAGATGAATAGAAAAGGATTATTCACTCTCATACTACAAGATCTAAGGAGCATCAAATGAAATTACGATGTGGCAGATCCAAAACAAGCATAAGGAAGTACTTCTCCATATAGCACATAGTTAAACTGTGGAAGTCCCTGCTCCAGGATATTGGGATGCCAAAAGTATACTTGGGTTCAAAAGGTCAATGGCTAAATTCATAGAATAAAAACCAGCCAAAAATTATTAATCACAAGTATATCATATCTGGCTTAGTCAGTTCTACAATAACAGACTGCAAGAAGCTGGATGCATTACACTGTCTGCTTAATCTGCTCCTCTAATCTTCCCTGGACATCTGTTAGTGGCCTGTCAGAAACACGATACCAGAAAAGACAGACCTTTCATCTGACCTAATTATGCCTATTCTAGCTTAAGAACATTAAAAATGCAATAAAAATTAACAGGGAAAAGGTATTATTAAATATATGTCACCTTTCTAAACACACAGCAGTAAGATACTCCAAAAGAGGTACCCTATCCCATCAACACCCAACTTATTTTTGTTAACAGAATGTCTACCATAACATTGTGAGAAACAACTGCTTGAAAATAATGTTAATGCACATTTGGATACTCAACAAGTCTGAATTATATTAGAGAAAATAATGCTCAAAAATCCATATCAAGTCTCAGATGACTTAGTTATGATGCTATAGTTAATAGAAAATCTTTAGCAGCATAATCAGCTCTTTAAATTACAGTCTATGCATAGGATGAAAAAATTCACTTGTTCAGACCTGAGAAGTTGAGTCAAAAGACTCCGCTTTGACACACACAGTCTTCCTGGTGCTCACTGCAAAGAGTAAGTCCAAAATACTGAACTGAACAGTACGCTAAGCATGGTCCACTATATCCACTCACTAATTAGCTCCACATATTTCATAACTGGAATCCATATTATGAGCTACTAAAAGCACCCTCTTTTGCACGACTAAAATGTAAACCTTTAATTAGGTGAAGCGCTGATAAATCTCATGCCACAGATTTATGTGACATCCTGTGACTCAGAAAGCAGTTTTAACTGAAAATTAGTAGGCTTATTTAGAACACTTTCATAGTAAAACCCGAATACATGTACACCATGTTAAGGTACTAGATTCATACAGAAATCATTAGGAGTTATTAAAAGAAAGGCTAAAGTATTCGTTGAGAGCACAGCAAAATGTAGTAAGAATGGTTTCAGTGGATTCCCCCATAAAACATCATGATTACTGTCATCTGATCATAACACAAGTGCGACTAACACAGCTGCCATGTCAGCTTCTCTTCAGGGGCTTGGTCTTAATCATAAATCAACTGAATGACTAATTCAACATTGTTAAAACCAGCAAGTAACCGCTTGGAGCCATTCCAGTTTTTACATCTTTCAAAAGGTCAATACACCTACTCAAATGCACAATAGTCCCATCTTACACTGTGTTTTCTTCTTTTCTGGGATTGAAAAATAACATGTTAGCACTTAAATGTAAGTGTGTTTTAACTAACAATTAAAATGTTCATTAATTCTGAAAGAGTGACCCATTAAAACAAAGACAATTTTAGTTTTCCTCTCTACCTGCAATCAAAAAGCCTCTCCTCTCCTTTGCTGCTTTAAACACTTCTATAGTTGTAGAAGTCTTATGAAAACCTTTTACTACTGAGCGTTTCCTGCATTAACCTTACTTTTGTTATAGTAATATGATGAATTAAGCTCAGAACTAAACTTTTTCAAGTTGAATGACTAGTCTGAATGTGGCCTGCATTTCAAATATGAACCTCTAGCCCTCAAAATAATAACAAAAAACACAAATTAAGTGACATCTAACAGGAAAATATATTCTAATCATTTACATCTGCTTGCACCACACAAATGACAAAAGCCTACCGTGAGCATCCTTCATAGAACACATTTATTCTACTCTTAAATATAAAAGCTATGTTGCATAAACAGAGGATTTAAAGCTGTGGCAGAGTGGCTGAATGAAAGAAAATGGCAATCTTTCTGGTTCTAGTAGATGCCTTTCCCTATCACACAATGTTTCCCACTCATGAATACATGACAAATACTTCCTCAATCATTTTTTACGAGCAGGGATGCACAGGGGGTAGTCAATGGCTAGCTTGAGGGAAAATAGAAACAGCAGGAGGCAGAAACTGTACTGAAAATGGCTATGTGGTAAATTCTCTTCTGGAACATCACTCAGCTACCCAGGCTTTGATCTTTCAACTACAATTACACTCACATCCATGAGATCTGGGTATACTTTTTAAAAACTAAATGATTAATTGTAATAGAAACAGTTAAACCATTTCATTATACAACTCCTCAGCTTAAACATATGATTTTTTATAAATTAAAAACTGCAATTTATACAAAGATTTGCTTTCAATGGGGTTTAACTATGTCATCATCACAACTAGTCTCACAAAAAACATAGGGTGACTGGCGACAGCTAAATCACAGACTGGCGTCTCCTAAGTAGTGTCTCTACCATTAGGGTCTGGGAAACGGTATTTACTGTACAATTAGAGCCAGTGAGCTCTACCTGTAATCATCCAAATACAGGTGTGAGGATCCTTTTTTGGACAGGGAGACCGACTCTTCCATTTCCACAGAAACTTCCATGTCTGTACTGTTATAGCGAACCTCAAGAAACCTCAACATTTGTACTTTGAAAAAAATATCACCTGACAATAACAGAGCAAATGCTACTATCCTGATTTTAAAGACTTCCTTGGGTAGAACCACTGGTGATGTTTAAATCCTCACACCCAAAACACATTCAAAGAAGGAACAAATTAATTTAAAATTACGAAATTTGGCCAAAAATGAACAGCCTACATTATTACATTTGTTATCAAGTTTATTCCAAAGTCTGTGTTTTGGGCTGAGAGGGTTTGCTATTAAATAGGTTAAATTTTGCTATTTAATACTAACACAAAATGTCTTGGAGTATCAAAAGGACAGTTTTAGTTGCAGTAATTTCACAGAATTTATTCTAATGATTTATTGGAGTTAACCATCTGACATTAATTATTGTTTTGGCTTCCAGTCTATGAATGTTTATTTTTCAGTTTAAAGCCTTCTCACTCTTTGATATCATATGGAAATGAGAATTTTTAATGGAAAATTGAAACCATGTGCATCTAAGTACTTAATGAAGTACAGGGAGAAACAGAGGGTGCACTTTCGGAGAATTCAGATATTCCGCTTTAGATACTTTTGATTTGTTTGGATGAGTTACACGCATATATCTGTTCACAAACACACGTTTATACATCCTCAGAGTATCTCGCAAGTACAGTGTTTAAAGACCTGAATACTAAGAAAAGGTTTGATTTTTGGCTGTTGTTTTTTTACACTAAATGTACTGCTCTAGATTTTTCTTCATTGTATACTACTCAATTTGTTCCCCTCCTCCACAAACCAATCTTTATGCTGTCTAGAGCTTCCAATGACATGCTAAATGCTGTACTTCTCAACAGCGGATTCCCACCATATGTCTGCCACGTTGGGGCTGGATCTTCATCCAGTTCATTGAATGCCTGATAGACTGGTTTTGTAACCATCATGTACTGAAGTCATAATATTGAAGTCAGGCATACTTGACTAAAACCTACGCTGTTCATGGCATTCAAGCCCATCAGAGCAGGCCTGTAAACTGTAAGCAAAGTGCAAACAGTGGCAAGGAAGCCAGACACCCAAATGTAGACAGAAAAGTACAGTTAAAATGTGCAATTTTGCCACAATTTGAAAGATTTCTGTGCAATGCGCATAGCTTTAGTCCTCTGGCATTCAACTCTTTCCTTTGAAATGAAAAACATGTTGTTCAGACAATCCGCATTATATAACATGATAAAACCATATGTATATTTAAATCACTACCTCTAAATCAAATCCATTTTCTTCACAGTTAATGGATTCATGTAAAAACATAAGGAAGGAAAGCATATTCTTTTCTATGCTGCGCTTTCATTCAGGGTTTCACCATATGCATTGTACTCCAGCAGCATGCCAATGGGAGCACAAGTAACAAAAGTGCAACATTAGTTTTTATTCCTATTTTAATTAATATCCTCGGTGATCTTAATGTGCAAGGAATTATTCACCACTGAAAAATGTGAAACAGAAACATAAATTTAGATATTTAACCTGAACACACTCACCACTTATTTTTCTTTCTAACGTAGTCTTTTTCAGAGAGGTTAACCAAGTAGATCATCGGTTTTGAAGTAAAAAACAAATGTTTGTTCAAAACATCAATCTACAATAGAAAATACAGGAGGAGAATTTTGAAAACGAGTTGTACCAGCTTGCATTCATTTTATCACCATTTTCCTCATGGCATGTCTGAGAAGGCAACAGAATTAAAGTGTAACACACAGATTACTGACAAACACAGAAACGGCTGATGAATTTAGCATTTAATACACTATGAATATGAAATCTAAAAAAAACACTTTAAAAAAGACAGTAACAGGTAGCAAAATTAGAAGTCAATTCATGGGATAATATTTATAGCCTACCTCTTTGTCATTCCAATCATGATAGAAGCGGACAGCTTTCTTTTCATCTGTTACCCATGTCTTGATTTTGCACATTACATCCTACGCAAGATCAAGAAAAAACAAAGTCAAAAACTCAGCTGGACATCAGACCATTCTCTTCCATAAACTAGACGTGTGTATATATTAAGATTCAAAACATACAGACAAATTAAAAATTAGAGAGTACCTTTTAAAAACAGATTTTTACTCTCCAAGAGAAACAGAAAAATCGCTGCTTTAAAAGTCACCGAAGAGCAATATCAATTATTAAAGCGATACAAATCCCGTAATTAGGAAGTTAAATACACACAATACTCAAGTATCATCTCTCACCACCGCGAAAATTAGCAGAGCTCATAAAACATATGTAAAAATCAGTACATTTTAGATTGCTTTTCAAACTCAGTAAGACACAACATTTCAGCATCCAGCGGGAGAGACCACGCACAACATAAACATGCCATTAAGAAAGGGGAACGGGTGGGAAAAAACACAGCAAATATCTGTGTTTTTTTTTAAAATAGCCAGCAGAAGAAATCGAGCCTGTTATTGATGATCCACCCTTCAAGAAATTAATTCAACTGGCCAAAGCCCTTTTTATTCCGCATTAATTTTTCACCAACACCTTCTCCCCCCCCCCC
>Ga0065711_1007625_pt1 | contig 19330 bp, 11 predicted proteins | sample Hoacrofraction12_FD_59098 | JGI IMG/M metagenome (GOLD analysis project Ga0065711, IMG submission 59098) | Hoatzin crop microbial communities from Cojedes, Venezuela - Epithelial fraction 12 v2 (version 2) | ecosystem: Host-associated > Birds > Digestive system > Esophagus > Crop | place...
CCCCCCCCCCAGGAAGGACGACATGCAGGATGAAACCTTTCCAGCAGAAAAACACTCTAGGAAACTGGATGCCTTGAAAACAATGAAACAACTCGCAGTGTGTCAGAGTTGGTGGCATCTTGGCCTCCCATGTGTCCAGGACTCGTTTCCTTTCTTCAGTGATTTTCCAACTATGAATTCACAAGCCAGTGAGTCTTAAGCCACTAAGAGACAGCAGAGATTATTCACTGAGATACAAGTGTCTCAAGTGCCAATGCAGTTGTTTTATAGAGGCAAAGTCTGAACTTCCCTGTGAAAATTGGGTATAATCAACTTTTCTGTGCCCATCTTTCTTTTTTTGGTAACACAGGTACTGATAGCTTTCCTTGCTCTTCTCTATAGTTGCACATTTTTGATGGGTTAAAATATCTAGTTTTGACACAGAAATACTTCAGTAAGCTCTGTGAGAAGAATTACATAAACTAAATGAAATTTCAGTTTCTGACAAACACCAGTACTGTAAACAGCATGTTGTAACAGACAACAGATATCTGCAGCATGTTTCTGTTTTTATCATGTAACTCGAGGGCATAACCAAGTTGTAGCAAAGGGATATTTATCTTATTTTGTACATTTTTGTTTATTTTTCTTTTTGCAGTAGCAGCAGAAAGATTCACAAACCCTCAGCTTTTCTTTTGCCAAATGGTAAAGCCACTTTAAAGTCAGTCTGGGTTGTTATTTTTTTTGACTGAATGTCTCAAACATCTAGTAATTCCCTTCAGACCAAGTGAAGACATGGAGTCAGTGCTGGTCTCTGAAGGACTGGAAAAAAAATGCTCTTATTATGCCCTCTGGAGAAAAGATCAGTCTCAGGAATTCAGAAAGCACACCATGCAAAAGTTGCTTTTCAGACACTACGTCTGCAGGCTGCCTGTAATCAATTACCATAGGGTGTCAAGCAGTCAACCTTTTAAAAACCAATTCATTATAAAGGCAGAACGCAACCTGTTGCTTTGCTTTTTTGCGTATATTTTGTTTGGTTCATATTCACTGATACGTTTCTGTAAGTGACGACTGCAGAAGCTAAAATCTTCACCCTCACTCACAGCTCACTGTGTGCAGCACGCTAGCAGCAGACTGGCATTGGGCTTCATCACCAGATGCCTCAGGGAGAGAAGAAGTAATTTAATGTGAGTCCACAGCCAACGTATTTTGCAGTAAAGTAGATTTCCTGTACTGTAGTTTTTAGTCCCAATTCGTAATCAGTTCAGAACTGGTATATTTTAAAATGGAACTAGCTGGCTTTTTTTATGACTTCAGAGATCTCTATTCCCTCCTGTACAATATCATATTATTCTTCATGTCTTAAGTTTTGAGACAGAAAAGGGGGGAGGTCGGGCAGGCGTATCCTATCAACATGATGGTGCCTGCTGTGGCAAGGGAAACACGTAAGCCAGGCTTTGATTAGGACATGAAAGAGAGAACTGATTTTCCAACTTGTAAAAATTTTCTGGACAGGTTTTATATCTAAGCCAGATACTCCTGGTTGGTGAGCTTACATGCAGCCTGGCCGAGAGATACGGCTGGCCAGCAGGGAGAGTGGCACAGAGGAGGTAGGGAGGATGGTGGCCCCGCAAGCCTGGGGTGGGTTGCCATTCACGAGCCGTGAGAAAATCAGATGTATGCCGACTATCCACCACAGAAGTCTGCCTAACTTTTCTTAAAATGGTTCAGTTAAGATCATTCCACAACTTCCCTGAGCGATCTATTCCTGCTCTTTCATATTCCTAAGGCCAGAAAATTCTGTGTTATCCCTCCTGAATCTTTTATGGTTACAAATGAATCTTGCTTCTTCGTGTCCTTACCCAGACAAACAGCTGATCAGCTTTCTCCTGACAGCCTTCCACGTATTAGAGAACTAATAATGTGTTCAGTCCTCAAGAATTCTCTTCTTTCAACCTCACTGAGCCCAGTTCCTAGCCTTTCTTCGGAGGTAATTCTTTCTAGCCCTCTGATTATACTTTCAGCTCTCCTCTGGGCAGTCTTCCGCTTGCTGGAGTCTTAAAGAGCAATGCCCCAGAGTGAGGTTTTGCTGAGATCTTGTTAGTGCCAATTAGGATGGAATAAGCACTTTCTATGGTTTACATATTTGATGTTTGTTAATATGTTTCCAAATGAAGTTCGCCTTTTCTCAGTAGCGTCTTGACTCGCACCAAGTTTGTGATCCAGTGCAACTCCCATATCCCTTTTTGCAGAGCTGCTGGCTGGCCAGTCACTTCTCATTTTGTATCTGTGCATTTGATTTCTCCTTCCTAACAGCAGCTTGTCTTTGCAGATTTCACCATGGTGATTTGGGATCTTTTCTCCATTTTAGGAAAATTGCTCTGAATTCTTACCCTGTTTATCCTTCTGGTGTGGGTTAACCCTGGCAGGCCGCTTAGCCTCACACAGCCACTCACTCACTCCCTGCCACAGTGGGAAGTGGGACAGAGTCAGAAGGGTGAAAGTGAGAAAAGTTGTGGATTGAGATAAAGACACTTTAATAGGTAAAGCAAAAGCTTCACATGCAAGCCAGGCAAAACAAGAAATCCATTCACTGCTTCCCATCAGCAGGCCGGTGTCCAGCCATCTCCAGGAAAGCAGGGCTCCATCACATGTAACGGTTACTTGGGAAGACAAGTGCCATCACTCTCAATAATGTTCCCCTTTCCTCCTGCTTCCCGCAGCTTTATATGCTGAGCATGACATGATGTGGTGTGGAATATCCCTCTGGTCAGCTGGGGTCAGCTGTCCCAGCTGTGTCCCCTCCAACTTCTTGTGCACTTCAGCCTCCTCACTGGCAGAGCACCATGAGAAAGACCTTGACACTGTGCAAGCACTGCTCATCAATAACTAAAAACGGTTGTGTTATTACCTTTGTGTGGTCACAAATCCAAACCATAGCACCATACAAGCTACTACACTGAAAATCAACTCTATGCCAGCTAAAATCTGTACACCTTCCAACTGCTTGCAGAAGTAGTCAGCTCAGTGCCCACTGCTGGTTTTAGAAGTGCACTCTCTAGCTCACCTACCAAGTAATTAATGAAAAGGTTGACTAGCACTGGGACTGAGACAAGCCCTGTTGGTACCTACCTGAAATGTCCTCTTGGTTTGACAGAAAATTATTGACTGGAAAACAGTGCAAAGCAACCAGTAGCGTCTGGTTGTCTGCAGCTTGAGTTCTGCACGTATGCTGCTGAGTTAAAAACAGAGAGAACGCAAGACTGGAAGGGACCCCTCAAACACACACATTGCTGTCCTAGCAGGAAGAAGTTGAAAGAACAAACTTGTGCAAGATATTCATCATATTGCCTGCTCTGCTATGGGAAGATTGCCAGATACAGCAAAGTATTCATAGTACAAGAGCTTGAATAGAAATAGTGATCACTGAACTAATGCACTACTGATTCGGTTGTCTTTATAGCCAGAGACATTCCAATCAACCACGATCAAATTGGAGATGAGACAATTCTAATTAATTGTTTACCCACACTGTTTTGCCAAAATGAAAATAAGAAAGGCTGTCAGTCTATACAGACCATCAGTCGATCAACCACTGCAGTCACGGGGAAATCTTCTTGCACTGTTATCTGACTTGGGTAAAAGCATCTCTCCTACAAGGAAACGCTGAGGGAGCTGGGTTTGTTTAGCCTGAAGAAGAAAAGGCTGAGAGAAGGTCTTATAAATGCTTATAAATACCTTAAGGGTGGGTGTCAAGAGGATGGGGCCAGACTCTTTTCAGTGGTGCCCAGCAACAGGACAAGGAGCAACAGGCACAAATTGAAGCATAGGAGGTTCCAGCTGAACACGAAGAAGAACTTATTCCCTCTGAGGGTGACGGAGCACTGGAACAGGTTGCCCAGAGGGGCTGTGGATTCTGCTTCTCTGGAGACATTCAAAACTCGCCTGGATGAGGTCTGTGCAGCCCGCTGCAGGTGACCGTGCTTCAGCAGGTGATTGGACTAGATAACCCACAGAGGTCCCTTCCAACCCCTACCATTCTGTGAATCTGTGATTCTGTGAAAAGATTTTTCATCTTCATCTATGGCAGGCGGGCTCACACATGGACTGTTTTGACCAAGCTGTCATTTCTGCTCCAGTGCAGCAGTGATTTTGTCTTTATATAGTTTCCATAATTTTCAGATGTGAGTTGTATGTGACAACACCTTCACAGAGGCATTTTGAGCTTGTTTGTTAAAATTGACCCTTTCTTGCTGTTAGTTGGCAGGATCCACCTTTTATTTCAGGTCACACTGGCCTCTTCTGCATTAGTCAACTAGCTGGCAGAGTAGAGAGGAATACGCTGTATATGTGTTGTCATAGAATCATAGAATCATAGAATGGTAAGGGTTGGAATGGACCTTGAAGATCCCCTGCCATGAGCAGGGTCTCCTAGAGCAGGCTGCACAGGACTAGATCTTCCACTAGACAAGATTGTTCAGAGCTCCATTCAACCTGGCCTTGAACACTTCCAGGGAGGAGGCATCCACAGCTTCTCTGGGCAACATGTTTCAATGTTTCACCACNCTCGTGGTGAAGAATTTCTTCCTAATATCTAATCTAAATCTGCCCTNTTTTAGTTTAGAGCCATTCCCCCTTGTCCTATCACTACACACTCTTGTGAAAAGTCCCTCTCCATCCTACCTGTAGACCCCGTTCAGGTACTGTAAGGCTGCTATAAGGTCACCCTGGAGCCTTCCCTTCTCCAACCTGAACAGCCCCAGCTCTCTTAGCCTGTCCTCGTAGGAGAGGTACTGCTAATTATTTCTGTTATTGCTAATTATTTCTGCAGTAGTCATGTATGAAAACACCATCCAGATGTCACTACCTCATTGCATAGCATAGTCCAGACAAGCAACAAATTTATGTCCAGAGAGCTCTTGAGGTTACAGATGTAACTGTGTGTGCAACCTGTGTGAGATGCCACTCACTGGTTGCACCACTGAAATTATCCTACTGCCAGCTTTGGCATAAAGCATGTCCTCGGACACCTTGGGTTACCTGCATCAGCTTCAGCCTGACATTTGAGTTAATGCGTGTTGTCTCACAGAAGGGGTAGGATGACGAGATGCAGAACTTGGCTTAGGTGGCACACGTGACAGGTGGTAATTAGTTAAACCAGTGCAGCTCAGTTGCAATTAATTACATGGTCATACCTGCAGGTCACGTGTCAGGGAAAAAGAAGTGAATACAACAGACGAAGGAAGGGAAGATAGAATGCAGGGATAGGACTGCAACGTAAAACCAGGCTTAGTGCAAAAGTTAAAAAAGTCACAGTGCTATTGACTTCCCTTCCCTGGTTATACCCTAGTTGTTCTGTTTGGCTCTGTTAGGGAAGCTCTGTTTTTCATTGATGATCCTTCTTGCTCAGCTCTTTAATTTAAGAAAGGGGAAGTTTATACTCCTAAAGACCTGACTTTAGTATATGGGTACTGGGAGGTTTTTTGAGCTAATGGTCTTTGATGGCTCCGTTAGTATTTTTTTCATAACAAAAAAATGAAACTAGGAAAAAGGATTAAATCCAACTTTTGCATAAGAGAGGATGCTCCTATTACAAATGCTGCCAGGCCTTGAGCAGCTTCTAGCAAGCCTTTTGCTATTGCAAAGCTTACTAGTAATTACTATTCAAGTGTTTTGACATTTGGAAAGCCACAGTGCCTTGGTCACTTTATCAAAGAAATTGTTATTTACATGCCTGGACATTCCTGTGACACTGGCAGCCACTTAGTTTGCAGTCCTTTGAAACGACTCTGGGATTCTTTCTTCATTTTTTAGGTAGCATACATGATCAATTGGTCCCTATAAGAGAAAAAGACTTCAGCCACCTCCATGTGCCCCAGGAGTAATTCACAGGGCAATGCTTGGAGACGTAGTAGGACTGAAAATGCCTGTAGCACAGCTGACAGGGGACGTTGCAGAAACCTCAGCTACTTTGCCTGCAAAGCTTATGCACCATAACAACTGATGGCACCTCAGTGTGCCGGACAACAGCTCTGTCCCTGTGCGGTGCTGCTGGGTGCAGCCAGGCCTGCGATGCCCGCGGGTACAGAGTACTCCCTGCACTCCCACAGGCGCTGAGAGCCTGAGCTGCCCCTTACTCTCAGAAAAGAAGCCGTCAGCTTGAGCGCCTTGGTATTTCTCTTCTTGACGCTAATGAAGTACCACTTGCCTTGTCTGAGACACGCTTTAATGAGGGCAGGAGGGAGCAGGGGCAAGACCTGACTTTTTTAATGCATGAAATACAATAGGAATGATTTTTTTGATGCTCAGATTTGATGCTGTGGGAGCTGCCAAAACTGGTGGGTAGCCTTCAGAGAGAGCGAAATTTTCATGCTCGTGGCTTTGATGGTGTCAAGGTGCCTGCTTCTACAATGCCAGACCATCTGAGAACCCTTAGGGCCCCTCTCATTCCAGCCCCTCGCCTGGCCCAGGCTTCCCCAGCGGCAGTGCGAAGCCCGGTTAATTTTCAGAAATACATTGCCTGAGCAAGAGCAGCTTCTGCTTTCATCACCTCTAGGCCACAGTCCATGCGGGTGTGATATGTTCTGTCAGTCTCAGCTGACTCCTCAGTCTCTAGCTAAATGCATCTTTTATGAACTGGTGAATTGTTTGTAGGAATGACTTCACTGTAATGTGTTCCAGTGTCTCATACAAGCAAATCCTGGCAATATTTCGTTGTCCACAGACAGCCCTTTTTCTCTTCCATGGGGAACTGATTTTGAGAGAAGGATATACCTCCTGTGATGCCTGAATTTTCCACAGGCAATCCTCCTTCTGAGTGCAGGCCAGCCCAATACCGTTTAGTTTATGGGAAGTGCTGAAATTACAGCCTGAGGTGGCACAGCTGCTGGAACAATATCAACCAAGCGGGAATAGATAGATCAGCAACAAGGGACAAGATGACTTCCACTAATCCAAACCTTTTACCCACATGTTTCTGCTTTCCATGAAAATACAAGTCTCAGTTGCCTGTCATTTAATAAGATTACAAAGCAAGACCAAGCAATGTTAACTGTTTGCTTCTGAAATGAAATGCATCCCTTGTGAATGGGGAGAACCAGAGCTAACTATGTGCAGACTAGAGTATGTCAAAGCACATCCTGACTTTTGTCATTGATTCCCTTTCATTCAGGTGTTCAATGAGTGAGCTTGCTGTGGCTTTCTGCAAAATGTGAGTGTTGCTCCTGGTGCTCCCCGTGACCAATAAATCTTTTTCACTTGCTTACGAGAGACAAGGAGCAGCAAGCTAACCAGTCAGTCTAAATCATCTTATTTAAAAACACTAATTCTAAGCAGTTTGTCTAAGAGTTTGTGTATTTATACATCTTTTTCTGATTTCAGAATCCTATGCTGTCAGTGAAGCTGTGATAGATTCTCCTCCAGTTCAAATAAATTAACCCAATGTTTCAGAAGGACGCTCATGCTCTGTCCAGCTGTTTTGCTTAAATTCTCTGGAAAGTATAGATGGTCTACCACAGTTGCCTAAATCATCTAGTCGTACTTGACTTTTACATTAAAACAAAGGTTTAACCTTTGCTGGGCTTCGGTTTAGGGTAGGTCTTTGAGACATGAGGTAGCACTATGTAGGAGACCCCCATGGTAGCTCCAAGGAAGCCCTTGGTATGTGCAAAGGCAGTGCAACGCCAGGTTAGCTGGGCTCCAGGAAGCAGTAGGGCCTTGTCAGCCCCATCACCAGTACTTTTGTGGCTCCTTGGTGCAAGGTGAGCGCTGCAGCCCTTGATCTACGATGTTTTCCACAGCAGAGATGGATCTGAGGAATTGAAATAGCAGTTGCAGGGCTGTGAAAGTGCTCTGGGTTTGCAGTTCCCAACCTTCTGTGTCTCTCCTTGGCTGACACTGCATCCTGCCGGCTGCCTTTTGCCCTCTCTCAGACCGCTGCAGCTGAGGAAGTCCCTGAACAGCTGATTTCCCAAAGTTGTGAGGGCGCAGGGGAGGGCTCATTCCTGGTTTTTTCCCGTTTCCTATGCTCTTGCCCAGATAGCTTATTTTTTTATCGTAGCAATCGTTCTCACTATTTTTATGACCTCTTTGTAGCTAGGTGAAGTCACCCTGTGTATGCGGTAAGTGCTGTTTCGTTTACCTGTTGGGACTTCCTGAAGCAGAGGTTGGATCCTTACCATGATTTTAATAGCCCTTGCTAGATCTGTTCTCCATTAATTTGTCTAATCCCCTTTGAACCTCTTCATACTTTTGGCTTCCACAATGCTGTGTGCAGCAAGTCTCCGTTTAATTATGTGCTGTGTGCAAAAGTTCTTCCTATTTTTTGGTTTTGACCATTTGCCTGATAGCCTCATTAGGTTCACCCTGACTCCTGTATTGTGGGAAATAACCAATCTGTTCCCAAGTTACCTTCTCTGTGCAGGCAGGGATTTTGTAGGCCACTATCATATTTCCTGTCAGTTGTCTGCTTTCCAAGCAGGCATCTCCAATGTACAGGAATTGTCCCACACCTCTCATGATCCTCACTGCCCTTCTCTGTGCTGTTCGTAGTTCTGCAGTATCCTATTCCAGCTGTGGTGGCCAGAACAGGACATGGCATTCAGGAAGGTAGGCATGGCAGGGCTTCCTGCAGCACTGTTTTCTACAGATGGTTTTTACCTCTTTCTCTACACCTTTGCTAACAATTCCCAGTCTTCTCATTTGCCTTTCTGACACTGCTGAGCATCAGGTTTTTAGAGTGACTCCTTTTCTGTGTGAAAATAGGCGGTTTAGAGTCAATAGTAGGCTGGGAATATTTGGGATTTGTGTTTCCAGAGCACATACTGCATTTGTTTTTTGGCCAGATTCACAATGGGCATTGACTTTTGCTGAGTATGGAGGTTTATTACATTTAAGGCTCTTACTTTGTACTGAAATTCATAATTCCCATTTAATGTGGGGGTAGAATGAAGTGCCTAGAAAATGGGATTCACAAAATCTGACAGGTGGAACAGGTCTCGAAGCCAGCAGAGGATACTGGTAAGGGAAGAGTGGCTTGGATCGTGTTTTTTCACGCTGAGGAAGTTAAGTACCTGCTTCCACTTGGGATTCACAGAACGTGCCCAGCTCTGCAGGTTGCCAGTGTTTCCCTCCAGAAATAAAGGATGAGGATTTCTTACACGACTGAGCAGGAACTCTTGTTCATGCTTGGGGCATCCCACACTTGAAGCACTTGCATGAAACTCATTAACTGAGTTTTCTCCTGAAAGGAGATGGGAGCCCACATTCCCCAGGGGAAGTATGTATGTTTTATGCCTCTCTGTGTAGGCTGTGTGGAGGTAGGAGAGTGGAGCAAAGAAGGGGAGATCCCAGTGCTTTGTCCTGAAGTTCCCATACTTGTTGTAGAATAATCAAACATCCAGTGGATTGCTGAGTGAAGAAGGGAGCTGAATGTCAAATGTGTAAAAGGCTATCATGCCTACTCCCTTCTTTTGTGTCCGCATAGAGGTTGCTCACACTTCAAAGGAAGAGATGGGCTAAAATCAGGACTAGCACTCATCCACCTGAGCTTAATCCTAGAGATAGTGGCTGCTTGGAAATAAATGGAAATGTTACCATGGGCTTCATGAGAACCGTGATTTCATCACCTTACAGAATCATAGAATCATAGGTTGGAAAAGACCTCTAAGATCATCAAGTCCAACCATCCACCGAACACCACCATGCCTACTAAACCATATCCCGAAGTGCCACATCTACACATTTTTTGAAACCTTTGGTGTTGTCCTTGCATTTCACTTTATTAGTACACAGTTCTGAGTTACTTCATCACAGCAGTAGTTTTCAGTTCTCTGGTGCTCTGTTTCAGCTCTTCCCCCCAAAAAACACCACTGAAAACTGTTATTGGGGCAAGGAGTAAGTTGCATATCTTAACTTCCCGTCCTTTTCGTAACCATCACCTATTCCCTACATACCAGACCAGAAAAAGCAATGAAATAGAAAACTATCCATCCATCAGCTTCTCCCTCTATTGAACACAGAAAAAAGACAGTATCGGTGTAGCAGATCATCTGTCCCTCATTCACCATTTGTCGTGTTAGTGTTCCCTTTACCTTCTGTCTGTTATGAATTCAGCAGCCTCCAGGAAGCTCACCGATAGGTGAGACTCTCTGCTTCCTCTTCAGCTTTTTTTTCCCCTTTGAGCTAGCCTTTAACTTTTTTCCAGTGTTTGAAAGATTTAGTATTCGGTCTAAATTGAATATTCAAATATATTTTTAGATTCTCTCTATCTCTTTTAGTAGTCTCTAAAGCCCTGCATCCGCCCCAGTTCAACAAAGGTACATGATGAAGTGCATATGCGCTTTGCTGTATTGGGACCTGAAGACTAATTTCTTCGTCTCAGTTTTGTTTTCAAAACACTTGAAAGTCCCAATCAGGTCTTGCTACAAGAAATATTACTTATTTTCTCCTGGATTTAATACTAATTGTCTTCATATTAGTGCCCATAAGTCTAATACGCTTGCGCATGCAAGTATGCATGTTACTCTCACCAGTATTTAAAAGCTAATAGTGTTATGTTCGTAAAATCCTTTTTGTTCCTTGGCATGCAACTTGTATACTGAGATTATAACAACAGATTTCTGGCCAGAAGCAGTTGCCTCCATTAAAAACTATATTTTTGGCAAGTATTTCCATTCAATATATGACACAAAACTAGTCTTTCCCCCCAAATCAAAAGTAATTGTGTAGTATAATTACTGTTGTCTTGTTCAGTATGTCATCTATGCCTCATGAGAAATAGTGGCAAACTGCAAATGATAAATGCATATCCAAAGATATAGGTGTTGCATAAGAAATTACCTCATTTCAATGGCTACAGCCAGTTTTTCTATCAGCTGCAGTAAAGTTTCCTCATTTATTTAATGAACCTGGATAGGTAGGAAATTAAGTACTAGAGCTGCAGATGAACGAAACTAAAGCAGAATTTTCTGTTTATTAGGATGGTTAAAAAAAAAAAGAAGATCTGTATTAATATAGCCAGTACATATAATTGGTATTTGGATTATGGCATGATTATTACTGTGCAGACGGGGGACTCCGTTATCACTCAGTCATCAGCGAAGTAGCTGCATTCCATGCTCATCTCATCTCTGAAGCTGAAAGAAGAGCTAGTTATTATCTTCAAGTGGGGTTATTAATGAGGGGAAAAATCATCCCCAATTACTGTGAAGCAAAATATTTCAACATTTACATATCTGAGACTTTAATTTTGATCTAGTTCTTCAGGAGTTCTTAAGCTCAGACTGTACTCACTTTTCCAAACATTCCCACAGCGACATACCAAGGGACCTTCCACCTGTCCAAGTGCTGTCTTCCCCAGGTGTATGCTTCAGGATCACAGAAACACTGCCCGTCCCACCTTTGTGCTCCAGAGACTGATTTCCACTGAGATTCCTCCGTGTTACACCGTAGGAATGGAGTCTCAAACATAGGCTTTGCTAAAGAAGTAAGAAATTCTGGCCTGCCTATACTGGCTATGTTCAATCCTTTTTGTCTTAGCTAGAAACAGCCTAGGATTTATTTGAAAGAGCTAATTTCACTCTTTTGCTTTTTTTGTTTTTTGTTTTTTTTGAACAAAGTATTGATCCTTGAGAAATTAATGGTTTGGAAGTTTTGACTCTGAACCTCCTAGAATAAAACCTGAGCAACACAAAGGTGATGATTTAAATTCAGTTAAGCATGTGGGCAGTAACCAGGAGATGGGAGCAGTGCTGTCCATATTGTGAATCCATCCATCAACACAGATACGAAGGTCTGACCTTGGCAGGTTCAGGAGGTAGGGACGTCAAACACAGTTTGCAGTCAATTGGAAATGTAGTGACCAGACAAAGAAAACTCAATAATTACACAGCTGTTTCAGTAGATTACAGATTTCCTAGAAGACAATTAAACAGTAGTCTGCGAATGGAAAATGTAAACAATCTTTTTTTTTCATTCAAAAACTTAATTCCTGAAAGTCATCAGATACGTCCTCTGTAAACTTCTTATCTCTTTTCAAAACCCACAGAGTCTGTAACCAATCGGTGTAGATTTCTCTAGGGCATTTATGCCCATTAATGCTTCATTGATTTACAGTGAAACTGCTGAAGAAAGGACTGTCTTGGACAGCCATATAAATATTAAATTAATTTTTTGTGAAGGATGGCTGCTATTGCACTAAATATTAAATGAATTCATAATACTTGGACACTTGCAATAAATCACTACTGGGACTGCATGCTAACATCCCATTCCAAATCTTGTCTTTTTTTTAATATTAAAGCCACAGAAAAGGACCGGTTGCTTTCAAAGAAATGTACAGCTTTGTAACACTGGAGTCATTAACAAATTCCCATGGCATAAGGCAGAGTTTTAACTGAGTCCCATGTTACAGATGGAAGGAGGAGGCATGAAAGGGTTTAGGTTGAACTGCTGATCACAGGAGCTTCAAACTCAATCTGTTTCTCATGAGAGAAATCACAGTAAATTATCAGCTCCTGACAGTCCTTGTTTGGCTTGAAGTGCTCTGAGCAGCATCGGCAGAGGATCTGGCAACGTGATACCAGAAGGCTGAGAGCATTTGCCAGACTCAAACAGAGAAAGAGCTGGATGTAATGTCTAATCTGCAGGCACCCGAAGTGGCTGCTATCAGTTCACCTCTACATATCTTGCCAGATGCCGCGAGGGGAAGCACGGGACTCTTCAGGTTTTGACTAGCTGGTCTAGGCTTAGCAACTGAAGTAAATCAGCTTACTTAGAGAACACAGATCTTTTAGCCTCAAAATTTAGTAGAATGCTCAGTGGACTCAGAGGGGCTAAAAACCAGTTCTTTATTTTTCCTTTTGTTGAAGTTGAACAAAGGGTACGTCAGTAAGTTCATTGCAGCTGTCTGTTATCCGAGGGATAGTAGCTTGAGTGTAGAAATTTATGCCAGGGTTAACCATGTAGAGTGGAAGCCTTTCTTGTAAACAAAATTGAATGACTGTCAGACTCATCTGCTTTTTAATGTGCAGATGGGTGTGACTATATGCATCTCCTTCCTTCCAAAGATTTTTGCTTCTACGCCTTAAATGGTCTAAGTCACACAAGGTTTTTCTAATGAAAATTCGCCAAGGTATTTAAATTAGAAGCAAAAATTAGAAAAGCTGCTACCGCACAGGAATATTAATCGTTCATTATGCAGGGCGTTAGTTCACATAGTTAGTTTGCATGTGCAAAGCTGCCAATTAAAGAGGCTGAAAGTGCTCACTGCTGCACAATAGCCATTTCTCCAGAGCCCCACAAAGACCATTGTATTCTGTCACTGACCTTTAGACACCTTCAAATGCATATTGACACAGTAGGCTGGGATCATTACAGCTATTGTTTCAGTGCGCCACAGGGAAAGGAGAGTTTTGCAATTTCGTGAAGAGCTTTAAAATTTGATGTAATGATGACAGCAGCTATATTTCTTAATTAGAGAGTGAGAGAAACACTGAAGTATTTTTCTGGTGCTCCAGGTATATTCCAGCATGCACACCTACCACAGGTCCCACAACAGTCCTGTCCCATCAGGGAAAGAAGATGTCTATCAGGGATATTTGGTCTGCTTTTCTATTGTTTCCAGGGGAATTTATCTAGTATTTTTGACCTGATGGTGCCATATGGCCAGCCTCCCCTAGCTTCCATGGATTCTGCCTGGGTGAACATCTTGGCAGGATGGATCCTTTCATCCTGTAAGTGACAAATGCCCTTTTAAACAAAGCGTATAGTTAGAACCAGTGGTATGCAGGACGCTGGGATCTGGAACTGTAGTTCAGACTCTACTCTTCAAAAATCAGTGGGCATTGTCTCTGTGATAATAATGATGCTTCATTTTAGCTCTTCTGTGTCTTGACATCTAAGGTATTTCTGTTTTCTTACCAGTCTGACAGCTGAAGAGTGCAAACAAGAACTTTGGGAGCAGAGATATCAGATTCTCCAAGTACATTTACTGTAGTAAATCCAAGCATCTTCTATAAGCTTGTATTTATTTTATTGTAGCCGTCCCAATCTTTAAAGCTGCTTTGAGAAATTACTTCAGGAATCAGCACATAAAAGAGCATCACTTTAAACCTTGCATGGGACATTTTGCCTATAGAGAATAAACAACTTACTGGCTTGTATTTCCAAAGAATGTTCCTACTTGAAGACAGAGAGATAGTTTCTGTTCTCTAAGTATTGCAGTTGCTGGGTTTGTTTTTATCTGCTAGGATCCTATTATAGAACAAATTATCAAATATAGCTAAACTTCACAGCCCCGAGTCTCTGAAGACAGTCTTGGGTAATGGCTTGCACTTATGACAGAAGAGGAAGAAAACTAACAGACCTGTTGCAAGACTTCCTGTGTCATTAAAAAAATAGTGGAAAATTTACTGCACAGCATTGCTGGTTGCAAAGCTCGCTGAGCGCTGTGCAGCATGTACCAGAGCACAGCCACTTCCTGCACACAAATCCCTCTGCCAAAAAAACTCTGTATCTGAAGGACAGAATGTTTGGTATTTGTGTGTACTTGAGGTAAACATGCAGCAGGATTTCTCACACTGCTATAAAACCCGCAAGGTCAGATGTGTTTCTTCAGTAACTCAGGCTGAGGTTTGTTGGGTTTTCTTCCACATTAGTTGAAAGGGTGCTGTTATCTTGTTTTCGTTCCTCTGTATCAGAAACCCTTGTAGAAATTTTAAACCTCCCATGCACTGCCACTGCAGTTGCCAATTGTGACCACAAAATTGGTCTATCTTAAACATAAAGGTGATACCTTTACCTTAACACATAAGGAGAAGTGACCCACTGCCGGGAGGGAGGCGCGAATAGGTACGGCTGTGTGGTGCAGGATGCGAAGGGGAGCACGCGCTGCAAAGAGCTGTTCAACCTCCGTCCTGTGCCTCCGTTCTCCCTACAGTGAATCTGCATCAGGTAGTAAACGAGGCAGTAATGATGAGTGCTAGAATCTGAAATCCCTCCTCAGACCCTTGAGCTTCCCGGAGGAGGTTTTTAGCCTTAGGGTCGGATTTGTTACTTCTGGGGAGTTTCTCCGGTGAGGGACAGGATTCTCCTGGAAGAGGGAGAGCAGTACTTCAATTGCCACCTTCTCTGCTTGGGAAGCTTGTAGCTTTGCTGTCCCACTGTAATTGCAGTATTTCTTTCAAAAGGCAGATGATCACTGCCTGGGTGGATTTGAAAATGGAGATAGTCTTTGCAGTTTGTTATGTCCTTTCTCTGCTGAAGGAGTTGGAGTCCTGTTGGGTGGGGAGGGATTTTCATAGGATCTTTATTGCCAAAAGCTCAAGTTCTGCCTGGATCCACCTCTTGTCATGGCAGTTTTAGGAGGTTTCCTGCCACACATATTGGGATTTTCCAAAAGAAAAAAAAAGGGAGTTGGTATGTCTGCTCACTGCCCATATTTTCTTTGGTTCCTTTGCAGAAGGAGAAGAAGAGTGGGCTGCTGAAACTTCTAGCAGGAGCATCAACAAAAAAGAAGTCACGTTCCCCGCCGTCTGTGTCCCCCACGCATGACCCTCAGGCAGCCATCGAAGGAGTCCTGCAAGGGGCAGTGGGACCCGAGCTCTCCTCCCTCTCCAGCCACGGCAGGGCTGGCTCATGCCCTATTGAGAGCGAAATGCAGGGAGCCATGGGGCTGGAGCCTCTGCACAGAAAAACAGGCTCCTTGGATTTGAATTTTTCCATCCCTTCTCCTGCCAGGCAGCCCCTCTCTTCCATGGCAGCTATTCGGCCAGAGCCCAAGCCTTTGCCCCGGGAAAGGTAAGCTGAGTATCTCCTGAGGTCGTCTGCATCCTCAGGGAGCACTTGGAGGAGGGCTGCAAGTTGAACCTGCTCAAGGGTTATTGCAGTTTTGCCGCTCTGTGGATTGACTATAGGTGGCTCAGCTGTCTTTCAGGAAGAGAGGGCTTACATGCATCTGCCCATTGAAAATCCTTTGACACACAGCGCAGGTTTAACATTCATTGATTGAAAAAGTGGTGAGCAGCACCTGTCCGTGACACTGTACAGCCCTGGTCTAAAGATGGAGGACAGCAGTGCTTTCTCAGCCCAGAGGGTGTAAATGCTGTTAGCAAAGGCTATTTCAAGTGAGATACCTATGTTTTAATAAACTTATGGAGTTGTCATGTGGTGCTTCCTGCCTGGGGGCAACAGGGGTGATATGTTTGCTCATCAAGGACCTTTCTGTCCTGTTCTGCAATACCAAAGACAGTTTCAAATTCTCCTTGTTTAGGATACTTACAGGTAGTGCCATCTTCAGTGACCTGTTGCCAGAAACGTATCTTATTTCTAGAGAGGAATGTACCAGTGATTCTGGAGTTCATTTCAGCAGCCTGCTCTGCACCTTGGTGTCTTTGAGTAGCTGACCTTGCAAACCCAAAAAGAATAGAGTAGGAACACTGAAATACAAAAGCAGATGGAGAGAGAGATAACTGACTAGAAACAGGGGTACAGAAAAGAGCTAGGTGCAGCATCATACTGGCTTCTGGTAAATATTTTCTACAAGACTGCAGTTTGAGGACTGGGAAGGGAACAGATAATGCACTGATACAATGCTATTGAAATGCTTTCCACTCAAAAAGTGATTGAGGAGAACATGTTTTTTTACAAAAGCCTCAAAGTGTTTTCAAAAAGCAGTCTCGGGAACTCTCTGGAGTTGATATTTAAAACAATTTTGGAACAATAGCAAAGTTCCAGAAGTTTGAAAGAAACTATTTTTATCTGAATACATGAAAGAGGCTGAAGGGAAAGGACTGGGCAAGCCAGCTAACCCTCAGTCCATTTGGGGTCATGGAGCAGATGATGCAGGGCAGAATGAGCGATACTACAGGACAGTTCACACCTTGCATGGTGTTTTACTGAATGCAGGTTGAAACGTGGTTGGGAAGGTAACAATGACACTGCAACGAATTCAAACTTTTCTAAGGCATCTGGTTTGTTACCTTAAAATGTCTTACTGAGTACACCGTACACAACCGACACAGCAGATACGAAGTGGATAGAAAACTGATTCACTGGCATCAAATGTAACTCTACATCAGAAATCACTAGAAAAATATTGTGTATGTATTTAGCGTAGCCCAGCACGAGCTGGGTCTTGGACCTGCACTGTCCAACCTAAAGTCTTTGCTGCTGCGGAATGGAGGACTGAAGTGGGAGGTAGGTGGTGAAGAGCGCAGACCCCTTGGTACAGAGTTAATTCAATGCATTGGTAAAGAGAATACAGAGTAACAGGGTATTTCAGAAAAGCCAAATGTGAGGCAAAGTGGAGTGGCCTCAGAGAAGCACCATAAGAACGATGGAAGATTTAAAACAACATACTTGCAGTGAGTGATACAGGGAGCTCTGGGACACCTGGTAAAGAGCAGGCTTAGGAATGGCTTGGTAACAGTCTGTAAGAGACTCCAGACAAAACAGACATGGGAAAATTTTTGCTCTAGACTGGGCATTTTGTCTAAAAGAGATGCTGTTGTTCAAGTGCAGCTATTAGACTTCAAGCAGAAATAAATACAGGCAAGTCCTTCAGCATTGNAATGAAGGCAGTGAGAGCAGACTATCACAGTAGTCTCTTGTCCTTAAAATCCATGAAAAAGCAATTTAGTAAAAGGAGTGAAAAACCAATCCCTATTTAGGCACACTTAATTTGGTCTACATCACTTTAGATTAATGCTATAAGAAAAGCTAAATCAATATAAACCAGATTTAGCACCNGTGTAANTAAATCAGTGAAATGCTGCACCTTTAGTTAAATGTNGCCATGAAAAGAAGCTGGGAAGAACATCCCCTGACGTCTCCAGAGCTGACTGTTGAGGTGCTGCTCTCAAAGCTTTACTCTAGAGAAGTCCAGGCACATTATTTGACATGCCAGGGCTACTCCCATATCCTATAAATTTCTTAGTTCACCTCAGGATGGTCTGGAGAGTGAAACGTTTAAGTGATGACAATTTTAAGCTGCAGAATAGAATCAGGGGAACATGGGTTAGCTGCGTCTGCTCAGCCGTGCTGGAATCAGGAGTAAATAGATTTAGACTGCTAAAACTGAGCAAATACTTCCAATTGCAGTATATGGTGGTAAGGAACTTACTCTAATTTTAAGCGTTTTAATTCTTGAGTCTTAAATCTGAAAATAAGCTATAATTGAAGTAACTCTAATTAGGCACAGCAGGCAAGATTCTCTAATTGATTTATGAATCAACTTCCATATCATTGGTGTATCTGCATTCCTTAACTGATCATATGGCTTTTTTCATGCCCATAATGGGGAATATTAATTACCTTCATGCACTAGGAAGGATAATGCTTAGTCCTGGAATAAGCTGAGCAGATACATTAAAACACTTGTCTCCTAGAAATTCATCCCACATCCATCTGTGCTCATTAAATCATCAAATTGCTCAGAAGTACCACATTATATTTTTTTTAAAACAAATTACGGTTTTCAAGCCACTTGTTCTTTTCACATCTGGCAATGGAGGAACTCGCATTCAACGTCACTCAGCTCCACATTTCGCTTGTTTGCATTTTGGTGCATTTCATCCGCACAGTAGGAGCAATTCTCTGAGAAAGAAAAGGGAGGAGAGGGAAAAAAAGGTTAGATAAACAGATTCAGATGCTGGATGAAATTTTCAAAAGCTGCAAAGCATTTCAGTGCACTTAGCTGTACTTGGCTTTCTGTCTCCCAACGCCCATCTGCGCGCACAGAGACAGAGCACTGAAAGGTTGGAAGAAGTAGCACATTCCTTAATATCTACGGCATTCGTGATGAGGCTCACGCAGGCAGCAGAGCACCGCTGCTTCTCCCGTAGAGGCTGGCGTGCAGGTCCAGCCCTCGCCACACCCAGGCTACCGGTCGCACCCGAGCCGCCATGCCGCTGGCCGTGTCGGAGGTGCNTTGAAAGGCTCTGATGGCTTGCGGCTCGACACTCACAATTCAAGGGAAGAATCGCCTGTTCCGCTGCCTGACAGCGCAGCCCTTCGTGGGAGCTGCAGACAGACAGGCAGAAAAGCGAGCTTCGCCCTCTCGGAGATGCTGCTGATGTTTGTGCTCTCGTTCATTTTTTGTGCACGGGGAGAGTGAGGAAAACAATTATTTTATCTTGTCCTACTTGATATTCCAGAACCTGGTTATCGATGGCTGGATTAGAAAGGAGATTGCTCCTAGCTCTCCCATAGAATCACAGAATCACAGAATGTTCGGGGTTGGAAGGGACCTCTGTGGGTCATCTAGTCCAACCCCTGTGCCGAAGCAGGGTCACCTACAGCAGGCTGCACAGGACCTTGTCCAGGCGGGTCTTGAATATCTCCAGAGAAG
>Ga0065711_1037932_pt1 | contig 19330 bp, 11 predicted proteins | sample Hoacrofraction12_FD_59098 | JGI IMG/M metagenome (GOLD analysis project Ga0065711, IMG submission 59098) | Hoatzin crop microbial communities from Cojedes, Venezuela - Epithelial fraction 12 v2 (version 2) | ecosystem: Host-associated > Birds > Digestive system > Esophagus > Crop | place...
AGGAAGGAAGGTCATGTTAATGGGGGGGGGGGGGTGGTGGGGGTGTGTGTCTCTGGACTTTTTGGCACACCTGCTCCACTTTGCTCAATTCAGTGTTGGTTATTGAGCATCAGTCACTTAAGTAGAGACAGGTTAGATTTTGGAGGTTTTTACTGGCTGTTTAAAAGAAATATTTAGGTACTTGGTTATAAACAGATATAATCCATCAAGTATTTTGTAGTGAGGAGCAAACCCTGAAACAAAAAAGTATGTAAATTGCTATGCATGAATGAGATGCTGCTTAAATGCAACTTCAAATTGTTAGATTTGTGTCATATTTTTCCTCTCATCACTAAGGTGAGCAGGGCTTGTGGCCTTCAGTATCTAGTTCTGATCAGTATTGTTGAGAAAAATCTCTTGACTTTCTAAAGTAAAGTTTTATATTACTGCATTTTCTTGTATTGCCAATCAAAATGGGGAGATGTCAAGAAAAATATGGTAAGGAAGTGAAGGAAAATTGTACATGAAAGGGAGACCTGCCATATAAATCTACCAGTTTTGAATTCTGATTGTAAGTAAATGGGGAAATGCCTGCAAAACTGCAGTGTTGCTTATGGCAGGTGCCTTCGGTCTGCAGCAGTTTCCTTTCAAACCTCTGTGTTGCTTTCCTTTATTAGAGGTTGTAAGCGGTTTTGAATAAATTTGTTACCTTTCGTAGTTGTTCTGAGGAAGTTTTCTGAAGTGTGTTGTCTTACTGCCGGCGTATGAAAAAGCTGCTTTGGCAGTACTGTGGGAGACTGTTCTTCTAGATTTTAGTTTTCGTTAGTAATTTAAATGAGGTCAGGTGATTTCATGAAGTTGTCCCAGGAAGTCTGTGGTGGCGTGGGGAACTGAAGGCAAACCTGGACTTAGACCTCTAGTCTGTCTGTCTTCATTCATCTAGTTAAGTTTGCTTTCCTTCTGGTGTTCAGACACAGTAAATGAAAGAACATCTCTAGTTGCTTTTCTTGCTTTCCTTTTCCATCTTCCAATTTTCATCTTTCCTGGGATTGCTTTCACTAATGTTTCATTGTTTTCCTGAAACCTTCTTTAGACCTGAGGTTTGTATCACAGTCACCAAGGAGCTGGACATACAATATCTTACCCTGTTGTGGAGCAGTCCTTTTTAAGGAGAATACTGGTTATGTCTTAAACAGTAAAATAAAACAGGGTTGAGAGCGGTTCTCTGATTGCAAGGACAAATGGCACCCACTGAATGCATCCATGCTGTGCAGCACTGGGCTTGGCAGGTTACTGAGCCTGGCGCTGTGCCCTTGTGTCTGTAAGAATTCAGTGGCTACGTCGCAGCCCACTAGAGTGGTGTTCTCATAACACAATAGTGGGAGCGTTCATTGGACACCCCTGGGTTGTGGGATGAGGTCCTGATGGGTTCCTGGGGGGGTGCGAGGCCTCCAAGTCAAGTAGAGACTAACTTGATACCACATTTTCCATGCTGCCTGTTGGGAACAGTCCCCGGTGACCTCCTCCCCTGTGGTTCTTGACAGGGACAGAACTGTGCCAGGAAAGCTGCAAAGGAATAAGCAGTGTGAATGACTAGTGATCCCAGGCCTAAGCTTGTCTCCTGGCCCTGTTTTATTTACCTGCAGAGATGTAGGCATTGCTGGATTTTGCAGTTGTTACTTTATTGTTTTGTGAACCACCTGCATATTCTGTTTTATTCCAGACCAGGAAGGCAAGGAGCATAGTTTTTGAGAATTTTTCTTCTCCCTGATTCTAGATTGAGGAAAGAAAATTGATCTTTCTTCCCCAAATGCTCTTGAGTTAAAGGAACAATAAAAACACTGGCTGTCAAGATCAGTTCGCCCATTTCTTCCTGATGCAGAGCCTTTATTCCATGATTTTGAAAGCATATAATCTACTACAAGACCTTTATTCTTTCTTGGCTTCTCAGGTCTCTCTTAATTGCCAGGAGGTCAGGACTGAGTGGGATTTGAGTTGCAGACTTCAAGACCGCAGGTGTGAAGAGGATCCTCTTTCATGCTGGGTTAGCCAAGTTGACAGAGGGCAGGAGATGTTTCTGTCAGGGTGTTCCCTGTGTTGTGCTCACTGAAAGGTGAAGTCTTCCAACATTTCTGAAGTTAACGCAACTCACTCTACTGAACCAATACCTGTGCGTTGCTCATGTCCACTTCAGGTTTTGTCAATCTCGAAATAGAACCTTGAGCTAAAGTTTGAGCAAGTTGTATGAGGGTATAACTCGGGTGGTGAGAGACTGCAACAGGTTGCCCAGAGTAGTTGTGGATGCCCCATGCTTGGTAAAGTTCAAGGTCAATTTGGACAAGGCTTTGAGCAACCTGATCTAGTGGAAGATGTCCCTGCCCGTGGCAGGGTGTTGGACTAGATGGTCTCTGAAGGTCCCATCCAACTCAAACCATTCTGTGGTATGATAAGCAAACCTAGCCTCCTAGTCCCCTGTAGAGTTTTGTCTGAGCTGGGGGCGATTATTACCACCACATTTCAGCCCAAAAAGGTGGCTGTTCTTGCAAGTAGAAAATGGGTACTCTCGCTTTTCAGGGCCTCATCCTCTGGCCTAGGTATCAAATATGTAATTTAGTTTGAGAACCAGTGAAGATCTCGAGAGCTCTGTTAAATTCATTAAGGAATGTGGCTTTGTAAGAACCAGGAGGACTAAAAGAAAATGATGGGTGAGATGAACTTTCTTCATTTTTGTGGTTATTTTTTCCTTAAAACTCTGCAGTGGCAAGTTATACTAGAAATGAACAGTGTCAGAGTACACGCTCATCTGTTTTTGTCTGCTGGAGAGCTGCTCAATCGTGTATGGTATTTTGATGAGTTTGTATGTCCTTGTGACTAACTGTTTATGAAGTCTGGCTTGTTACCAATTATTCTGATGCTTTTCTGATGCCCTTCCTTAAGGGATCTGTCTTTGCCATGTCCTTACAGGGACAAAGTTGGCCTGTCAAAATGTGTAACAAAATTAGCTTGGCAGGCATACACCTTTCCTTGTTAATGTATGCATTTTGATATCTGCTTGCTTTTGCCAATTATATGAATGACGTAATATGAGGCACATATGAAGACTTCAGCCTGTGATCCCATCTGTGCCTTAGTTGCATTCTAATTCTTTTATTACCTACAGGACTAGAGATTTTCTGGGTCTTAGTCTGAGCTCCTGCCACTGGACCAAATGTAAATTTTATTTGTTTACAGACTTCTTTATGGGGACAAAACACATTAGATTTTGTGATTAATAGGAGTAAAAATTTTGGAGATTAGAACTCTAAAATACAATTTGATAAAAACATTTTTTTGGGATGATGATGTGGTTTAATAGCTTCAGGAAAAAAACCCCATCACTTCAGTAATACAGACAAATCTGTGTGGCAAGGATTTGTCTGATCTCAAAGGGGAGAGGAGACTCTTGTTTTTCCTATGAGTTCTCTTTTTCCCCTTCTTGTCTTTACCAGCAGTTACGTTCATCTCAAAGCTTGTGTAAAGTAACACGTGTGGTGCATGTATGTTCCCACAGGAACTAGGTTAAGAACTGTAAAGCTCACAAAAAGTGTTGGTGATAGTTGATGAGAGGTCATATCCTGCTTTTAAGCTGTATACCTTTCTATAAACTAGAAATGCCTGTTTGGATGCCTGTGCCCTTTTAATGTAGAATCAGACCTGGATGAAGTGCTGCGCACTGAAGATTCCAGTCTCTTTCAAAGCGAGATTGCTCTGGACAAGGTGATTGCATCTTTCCCTGTTTCAGTGTACCTGAAAACAAGAGATTGTTCTTTTCTGGACAGCGATAAGATCACAGCTTTTCTCAGCTGAAAGTACAGAAATGAGTTTTAAATTGGGATTTTCTGATCTGGGTTGCCTTGCAGCTGTATGTGAGGCTCTGCTGTACAGGAGAGTTGATCTACTGATGGAGTTTCTTTCTACTACAAGATAGATGGGTGCTTTTATGCTGAAATTGAGAGATGGAAGAGAACCCCCAAGGACGGCTTCATCCTTGCATTTTTCTCATTTTACACCTCCAAGGTCTCCCCAAAGCTCTTTATACTTGTTAAGATTCCACACATGGCTTTCCTTAAAAGACTAAAACTGGCTAGGTGGCACCCACATAACTCCAGCTGAAGGAAAAAAAAAAAAGGCATGCCAAACTACCTCTTGATTCTTCCCCTATGACAAAATATTTTTAGACAGGTGTTTTTGTCATTGCAGGGATCATTGCTTTGCCTTCAGCTGATAACATCCCTCATGCTAACATGGCTCCTTAAGTAGAAATTCAGTTTCCTTTATGTGTAAGACACACTGCATGTTTGATGCAGTGTGCATAAGGCAGCATTTAAACGTCTACAAAAGTAGCCAATACTTCATAGATTTGAATGAAACCGTGCTGGAGAAGGATATGTTGTTGTTACGGTGAGGGGTATGAGAAGCTGTCATATTTTTGCATACTGTTTCTTGAACCATCAAGGGGAGTTCAGGGATTTTAGGTCTTTTTTAGACTTGGCCCTCAGTCTTCTACAAGTAAAGCAAAAGATTGTAGGACATGTAAAGCTAATTTTTGTAGTTAACACCTTTTGGATGTTGTGTTGCAGTCTCTGGATGGTGCAAAGTGCAATGGAAGTCCTCTCTCTGGCCAGCAGTGCACAAAAAATCATCTTGTATTTAACGAGATGCTGTGTATGACCTTTGTTCTCTCTTCATGAATCTGAATGGCTTGTGATAGGAGTCTTAACAGGCGACAGCTGCATTGCTTGGTCTTACCTTTGTGCTTGCTTGCCTAATTCCAGCAAAACAGTTTTCAGCCGGTCTATCTGATCCATTTAAGTTCATGTTCCAGGTCTTCATGACCAACAACATTTATTTGCAGAACAAGAGCCGTGAGTTCTTCTTTTTCCTTCCGCAGGACAAGCAGGAGGACTTAAAGAAGACTGTTTTGGAGGGCGTAGAGCCGGGCAAGCATCAGGTGAGGTTGGCCTTTGATGCTTGTAAGCTGCAGCCTCAGGATACATGCTAATGACAAGCATGTTTTTAAGGCATCTAAGTTTCTTCAAAAATACAGACTTGCTGTGTAGACCAGACGTGTCATCTTTGTCCTTCATTTTCCCTTCTGTTGGGTTTTCTAAAACCCTGTTTTTAAAAAACAGTATGTCAACATTCACAAATGCAGCAAGTTATCTCATTGAGTGTGTTAGCACCAGTTGCTATGCTAACCCTGTTGGTACATATCTAGCTTCCTGTCAGGTCTTCCCTTTTCAGATATTTACTTTAAACTAGAGGTCTAGCAGGGTTTTTAGGTGCCTCTGAAATACAGATTTCCTACGTATCTCAGGAAGGTTATTTGGGACAGTGAGGCTGGTGACTGCTAGAATACTGTATCTCTTGATAGGAGTTCATTCTTGAAAATTAGCGTAGTGGCATAGTGTGAAGAACTGTATTGTTTGCCTATTGTCTAGCATCAAAAACTTGCCTAAATCATTTTGCTTAGAATAGCATTTAGATTTCTGTTAAATGTTTGCCGTTGTTGTAGATGAGAGGGGCTTGTTAAAGAACTGAAGAGAGCAGTTGGACCTTTACTTTGTAAGTGGAGGTTTTGTTCCAGGCCTTTTAAATAACATATGATGTTGGAAACAAAAAAACATCCTAGTGAATAATGCTTGTGAACCAAGGAGAATAATGGGGCGGGGTGGGGGACAAAGCCCTTATGTAACTGATTTTGGAATTGCCTAAAGCAATGAAATCAAGAACAAAAAAAAAATATCAGTGATTGTCATAAAGTGCCTCTGATGACACTGCTTTTGCTCTGCTTTATGAAGGATCAATTTGTCTAGAAAGGAAATGATTACTGACTGGATTGTCATCTCCTTTTTGAATCCCGGTGGAAAAGGTGTAGATAATGTAAACTCTTACCTGATTTGGGTAATACTCTCCACTTCCTCTTCCTTCCTATCTGGTACCCAAACCTACAGAAAATTATTCTCGGACGTTGTTTCTATTCAAGCAGAAAGAGCAGAAGAGCATGTCACTCGAGTGTTTAGAGAATGGCTTTTCCAGTCAAAGCTGGCATAGGTGTTCTCCTTTATAGCTCCTTCTGATCTTACTAACCGCAATATTTCTCAGGATTGGAGCAGTGGAGAGAGACAGTGACGAGTCGTACAGTGTAGATAGCCAGGGAAGTTGTCTTTGGAAATGAGTACTCCTTGCTAGTTTTTGTTCTTACAAAATAAGCATTTGCATGTATTTCATATTAATACAAGTTAAAAATGCATTGGAAAGCTGATGGAGGGTACTTTTGGACAGCTTTCATGTTCTCTGTCATGATTTTGATTATCTACTACAAGCTACAATAAAACCCCAAATCTTTGAAATTTATGGCCATTCCAGGTAGAAGAAAGGATGTGAGTAGACAAACGCACTGCACTAGCTCAGCTGCTTATTTTGGCGGCTTCTAAATGTTTTCCCTTAAAGCCTGAGTTGATGTGAACTGCTAGCCTTTATTAGAGCTAAACAGAGTGCTGAAGTCAGAATTAATTTCATCTTGAAATAAATATGCATTTCTGTCTTCCGTTATGAAAAATACAGTCAAAATGCAGTAACTTTTGAAGATCTACAGCAGGTGGGCACACAAATGGTTTAGTTTGGCTGGACTGATGCTGTGTATGGTACTGCAAGTATTTGAAGTGTATAATAGTTGAGGATCAAGTTCTGCGTGCTTGGTGAAGTGACAGTTGGTTAAACTGGGCAGAATAACTGCATTGCATTTAAATGAGGAAGCCTTCTGACATCCATGTTTAAAACTTCAACAGTGAGGTCTGTTAGGAATAGAAAACGTTGCAGATAGTGATACCTTACTGATAGTTATCTGAAATGCTACATCTGAATGCAATATAGGATGGTTTTTCGCCATCTTGAATATAGCTACAATGACCTAAGATAGATTTTGTTTCTTGGCACATTTGTTGTTGCATTAATGGGCATTTAGAAACGTGTATTCAGGAATACTGAAACTATTGGAAGGAGTTGATTTGTTCTGTCAGATCTATTCTTGTCCTTTTATATTTGTAAATAGCAGTATCATTCACTGTCAGTACTAAATGTTAACTTTCACTGTTAGATTTACATGCAATTCTAGAAGTAAATAGTGAACTTGGAGCTTGGCTTCCCAGATATTTCATTAAAAAAGCCCCGAGGTCCTAGTATATTATTGATCAGACTGAATATTCAGAGTGCAAATACAGCCACTTCCAGGAAGATAGAAGAGAACCCTTGTTGCTGCTGGAGGGTTGGTATGCATTAGTCAACAATTCTTTGTGATGTGGAACATGTCTACATAGAAGGCAAGCTTTCTAATGCTGTAATTTTTCTAAAAGAATTGTATTCAACCACATTTTTCCAGTATTCAGAATCTTTTTAAATGAGAGAACTCGTATTTTCTCTCATTCTTTTTTGTTGGTTTGTATCACCCTTTTGTCTTCTCTCTGCTTTATTCTCCAATCCTCGTATTCAGAGACTTCTTGTGACCTGCAGTGATTTGTCTCATTTTTATTGCTGGCCATATTCAGCATATTTTAAAAATGTTGTCTGCACTTCAGACGTTATTGCAATTGTAAAGGTCCGGCATGCAGCATGTGATAGCTCCCAGAACTGTTGCACATCAGTTCATAGTTATTTGTAAACTTCCTGATGTTGGATATTTGTGTTAAATAGTTGTCCCTTTTTGAGGAGGAAACAAGACGTTACTGTTCTCGAGTATGTTATGCGTTTGAACACTAAAATAGAACAGGGTATGTAAGTAGGGAAACTTCCTTGTGTGATAACAGTATGGATGTGGTCTTAATGCTTTTTGACAATTGCGATTCAGTGTTTAAGGTAACATGAAAATTTATTCCGGTCAGTTTATATTGATTACAGTCAGCTTGTAAGATAGCTCTTCTGCTGAGACAGGTAATGCTGGTGCCATCATGAGATGGTTCAAAAGCTGAAATAATGGTATAATTTTTGCCCATTTATACATGTATAACAGATTTATTTCTCCTTTACAATAGGAGCATGAATCTGAAGGTGGGAGAACCCCACTAATGAAGGCTGCGCGAGCTGGTCATTTGTGCACGGTGCAATTCCTTATTAGCAAAGGTAAAATGCTAGTTTAACTAATTTTAAAACTTCAAATGCAACTTTACAATTCTGCATGTTTGTGACCCTTCTTCAAAAATAATTGGGTTATGTTTATATGAGCATAAAACCGTTAAGGGTTTTTTGAATTTCATTTAGTTCGTGATACAATGAATTACAAAATATTTTGCTAGTTACTTTTTCTACTCTGTTGTATAAATTAATAAATGGATTTGAAGTATAACACATATTTTCAGTTTCTTAAAAAATCACTCATTCAGAAAAAACACATCCTCAAGTACAGTCTGAAACGGTAAAAATTGCACCATGTAGTGTTACTGATAAGTGCTTAGAATGGAAGTGTACAAGTTATGCTTTGTGTACCATAAGTGTTCCCTCTCTTGCCACTTACAAGGCCAACTGTTGCTGTCATTACTGCCTTGTCTTTACAGGATAGGGAGGATGATGTGTAGAAGCCATCAGTTATTAAAATCCCTTACTTTTACCCTAGAAGTGTGTATGAATTAGGAAGATTAGGAGAGAAAAGTTTATCTCTATTCCAGAAAATACTATATTTGTTGATACTTTATTTTTAAAAGAATTTCCTTTTGTTTAATTGAGGTCTGTCTTTTATAGGTGCCAACGTTAACAGGGCTACAGCTAATAATGACCACACGGTGGTGTCACTGGCATGTGCCGGAGGCCACCTGGCAGTTGTTGAGCTGCTTCTGGCTCATGGTGCAGATCCTACTCATCGACTCAAGGTATTCACTTAAAACTATGCAACTAGCATAGGTACTGAAAGAACTATGTAGCTGATTTAATGGATTAGTAAATGTCCAATTTTAAATGGTCTAATTCATTTCTTATGTGCTACATCAGGTAGCAAAATTCATCTTCTGGCTTTTTATTTCTAAAATATCACTTCAGGATGGCTCAACAATGCTCATTGAAGCCGCCAAAGGAGGACATACAAATGTTGTTTCTTATTTGCTGGATTACCCAAACAATGTTTTGTCGGTTCCTGCAGCGGACTTGTCTCAGCTCACACCTCCATCTCAGGATCAGTCTCAGGTAAGGTGTAAGGAATTGTTTTTTAAATATCACCGTGAATGTTGCAGAGAAGCACTTCCTTAGTAGTTAACTTCTGAAGTTACTTTAGATGTGAACATATGCGATGGAAAGAGTTTGAAAGAGTCTGTGCATTTGAAAATGGTGTAGAGAGTGAAAAAGTTGATTGGTATTGTCTGCAGTATCCTGAAGAGTGCATGAACTTAGTTCCCTTTTCTGCTGCTTAGACAGGATAGTCCCAAACCTAGTATCTCAAAAGAATATGATTTTCTTGGTTGCGTTCGCTCAGTATTTTGTTTCAACTGTTCTAAACACTTGTGACAGCACACCTCAAATGTTGCTGCTTTTAGTTATTTTATGAAAGAAAATATATTGTGTAAACTTAGAGTTCTGCAGGCTGGAGAGGTAGCGTTCCAGGGGAGTTAGCTGATTGAAAGCCTAAAGATGTTAACAGTTTTCCAGCCTACACAGCCCGGGATTTTGTGAAGAATAAGTTTACTTTGACATACTATCCACAATAAAATAGCATGGGACAGGTCATACCAAGAGGTAGCCTAGCATACACAGTTTGGGAAAAGTGGAATGGAGGTCAGCTTAGAAATACATCTTTGTATCAAGACTTCAAGATCTGGTCCATTCAAAATGTTTTTTTTTTTCCTCTGAGTCTGTGTCTGTGGCTTTGTTTTAAGGTTCCACGTGTACCGGTGCATACACTTGCTATGGTTGTACCTCCCCAGGAACCTGACAGAACACCTCCAGAGAACTCGCCACCTCTCTTGGGAGTGGTGAAAGGTTAGTATGTAGCCACTCGGATAATATATGCAATTTGAAAACTGATAGGCTAGGAGCAGTTTTATTAGAGAGTATGCATAGTGTAGTCCGCTCCATCAATTCTTGAACACCTCTAATGAAGTATATCTTTAAAGTATTCTATGTAGTGCATAGTTTTTGCTTATGTTCTGGTATCCTACAGTATAGTAACACTGGTTATTCTAATTTTATTATGCTTATTCTAATTTATTAGAATTATGCTTATTCTGTTTTTTGGAAGAAAATGATTGTGGTAACTGCCATAATGTGCAGACTGATAAAAAACATTAACAAACTCTAGATGTGGTGTTAACTTTTGAATATTGTACATTGGTTGTCTAGAATAGTTGCAACTATTATCCATGAGCTTGATGTATCAACTTTTTCCTGTTCCTACAGTAGAAATGCAAACGTGTTGGCATGGTAAAATGCCAATGCGGATCTACTTAAGGGAGATTTTTTGTTATATTAGTAATAGTACTCTTGTAAGTAATCGTAACACCAGGGTTTTTGCTTTGAACATGGTTGAACTGATTGGTTAAAACTATTTGCAGTTATTAAATGGTGAATGTAACAGTTTATTTCCAGCTATGGATTCTGTAACAAATTCTTCATGTCTGCTAAGTCAGCTCAGAAAGAGAAGCAGATTCTGAAGTGCAAAGTTACAAACTGCAGCTCCTAGTAATTTACAGTTTTGGATGGGGATATTAAATATTATGGTATCCAAAGCTCAAAGCTCTCTTAGCCAGTTTTACTTAATTCCTTTATTCTGGAAGTGCTCAGTGCTTCCTGAAACAAACACACAAAAAAACTCCAGGGGCACAAATAAAGAAAGAAAAAAAAAAATTGTGTGCCTAATGGTGTTTAAATGTGCAGCCGTGACTCTCCATGCATATATGTCATGTGTGTGACTTCTCAAATGCAGTTGTATCATTTTCTTAGGGTCTGCAACACTTGATATTTTGGATTTCATAAAAATAAGTAGCAGACAAATCAAAAGAATGTGCAACTTCTGGTTCAAATAAAACAGCAAAAAGCTATGTACCAGCATATGTGCCCTTACAATTAAAGAACTATTAGTATTGTGAAGTGGGTTAGTGTTCTGGAAGTACATTTTGTGATGCATGGGAATCAGTGAGAGATTAGTTTGTATTGAGTCAGAAGGCTGAAGTTATAAACTTAAAGTCTAATGTTATTTGATCAAATTCTGAAAAGCAAACAGTTCATTGTAGTTTAAGAAATAGCTCACATTTTTAAAAAAAAACCTTATTGCAAATGTCAGCATATACTTCAGGCATGTTTTTAGCAGTACCGTGTTGCTGGAACTGGCACAGAGAGTTCTAGTTGTTCTTAGTGTTTTAGGACATGCTTCATGCATGATGGATGTGCTTCATTGCACAGATCAGCAAAACTGATCTGTGATGTGTTCCAAGAGATGTAGCAATCTGAAATGTGTCATTAGGCTGATGAAACATTCCGGACAACTTTGTGTGCAAAGCTTTTGTGTATCTCAGGTCTTTAGGGGGAAAATGGTATTTTTGTGATAAACACAAATCACTGTGATCATTGTAGTGATACCACTCTGCTACATTAACTGTGATAGAGTTAGTGTTCTTTGAACTTCCATTCTTGTTATACTCGCATGGCTTTAATATACCAGACTTCCATTGTTAGACTTCCTGGGAGACGAGGGGCAAAAAAGGGTGCAAATAAAGGCATGTACATTATTTCCGTGGTGGGGGGAGGAAGCAGACTGAAGTTCTTATGTAAGAAAATTGTTTATCCTGGCAAAGACGAATTTATTGCCATCACAGTTAGAAGTAGCCCACTGAGTTTATACAAAAACTCTGAACTACTTGGAGGAAGGAGAGGAGCACCTAGCCTGCTTAACCTCAGTGCAGTCTGGTTCTTAAGGACCTGTATTAGTTTTGCAAGAAATGCAATGGTAACAACTTGTTTCCTGAAGAGTTCTTGGAAACTTGAGTGTAAAACTACAATACTTTTGTATGTTATTGTTATGGTTCAAATATGGTGTGAGATTTTTCAAGAGGACTTTATGGTCTAATATGGTCTAATTTTAAATTATTATTCTTCAGTAAGGTAAGAAAGAGTATGGAATAGTTGCCATCTGAATAATTATTGTGGAAAAGGGTTTAATATCAATGTTTAGCAACTGAAGAGAGAAACATTTCAGAACTGACAGTGGATCTAGAGAGACTCAGATAAACATGATATGCAAAGATGGTAACCTCGTAAGGAGCTGAAGAAAAATGAGGTGAAAGAAGAAGCAAAATTAGTTCATGGGACTGAACAGACCTCAAATCTTACATGCTTAGGAAGGGTTGTTTCTAGTGCATTACGTTTAGCATGTGTTTATTGTGTCCACATGAAAGCGAAATCCCAGTGAAGTTCAGCTCTTTGTGCTTTTGTGGGGAGAGGCAGAAGATCCCTCCTTTGGTGTTTTGTACTTGCTGCCGCCCTTATTTGAAGGTGGTCAGGATTGCTCAGCAGCCAGCAGCAATTCTGATGCAGCAGGTTAACTTGAAGAGTCTTTTGGCTAGAAATGTGCTATTTCTCCAGGACTGGAGGGTCTCCTCTGCTTTACACTGCGAGGGGTGTAACACGCAGTGGCTATGATGCAGCTTTAAGTGCCACTGCATCTGGTTCCCTGGGCTGAGGGGTTCTTGGTGCCCAGCATATGAAATGGTCAAAAGGAATGCTGTTGGATTTCTTCAGGAAATCAGCTGGTTAGAATAACCAGTGTTGTCATTGATAAGTTTGGTTTGTAAATGAAAGCTAATGTTTAATACCAGTGGGATCTGAAGCTCTCAGTGGTGTTCGTGATTCTGCCTTAGTCTTTCACAGAGTGTGCCTGGTAAGGACAGTGACTTGAACCCATGGCATGCTTCTAGAACATTATTGAAAACAAACACAGGAGTGCAACAAGGGAATGTTCAGGAAGTCTGTGGAAAGCAGCAGGATTGTTTTCTTAGTTGAAATATTTGAACTATGTAAGGTGTTTTTAAACATGTCAAAATTTAGTCTATTTTTGGAGGCTGAGGTATTCAGTTATTTTGTAAGTTCTTTCCAGATTTGTTTTACTTCATAGCCAATCTGAGATTCTGCTTACAAATTAACTAATTGGTCTTAACTGAGTGCTTAAAACCTATCAACATGCTGTCATTAGACTTCTCCACTGTTGCTTTTAAGTGGGCAGTAACTTGCAGCATTTCTCATTTGGGGTGCATGTTTTTTTAGAATTCCACAAGACCTAACAGACTTAAGTTATTCGTGTGAAAGCTGCCCACATCTACCTTTGATCCCTGAGAAGGAGACCAGAGTTCCCTTAAAGTTGAACATGATTTTAGGAATCTGTAAGCTTTTTAAGTTAGACCCTCAATGTACGATACCCCCCTGTAAGCCTGTGCTAAGTCTAACAGTCTGATGGCTTGGAGAAAGGAAAGAAAAACAAACTGCACATAGCTTCAATAGCTACAAATTCAATAAACATTTTTCACTTCAGTATCTGACTTTTTTGCCTAATTCCGAGTTATACACCGGCAGAGTTCTCGTACACTGTGTGATTTAATTGAAATAGGGGCCAGGTTAACAGTAGAACTAGAAAGATGATGTTGGTGTCATTGAGGTGAAGGCATTCAGAAAGCAAGCCGATATTCTTCCTTTTCCGTTCTGACTCCTTTCAGACTTCTCCACCGTGCAGTGCAGCTGCCTGTTCATTGTTTCACATGCTTCAACATCTTCTGATTAACTCTTGCCATTTCCTCCATATTTTCTGCCTTGGTCAGCAGCTGACCCAGTATCCAGTATCTGGAATGAGTTACCAAATGAAATATAGCAGTCCATGCCTCATGGCTTTCTAACTTCACTAATACTTTCCTAGTAGGCCTAAAGACTTGTTACTCTTTTATGGGAATCTTTAACAGTGCAGGCAGGTGATTTAAAAACAAGACACGTGTAGGTCCCCGAGAGCACAAGTGTATAAAAAACTTTTCATGGTGATTTGTGAAATTCTGCTCCTTTGAGGCTTCAGTCACCTGCTTGCTACTGACTAGTTTAATTACATCATAACAATTTTCCAGTTAGAAACTGTCAAGCCACTAGAGGAAACTTGGGAAGAAGAGTAAAATTGGAAAATAACTCAAATTTTTGAATGTTATATACTTGAGTTAACTTCAGCTTGGTTTCAGCCATGTAACCACTGTCTGTTGGATGTCATTGCACCTATTCCCTGGAAGTTTTCCATAGAAACAGCTGCAGGAGTGATAAAGGTTGGCAGAAATACTGCATGGTTCACAGGGGGAACATAGTGAAAATACAAACTCATCTGATCATTCAGCCCTCCACAAATTGTCCTGTTCTTTATAAAGAAGAATGAAGTATGTATTAAAAACAATATAGCAGATCGATTTACTTAGGAAAAGTAGGGTACTTTTTTTGTTGCCCAGTTAGCCAGATTATATAATATTGTACCTTGCATATGTGTGTATATGGATTGACTGACTGTTTCCCCGGTTCTTAGAGCTGAATTTCTTACTGATATGAATTAGTTAAACACGGAATTTTCATGAAAATTCAATATTGAATATTCAATATTATTCCTGTTGATGAGGTTGGTGAATTTTAATTGTAGACTGGAAATCTAACTCTCGACTTTGAGTGAAATCAGATTTTTTAAAAACCCAGAAGTGCAAGAACAGTGGACAAGCAATTCTGTTAACAAAGCCCAAAGATCTTAGTATAGATTTATGCTTCCTGACAGCTGCCTTTTGTGAAGTGAGGAACAGACTGAATCTGGGTTTTTTAGTTGGTTATTTTGTGATGTGGCTTTTTTTTTTTAGGATGACATGATGATTCATACAGATTTATGTACTAGGAAGGTGTATTTGAATGTATAAATGTATATCACCCAGTTAAGTCTTTTCTTGCTGTCATTTTTTTCATGCTGGAAAAAATCTTCTGGTATGTAAATATTTGGATTTGGATCCACTCTTTTTTTTTTTTTTTAACTTTTTTCATTTAACAACTCCAGAAATTAAGGAGCTGTCAACAAGTCCCAAAATTTCGTCTGATAAAAAATAATGTATAATATAACCATTTCAGGTGGTGCCCAAGATGGAAACCACTAAGCTGAAATGCAGGTTGTGTTGACAGAAACTTTCTGAAGAGTATAATGGATTGTAAAATCAAACTTTTTACTTTTCTGAGAAGACTTTAAGAATATAATGAGTTTTATTAAACTTTTGTGGCTTGCTCTAAAATACAAGTGTCTGTCCTTGCTAATTCATCAGTTAATGCTTTTAGAGTAAGACCTGAACTAGGCTTTGTTTATGTAAGAAAATTGCTTATCTACTTCATGTTTCTCAGACACTGCTTGGAGTAGATATCTCAGTCCTCAGAGTCGCAGAGGACAGTGCAAGTACCTGCCTGTGCTACTACCGTAAATTGGGAGGCTGTCATTTAGGTGTTAGCAAATGTAGATAGTATGTCTAATAACAATGTCATTGGGGTCAAAAAGGTAGTTTTAGGTAGGTTTATTTCAGACCAGTAGCATGTTACCTGTGCTGTTCTATTTGTTGTGAAAGGGCATATAAATTATATCTTTCTTGGGAGAAGATCACATGTCATGGATTAGAGATCAGGGCTAGGGCTAGAAGAGCAAGTTCCTCAACAATCATAAGCACTCAGGGTGAAATATGGTATCAGACTTGTTCATAGGCAGCAACCCTATAAAGAATGAATGTGTTTGAAGCAAATTTAATTTAGAAGAGTTTAATTGCTTAGGAGAGCCACCTGAGAGCTATAAATATGAAGGCTATTTTTCCAAACTCTTGCTCGCAGTGTCTAGGACCTTTAAATGGTACTTGCAGCCAGAAGGCATTAAAAACTGGTAATGGTGTCCTCCCTGCATACTGCTGGGTGCTCAAGAGACCAATAATGGTGCTTGGGGGAGGCTTATCGAGGTGAACAGACTATTGCAGCTCAGGTACTTAGGAGATTATCTACAGCGTACAGGAGAAGTACAGGAAATCTCAGTTTCCACAGGAAACATTTACCTCTCATTTCCTGAGGAGAGTAAGAAGTCAGAGAAATGAATGGGAAGCTGTGTTTGTGCAGAGCAGGTCTTGCCCAGAGTTGTGTGTGTTGATCAGACTGGCTGAAGACATGTACGTGCTCCGCAGGAATGGTGGTGAAGGCTGAGTTGGTCAGGTTAGGGACCAGAACCTGTGGGCATACGGAGATAAAAGTAAAAGAGCAAGTTGTGCTACTGTTAACAAAATAAATTGGGAAACAGTAATTTCCTTACTCTGTGGCTTTCCTGGCATGCCCATAACTGCTCTATGCTTTCTGTCAACCGAACAATTCTTACCCTGTAATCATGATTACCTGATGGCAGGTGGTATTTGTGTAGGGACATCTGGATTTCATGGATCCTCAGTCTTCATTTCATAGTAAGCTGGTCTTCTAAAAGTGGCCAAAACAGTGCTTTAGAGGCTAGATTTACTACCTAATATTGCTAGGTTTAATTTTGTGGTAGGTTGGTTGTGTTGAAGATTGGTGCTCCACCAAAACCATAAATGAAGAAAAAAAAAAAAGGTTGAAGTAATTATGATCAGGCCCGTGAATGGATTTTTAAGTCTTCCTGCACTTACGTATTTCAAAATTGAAAGTATAAAGCAGTGTCTTGTTCATAATTATTTACTAAAATGGGCACGGTATTTTTCAGCATATTGTAATATAGGAAAGATTTGGATAAAACAGGAAACTGCTACTTTTAAATACTTAAAATATTACAATATTATTACAATGCTTACATGTTTGAAGTTACCAACAGCGTCTTCTCCACCTCTGGTTTGAATTGGCTCTTCAGGTGTGCATGTCAGGTTTAGCAGAGCTTTCTTCCTATTCCACATTTTCTTCCAGTGTCCCCAAAATTACAGGTTGCAACTATTTTTCTGGCATGGGAAGGGTTGTCTAGAACCTGAAAAGTGGCCCTGCTAACTAAATGGAAGCTCACTGAAGTAAATCTCCACACCTCTTCTGGAACTTGAGAGCCCCGCTCTTCACTTGCTGGTTTCCTGATGCCTGTCTTCAGAAACTGTCCCATCTTTCTGTGGTCATTCCTGGTCTGGGGAGCGCTGCCCATTGCGAGACCAGCCTTGGCTCCTCTACCCAGTCCAGGCCTTGATACGAGGCTGTACTTCTGCTCTTTACTTTCTCTTGTGCTTGTACAAAAATTTTCCTTTGACAGGTTTGTTTTCTCCCAGGGTGGGATGTAATTGAGAGGGCCAATATGGGTACTTTATTATTTGGGGACTCTTTGAACTGCAGCTTCTCTTTCCTACAGAGTGATGGAAGCTGTCCAGAGCTGCAAGGTCGTAGGAGTACTTTGTGTTAGAATGGAAACAATAGCTGTCATAATCTCAGGAATGACACTAAACAGCAGCATAAAGGGTTCACATTTTAGTCACATCTGAAAGGCAGAGTTAATCTGCAGTTAGGTTACTATAGTGTTTCTGCTACTTCAGCAGTGGAGCATCTTAGTTTCAGAAGACACCAGTTGACTTTTATTAGTTTCTAACAGATTTAGACAAGCATTTCGGAGATTTTTGATGAGTGCAAATGTATTTTTCAAGAGTGGTCTGCAAAACATGTAAGAAGTCACACTCTTTAAAGTGAAAGTGTAACTATATAAACCCTAAGTACACTACAGAGTCGAATAGCCAGCAACCAACACGAAGTAAGTTATTGCTAAACTTTAGTCAAATTCTTTATTATCTTCCAAGAAATTGTCTTGGGATTCACTTATAGTTCAGAAACAAAAGAAGAGTAGAGGTTGGAATGGGTATTCAGCTGGAACTACTGACCTGTACAAGGCAGCATGTAAAGTACTGAGCTGGAGAAAGAGCTTGCTGAAGGGTGTCTACAGTTTGTGGAGTGCTGGGGTATTTCCTGAGGTTATTAAGATTTTTGTTGTTTCTCTTAAATTTAGATGTGGTTTGCTTTCACTCCAGAGAGTCTGGTGAAGGTGTTCAGCACAGAGTTGGTTCAGTTCTGTTTTAATATTTGTTCCTTTCATAAGAGAAAACTCATATTTGTTTGCTTTTTCAATTAGTTCCTCAAAGGTTCATTTTAGAGTGAGGTGTATGTGACTCCTGTTTTGACAGCAGTGCAAAATGAAGTCACTTGTGAGTTAGTATTTTGGTGAAGGAAGGCCCAGAAAGAAATAAATCGGTGTTTTAGGAATCGTAATCCTTCCAGAACTAGTAACTGCTCTGGGAATTAGTTCTTGCATCCAGATTTTCACTTAGCTGTGTGATATTTAGGTAACTTTATTAAGCCATGGCTGAGACTGTGCATGATTTTAGTTCTTCTTTTAATGATTGAGTGCTTTGTAAATATTCACGTTTTCTTTTTTAACTTAAATGCTACGTATATCGCAGTTTGGGTATAGCAAAGGAGTGTTAGTGCAGAAAATTATTTAATCAGGCTAAAGCCTTCCATATTTTTAATTAAAGTTTCTTACCCTGAAGTCAGAATTGAAATTTCAGTGCTTAATAGATTCCTATTAGCAAGATCTGACTGCACGTTTCACAAACATGGCTTTCAGAAGCACAGTCTTGAGCTGTTTGAAGGCAGTGAGCACTCACAGAAGCATTGCCCTGGCTTGGTGTTCCTTGCTAGATTCGTTTTGAAGATTATTTTTAAAGTTTTAATAGTGTGCAGAATTGTTAATCTGTTACTGGAGAGAAGGAGGCAAGCAAGCTGTTGATTGTGTCTCAGAACTTATAAAAAGGTGCTAAAGCTTTCAAATTTATATGTATACATAAAGTCTGCACTGGCAGGATTCCGTTCGTAACTTAAAGATGGAATGCTGTAGTGTTTGGAGAAATACTAGTTCAAAATACTGATCTTACTGTAGAGTTAGTCTTCTCTCAAATATGTACTACTTTTGCTTGTAACCTTGCTGTTGGAAGTTAGCTTCTGGAAAACAGTCTTTGTTTAATTGCTCTGCACACCGGAACAACTTTGGGAACTCAGTAAATTATTTAAATTGCTTTGCTTTTCTTGCTGATTTTACTTCTCAGATGCATGGTCATGTGTGTCAGAAACCATAAAGGTTTCTTATTCCTTAAGATTAAAATAGCTGTGTTAAAAGGGATATTAGGATCAATATTGAAAATTCCAGCTGTATGCTTTGTCCTTTCTTGTCTTAACACACAGTATAGGGTTTTCTGTGGTTTGACAGATGTGCAGTGTTAGTTGTAGAGTTTTTTTGGGTTGTGTTTTTTTTTTTTTTTTTTTTTGGGGGGGG
>Ga0065711_1037934_pt1 | contig 19329 bp, 14 predicted proteins | sample Hoacrofraction12_FD_59098 | JGI IMG/M metagenome (GOLD analysis project Ga0065711, IMG submission 59098) | Hoatzin crop microbial communities from Cojedes, Venezuela - Epithelial fraction 12 v2 (version 2) | ecosystem: Host-associated > Birds > Digestive system > Esophagus > Crop | place...
CCAGCAGGTCCGCCCCTAGCCTGTACTGGTGCATGGGGTTATTCCTCCCCAGGTGCAGGACCCTGCACTTGCCCTTGTTGAACCTCATCAGGTTCCTCTCTGCCCAACTCTCCAGCCTGTCCAGGTCTCGCTAAATGGCAGCACAGCCTTCTGGTGTATCCACCACTCCTCCCAGTTTTGTGTCACCAGCAAACTTGCTGAGGGTATGCTCTAACTCTTCATCCAGGTCATTGATGAAGATGTTGAAGAAGACTGGGCCAAATACTGAGCATTATTCTAAATCAGTGGTGCCCAAGGAGCCCCTTCTGCACACATGGCAGGGCCCCATGCGCCTATAAGAAAATTATACATTCCTCGAAGTTGCTTTCTCCAAAAACCAGTATAATTTCTTACTGGTTTTCTAGATTTTTTTGGTTTAAGCAGAAATTGTACAGCAGAAAAAGGCCTTCCCAGCTCACTGTTGTTTTGGAAACAGCGAGGACGTTTGGTCATGGGATGCCTCTGTCAGACACGGGACTGCCTGTACCAGTGATCCTGTGTGTGAGCCTTTTGGAGCCAGCGTGGCTACGATTTATCCTGAGCCATCTTCGGTGAAGGAGAGGGAGACTTCCAGACTGGCTACCCACTGTATTTAACCACTTTGGCAGCTTCTTCTTTTTCTCCCAACCTTCTGACCAGTGCCTTGGGTGGTTTTCCCCGCAGCCTGGTCACACTCCCTGTCTGCAGGCATGCTTCCCGAGTGCTGCCATGGAGGCTCCAGAGACTTCCCCCACAGACTTCAAAAGGCCTTTTAGAAGCCTCTTGAAATTTAAGCACTTGGGCTGTTTTCCAACAGCCTTGAAGTCCTTTACAATTGACTCAGCTGATTTTTGATTATTTTTTTCAGTGGAAGGGAAGAAAGACATGGATAGAGTAAATGTGGCAGTAATAGAGACGGCAGATGATCCAGCTTCCATTTCTGTCCCATCAGTCTGTCTGTGCACTCAACTCAGCAGAGGTTGTGAAAGTGTTAAAGACGCCCATTGCATTGAAGTCTTTGAGTGTCCTCACAGCTTTGGTCATGCATGGAGAATGCAACCACCTCCATTTCATGCTGATGAAGTCTTCACATCAGCCTGTGTTTTATATATATGCAAATACGTCCAATCAAGGCAATTATAGCCGAGCTGCACATTCAGCGTCCTTTGTGGGGTGACCTGTCACAGCCACCACACTGATACCGGCTGAAGCTGTCATGGGCTTTAGCGACTCATAAGAGTCACAAGGGAAATGTTGGGTTTTAATTGAAAACTCATTTCTCAGAATTAGTACTGCAGTTCAAAAGATTTCTCATGATTACTGGTGCGTGTGTCTCACCTTCACAAGTCTTTGTTTCGTGGATTAAATCAACTTCCCTCTTTGACAATTGCGTAGGAAATATTTTTTTCTTGGAGTATCTATTTTTAAATGGGAAACTCAAAACAAGTAGGTCATGCTCAGCCTACTGTTTAGAATGCTTATATATATATTAAAAAACCACTAAATTATTTAGTTATGAAGTAAGATGAAACACGAGATGTCAGGGGAAAAAAATCTCATTACCTGCCATGTCAACCAAGGAAGCTTTGAATTCCTTGTCTTCTAAATTAGTATCCTGCAGCTTCAAAAATATGTTCATATATAAAATGTGAACATACCTGCTAGTTTAGATTTCAGATGTAATGTGCTATTAATATGTACTTTAATTTATATTCTTCTTCATTTGCCAAAAATACCCATACTAGTGCTTTACATGCATAAACACCAACCACACAGATGTAGCATGAATTCCAGTGCCTTACTCATATGCTTTGTTGTCTTGCTTAATGAAACGACTGTGCCCAAAATGACATGAATAGCCACGTGTCCCTCCAACTCCCCACTTCTTGGAAGGCTCAAAGCTTGTATTACATCATCTCCAAGGGAAGGGGAGAAATTATTCCCTTGTGGAGAAAACCTGGAGAAAACAGACTGGTGTTTGTTCCTGCTTCTCTTAAACTGAGCCCTGGCAGCTTGATGTTGGTGTCCACATGGCCACGTGACTCATTTGTTTTCACCATTGACCTCACACACACGGAGAAGGAGAGGTAATGGAGGAGGCCCCAGGTGACAACCTTCTCTTGCGCTCCAAACAGTGCCTGAGATCCACGTAGCAGTGATTCAGCTGGTATCTGCTAGGGGCTGCAGGCTTCTCGACGAGACTCCTTGGTCGATGGCAGTTGATCTTTATCCATTTTGAGAAGATTAGCCAGTACAAACAGCAGCTTCTGCACTGTGCCCGTGCTTGAAAGCAGGTTCGGTAGAAGAGAGGAGCCAGGAGATCTGAGAACTCCACTGCATCGGCTGTACTGCATTGCTGAAGGCGTTCATCTCATCAGTAGCCTGTCTCTGCTCCACCACCCGTATGTTATGGATGATTGTGGGGAGAAATACAACACAAGTCAGGTAAAATGTGACTTGGCCCCTCACAGAGCTTCCTAGTTTCTGAAAGGAAGAGGCATAAGTCATTTTATGTCTGGTCCAACAAATGTCTGGACCTCTGTTTTCTGTAGATCCCTTTTTTTGCAGCTAATCTTACTGTTGTCCTTTACAACATGCTGGAGCAATCAGTTCCATACAGGAGTTTTGTGCTGTGTAGAAAAACACTTCTTTCTTCAATTTCTTTTAAATCTGCTTCTTGATAGTTTCCTTGGGGTACCCATTTCTCCTGCTTCGTTAAATGGGAAACCGTTGTATCACCATGTATCTGCTATTCATGATTATGTGAAACCTTTCTCATCTCAAGAGGGAACTTGTCTTCATAGACTTTTGACGTACAGAAATGTTTCCACAGGTCTGTTCACTCTCACTGTTGTTACCTCCCTGATACATCCTCTCTAAGGTGAGGTGACTGCCACTATGTACACTGCAAGATGAGGCTCACCACGAATTTATATGATGATGTAGGTATGAGCTTCCCTCTTCTTTCATAATGATTCCTACTACCTGAAGCTTTTGGCTTCTGGCTATTTCTGGTATATTTCATAGGCTTAATCCCAATAATTCACACGTTTTTATCTTCTTAAATTGCAGTAGGTACATTATTATATAGAAGAGATGAGTAGAGGTGATTTTTTGTGTTGTTTTAATGTTCTTTTGTGAGACTGTGATGTTTACCACAGCTCAGTATTTAATGTTATTCTCTGTGGAGGAGAAGTTTGGATGTAACCGCTTAGGACAGGTCCTTTCTTCAGAGAAGATGTGAATCTCTATCGTTAATGGATTTGCTCTTCATCCTATAGCTTTTTCCAATAAAACCGCGAGTGAGCTAGTAATAATATGCAACCAACCTTGCCAGGACTACAGAAGAGCATTGTCAGATATTAAACAAAAAGGTTATGTAGGTCAGAAAGAAAATCAGTGGGGCCCAAGCAATCGTCAGCCTCTATTGTTTAAAAAGATGTACGATCTCAGTCCAGCCAAATTCAACATGCGTTTGCTAAGCTGTCTTTTTTGTCCATATGGAACAAGCTGCTTGCATAGCCTGGTGACCTACGAAAGCAAGAAAGAAGAAATGCAGGATCCATTTAATCATCAGAAAGAAAGGCAAACATGTTCTTGGGAATCTTCTACTTTTTTTTTAAGGATATTTTAATAGGATGGGTAGCATGTGAGCTGGAGATCTACATTCAGTTCTCTTCACTGCGATGGACTGCCTGCATGACTTTTGGCAAGTCACACTTATTTTGTTTCCTCATGTACTAAAATAACTATAATGAGGATATGATGCTATGATGTTGATAATCACTCACTACTTTAGATGGTAACATTTAAAGGGGATGTTGCCACTGTGTTATGTAGAAGAACAGTGAAACTGCTCCTGCACTCTGGCCTCAAACTGCAGGAGATGAGGGCTACTGCATATCAAACACCTCGTCTAAATGATAGATGGGTAGATGGATGTGCTGAGCCTATAATTTCCATGGCTTCTGCAGTATGTAGGTGGTATGTGTTTTGAGAAACAATTTCATCAAAACTCCATCCTTGTGCCACTTACCAGGCTCTATGTATGCATGCAAATATAAAAAGGTGAAATACTTTCTGGATTAGTTGCTTTAGGAAGGCAAAACCGCAGATACCATTGCTTCTGTAAAGTCATCCTTCTGTAATCTTGTTCTCTGAAGCGAATATTTATCTATAATTACATGTAATGCAGTTCCCTCCTTTAAAAAATGATTTTTTTAATTTTTTTTTTAAATTCGTATTTCTTCTGAATTGCCCTGCTCTTTCCCTGGAGCAGCTGAAGGGAGATTTATGTAAGACAGCGATTTGCCATCAGTTTGCCTATGGTTGGGTGCCAAAGAGGTAGGAGTTTGGGGATAAATCATCTTCCTTGTTTTTCTTACGAGATAAAATCATGATGAGTAACGTGTCAAAGCCTTCTGCACCTGTGACCAAGAGTTTCTTATGTGGGTTTGTGAAGCGTGCGGAAATGTCTTTTCACTATCTAGTGTTTCATTTAATTTCATCTTTAGTAAGTCTTGTTTTGCATCCATCTTGAGTGCTGAGTGTAACCTGGAGAAAAGACTGCTGATGTTAGTAAAGTCAGGAAGGGAAGTCAGTGCAGTTCCCTTGTGTCCTGCCGTGGTAAAATTTGGAGTGTAAATCTGAAGTGTTTGTTCTGAAACTGGAACTAGCATGCAGTAGTAGTTTCTAGGTTTTGGAAAGAATAACGTATAAATTGTATAGAGATTTACACAGGAAAACTCAGATCACAAAATCAAGTCACATTTTTCAAGCACATTAGCATTTATTTCTGTGAGAGTAAATTACAGATGCAAGTAACTACAGAACAGAAAAGCTGAGCTTTCAGAGGCTTTTTTTTGAGTCAGTAGTGGGATTGCTGCTTGTAGCTGAAAGAAGAGGAAGTGTAATGCTAAATTAGGTTTGTATAAATAAGAACACAGCCAGCCTCCGTGTTGTCCGGTGGAACATTGTTATTGAAGCTTTGCAACCTCTTGAATTTTCATGAGCAAAAGAGGAAAAATATTGTTTGCTGAGGTTCACAGATCTGCAGTCCATCTCCATTGCTCTCCTGCACTGTCCACCCATGCAGCTCGTTTCTTCCAGCCAGAACCAAAGACTTCATCCTGTGTCTTGCTTGGAAGTTTAAGAAGGGAGCAGCAGCAGAGTTCTGCTCTTGATGTCTTTCAGATTGACTGGCTCAGGAGTGCCTGGGGTACATGGGAGCAGGCTGGAGGTTGTGTCTGCTGGTAGCTGAAAGAGAATAGTTTGAGGTTAAAAGGAGGAGCTGTAGGTGGTTTAAATGCCATTTGGATCCCAAGGTTACATCTAGGTTCCCCCTGTCCCCCCTTTCCTCACTGTGCTAGAGCATAAGGGAGTTTTGTTTCTATTTTTAAGTTTACTATGGCTCTATGTTTTAGACTTTCTCAATGTCTTGGCAACTGTAACAGGGACTTTCCATTATTATTTTCCTTATTTCTATTTGTTATAAATAATGTATTAATTTATTATTATTTATTCATATATTTACTTTTAATATAAAGTAAGTATGTAATGGAATAAATATATATATTTATATTCCATTATTGTATTGCTTTCCACTAGCATCAAACAGCCAGTGCAGCCCATAGCTTTGCGGGCGGCTGCAGCCCAAGCTTTACCGAATTCCGCCAGCCCGGCGCTGGTGGGGCAGTGGGTACGTGCGCAGCCTGCTTGCCAGAGGAGCTGCCGGAGCTGGCAGATGTGCTGGGAGCTCTGTGCGAACGCACGGCGTGGGAGCCGTACCTGGTGAATCCTCCTCTGAAGACCCGCGGGTGGATCGGCCGTGCCCTGCAGTCGCTGCGTGGGGAGAGGGGGCTGCCGGGGTTCCTGCCCCAGGAGGATGACGGGTGGAGGGGAGAGGGGGTCACAAGCAGAGCCAGGCTGCTGAGATTCAGCTTCGCATGGAGGCCGCGTGGTGGGAAGCGGCGCCTGCCGGCGGGTTTGGATGTGGAAGTCCAGCTGCAGTGTGACCTCCGGTAGCAACATCACTGCAACCCAGGGGAGGTCCAGCACTGCCTTGGCGGATTCTGAGATGGAAGCAAGCAGTGCCATGTTCTGTGGGACAAAGAGAGGAGGGCAAGAAGAGAGGACAGTGTGAAGTTGTGAGTGCAGTCTGGTGTAGTCCTGAAGAAAGTGCATGGCATTGATTCTTACGGGAAAGAGAACTCATCAAATGACTAGGAAAGCACCAAACAACGTTTTGGTAGAGGGAAGGTGGTAGTGGTGCTGGGGACAGATCTATGATGCTCTGTGGCTGACAAAATTACTGAGCTGAATTTCAGGGATGCATGTTTGGGTTTTATATATCCCAACTAAGGCCTATGTCCCACCCTGTAATCTTCCCATGTGGTATTAAATACTTTTGCTGCATTAGGGCAGTGATTTGTTTTGGGAAGTGAGGGATACCTTGCTGTATCTCCTTCTAATCATGCATGGCAAACATCCTTCCTATCTCACCTGTTTCCCTGGCTGGTGTTCTCCCGATCTCCGATGCTTATAGTAGAAAGAAATTAAGGAAGCCTCTTGATATGCTCTGAGAGTAGAAGGAGAGTGAGCACCCCTGCAATACGTCTGGTATTCCTACATATACAAGCAGAAGCGAACCATGGCCTTGGTGTACCTGGAAGAAACGTGGGTTTGTCTTTCATTACATTGAGTCCATGACGAAGGTCATTCATCTGCCAGATGGAAAAAAAAATGGCAGTTGCTCTCCAGTGACTTTGTTGATGTGGTAAAAATGAATCCAGTCACCTTTTTGATTAGGTGACCAAAAAACAAATAAGATGAGCTGGTTTTTTTCTGTAATTTCTTCATACATATGTATGCAGAGTGTAACTTCTGAAACAAGCCATTATGCAGTGCCTGACTTTGCAAAAACTTGTGATTTTTAAAGGGGCTGTTTGACATACAGCTTGTAGAGGTTAAAGAGTAGAAATGTATACACAGCCTGATTTATAAAACTCAGGGCAAGTATTTTTTCATAGTGAAGGTACAAATGTGCTGTTTGTTATTATGCATTATTTATATTACAGTGGTACTGAGAAGCTGGAGAGAAAAGTGCTCTTCCAGGCTCTGGGTGACCTAGTATTGCTCTGATGGTGCACGTGAAGCTACAGAATAGGTTGGCACTGAACCATGATGGTTACTTGGGCTGAAGAAGTCAGGGTCTCAGTTTTGTAAATGAATATAACTTAACAGAAAGACATTTCAGTGTCTGTTCCTAGGACCTGTTAGCTTTACAGAAGCTCTTTTGACAAGCGGGAGCTTTACCTAATAAAAATATTGCAGTCAATATTTATTTTTTTTTAAATTTAGACTTGTGTCCTTGTTGTTCATGCTCCTTCCCTTAGTCGACTGTTACCCCAGTGGACCATTGGCAGCTAAAGAAGCCTATAGAGCCACTCCTGAATTCGCCAAATTTTTCAGGGCCTACAGTATACACAGGATCACAACCCTAGTTGCAGCTTTAGTATCCTCTTGTAGTTCAAGCCCTTTTAGTATTTAGGAGTCCAAAGAGTTAGTGATTTTATGATGTAGGATAATTTTGTGCAAAAGGAATCATAGAATGGGTTGGGCTGGAAGGGACCTTAAAGATCATCTGGTTCCAAGCCCCCTGCCATGAGCAGGGACATCTTCCACTAGACCAGGTTGCTCAGAGCTCCATCCAGCCTGGCTTTGAACACTTCCAGGGAGGGGGCAGCCACAGCTTCTCTGGGCAATCTGTGCCAAGGCCTCACCACCCTCAGAGTAAAGAATCTCTTCCTAATATCTAATCTAAATCTGCCCTCTTTTAGTTTACAGCCATTCCCCCTTATCCTATCACTACACACCCTTGTGAAAAGTCCCTCTCCATCCTTCCTGCAGGCCCCTTCAGGTACTGGGAGGCTTCTCTAAGGTCACCCCGGAGCCGTCTCCTCTCCAGGCTGAACAGCCCCAACTCCCTCAGCCTGTCCTCATAGGAGAGGTGCTCCAGCCCTCTGAAAAGGAGTCTCCGAAACCTTTACATAAGACAAATACTTAAATACCAGTGCAAATGCAAGATGAAAAGTGAAGGACTTTAGAGAGTTCAGGAATTTATTCCTCTAGTTTACTGACATGGTTACTAATTTCACAGTGGTGCTCACTGGTACAACATTTGCATTTGAGTTTTTTACGGTAATCCTTGTATTTGTGCCGAGCTCTTGTATAGGAGTAGCCATGTCTAAAGAAAGCAGCAAATATTTTGGGTGTAGAGGCTTGGCTGCATTGCTGTTTAGATTTAAATGGAAACTGTTCTGGGATTGTTTCTTCCAGCTTCTTAAATAAGAAATAATTTGAGAGCCACTGGGGAGAAGACGTGCTGTTGGTCTGGTTTGGTCTGCTACATTGCGCTCTCTAGTTTCAGCTCTTGAGTCTCTCTAGTTTCAGTCCCCTGTATTACATACATCTTATATATATGTATTGCATTTCAGAGAAATAAGGAAACGATATGTGCTTATCAGATTTAAAATCACAGAATACTAAGATATTTAGAAATATTTGTACATTAGCCACTACATTAACCACTTTTTGAAGGGAAGTTGTAGGGGAGGGGTTAGTAAGAGTGTGGTGCGTGTGATGTTATTTTTGTTGTTGAAAGATTTGAAACAGAACCCTGACAAGAAACAAAGGGAAAAGTGATTCTTTCTTTTATTAGCTGAAGTCTTCTTTCTAACTTCGAGGAAGCAAAAATATGTCTTTGTCTTTGCAATCTCTTCAACCTTGTTCCTTTGGTTTTAATATTTTAAAACGGGATAGGCTTAGGCTGAAGTGGATGTTCAAACCACTCTGTTTCAGTCCAGAGAGTGTTTTGGGGTAGAATAATGTTTGACTGAAAAGCACCAGAGACATGGTGCCGTCTGAAAGAAAAAATATCTTTTACATCAGAGTCCTTCAAAGTCAGAACTAGGCAGCCAAGGGAAACAGAGAGGGCAGTATAAAGCAGAAAGAAACAACCAACAACAGAAAAACTCAGTCCTAATGACAGCATAGTGATTGATGGTACTAAAATCACAAGCGTCATAAGGAAAGCTTTTATTAATATAGAAGTATATGTAATATGGAATTAAATAATACATATAATCTTATACATTTTAAAGGAGAAGTTTAGTTTTTATTCAGATTATGAAGTACTCCAAATATGTTCTGTGGGGCATCTGTGTGTCAGGATGAAGGATTTTTCTTTTTCTTTTAAATCTCTGGCTGTGGACCACCTGAGTCTTAACCTTACTATAAAATCAGATCTCTATAGTTTTCTCGGTGAAGTGTAGCTACTCTCTGCTTCTGGGAGCTGATAATATGTTGTAAACACTCACTCGGGGATCAAGGCTTGTATTTAGAGTTTTTTAGGTGGAAGCAGTCAGGTCAGAAGAGAGACGTGAATACGGGCATCAGTGGTGGGGTAAGTGGGCAGCACTGCACAGAGCTGGTGGCTGGGAGCCGTGGAATGGGAGCACTGGGGAACTCCGGGCTCAGCATCGTGCCGAGTGCTTCTCGCTGTGGTACCCTCTGCCTCGCCTAACCTGTGGAGGAACCTGCCTGTCGCTGTGGTAGTGGGGTGAGAATGAGGAGTGGCACGGGGAAAATCTGTGTCTAAAGCGTGTTGAAAATCAGGAATAAAATACCTGGCAAAGAGCCAAACGAGGATGAAGAGACAGAAGTGTGTCAAATAATGAACGCTGCAGAGAAGGTGTGTCATGAACTTTTCATGGCAGAGGGTAGGGGGATATTTAATTAACGTTGGCAAAATCACACCGAGTGTAATTACATTGTGGAACTACTTCTACATTGAAAGTTACTGAGGCAAAAACTTCAGCAAGATTCAGAATGGAATTCCAGTTTTATTTGGACAGCGAAAGATACTCTGAGCTGTAGCAGTGAATCCCGGAAGGTTTTTGCGATGTTGTGCTCTGAGGTTTAGGTGAGTCTCTAATAACTTGTGATCAAATGGCACTCTGAGGAGAAGGAGGATAAATTATTTACGTTTTTTGTTTCAAACTTTTTACCTTACTCTGTCCTCTAAGTAACTGTAAGTGCTGAAAGACATGGAAGAGCATTGGAAGGGATCCAGTGTAACCATTCCTGTGTTTCTGGCATTGGATGGGATCCAGTGTGGTCATTGCTATGTTTCTTACTGCTTCCAGCCATAAAAATTAATAACTACCTCTTCAGACATCCAAAGCATGATGTTATTAGAGAAGAAGCAAAAGCCATTAGTTGTCTTCTGGAAGACACAAAGATGCTGTATCTCCCTATCTTACATGTACCAGTTTTCAAATGCCTCTCATATTTTATTTATGGAAATAGGATGGGAAGCACCTTTGAGTTAATGAGAGCATCTGATTCTAGTTGTGCTGTCCGTGTTTGAATTATGAAAATGAAGATTGTAGTGAAAGTGGAGACGTTCAGATGGGGAGACAGGCTTTGCAGCGGTTCCGAGGTCAGAAATCCTGCAGCAGCGGTGCCATCAGATGGAGACAGTGAGGCGTTCCAGTGGGGCTGCCCAACCGCGGGTGGGACAGAGCCCTTGCGAGGGCTGACACTGGCCGTGGCCCTGGAGAGCCTCAGCTGGGCAGCAGCTGATCCGTGAGGGTGCTAGGGTGAGCAATAGCTGAGACTGCAGGTGATTAATAAAGGTAAAGAAGAAAATGATGACAAGCCTTGTGAGCGTTAAATGGCAAAGGGGCGATTAAAGACCTTTGCAATGCAGCTCTAGGGCCATCAGTTCTGAGTGCGGCCGGCCGGTGCCCAAGTGGTGCGTGGCCACCCATGGCCTGGAGCAGAGCCGAGCAGCTGATGGTTTGCGAGGCAGATACGAGTGACCGTCACTGACGATGCGGTTCTGACACAGTCTTACGGCATCAGAGTCCTCTGGAAAGAGGAAGGGAGGAATGAGCAAAATATCAAGTCTGGATAGGGAATGAGCAAAAGAAAATGAAAGCATGGCTTGTGCCTAGGATTATGGAGTTATTTCTTAGGCAATGCCTGGGCCACCAGCTGAGCTGAGCGGGTGTATTCCCTTGCGGGTCGGGACTTGCTCTCAGAGGAGGTCGGTCTGGATGTGTGGATCTGCTTGTCTAGGGCAGCAAGCAGAGGCACAACTTCAGCTAATATTTCATCCGTGACTTTGTCAGGGTTGCGTGAACAGTTGTCCCCCGAGTCTGGGTACTTGGATCAGCAGCCTTTGGGGGCCAAACGAATGCTTGAGGACACAGCTGCAGAGCTGAGGACCTTGGATTTCAGAGTGCAAGTCTGAAGGCTGATAGCTGTTGTGTGCAGGTTGGTCACAGGCATTTCAGTCCAAAACGGTCAACGTGTACTTGCTATCTGAGCTGTGCTGAAAAGTCAGAGTTTGGCGTCTACCTCCAAGGGGTGTAAATCCTACCTTAATTCTTGCAGTCTTAGTCTCTGAAAAAATGGCTACCTTCCCAGGCTCCGCTAGTCCTGTTTCCCAGCTAGGACTTAATAACAGAGTATTAAATGAAGTCTCTTACTGCTTTTCTGTGTGTTAAGTAATCTTTATTGGCACTTCTGAAGTATAGCTGTATTGTAACTGTGAAAACTAATGGACTGGTGGCTTTTGTAAGGTATGTTACTGGTGTTCCTTCAGTCCTCAGGCTGGCATGTTTGCTGCTTTGCCTACTGAGGCACAAAATGAAGTTAGCCACAATGGGAATTCCTGCAAACCAGTGAATTAAGAGGCATTTGTGATAATAATTAGCTGCCTGTCAGCTGGTGACAACTGAAGAACAAGAGCAGAACAGTGTCTGTTTTGATGTATTGATGCACACATGCATTCATGGGCTTTCTCAAAAACTTCTGCTTCCAAACCACCGGCCCCTCCTGTGAAAGCCAAACTCAAGTGCTGAACTTCGTCACCTTGGGAAATGGTCTTTGCTAACGCCTGCCTGTTAGAAAGGCATTGCTAGTTATGGCTGCTGGTACAGATGCAAATGAACACTACTCAGTAAGAGTTTGCTTGCTTTTATTGAGTATAGCTATGATTTACTTCCAGCATCTTTTTTAAAAGAACTCTGTGTTGCATGAAAGAGTGTAACAAAGAGGTGAAAGCAGTGGCTTCTTTCGGGTTTGAAATATTCTATCATTTTTGAAATCTGATGGCAAAAGCTACAGGAATCACAGAATAACCTCATTAACATATGAAAAAAATAATGAACTGAGGAAGAAAAGAAAATGTTTGCACATCTGGCTTCTCGCAGCAGATTTCTGTGTCTTGATCAAAAGTAGTTGTAAGCTGGAAGTGGAGAAAAATAAGAAAGATGAGAGTGTGGAGATCTGGTTTTCCAACTGTGTAGAAGTGTGTGCCTCAGACCTAGCGGGAACTTGCGGATTTCCAGGAGCCGTATTTCCCAGGCACCGGAGGGTAATGCTTGCCATGAGAACAGCTGCTGGGTGCCAGCATCAGTACGAGCTGTCACATCAGGTCTGTAATAACATCACGCACCTTTAAGAGCCTTTGGAGGTGCTACAGCAGGGAAAAAATGGAATTGTCATATATTGTGAAAGCTGTGGAGAACAGGGACATCGACTGTGTCTTGAGGTAATTGAAGGTATGCAACTATTTTCCCTTTTGAGTTGTTTTGCAGGCTTGAGAGAGAGGTAGGATCTGAGTCAGCCTTTGGGTGATATAAGTCCTTGGATCGAAGGATGCGTGTTTTCAGTGCTTCACAAACACTTTGCCCACATAACAGGAGAACAGGGAGCTGCTTTTGGGCTTTTCTGTTCTTTTAGTAACACTCTTGGAATCGAGTTGAGTAACCAGATGATGTTAATTCATCTTGCTGCTTGAGGTCCTGCTGGAGCAAAGTGGGAAAATGACACGAATACATTTTAGGTTATTTCTTTCACGAGCGAAGTTTCAGTACTTTGCTTCATGCAGAAATTATGCTAGCAACAGTTTTCAAATGCAGTTTTTTGCATAGAAAAGATCAAGTGATCTGGTGCCTTACTAACATGTAGTGCAGTTCACATGGAGCGGATGCCTTTAAATAGCTGTTCGTTTTGTCATATCTGGCTGTTGGATCGAATAAGCTGTCAATAAAATGTGTTTTAAAACACCAGCCTAAATTGCATTTGCAGGCTGTAAAATAAGGATTAATTTTTCTGATTTCTTGAGACCAGAGACAGATTTCATTTACTCTGCATTTCCAGGACAGGCATATTCTAGCATTTGCAATTGGAGGTAGATCAGTTTGTTTAGCATACATCTTCCTTAGTTCTGAGGTCCGGATTTGATTGAAAATCTGAACTGGGTTTTCTTTGAGTTGCAAATTCATTGCAGTGAATATTTAGTTATCTCGGGCTAGTAGGAAAATAAGTACTTCTAGGAACTATGCAGTTTGAGAAGCCTTTATCTTTTTAGAAACAGTTTGGATAGTGGTTATTATATATTAATAACAGAAGAAAAACTCAGCTTAATTGGCTGAAGTAGGCAACTAGATCATATCAACGCTGGAATACTAAAAGCAAAAATACTGGTGGGGGAAAGTCCAGTGGTAACATTTGTAATTCTCAAATAATAAGTGGCATTATGAGATCTATGAATAATGACTAGTAATGATGTTCAAGAATGGGAAGAAAAGGTGGTCTGAGCCATGTGTCTAATTTTAATGGAATTGGGATACTTCAAGTGCATTTGGAAGGAAATTTAGTGAAAGACAGAGGGGTAAATACAAACCTTGATAAAATACAACCTGAGTTACATTTGAGAAGGTAGGTTGGACAAGACTGGCTTGATCTCTTCCTTTGTTAAGGTAGCTCACGTTTTTAGACAAATGAAGCTTGTCTACTTGGAGGCCAGAAAAGCCTGTGATACAGGGTTAAATGGAAAAGAATTATTTCAAGTTGAAAAGATGCAGATCAGTGGAAAAATTACAAAAAAGTTAAAGAGGATGCTGTAACAGCTTGGAATAAAGAAAGGAGTCTAGCTGAATTTAGTTCCAGATGGAACTAAAGTATTTTCTGAGAGGGTTTCACGTGCTCTCCTGCGGTACAGGGAACAGGACTCAGTGAGCCAGAAGATGCCATGTTCCTGTCTGACACCCTTGGAGACCTCCTGAAGGATAAGGTTAGTAAAATGGGAGGTCAGTTTCTCCTCAAGTGAAAATGAGCGACGAGGTTTATAAATAAAAATATAATCCTTCCCCCTGCAATGCTTCTTCAGCAAAGGCATCACACCCAGGTTGCTCTGCATGTTCCAATGCAGTCTCCGTGTTCTGTCTCACTGGTCAACAGTTTGCCACCGACCTGCACTGGGGCAGAAGTAGTCCTTCAGGTGATGGGCTTCGGAGCTGGTGCCAAACGTTGTGCTAAAATGAAGTTCTGAGGCCCAAAATTGTGAACGAATTTCCTTGAAAAAACAGCAACAGTATGTATGTGCTGTGGTATTGCAGTTCAACAGTTTCTGAGTGTGGTGTTTTCTGTGTCTAGCAGTTACCATCAGAATTGCTTTTTGGCTGCGTGAGAAAAAGTAACACATTTCTGTACCTGTTTTGGATTATTTGGACTGTTGGATATGGGTCAGAGCATGTTGGTTAGATCCACAAAATGCAGCTGAATGCTAACTGTTGCTGTATCAAAGTTGTAAGTGCTCTTCTGCTTAGTGAAACCTGTGTTCCCAGGTAGAATAACATTAGGGTCCATCACAGCCATTTAGCAAGAATGGAGAAACACTTTGGGAGGAGGTGCGATTTTTTGAAATTCAGGCGACTTATTCTATGCTTTGGACCATCTCCAGCCTGTCTCAAAAAATACAAGTGGAGAAGAATCATTTATTTAATGCATGTGTTAGAGCACAGAAAACTAAACTCCCTTTCTCCTCCAGAGGAGGTTTGAAGCAACATCTCGCCTCTTAAGGACATCCATAGCTAACCATCTTTCAGAGGGCATTCTAAGAATAGAACTCTAAATCGAGTGGTTTTACTTTGTACAGAATAGTTAAAAATCTGCTGAGACACAGAGGTAAGCAACAGTTCAGTGTTGTTACTAGAGCACTCCTCAGAGGAAGGGTGTTCGCTATGATCGGCTGCTCTTGCATAGCAGGACGTTGGACTGAATGTCTGAGGAGGTCATTCCCTATTGTATGCTTTTGAAATGAATATGTTTGTATAGTTCTGATTTTTTTTTTAAAGAAACTAAAGTTATTTGACAATATTTGGAAGCTTGAACAAAGAAGCTGAGTTACTGGTGACTGGCAAAGCACCGTAACTTGTGACTGGAATGGAGGCAACAGGAGTGTGAGTTAGATTGTTGGAAGAGTTGCTCGTTAGAACTCATAGATATATGGAGGCTTTCTTGAGCATCACATAGCATGGTTCACATTATTGCACTTGGGCACACCGAGTTTACGACAGGGCCGCGTCTCACCTGTTGGAAATACGAAAGCAGCTGCTGGGTATATCAGTAAGCAGCTGGCGTTTATGATTCTTGAACATTGGCGATGGACTTTGTGATAGAGGGGGTTGAATAGAAAGAAGTGGTAGGAAGTAACTTGCTAACCGGACTCCATAAAAGTAAACACTATGATTTCAACAGAATAATATGAATATTGTCATGGAAGACACTTGTGTTCCCTTCATAAATGATGACGTTTTAATTCTTCACAATCATATGTGTCTTGTGAGAAAACATGGTGTACTAAAATGGTAGACCAGATTGTTGAGTTCCATCACCTCCCAAGTGATGCATTTTTAAAGACATTATGGTCACTCAGCACAGTCATTGTGGTAATTCAAGTCCCTGTTCACAACTGCTTACAACTCCTCAATATTCTTCCACAACCATTAGTGGTCTTCTAATTGTTTGGAAAGGAGTATTCCTGCTTCAGTTTCCCCATGGTAGTTAAGAAATCTGGGCTTTTCTGCGTTTGCATCCAGCTGTCAAAGTATGTGGAAATTTGTATTTGCATGAAGGGTTATTTTTGCCCAGAGAGGTTCTATTTTTACAAAACCTGTGGGAAGAGATTTGGACATTTTGGCAGTGTAAAACTATAGTACAACTGCTCTAAATACCTATTTTTTAAATCACATAATGTCTTTAACCCACATTAGGGTAAAATAAAATGATTTAGTTAGTACTGAAATACTTCCATTATTGACTAGCATAGCTAATCTCAAACACAAAAGCTTTGTGGTGAACCCAAGTAAAAAAGGAGAAAGTTGCATTATATCAGGTAAAAGCCGTTCTTTTATTTTTTTTCCAGCGTATGAAAATAGGAGTTCTAGATTTCTGTTCTGAACTGAGTTTTGTCAAGAGCTCTGCAGTTCTACTGTGGTGCACGGATTTAGAAATCTGGTGCTTTTAAGAAGGTTTGCATTCTCTTCCAAGAAGATTAACCCACTTGGACTTTTTTGGTTAAACTTAGTAAGGGCCGAAGTAATGAAAGTAGAAATAGTTACAAATACAAGGTCATAAGCAGGGGAATTGTTTTTATAGACTGCTTCCTAGAGAAGTGGCAAAATAAGAAATTTCTCTATTAATCAGTTTTATAGTTTTACTTAGATATTGGAGGTTTTTCCTTTTGGAAAGCCTGGGTATATTTCTCTGCCCAGAAGAGCAAATATGCTTACAGTCTGGTTCGGGTAACATATTCTGGATTTTATTTCATACAACTATTATATGTTCCTCCTTTAGGATTCCTCCTCCTTCTCTTGTTTTTTTTTATTTTTTTTTTGTTTTTGTTTTTGTTTTTCCCAAGACATTTTCAGGGCTGGGAAAAAATCGGGACACAAATTGCAGTACCCAGCGCAGCGTTTATGGAAATATCTGGTTTGCTCTAAACTATAAATTCTAAATAATGATAAGTGGAATTACTGCTGTAATTATCTTTCTTCAGGGAACATTTCTAACTTTCTAACATATAAAACCTGTCTATTAAATAACATTTATCAGGAGTGTTTCCTTAGGCACGCTTTTCAGAATTGTATTTTATTTTTATCTTGAGCAAGATCTGACTCTGCACGGTTTGTGTTTGAGACGGGGAGAATAACTCGAACAGGCAAATGCCTCACAGGCAACAGGAAAGCGACTGGAGAGATGAAAGATGAGCTTCCAGCAGCTGCAAAAAGGATACACACTTCAAGGGTGCCCTATAAGCCTTATAAAGCAATAAAGGAAGGAAATCAACATTATGAAGGATCCTAACGGCCATAAAATTCCAAAAATGGCAAGGATTGCTTTCATTATATGAAGTGTTCGTTAAAGCTTTAAATAATGAAATAAACGCTTGACACTGAGAATGGAAACCTTCACTGTTGAACCAGCCGCTGTTTACTTTACGATAATCCAGGCCATAAATGCCGTGCCACCCAGATGCTCCGTGCCGGGCGAGCGCGGGGATGCCCGAGGCCCGCGCAGTGCTCCGGCTTCGGACGAGAGGGGTCTCCGGCAGCGCGCCCAGCCCCTGGCCCGCCGCTGGGCAGCCCGGCGGGAGGAAGTCGGGAGTCGGCAAATCCCCGGCGTTGTTTTCATTGGCTTCAATTAGCAGCTTTGGGGTTCCTTCTTTGAGAGGTTTTTTTGCTTTCTTCTTGCTGTTGAAGCCCAGGAGTGTTTTGGGTGTTGGAAAAATGTGCTGAAGGCTTTGGGACCAGAAAGTAAGTGGGGAGACTCATTAAGGGGTCTTCTGGGGTTCAAGGGGGAGACACTCGTAAGTGTCTTCTATGTAAAATGATTTAGTACTCACTTTTTTAAAAATGTAAAATTTGAATTAAAGCTAAGAACTTAGCAGATATACAACAAATATTTGATCTGTCTATCAAAAGAATGGCAAGATAGTATTTATTTTAAACAGGAATACTTTTAAAATTCAAAAGACCTTGCATCAGTTACTTTAGCAGTGCTAATGTGGTTTATCTTATCTGTTAATAGCCTAATCTGTTTAAATATTTTTTCCTGAATTAGAAGCCACTTTAGAGAACATTATAAGCTGCAAAGTACGCATGGAGCACTCTTCCTTATCTGTCATTGAAATTCAGCCATTTTCTGCTTTGCTTGCAACACACAGGAACAAAATGTATCCTTGGGGAAAAAAGAGAATTCAGTTATATGTGGGTAAAATTATCAGTGAAACCCTTAGCTACAGTGTGCTCCCCTTAAAGGCACTTGAGCAGTACTGTAATTTATGATACTGTTTGCAGTGAGTGTGGGATCCCATTAATTTTTCCGCCCAGTGCCACAGTTTACCATTTGTTTCTTTGTCGTAGTTCTGAGTAGTTTTCTAAGCTGCTGATGAGGTTAAACATCTCTTTTAAAAGACATTGGAAAAGAAAACGGCTCCTGATACATATTTTTGTGTTCACGTATGTGTTACGTGAGATATATTTGTGCAGTTTTGCTATCTCTGTACTTGCACCATCCAAAATGAAATCTTTTGTCTCTTGGCATATTTTTGGGAGACCAGACAGGGAGACTGTCTGCATCATGAGTGGGAGAAGTAAATGAGTCACAGTTCGCTTTATGAGGAGCTTTGTTTCATTCAAATCCCTCTTGCCAAGATGCTGACACTGAATTTGAGTCATCAGCAATAAACAAGTCGTACAGAAAATTGAATCTTTAGAGGGCAGAAAATCATGGGCAAAGGAAAGGCACTCACCGGCAAGCCCTCAGTCTGTCTTTGAGAGGAGTTATTGATTGCATTATTTCCCGTGGCGGACTTTTCCATAAGTGCCTTAAACTAATTCAAAGCCCCAGTCTGAAATTTCGTTTCAAAACATGCGCGTGTAGTGAGAACCAGCAGCATCAGTCAGGCTTCGAGGTCACTGAACAGGAAAATCAGTGTTCGCCACACTAAACAAGGTGATTGTAGTCCCTAGTTTGATCGTTAGCTTTTCCCCTGTCCTAAAAGACCGGGATCATAAGAAGTACTGGCAGAAAAAAAGAAGGATTTGGTGAGATTTATCTTGGATTGGGTTTGGGTTGGGTTTTTTTCCTTGTATAATGCAGTTATCTTTTGCTTGAATCAATTTGCTTCATATATCATGGTAGCAGTTCATCAGGACTGGACATGTTTGTGTTCTGGAAGTGATAATAGATCAGCTAATATATGTTTCAAATGAAAGGGAATCTTTTATAATATGCTTTCATGAAAGCAGCACAGCACCTTATTTGTCCAAGGTACCAGGGTTTCTAACCACTGTCCTGGGTTTGGCCAGGACAGGGTTAATTTTCACCGGACTGCAGGAAGGGGCACAGCCGGGGGGTGGGGGCTGACCCCACCTGGCCAAACAGAGCCGG
>Ga0065711_1005728_pt1 | contig 19328 bp, 13 predicted proteins | sample Hoacrofraction12_FD_59098 | JGI IMG/M metagenome (GOLD analysis project Ga0065711, IMG submission 59098) | Hoatzin crop microbial communities from Cojedes, Venezuela - Epithelial fraction 12 v2 (version 2) | ecosystem: Host-associated > Birds > Digestive system > Esophagus > Crop | place...
TTTTTTTTTTTTTTTTTTTTTTACATATGTTACAATGTCTCATTATGTTGGAACACACTTTCCTTTAACATGTCTGTCTTCTTCCATCCCCTCAGCCTCCCCCACAAACTTTCCTTGGACAACCACGCTCATTGTGGCCAATGCCAAGAAAAGCCCACTCTCTGCTTGTGTCCAGTCCCATACTCCCTGCTTACTCCATGCCAAGAAATTGACAGAGTGCAGGATCTCTCTCCGCAGCCATGTCAGGGCAATTTTTTTTTCATAGGATTCCCTTTCAAAATGCTAGTACAGTGGAACTTCATGACCTCTTACACCAGCAGCTCCTTCTTGCGTTGCCCCATGCATTATATTTGGATAAAAGGATATATTGTGGGTTTTAATGTGCAGTCTGCATTATAGGGAGGAGGGTGCAGAACGGGCAGACTGCACAGTCCACGCTTGCCGAACAGTGAAACTGGATTTTCCCAGGGCAGAAAACACCAAAAATTCCAACTGGTTTTCATAGGAAATCTCAGCAAAATCACTTCCAGCAGCATTTGAATAAAAATATGCACTCTCATCATGAAGGATCTGGGACCCTCCTGTTCATGGTAATACAAGACAATATGGGACATGCAGGATTTCTGAGTGGTGTGTTGCAGAGATAGATCCCTGTGATTTAGCACAGACTCAGTGAAGGCTTACTCCCCTCGTGTCAGGCTTTGCATTCCCCATTACCCTTGTTTCCAGGCAGATTTGTTAGCTTGGACTCCCTACAGGCATGCTGCTGGGAGAAGTTCCACATGTCCTCCAGCACTCCTGAAGTGCAAAGCAGATCTTTTATCCCCAGGTAACAGAGAGGACGTGACACAAGCAGCAGCCTGGTTTCAAGTTTCCAGGCAGCTTTACTCCCATGCTTGTGCAAAGTGGAAGAGAGATTTCATCATCTTTTGGGGTTTCAGGTATCTTCTTCTCTCTAGCTCTTCTCTGCCTCCACTCCTGGTCCCTACCAGGACATTGCTTCACCAGCAGTCTTATCATTTGCCTGTGCAGAACTGTACCAGCTACAGACAAACACGAATCCGGGTGCTCCAGTCCCAATACTCCTTGGGCCATAAGAGTGAAAAAGTGAGGGAATGGTTTTGCTCTGGCGCAGGTTACTAACTAGTTCACCTGCACTCAACTTTAAACTGCTTCTCTAAGGACGCTGGGGAAGAGCAGAGGTGTTGGTGTGCCACCGTGGCACTCCCTGCATGCCCATTTCCCCAGCATAGGCTCAAAGCCTTAGAGAACAAAAGGAGGGATTTTCCTGGTAAAGGGGCCACCCCACAGCAGAGGTAGCGGCACTCAGACCCAGGCAGACCTCCTTCACCATGAGAAGCCTTATTTAAGCCTTATCTCCTAGCCACTACAGACTCACCCTCTGTCTTCTATAAAACTCTTGGACTTAATTTTATTTTCAACTCTTGGATCCAGCTGCAGCCGGAAGGTGGGACGATGTCTTCGTGCCCTTTACACTCTGGTGCTTGGGGCACTCCCCAGGCAAATGTGAAACAGACAGTAAACCTCATCGGGCTGAAGATGCAGCTGAACCTGTGTCTCCTGTTTAGGGAACTATTAAATTAGAGAAGGAACTGCTACCTGCTGCACACAGAAAGGACTGCTCAGTGTGCATCAGATACGGGCGCCTGAAGGATCAGAGTTTGATATACCTTGGGAGTGCTCAGCCAAACAACAGGAGCAGCTGTATTTAACAACAGCGATGTTTTGGATTGCTAATTTTGTTCTAAGGCATCACTATTCCACTTCAACCTTCCTTTAGGTGTGTCCTCCCCTTGCCGAGGCTTGAGCGCCCTCCTTAATGGTAGATGACCTTGGGTGCCATAGCAGCAGACAGAGGGGGGGTCTGAAAGCTCTCGTCCTGGGCCAGTTGTGAACCATGCTGCAAACCCATGTGGTAGCCCTCATGTGAGTGAGGCCCTTGTCAGCAACTGATGAGTAGGATGTTCAGAGAACTTGGGAAAGTATGCTTGGCAAGTAAACTCACCTAACTAACAATAAAGATGGTTTTCCAATTTGCCAGGCTTCTTTGCCCGAGGCGAGCACAATTAAAGCCAAGGAATTCTTTAATGTGAGGAAATAACAAGAGAGGGAATGAAAAAACGCTGGTGCTGTTTTGGACTTTCTCTTGTGTAGATCTTCCTCTGGATTGATTGATGATAAAACCCTTTGGCATGCATCCTGCAGAGAAATCAAGAAGCATAACGGAGATATGTGGGTCTGTTGAGAGCTATATCCTACTTTAACATGGGGATGGACTCTCTGATCTGAGGCATTTTTCATCTCTAGCTGGGATGATCCTCTATCTGGCAGGAACATATTTGATTTTATGGTTTTAACAAGCCAGAATGCTTTCATGTGAGCCCTCCCAATGACATGGAGAGCTGTTTCAAATATGTTGGCAAACTGCAGTCCTCCTCCACAAGAGGCCCAGAGCAGGCACTAATTATGGGATGGGTGTAGCACATACCTGCTTTTGGTGGGGAAGAACTGAGCCTGAGAACTGCTTCTCTGCAGGTCCAACTAACACACTCTCCTCTGTGTAAAAACAGGAGGGGGAAGATATTTTTAACGCTCGAGAAGAGACATAAGCCCCGCAGATAAGGCAGAAACTTGATTTAGAAACTGTCCTTCTGATCTGGACAACATTTCCACTGTTTTTCCATCAGTCTTCACTGTCACCTTTCATTTTAAGTCACAGCAGCCTGGAGAATTTTTAAGAGGCAGACGTATACCAAAAGCTTGCAGCTTAAAGCAAGCACTAAATTTGTCAAATAAATATGGTGCTAATCCTGTGCTTTTGGGAGACTTCTTTCATTCTTTGAGTTCTCCATCTAAACTGACTCCTTACATAATTTACTACAGATTTTATGTCTGTTCCTAGATAATGTATCGGTAATCTTGTCTTGAACAAGGAGAACAAATTTCTAGGTGGTAGTTTCTATTACCCTGCAGTTCCCAGTTAACTACCAATGGATTTTTGTTATTTTCTAATAGCAAAGAAATAGATGAAGGAGAGAGATTGCTAGCTATGCCTAAGCCACACTTTTGTATCATGGTAAAAAAATCACAAACTTGACATTTCCTTATTCTTTCCTTACTCTACAAGCTGTTCATTGAAATTTGGGAAGAATGGCTTTTTCTCCAACGCTTAAGGGCGCACCACCATGCCAGACCATTACAATGTGGAGGACACACCTTTTTGTACTGGAACAAGCCAGGGGCTGAGTTGCGCCCTGGTGGTTCCTCTCCTGATGGTTATTTCTGAGACCAAAGATCTCATCAATCCTTTGGTCTGGGCGGTGCTAAAGGTGGAAGGCCGCAAGATGTGATGGGACACTGCATTGGAAAGAGCCTTGAGGTACAGCTGTCACACAGCTGAGCATGCTAAAAGCTAAAACAGGTTTCTGGTCCAAAAGTCCCTCCTCCCTCACCCTCTCCCCCCCGCTACACTGGAAGGGCGGCCGGTGCCAGCAGCAATGTCCCAGGAAAGCCGCAGCTGGCGCCTCCATGAACAAGGCAGGCTGCAAGCTCCTCGGCTCCATGACCACCATCAATAATGCATTCGCAGGAGAGGACTGAAGAGCCAGGCAGCTAACACTGCTCCCAGGGCTGCTCAATGGCACCACTGTCTCTCCATTTGCCAATGACGGCTGTGCGTGTGTGGAGGGTTGTATGCTCCTGGTGAAGATACGCCAGTAGGGCTGGCAGGCTGTGTCCCAAGCTCAAGGCAGGCTCAGCCTGAATTCTCAGGTTTGCTTAGAAAGGAGGAAATCACGTTTCTTCCTGCCTTCCCCTCCTGACCCTTACGTAAATAGCTGTCTCTGTGGCTTAAGGAAGAAGCCCAGATGGCTGACAGCCCCCAGCTGGGCTGCCCAGGAAAGAGTGTGAGAAAACGCCGAGTCTGGCATGGCAGGAGCGGCTCACGGACCTGTTGGAACTTGTGGAGAGCAGGACTCCTTTAATCACCCTTTCTCAAGGCACAGTGCATACTATCCTCTGGTTTCACTGTTTGTGTCCTGCTTTTCTCACTCCGATTTTATGCAGCAAGTGCAGCTCTGGGCTTAGGCCCTGTGCAATGGTTCTCACACTCAGGGACTCTATTGGCAAGCAGGAGACATCACCAGGCATTTTCCCTTCCCCACCATGTCTTCAGACACTCCTTCTAGACCATGTACCACCTGACCATCGGTTTGAGTCTAAATATTTAGCCCTCAAAATCCGTTGAAACCCCATTCCATCTGGATATTCCTTAACACAGATATTGACTCCACCCTGCTTTAGGGGGGCCTGTTCACAGGAGTCAAGACATGGGATATCCACCATGGTCCTTCTCCATCCCTTTTCTGATTCTGGCCCATGTATACATAAATATAATGTCCGGCTCATAATCTAAAGCTAGTGTCTCATTTTGCTATTCGCAGTCTTCTAAAAGTTTTCTTTAGAAGCAGAGCAGGGACGAAGCAAAGGACTGCTCTAGCAAAGTGCTGGTGGTGCATTGGGGAGGACCCTGAGCAGCAGCCACAGTTGAGTAGCTGGGCAGGTCTGAGTGAAGGAATCAAATCTTCCTCCAGGCCTCCACTAAAGAGGAGGGTGGAGGTGATTAAAGAGAAGAGATGAAAGTAGAACAACATCATTTTAGCACTTTGTGATGTACAAAGGTCTTCTTGCTGTGGAGAGAACCAGGAGGAAGGTGGGATACAACAGAAATCTGTGAGTTAAAGACATTTGACTGAGAGCATGGTCTTGGAGAGGTTTTTGATTTATTTTTTTTTCATAAGGAGAGATGGGTTATAAAATATGATAAATTTGGTGTTGTTTCAGGGAAGCAAGTTCATTGCTTGACGACAGGACAGATGTGGGTACCTCCCATCGAGACACAGCTCTCCCCTCTTTGCCTCCCATGGTCATGGCCCAGGAGCTCAACAATGGTGCAAAAGCAGGATGTGTGCAATGGGCAAGTTGGGGCATTGCTCAAAGGGGACAGAGCTAAGATGCTTAGCATATGTCCTGTTTTTCAGAAGTTTAAAGTTCTGCTGAGCTCAGTACTCTGGAGTGTGCAATCTTGGCACTGCATTAATGCATATCTTTGCCAGTAAATTTCTTAGCGATTAAAAGAAGAAGCAATTTTCTCCTTACTATGCATTTAGGCAGCTGTCATTACCTACAAGCAGGCAGAAAAACATGCCACCTCACAACCTAGGAGTAAAGGACCCGCTGAAATTCTGCAGAGATCTTCCAGTTTTTCTCTCTACTTTACAGGACTGAAACAAATCATATTTACAGGGCACAGCTGCTGGCAGAGCAAAAGAAGCTGTAAGTAGACTTTTTAACTAAAAACCCTTGACAGCTCCTTTCTTGCTAACCACGGTGTCTCTCAGACAATGGTAACGCATAGCTCTCTCATCAGTCCTGCCCCCACCACATCTTGCAACATATATCCACTACCATGATTTTCATCTTTATTCCTCTGCAAGTGATGAACTCTCTAGAAACCTCAGCACCTACAAGGCCGCTTGCTTGCTTTTGTTTTTGCTGTGTATAAATGGCAGTTGGAAGAAAACACTCCTTTGTTTTCCCTGGCTGAGTTGTGCACTGAGCCAAATATTCTCCTGCATCTCCAGCCAAGTTTTCCCAGCCATATCCATGGTCCACCTACTTTCCCCTCACTGCAGGCCAGCCTATCTTCCTCCTCGTGCCAGTATGGCCACCCCCTGGTTCCCCACCACTTGGAGGTGCTGTATGTCCTACCTTCATAATTCCTGCTTACCCAGAGTTGAAATATGTGTTATCTTCCTTCTTCACTCCAAGGTTTTTTGAGATTTAGGTCTGTATTTTTATCACCTCTTCTCTAAGACTCCTTTTCTCATGATGAAGACCGGGAAGAGTGACTTCCACCCCAACGACCGTCATGGCTCCTCTCCCGACCCCAACACAGATGCACCTGTGCAAGGGTAAGCAAGGATTTCAGCCTGCTGCTATTTCCCCTGCCAGGGTGCAGCCCCCGGGAGGCTGGTGTAGGTTCAGGAGGGGACATGCAGTGCTGGCTCCTTGCTGTGACACAGTTCCCACCAGTGGTCTACAGCCGCTGACAGCTTGGTAGTTGTGAGCCATAAAACTGGCTGGTCCTGTTTGACTCTAAAACTATGATCAATAAATTCCTCTTGGGGCCTATGAAAACATAACAAACGCTACATTAAATGGGAATTTGGGAGCCAAAACTACAGATAGTCCAAGAACAATCAAATTAACAAACACGATGACGCAGCTCTGTTTTGTAAACACAGTGGATGCAGCTAAGCTCCCATGAAAAGCCACAAGGCTGTGAAAACTGAAATGTTTATTCTTCCATTACATTGAAGGACACTCATAAAAAGAAAAGAAAGTAAATAGATGCTGAGACTAGAGGATTCCCAAATATTAAGTAAGAGAGCAAGTCTGCAAGTGGAAAAGAGGAAGAAACAGGGGTCAGTGATTGGAACTGTTTTCATTTGTAATATCTATTTCCCCTCCTGCTGCTTGTCAGGATATCAAAACTGCACATTTCAAGGAAGACTTTTACGCTGGAAAACCACAAGTGGTGTGTCTAAAGTAAAACCTGTTGCCCATGGCGGTGCACATTCTCCTTAGTCGTACCGGCTGCAGACGAGATGGTGTGTGTTGTGAGGGAGGATTTTCCCCCCTGATTACTCCTTACAATGTGTTTACTAGATGAATCACTCACAGAAGTGCTAAGGGGACCAAGGAGCTTCCCTTGCAGATATGCAGCCACCTCTGCATGTGATCCTCGGTTAGCTAGACATGCCCAGGTGTCAGGTGACACACAGGCACATTCAGGCATCCCTTCAGGCCATACATGACACAGCAGTACCCGCTATCTTCACACTGTGTCTTCCACTTTCAGAAGGAAGGGGAAGGAGAAGTGCAGATACAAGCTGCCTGAGCAGCAGCTGTGATGGCTTCTTCACAACCTACTTGCTTTTCAGTTGCTCGCAGACTCTTATGCTCTCAAATTTTCACGCATTGCCCAAGTCTTGTGCAAACCTTCTCCCACCAAACCTTTTCTTCCCTACTTTTTTTCTCAAAAGCTTTCTGCTCCCTTTCTCGACCCTCATTCTGCCTTTCTTGTTTTTAAAGTCAAGTACTTAAGGCTCTCCGTATAGCGCTGGGGAATCTGCTCCTTCACATGCTCCTTCATGCCCTTTCAGAAAGCTCCCTTCTCCTGGCAAACCCTCCTGCCTTCTCAACTTCCATAATCCCTACTTTTCTCATGACCTGAATTATTATCACTGTAATTTGTCTTGTCTTTGTTTGACTTGTCTACCTTTCGTGGCAAGCAGTTTCGAGCAGTGAAAGGGGCTTGCTCTGTCTCTGGAAATTTGCTACTATCTGCATCCTCTTCAAACAGCAATAAATCTTGAATCTGCCTCACGTTGCCTCTGAGACTGCTTCAAACTTTTTTCAGTCTGAGTCTGATGGAAAAACCTTCTGGCACACTCAGATTGCAGAACGGGTCTCCCAGAAGCCCTGAGGGAGCTGCGCTGGACTTTTCTCTAGGAGCATAGCTCTTCCAGCCTGCACCAAGGCCCAGAAACATGGAGGGTGCTCAGGGTGCCCTGAAGAAGGGTCGATTTCCCTGCTCAAAACTGGAGTGAAAGAAAGGACAAAAATTGGGGAAAATATTACTATAAATGGAGAGAATCTCTTTCCCTGCTGGCAGGGGTATTTTGTGAGTCATGGTTGTTTTCTTTTGAATACAGAGCTTCTCTGAGCTGATTAAGTGGAATTAACAACATGGTCGGAAATCCTTACAGTTCTCTGTTGCTCTGATCCCTGTGGCTCTTGTTTTACCTCTTCTGCTTTTGGGAACACTTGAGGAATTTATTAATGAGGCCCAATTACAGAAATCATGGGTTTATAATCAACATTCTGGCTAATGCTGGAATGGCTCTTTTAACTCCTTAGTCAGTTAAAACAAACACCAGAACCCACTTTTCCAGGAATTTTTGCTCCCCAAAACACCCAGAATGAAAGCTGTCCTCAGAGCTGGCAGTTATGCCCACTGGGGCACTACAGCTGCATCACCAGTTTGGTGGAGGCTCCTGAGCAGCAGCGTATCCCAGGCTCCAGACGCCTCTCAACAGGCTCTATGTGTTCAGGAGGCCACGAGAAGGAAAGGGTTTCAATTAACTGTCCAATTATTGCCCAACACTGCACTTATTTGATAAAAGAATTTGTAGTGTGTGTGAGGCAGGGACTTCTGGGAATACTTGATACTAACTCTGAATGAGGGGTTGAGCTGAAAAGTACCCAGCAGGTCCTGGCACATCTTCTTGGGTTCACAGGGGCTCCTTCGGCATTGACTTAATTTCAGCGTTCATGATGAAGATTCTAGCTCTTTCCACAGACAGTAAACCTCAAAATAGGCCAGTTGCTGCCAACAATGCTGAGAGTCCAAGACTGGCAGAAGGTTTCTCCACCAGTAGAGTGACTTCCTTGGGGTAATACGGAAGTCTTCTGAAAAAAAAATACAAACCAATGACTCCCACAAGCAACAGAGCTAATGGGGACTGGGTTTTGGTGTATAGGTCTATACTGCTGAATAAAGGGAGCCAGTATTCGATTCCTGGTCCTGAGGACAAGTAAAGCAAAGTTACTCACTCTACACCACTGGGTGCTTCTGGAGCAGAATTTTCATGCCAGCGTAGCACTGGGTCCCTAAGAAAAAATTATTATTCTTAGTGCGTTGTGGGGTTTTTTTAGAGTGTTTGGAAATAAAGCTCAGATTTTGTTGCAGCTCACATAAATGGGCTTTTTATAGTATAAAAAGTAGTATACGTATAAGCTGTATGCCTTAGGGTAGAGTGTATAAACAGTGATGGCTCAATGCCGTTGGAACAGTGTTGAAGGACTGGTAGGCTGAGAGGAACCAAGTCTAGGGAGAAGAGTTCATTCATGCTACCTTGTGAGAATAGCCCCTGGCCAAACTATTTCCCAAGTCAAGGCTGGGCATTGTATTGGAGAAAGCTGGCTAGGGCCATTCAAAGCAAAACTATGGGGTGAGCAAAGAAATAAGCTGTGTGGATGAGCAGGTATCCAGAGGCTAAGCTCCCTTCATGGATGTCTTTTATCAGTATGGGTGCAGTGAGCATCGGTCTCTCATAGCTTTATAAATATCTCATTGAATCTCACAGTTGAGGCAATAATAAGCCTTTCCTCTCTCTACCCAAAGACCTAATTTCACAGAACTTGAAGAGCTTTTTGGGTACATTCACTGTTTTGTCCAGATTGGTTCAAAGGTTACTGAGATTGGACTGAGAGGCAGCTCTAGAGAAGTGTGTATATAGGGTGGTATGAAGACATATGCCTCCTTTTGCTGGAAAACATGGTTAAAATCAGATCACACCAGCTCTACTTTCTGCTTTTTACAGGAGTGCTGTAATTTCTGAGCACTTCTGGCTCAGAAGAAAATGACATCGGTGAACCCTATAGCTCAGGGAGAGTGCAAAGCTCAACACTGTAGGATTTCCTTGATTCATGTGTATCAGTTGAGGCTGCACACTCGCTTGTAGTCTTCTGCTGCTCCAGAACTGGGGCTGTAGTTATTCTGTATTTCAAAAGGGAAAATATTCCCCTTTCTAGAAGTCATTCCTTGCCTTCTGGCATATACCACAAATTTTCCCTCTCTCAAGCATCCAGCCCAGTTCCAGGTATGTCCATCAGTAACTTCTTGAAGATTGGTGCTCCCTGGTACACACGTATAATTCTGCTTTCCTCAGTGAGAAACTTCAGCCAAAAATATATCTCCAGCAAAGTCTGAAGAGGCTGGTAGAGTCCCAGAATGTCACTCCTTATTATCCAGCATTCTCTGCAATGACAATGACAAACATATGCCTCCTCATCCTCCAATATGGCAAGGAGTTGGAAGCCCTCCAAACCAAGCAGACCAGATTTCTCTGACAGACAGATAATTTTCAAATTGGCTTTGTACTCAATGTCTCTGTTGCCATCACATCCTCAAGGACAATTACGGAGTCAGAGTACAGGAACCAGTAACATCAAGCCTCCTATACAGTCATACGAGGGAAGCTCCAGTGCGGGCTCTGCTCTTGAGCAGCTCTGCAACTGCTTGCCACTAAATAGCTGCTCTCCCAGAGCAAGCGGGGGTGGAGAGGGCTGGGCTGGGCTGGTGGTGAGGAGCTGACATCTGCAGCCCTGCACAGACTGCACAGTTCACAAGGGTGCAGATACTTTCAGCTAGAGAGGCCCTCTGGGATTTATGAGGTTATTAGTGTTAATGAGGGTTATGTTTGTTCACAGGGGAGAATATACCCTTTAGAATACATTTTTCATTGTGTGAGTCACCACGTTGAATAACATATGTTTCCTATATTTGGTAGATGACAAAATACATTGCACTTCCATCCAGAATTATATTCCCTATCAACAACTTTTTCTTCTGTAAAAGCCTGAAAACATAAACCTAGGTGTACTGCAAACTGATTGATTGAATATGTTTGCATTTTTATTATTTGCATGATCAGTTACAGGGTTTGTACTATTAAGCCAGATCAGCCTTAAGCTTGCTGATAGCATTTAGATTATACCAAGTTTGTATGTACGCTAGTGGAAGACATGTTGCCTTGACACAGGAGGATTCCAGGGCTTGCCTATATTAAAAAGAAGAAAAAGAGCATTTAACCTCAAGAGTTTATGTGATTCCAGTGGAACCTATGAGACTGTTCCTGTGCTTACAGCTAAGCACATGCATATTTTCTGCAATGGTTGCTAAACTATTGTTCTTGCAAGCAAGGAATAGTGATCAATCATCATCAAATGTAACACACTGCTAAGGGCTACTTTCATTAGAGAGAATCGCAAAAGTCCCATGGATTTGAATGGAAGCAGGAGCAGGCTCTGACACTGAAGTAGTAATTTTGTGTAAACAAAAAAGACAGCAAAAGCCTCTTGTTACAAGTATTTATGGTGATTGCGGAGCCTGGGAGTCTTTTGGGTGTGGAGCCTCTGAGGTAAAGTGGTGCGATGTGCCAGGATTTCTGAAGTTAACTAGTTTAGTGCATGCCGTAGGAGTTAGAGTGGTGGGTGGCTAGAGAGCTTCTCTATGGTCTCCTTAAGGCACAGACATTGTGCAGAGAAGATGCTATGTTTTAAACTGTAATGCTGGCTGCTGACGGCAAGCCTGGTGTAATCTTGAGGATCTTCTTGATTAATGATGAAAAATTACTCTCTCTTATCTTTGAAGTTTGGCATAGCCCAGATTGCACAGGCATTTCACTCCGTCTTGCCTTGACAACACATGAAACTCCACTGATACGACAGTGGTTTGGGTTGGACTCAGCTCAGGGGCTGCAGGGCAGGGATGGCTTGGTTCTGCAGGACACTGGCCTTCTGGCCTTGGGTCAGCCAAGGGCTTGTCAATGGTGAGATGCACATCAGCAGCCAATCTCATATCCAGCCTTTCCTCCCCACCTCTTTCCTCACTAGCACGAAGAGGGGACAATAACAGATCTACTCTAAATCAGCTTGTGAAACACCAGCCGTTTGAACTCAGCTTTGCCACAGTAGAAGACAATGATTTAGGTCTTATTGGTACACTTTTCTCCAGTGTAATTAAGACCATCAGAATCACTGAAGCTGAGTAAGGTCCATCAACCTCAACACACTAACTCTGAGCATGTGGGTACTGACTGCTAAAAGTGAAATTACCTCAAGTGAGCAGTTTCTGAGAAAGCATAAATTTCATTAAAACAAAGTTCCACCTCTGCATGTTTACTTCTTGACTTTCAGCTGCAATGAAATTGGTTTTATTTTGTTTCAGTTTTGCTACCCAGCTGTTTCTAGAGCAGAGGTCATATTCTTCCTTGGGGTGGGGAACCTTGAGTTTTTTCTGATGCAGGCGTGAACCCCATTACAAATGTCACATAGATGATTACTGTCAAACAGGTGAATTTGCCTTTCCCATCCCTTTTCTCATACACCTTCAAGCAGTCAGCAGACTCTTTACTACAGACAGGCTTCCAGTTGAAAATTACTTTTTTAGTCCATTCTGGGGTTTTGTGCCATGAAGTAACACTGGTTTTACAAAGCAATGTTTAGATCCAAACTAACTCCCCAACTTTTATTGAAAAGGAAATTACTATTTGTCTATGGCTGTTTATCTAGACACAAAAACCAGCATGACCAAATGAGGGATAAATTAACCAAAAGTCCTTTGGGGATATGCAAATTTCAGAGAGGTTTCATCTCAGGACCCAAACCCCAAAGAGTATCATTGCTTGCCTCAATTCACAAAGGTATTCATATGCATCATAAATATTTTGCATTTATGAATTTCTACATCTTCTTTCTCTATTAGATCCTCAAATTTGAAAACGATGTAAGACATATTTCTTAATTAGGAACACAGTAATTATTGCCTTGAACCTCAGCTATGCCTTTGATGCAGACATAGTAGAGATCTATAGCAGAGAAATCAGAGTAAGGTACAAGAAACCAAATAAAAGCAAATTATCTAACAATCTGCCACACATCTATTTCCATTCCAAGTCTTTCCTCATTCTCTTTTGACTCAAAGTATAAATGCTTACACCACTAATGTATTTACTCAGTAGGTTTTATGATCTGTAACGGAACTGAGAGTATTCTCACTATCCAGAGGAGTGCCTTTAATGCTTTTGAATCCTTTAAGATTTTGACTTCTGGGATATCGTGTGGAAGCAACTTCTGTTGTGTAAAAAAATACCTTGTTTTACATTCATATCCCCCCACTTGAAATAAGTTTTTCATTATTTCTGGCGTCACTTTTGTTTAGTACTTCATTTTGTATGCCTTTCCTCAATTGTGACAGAAGGACCAGAATAGCAGCAATTTCTTTAGTGTCATTCTCATACTTGTAGTTTTTAAGTCTAGTTGCTAGTACGTTGTATAAAATACATCCAGATGCTGACTACTGCATTCTGGATAGATACACTATGTCTCTCTCAAATGACACAAATATGACATAGCAAACATTTCACAAAAATCTTGTGTTTTTCAAGGATCAGACTAGTTCATCACAGAGGTCTCTGGTTTTAAAATATTTACATCTATGAATTGTAGTTAAAAGTACTTTTTTTTTTTATGACCATCCAAATCACTTTATTCCTAAACTCCTTCAGTATTCTTGGATGAATACTAGCTAGTCTTGATGACCAGTTTTTCATTGAGCTGCCAATTTATTACACCTGCTCTTAGTGACTGCCTGTTTTTTACAGTAAATCTCAATCTTTAAAACTGTGAAGTAGGTGTGGAGGATGTAAGGGTGAGAGAAATAAGAACTATACCTGCCAAGGGTTTAAGATTTTAATTCCCCAAGTCTTGATATGAAGATTTTTTTCACTAATTTTGTTATCATTCTGAAGTGTAATTTCTCAAAGCCAGTTTTGATCTGATCCCTCCTAGATGTTGTGAAATTTATTTATATTTTAATCAGTAGTATCGTAGTAAGAGACATAGCTACTCCTTGAACAAACTGCGGTATGTTACTTAGGTTTGCAAAGCTGATCACAAGATAAAAGAACACCATGCATTGAGTGAAATGAAAAGTTGCCAGCTGTTTTAATAATAGTTTATTTTTAGATATTGTCTAACCTAGAACTTCATCATTTAATAACAGTACATAAGTAATACAGAGATCTGTGATATTTGTTGATATTAGTGATTTTTCATAAGAGGACCATCAGCCATATTTTGGGGTTTGCTGGCTGGTGTAGAATGCAGCAGAGACATCTGCTTAAAAGTGAGGGCATGACCAGAGAGTGCTGCGTATGCATGTGGATTATGTTAGTGTTATACTTGGGAATGACAGAGAAAGTTGAGATCAATGGTTTTTCATACGAGTACGATCAAGTTTCAGCTGTCTAGCCATAAAGGCTTAGTTTTTTTTGACTTATCTCACTTCAGAGTGATTATTTCCTTGAATATTAGAATCAGGTTGAATCAGGCTCTGTGATTTGTTAACCTTCTACAGCACAAATTTGGTGAGCTAGAAGGCAGGCCTAGTTATTCTGAAGATAAAGGATCTTTTTCTTAGAGGGAAAGAAAAAGAAGAAGAATATAAACAACAAACTTTTCTGCATTTTCTTGGCCCAGGTTTGTTGCACATGAGAAAGGCTAAATTACATCTTCTGTGTGTGTCTGCCTGAGATGTTATAATGCAATGTATGTACTTGAAAGACATGATCAGACATGACCAGAAGAGAAGCCGTTAAATCTAAAAGCCTTTTGTGCGGATCCTGCCTCAAACATCATAATCTGTTTGTTCATCTGATAATGGGAGAGGCTACACCATTAAGAAAAAAGAGGGTTTTTACTTGCAAGCCTTGACTTGAACCCTGACAGCTTTTTACAAACTTAGTGCAATATAAAACTTAGTCCTAGCTTTCATGAGCATGAGATGTTCTGGAGTTTGCAGAAGACACAGCATGTCAAGTGTGTCTTTTCCTTCCTTTACTTTCAAGTTCTTTTCGCTGCAGCGAGGATGGGCTTTTGATGAATGCTGTGAAAAGATCCTTGGATGACCTTCAACAACTCACTGGGAAGGGCTGTCATTGAGTCGATGAGCTTAGGAGCCAAACCTCCCTATCCCCACTTGCAAAATGGAAGATAAAATACTCCTTTCCCTCTCCCATTTTTTTTAAAGTGCTCTCCAGAGCACGGACTGATTTCAATGCAGATATGTCAACAGTGAAAGTATGGTGTATTTTTATATTTTTTGGTAGAATATATTAGCCCAGCTGAGTGACGTGATATTACAGATGATTATGATACCTCAGTACTTAAAATTCTGGGACCCTAACTATGGCTGTGGCATCATAGAGATAAATAAACCTTATGTTTTTGTACAGTTTCACACATTTTATTTTAAAGTAAACTGATCCTACTGTAATGTAAGTTGTAGGAGTAACACACTAACGTTGTCTTGCTCTTCTTCTAGCAGAAATGTTTCATTTTATGAAACACTGAGAAACAGATAAAATGATACACAGAATAAATATATCTGATTTCTTTGTGTGCCTGCTTTGAGTAGCTCTATTCAAGTGGTACTTGGCAGTACTGAAGGTCTATCATGACTGGTTATTGTGACAGCAATTGTACCCCAGCTAAAAATCCTCAGACATGACTCATGGAAAAGTGAGTCCTATAGTTAATTTTGTAAGTTGCTTGTTAATTGGAGTTGTGCACAACTCCTCATGCTCTCCACCTTTCACTGTGAAGCAGAAGTTCTAAACCATGCAAGTTCTTCCTGGTTTTGCTGTTTGCTTGCATGGCCTGTCAGAGTTTAGATGTGCAAAGCATTTTTTATGTTATCTTCTCTTCTTGCCAAGCAACTCAAATGACTTGAGTTATAAAATTACAATTATAAAGTAGAGATATACATTATTCCCATCTTACAAATTAGGTAAAATATTGAACAACTGAGTATAAAAATACAGACTTTTAAAGAAAGTGGTTAACACAACTTTGGTCTATGACTACTTTTCATTATGTGCAGCTATGTCTGAACTCTTCAGAGCCCGTGTGCCATTTCGTGTTTATCTTCAAGGTGAAATGCCCCTTACTAGGGAGCTTGATCAAGCAGTCCAATGACCAGAGTTCATATTTGCAGCATTCCTGTGATACTTACTGTAAGTGAGCAGTTTAAGAAGTTTTTCTTTTCCAGTTGATTGTTGTCTGTAGATGACATTCAAATCCTATGTCTGGCTTGAGACTGTGGATTCAGGATAATTTCAAGGCTTAGACTCAGTTTTGATTGTGCCAAAATCTCAGACAAATCCTTGTGAGAGTTCAGCTCCGACAAGTGAGAAGTTGGTGAGTTGTCCTGCTCTCCTGAGATTGCTGCAGTCTTGGTCATGCCAAACCCAGTTCAGGAAGGAAGAACCACTCCATCCTCAACCCAGCACAGCACTGGGGAGGAAGGGCATGGATGCTCTCAGGTGCCAAAGCAAGGGTGGGGGATTGACAGGGGCTGCTGTTTCAGACCTCTGTATAATCTTAATTCACCATGACTACACTGGCCCAATAACTGCTGTACAGGTTTTCTTGCCTACTGTTGGATGTCTATATTGATATTTTGACACCTTTAGGTAGACCTTGAATTCTGGACATACTAACAAGCCAGGGCTCTGGCTGGCTTTTCCTAGACTGTAGGTCCACCCTTGAGCAAATGGAGCATTTTTATTTGCTGTTTCTTTTTTTTTCTAAGTCATTGTGGTGGAAAACTTTTGTTCTTTGACTACTGAAAAGCACAACAGTGTTTAGATAAATTGGCCTCTGAATCTGTTTCGTCATAATGAAAGTATTCACATGTCTGCAGAGGATTATTTCCCTGCTTCTGCAGCACTCTCCATGCGTGTTGGCCTTCCTATTTAATTTCTGAATTTCAGTGTAGCTACAGGCAATCTCCTGCTGGAACAGAGAGTGGTTTTGCAGAGCAAACATCTGTGGGGGTTTCCAGATGTAGGAAGAGTATGGAATTGGGTGTTATCTCTCAATGGGAAGGGAGGAATGTGGTTAGCAGCAGCAAACACTTGGATATCACAAAGCTTCTGAGTAAAATGTATCTATACAGTGCCCTTTAGAACAAAACAAAAAGAGGAAGCCAAGGTAAAAAATACCAAAGATCAAGGGTCTATTTCAGTAAAAGGCAGTATTATCTGACATAAGTGATCATACCCACAACCCACCCACTTTTCTGTTCTGCCTTGGGCATTTGTCTGTACCAGATGCACCTCTGTGCATGTGTATGTCCTACAGAAGTCAATGAACCGGAAGTCTGTGACTGAAACTAAATGTATGTCAAAAGTTTTTCTTCATTAAAACCCACATGAGGGTTTAATCCCTCATGATCCTAAGGGAAAGAGTATGAAAAAAATTTCATTTAATCCCTCATAATCCTAAGGGAAAGACTGTGAAAAATATTTAAATCTGCGTGAAAGGGAAAATTGGCCATGTTTTTCATTTTTGCATGACCATTGTCCATAACCTGGGGCTGTTCAAAGCACAAGCATGAGGAGAGACTTTCCCCAGGAACTTCCCACATCGACACAGCTGAAAATGTGAGGGGCAGGTGAGGAGTCGTAGATGCCATGGAGATATTGTAGGAATCCATCCTTGTTAGCAAAGTGAATTAAAAATTTTTCCATCTAGGACTAACTACAAGAGTTTCTTCCTCCCTTGTACTTTCCTTTGACTAACTGAGGTCACATATTTGTTGCTGCATCTCAGGCCACGTGAAGCATCAGCTGCCAATTTCAGCTACAGACAAGGAGCCTCCCTCCTACTCAATATGTAGTGGGTGTCAAAGGGAGTCTGGCTAAAAGTCTTTTGACAAATAATTAAGCTTAATATGTATTTTCTCTCAGGTTTGACTTGATGCGAAACTGCCTGAGAGGTGTGTTTATATATTCACAGCACACATGAAAAGAGAACCAAAACATGGCAGAAAGATTTAGATGGGATAAAACATGTGTGTGGAGCTTCTCGAAGCTGGGCTGAAGATCAGACAAGCTTACAAAAAGTGCAGGGAATGCTCATTATGGACTGAGTCAGACCAGCAGCTGCGAGGCTCCTCCCTCCCTGCTTCACTGGTTTTGTTGTTGTCCTGAGCTGCTGGCAGGCACTTGGGAGAATTCCTCTTGGCCCTGCATCTGCTTCTCTGCTGGATGCAATCAAGACTGGGCGTTTGGTGCTTCTGTTGTCCTTGTGAGGTCTCGTTTGATGTGACCTCTCCTGATGGGATGCAAAGTGCATGGGAAGCCACAAGTGCTGTGCAGACCTGAGCCATGCACCGTCCCAGGAAGATCATGGCTGAGCTAAAACGAAAGAAGCAACAAATGCCACCAGAGTGCTAGATGAATGCTGACTCGAGCTGCAAGCTTCAGATGCTTAGATTAGATTCCCCTTTGGTCGCAGGTGTAGAGTTTCCCTATCCAGCTAGTATTAGTTCAGACTGGTTTGTTTGTCAGATTTTACCTTGCAGGTCCACTTTGGGTTGGGCATACACCGTAAACCTGCCACTTGCTGCTTTCTTGGCTGCTGAACGTAGAATAACACAGAACCTGCTTATTTTGAATTCCACTTCTCTGCTTGTTGCTTCTTTTAAAGGTCATTTTGAGGGAAAAAGACCTAGAATGTCAGGGAAAAGGCAATAACTTTCTTTTTTTTCTCTTTTCTTTGTCACTGTGGAGAGAAGATTAGTTGGTCAGTAGTAAGCATCATGTCCTAATCTCCAAGGACAGCCCTAGTACTCTCTGAAGCAACTGTTTTTCCCTGCAAGTTCTAGTCTGAGCCACAACAACACTGAAAGAATTAGCAGTTTCTGTGCTCATTGCTAAAACAAAACAAAACAAAATCTAGGCAGCAATCAAAACTTAAAACTCAGAAGATGATCAAAGAAGAGTTCTGCTCTGATCTTTCCTCACTGCTGTGAAAGAAACTGGACTTCGGCTGGCAGGAACATAGAAGGTTCACCTGTCTGGCCTCGGAGCCAGCCAGGAGGATGTAGCCAGAAACAGGTTACACGTTTTCTCTACAAAAATCCAAGCCTTGTCTGCATACGTTCGTCTTTCTGTAACCTGTTGCAGCACAACTTCTTCATCAATGACCTGGATGAAGAGTTAGAACGTACCCTCAGCAAGTTTGCTGATGACACCAAACAGGGAGGAGTGGTGGATACACCAGAAGGCTGTGCTGCCATTCAAGCAAGACCTGCACAGGCTGGAGAGTTGGGCAGAGAGGAACCTGATGAAGTTCAACAAGGGCAAGTGCAGGGCCCTGCAGCTGGGGAGGAACAACCCCATGCACCAGTACAGGCTTGGGGCGGACCTGCTGCAGAGCCGCTCTGCAGGGAGGGACCTGGGTGTGCTGGTGGACGACACGTTGACCATGAGCCAGCAATGTGCCCTTGCTGCCAAGAAAGCTAATGGGATCCTGGGGTGTATTAACACGACTGTGGCCAGTAGGTCAAGGGAGGTTCTCCTCCCCCTCTACTCTGCCCTAGTGAGGCCCCATCTGGAGTACTGTATCCAGTTCTGGGGTCCCCAGATCAAGAAAGATGAGGAGCTACTGGAGAGGGTCCAGCGCAGGGCTACAAGGATGATGAGGGGACTGGAACATCTCTCCTACGAGGAGAGGCTGAGGGAGCTGGGCTTGTTCAGCCTGAAGAAGAGAAGGCTGCGAGGGGACCTTATAAATGCTTATAAATATCTGAAGGGTGGGTGTCAGGAGGA
>Ga0065711_1037935_pt1 | contig 19328 bp, 9 predicted proteins | sample Hoacrofraction12_FD_59098 | JGI IMG/M metagenome (GOLD analysis project Ga0065711, IMG submission 59098) | Hoatzin crop microbial communities from Cojedes, Venezuela - Epithelial fraction 12 v2 (version 2) | ecosystem: Host-associated > Birds > Digestive system > Esophagus > Crop | place...
TCTCTGTGGGCTTCTTCTCTTACCTCCGGGGCCTGGGATTCCTGAGGGCCTGCCTTAGCACTGAAGACTGAAGCAAAGAAGGCATTCAGTAGCTCTGCCTTCTCTGCATCCTCCCTCACCAGGACACCTGCCTCATTCAGCAGTGGCCCCACATTGTCCCTAGCCTTCCATTTGCTACTGATGTAGTTGAAGAAGCCCTTCTTGTTGTCTTTGATATCCCTTCCCAGATGCAACTCCAGGTGGGCCTTGGCCTTCCTCGTCACGTCCCTGCATGCTCTGACCACATTCCTGTACTCTTCCCAAGTGGCCTGTCCCTCCTTCCACATTCCATGCACCTTTCTCTTCCACCTGATATCCTCTAGAAGCTCCTTGTTCAACCATGCAGGTCTCCTGCCTCCTTTGCTAGATTTCTTTCTCTGGGGGATGCACCGCTCCTGAGCATGGAGGAAGTCACGTTTAAAAAGTGACCAGCATTCTTGGATCCCCTTGCCTTCAAGGGCCCTGGCCCACAGGATTCCTCCCCGTAGCTCCTTGAACAGGCCAAAATTATCCCTCCTGAGGTCCAAGGTTTTGATCCTGCTTATCGCCCTTCTTCCTCCATGCAGGATCCTGAACTCCACCATTTCATGGTCACTGCAGCCGAGTCTACCTCCGACCCTCACATCCTCCACCAGTCCCTCCTTGTTTGTTAATACAAGGCCCAGCAGAGTGTCTTTCCTTGTTGGTTCCTCCACCACTTGCATCAGAAAGTTATCGTTGATGCTCTGTAGAAACCTGCTGGATTGCGAATGCCTAGCTGTATGGTCTTCCCATCTGATGTCAGGGTGGTTGAAGTCTCCCATGAGAACCAGGGCCTGTGACTGTGAGGCTGCTTGCAGCTGCCTGTAGAAGGCCTCATCAACTTCCTCCTCCTGGTGAGGTGGCCTGTAGTACACACCCACAATAACATCACCCATATGAGCCTTTCCCTTAATTGTAACCTGTAAGCTCTCAACTCCTTCTTCATCTGCCCCCAGGCAAAGCTCAGTGCATTCCAGTTGCTCCCTCACATATAGAGCACCTCCACCACCTCTCCTTGTTGGCCTGTCTTTCCTAAAGAATCTGTAGCCATCCATAACAGCATGCCAATCATGCGAGTTGTCCCACTACGTTTCTGTGATGGCGACCAAGTCGTAGCCGTCCTGCTGTATAATGGCTTCCAGCTCCTCCTGTTTACTGCCCATGCTACGTGCGTTGGTATAGACACACTTGAGCTGGCCTGTCAATCTCACCCCTGACCCTGGCACGCCAAGCCTGCGCTCATCCCTAGTGAACTGGGAGATGTCCCCTTCCCCCTTTGAACCTAGTTTAAAGTCCACGTATTGGCTTTTGAGTTCTGAGGAAACCACACACCCTTCTACTATGACTGAGCTACCAAAAGCCCAGGGGCATCCCATTACTCTGCTAGGATCCTCAAATCAAAGTGAGTTCTTCCTGTGGTATGTGCATACCCAGACCCAATATTTGGAGCATGCCTGAGCTTCTCATAAGTCAGTATGGAGAGAAGGGAAAGATATCTGTTTGACACATAGCTGAAAGTACTCAGCTAAGATGTCACAAAATGTGGTTAAAAATGTTTTTCTTTTAATTTTGAAGCAGAGATTTACACCTTCTGCAGGCTCTCACATGAAGCTGCTGTACTCCAGGATGCATCACAGATGGAGCATGTTTGTCTCCACCACCACAGTGTTTTGGTCAGGTTCACATTCTGTTACAGCAGTCAAGTATTAAACTTTCCTCTGGGATGCACAAAGACAGACCTTTTTTTCTGAATGCCTCCTCACAGCTAAACACAGAAGGGATTTGGATTTGGTTCTCCTGTTTTCCCGAAGAGTGTTGTAGACAGCTGCTCCTTGCATCCCTCAACTGTCAGCCTAGAAAGCACTGACCTTGCTTCATCCACTTGACTCCAGAAGAGGATTAATGACTCTACGTCCCAAGGGGAGATAAGAAATAAGCATCTACTCTCTCTCCCAGACAGTTGTTTATGATGAGCAGAATTACTGACTGAGATGTCTATCTCTCTCCTTCAATGTGGAAGTAAACTACACAACAGACATCTAACTTTTAGGAGATCGAATTCCCAATTAAAATGCCTAGGTTAGTTTTGAAAATAGTGGTTGATTTCTAAAGCACATGGATGACGGGTGCTTTTGCAAAGCATGTCCTTAATGCTTCTGCAAATAGGATCCTAACGCATTTCACTGAGCTTATTGTTTTAACTTGGGACTTTGCAGAATTGTGCAACATATTCTGCAAGCTAAAATCAGTATTTCCATTTTTTAAGAAAGGATTCTATGCAAAAGCTAAGACGTATAGCCATAGCTTAAATTACACCTGTTTTCAAAACCATTAGCATATATTAAATGAGGAACTTGAATGTGGCCATCGTTATGAGACACAGATTGTAAGAGTCAATAATTTTTTTCTGTGTAGAGGAGCTCCATTAAAATTCATTGTATTTATCTAATTTCTAGTCTAAAATAGGGTGATTTTCTTAAACACTGTGTAAAATAGTTGAAAAATACTAGGTAAAACATAGTTATAAGACACTTTGTAAGAAGTTTTAAAAAGCTAATATTACGTATAATTCTCTGCAGAGAGGAATGGAAATTTTTGCTGACCCTTAATATTTAATCTTCTGGTTGTCACAACTTTTTCTTTTCTCAGCTGTTCCTTTTTTAGCTCCAACATAGAAGGGATTCTGGAAGAAAAGAGAAAGAGGGGGCTTCACTCATCCTTGTTGTCATTATGACTAAGTTTATAAAACAATATCATAAGTTTACAAAGAGAATATTATTAAAAATTTGCAAAGTACAATTTCAAAGTTACAGTACAGAAGAAGAGATTACCTGTGATCACAGCTGTAGTTCATATGTCACAAAAAATAACTCTGAACTGGAAATCATGATTTGGGGAAATAATCTGAAGTAGCTGAGAGAAGAGAACTAGGGAAGGAAGTAGGGGTAACTTTTGCCTCAGGGACAGAAGAGTCCATCACAACCAGAAACTTGATAAACCTTTCCAAAATATCTCTTCATTAGTGTGTCTTAATAGCAAAATGCCACAATGGCATAATACAAAAGTAACAGGCAGTAAGGAGTTAACATGGGACAGATCTTCATAAATATTTTTTTTTAAATAATGCATAACTGTCACAATCTACTTTTTTTGTTGGTGGCTTTTTTTTTTTAGATCCATGCCAGATAAAACACACTTGAAACATCTCTGAAAGTAATGAACAGGTGAACAGAGACTGCTGATACTACCTACTTCTATATTTCAGAAAATGGAATGAAAGATTGGGTCAGTTTCTTGTGATGAATATATCTTTATTTAACATCTGCTTTTTTATAGCGTATTAATTGTCTTTTGACAAAGTCTCTAAACATAAGATACACAAAGGGAGAGGAAATCTAAAAATAACAGCTGTACTGCATATCAGCTCAGAGTGTATTAAACTACTCTGTTTTTCCTCTTCATCCCTCAGTTCCATCTATCACTTTTTTATATGATCTTGAGACTAAAAACTGCTTCTTCCAGGCACTCAAGTCATACTAGAACAGAGGGTGTATTTTACCAACCTAAAAAGCTTGGTGTCTGTCAAAGAAAGTGCATGGCAATGTTTCAGATGGCAAAGCCTTTACACGCAAGTGCTGAGCAGTATGATTACCTGTACATACCTGCTGTGAGCAAAGTTCTGTTCTCATTGCCCTTTTGCACAAATTAATAGAAATTCTAATGAACTATGGTTCTTAAGGACTGTCGCAATGTCTGTGCAAGATCTGTGCTGCATAACAGCTCTGAGTCTGCCACACTCAAGAAGCAAGCCAGCGCTGCTCTGGGCTGTGTTTAAGGGCATCAGTACAACCAGCCCTCCCAAAGTCATGCTGAAAGGTTGGGTCCGTTAGCTCAGACAGATTACAGCTTGTGTTTACATGATACCTGAACTAAAATGGCTTACATTGGGCTTATCTGGAGGGCAAACACACTGAGGCTATAATCTGATGGTATGGACTTACCAGCGCTGCAAATCAGAGGTTCTTCTGCAATCAATACAACCTACTTTGTGCAGTTGACATGACACTGATACTAGGAAGTAATCTGATAGATCACTTTTTGCTTTTTATTTTTCCAGTCTGCTGGACCTCATCTGTGCTGATTTGTAAGCCCAAAGTCGTCACAGATACCAATTACTCACTTAACAGAGGATTCAGTCAGTACAAGGAAACCAGTCTTAGTTATATGATAATTTATGTACATAGTTCCAGAATACTGTACAAAGAAGGTGAGTCTCTTTAACTCCATTTTATGTGTGAGGAAATTAAATCTGGCATAAGATCTGACTTGCCAGTGTCACCGTCACCTGTCCCACCACTCAAGCAAACCGGATGCACTGTCATGCACAGTGAAACTCTGAGTATCCTCCTAACAGGCTGCTCTCATTTCCAATCTCTGTCAAAATTACTACCATAGCTTCTCTTTTATGGTCATCTGAAGTGTTCTTGTCTATGTAAAGGGATTAAATGATATTTTATATGTGTAAATGAGTTTACACTGAGATAAACCTCTCCCTGTTGGTCTAGAGGGAGATTTCATTTATTTAAGATCAATCTTTCATTCATAGCAAAATTTAATACCAGCCCAGTCATTATGCTTTCCACACTTATTCTGGAAAACAGGCTCGCTTAGCAGGCAACAGCTCTGTCTAACTATACCTTAGAGACACCGGCATTTCCAAAACTATGCTGCAACAGTCAGCAGTCCTTTGGGAGCAATGTTAAGAACTGATACCTTGATTAAGTATTAAGATTGAGAATCGAAGGAAAATCTGTGGAAGAGACTGGAATGTGAATGGGGAGTAGATGTGCACTTCGGAAGACTTGCTGCAGATCAAAGCCCTATTCGAAACAGGCAATTCTGATGGTTGAGCGTGAGGTTCTTGCCCAAGAACAGATCCCAGATCTGACAGCTCTGTAAACACCCTGACTTCTTTTTTTGAATGAAATAAGAAAAGGGACACTTTTGGCTATTTATAGCATAAGTAGTTCTGAAACATATTTTTTATTTCAGAGTACCTTTCCACAGCAGAATAAAAGTTCTATGTATTTTTGCACTATCACAAAATAAACCCAATCTTCATCCTTCTTCGTGTTTTAGAAGTGAGGATGGTGATTTTAGAGTTGCTAGCAAACCACAGCCTTTGCTTTCTTTGCCAAATGGCAATCCTATGTAGACAGCAGTGATATACCATTCTCAGGGAAGAGAAAAGCCTAAGCAGGAATCTTTTTTTTACCAGTGCCCTAGTCCTGGAGTACTCAACAGTGGATGGGACTCTCCACTACTAAAGTTCAGGGATCATTTTAGGAGAAAAACAAAAAAACCCAAAACCTATGCAGAAATTACTTCACAGCACATGCTAACTAGCATAGCCCTAATATGCCGTAAAACAGCACGGGAGCATCTGATGAATGGCAAATTTCTCTAAATTATAGCAGTTGTCCTGTGACAGTAAAAGAGCTAGAGCAGTTCAGACCAAATTCATTCCACATTGCTGATGAGTTCCAAAATACAGGGAATATCACCCACACATTTTTTCTACTGTGGGCTTACTCCATCGCTAAACCAGTTCCTAATGAAGCATTGCAGTCATGTATATTCAGCATAATTTTGCTCCAGACATAATGTAGTCCACAGTCATGGTTCGGATCCATATAGCATCAAGGAAAAAAGAAGTAAAAAAAAAAGTGCATTTGTTTGAGACTATTTCAAACCTTCCACATTAAAAGTCTCTGTCTTGAGAGAACAAGAAGTGAGTTCTCTAAACTGTATTGGAAGCACTAAAGAGTGAAGCTCAGGAGCTGCTTTCCCACAGTCCCATAACAGGATTTCTTATAATCCGTACTGTATTTTTTTCATCTTCATTTTTGTGGTACACCAGGTTACTTTTTCAAGCTTTGCTCTCCAGCTGTGATTCCTAGAAGTTGGGAAAATGGAAGCTGTGTGCATTCACAGTGCTGTGGTGAAGGCTTCCTGGGTTTAGGGTTGTCACTCAATTGAATAAAAAACAACTGGTGAAAACATTTCTAATAAGCCTATGGTGTGGGAATTTTTTTTGTGTGAACTCATACACACGTGTGCAAGCATCCAGGGAAGATACAACATAGATTATGTTGTTTTGCTGTTTCTTTACTACCATTCAATGTGTTGGGGTTCTAGGGGTGAGGTGCACTGAAGTTTGGTAATTCTCATCCATACCTAATTGCTCCTCAATAGCTATCTAAGCCACCACAGTTCACAGTGACGTGTACCTTCCTGCCATGTTTAGCTGTTAGATGTATATTCTACAGTGCAGTTGGGATGTTGAACAAGCTAGGGTTATTTAGAGATGTTGTTCTGCTGTTTGATTGCCATAATGCTACTTCCCTCATCAGAGACATTTTGATTGGAAATCTGCAGTATGAGTCACAAAGGACAATGTTGATGTAATTAGGACGCTAAAATGACAGTGACAGAGTGTTAGTTGAGCTGTGGGAATGACATTCAAATACTGGGTTTCATGCTCTGTATTTACAACATAAATGTGTATATACCTTCAGACTTATGATGCACTGTAGCAAACATCTGCCACCATTATTGCAGAGAAAATAGGACTTACTATTTAGGGAGTAACAACAGTTTTCAAAGCTGCAAAGCAAAAGGCAAAATGCTGATGCCTGAGGAACAGGAAAGCCCACATTTGTGGGATATGTGCCCATATCCTTTTGCCCTTAGAAGAATGTCCTTCTGTTACCCCTCCTCAACCCTCCATTTGGAATTATTCTGCTTAGTAGGCTTTTCCATTAAAGTCAAAAGACAGAGGGCTAAAAACTGCCTTCACTGTATCATTTATTTTCCAGGCCTCCCTTGCTTTGCTTTATCTAAGTGATTTTTCTCCTCAGCAGCTACAGCAGGAATGACTTCAGTGTGCAGTATTCAGTTTAGTATTAGTATTCATTATTCTCTATATAATTCTGTGGCTTTGTTTATTATGATGCTTTCTATGCTATATGCTATATAAGTTATATATGCTATATAGGTTATATGTGCTATAATGCCATAGCATTATAGCATAACCAGTTTGGAGTATAGATATCTTGGTAGGTTAGTGGTCATATTTAGAATCATAGAATCATAGAATGATAAGGGTTGGAAGGGACCTTAAAGATCATCTAGTTCCACCCCCCCTGCCATGAGCAGGGACATCTTCCACTAGACCAGGTTGCTCAGAGCTCCATCCAGCCTGGCCTTGAACACTTCCACAGAGGGGGCAGCCACAGCTTCTCTGGGCAACCTGTTCCAGTGTTCCACCACCCTCATGGTGAAGAATTTCTTCCTAATATTTAATCTAAATCTGCCCTTTTTTAGTTTAGAACCATTCCACCTTGTCCTATCACTACACACCCCTGTGAAAAGCCCCTCTCCATCCTTCCTGTAGGCCCCCTTCAGGTACTGGAAGGCTGCTGTAAGGTCACCCCGGAGCCTTCTCTTCTCCAGGCTGAACAGCACCAACTCTCTGAGCCTGTCCTCATAGGAGAGGTACTCCAGCCCTCTGATCATCTTCGTGGCCCCAGGACTCCAGGTGGGGTCTCACGAGAGCGGACTAAAGGGGCAGAATCACCTCCCTCGAACTGCATTTATATTATGGCCAACAATTAGGGAAACTTCAAGAACAGTGATTCCCAACTGATAAAGTCAAAAACATGTTAAAAGTGAGGCCCAGCATGGAGCCCTACTAAACATCAGAGCAGGACCTGTGTTGGCTGGATGTTGTGGCCAAAGCAGGGCTCTGGAATGGATATACCGAGGAACGTGGGACTTGGTGGCTCAGAACAGCATCATTTGGTGGCACTGTTGTCACCTGTATCTAGTGTTTTCCAGAAGACTTGAGAAGCAGGGCAGGGAGCGAACTGGGGTTGGAAGCAGAGAGAGATGAACACAGTTGGAAGAACATAATGACTTTTGTTTCAAATGAGGCATTTACATAGTAATCTACACAAAACTTGCAATTGTAGGTCCAGAAAATATATACAAACTCACAGGAATTTAATTCATGCTCATTAACTGGATGAAGGTTTCACCTGAAAGCATCAGTGATCTGGATCCTGCAGATATTTTTAATTCGGAGTGTCTGCTGCAGGGGGAAAAAGGAATAACTCTAGTAATGGATAATGAGCAGAATGAGGCTTCTATGAAATGCACGTAAGATTAAGAAAGAAGTCTTCAGTAAATGTCAGGGATGTAATACATGCTGTACCATGTCTCTGTGAAGGTAACTGTAGAACTCTAAGTCAAGTATACACTTGTAGGCATGGAAATTAATTCTGCATTTCAAATAACATGGTAAAGCCATGGTTCTTCTCTTAGAGGAACAGAGTACCAGCAGAAAAAATGCACTCCTTCCAGGTGCTTTTCTCCCAGTTTGCTCATGGCCTTTTATTCAGCAATTTCCATTTACATAATAAATGGATTAACGTGCTGGGCCCTATCAAGAACACTCCAAGTTCTGTTGATCGGCACTAAAATAGGCAAATGCATAGAAAATAGCAAAATCTAAATGAGGACAAAGAGCAGGAAAAGCGACACTGGCAGTATTAATTGGTTACTTGTTAGGATGTTGCTGGAGTTGCCAGCTATGTTGCTAAATCTGAGAAACGGAAAGAGTGTGACATTGCCCCAAAAAGGAATGAAGTAAAGATGAAAATAGGGTCAGAGGATGAAGAAAAGGGAGCAGTAGAAGTAGAAGGGAGAAAAAGAAGTGAGGCGCAGTTCAGTGGGTTGAGGCTGTTCTTAGCAGGAATCGTGATGTCTGAGAATGAGACCATGAAGCTCTCACCAGAATCACGCTGGTTTAGAGGTGACTAGTGTAGGACTAGTGAGGAGACTGAAATTTTCACAAGGTATCTCAGAAGCATTGTACATGTGCGTGTTACAGGTACAAGCTCTTTAAGCAGATCCTTCAAGGTACCTTTACCTAAAAGCTTAGGGGACACTGGGAAGCATGGCACTCCTCTGGGTGATTGCTGCTAGAGCAACGGTTGCTGGATTGTCTCCTGATGTAAACTACTGATTACTCAGAATATGTCTGTATCAAGATGAGATGTGTTTCTTCCACTGTTCCTTTCCGTTAGAAGGTAATCCAGTTGTACGGCTCAGGAGAAAGACATGATGCTGTTGTCGTATTCCATCCTGACAGCTTGTGACAGCGTGTACCTGCCCTCCAGTCTTGACAGAGGATGAGAAATCTTCCAGCCATTAAGGGTATCATAATTTGATAGCTGGAATGATTTCCCGTCCTCTGTAAGTTTTTGTGATGTTGAAAATGTTCTCATTTTTATCAGGGCAAAACTGAAATCTTTCAAACCATTCCCTCCCTAATGAGGTCTGCTAGTATTAAAGCAGCTGTGGGCTTCGCTGAATTTTTGTTCAAAATCTGAAAAAAAAATATCCCTGAGAAAATATTAACGTACTCAGCATTCTTCAGGTAAGTTTCTGTTTTGACAAACTGATAACAGATTAAAAAAAAAATTGCACTCAAGTCTCTGTGAACTTTCATAGATCAAAATACAGTTTTATGCCCAATGCATGAGAATCCAAAATAATTTGAGAACCAAAGTATGGAGAGACAATAGGAAACTATAAGGGCACTTAATTCACCTTGTCCTATGAAAACGAGAAAGACATTTCCACCACAGTTTGTAGTTACCATCCAGTAAATCGGAGTTAGTCCTCCACTAGCAGAGAACAACAGCTTATACACTGGAGGAATTTGTAAAAGAAATAAAAAATCTTTCTGGTGTATTTCAAACAACAGCAGCAGTGGAAACATTTCTATTGCTCTTAGGTTTTGTAAATCAAGGTATTCCAAAGCTAAATTCTGTGCCACATTTGCCTGAACACTATCCCTTTTATGCAATTTCCCTTACGTGTGGCAGATAAACAAAACAGTGATGTAAAATCCCAATGGAAAAATAAATCTAGCTAAAGCAATTGTACTATCAACACATCAGCTCTGCAAAACTGTGTCTTGCTTCCTTGCACAAAATGACAACTTAAAGTATCTTTCCAGAAGTCTCCTGGGAGATTATCGTAATTTATTGTCTGTTTCAAAAAAAGAAATGTAAAAATATTTAAAAACCTATTAGAAGTGTCCTAGTGAAATACTTGTAGTCAAGTTCAGCATTATACACCAGTCTGAGAGAGGCTGAAATGTAATTTATTTCATCTTACTTTCATGAAGTAAAGGTCATCCATCCAAACCCAGCTTTTCCAGATGCACACATTTCATTTGTTACCATCTTAAATAACACAGAATTGCAGTCAAATTCCAGTATCTGTCAATCGCACACAAGTTGTACTCAGTAATCTTTTACTTTCTGTTTAAATGCTTATACCATAGACATTGAATAAATGCTTACTTGGCATTCAAACAAACAGCTTAAAGCAGGAAGACTTCCTTTAAACTGTAAGGAATTTTCTAAATATTTCACGAGTACCTGGAAAACTATATTTTCCAGTTAATATTACATTATATGAAATCCAGAAGCAGTACTCTGCATGTAGTTACACCTCTAAAAATTCGAAGTTACTCTATTTTTAGAAGTACTCCTCGTAGATACACTAACTATGCTAACATATCTTTAGGCATACAGCTTGTATGTCAGGTTATTTCTGTTCCTTTGGCAAACACACCAGGTCTTGGCATTTCTTACTGTTGAGATATAGCAAAAAAAAAAGAATCAAGCATGGTTAATGTGACTTTGTGACTTTGTTACAGTGGACATTGTCTGCGTTAGTGATCTGCTTTGGAGCCACAGCGCAATTCTGAAACACATTCCCTGACTGCTTCCCCTCACTCTCTGTTAGTTCAGTCCTTAAAGAGATTTAGATGTGCACAAACTATTTTCCTTTCCAACAAGTAATCAAGGGCTTTCTTTCAAAACTGCTCCAGAGCTTCATGAGGATACTCAGCTCCAAACCAAGGTGAGGGCTGGACCACTCTGGGGTCCCACAGCATGAACCCTACCTGTATTCAGCAAAAGGTCTGCCAAAACAACCAGAGCTCCTATGGCAGCCTGAAATGGTTCTCACACTTTATAAAGGCCCATCCAGTTTATAACATGCTGTGTAAGTTTTCCTCTCCACTGCCAGCCGCCACCAGGAACTACACCTTCTCTTTGCCTCTCCTTCACCATTCAAGAAATGAAATCATGAATTCACTTCAAATATGTGCTTGATCAGATTGACATAAGGCAGAAACAACTCACAGCTAGTTTTCCATCTCTGGTTTCTAATGAATATTTCTAGCTTGGAACAATTTGAAACAAGGATTTGTTGTTGTTGTTGTTCTAGTTGTTTTAAAGGAAGCAAAACACATTCAGTTAGTACATATATTAGATATGGTGTACTTATCTATTACATAAACACGCACTAGCTGCCACCTGCTGATTATCCCATAACTGAACACCAAAGACTGATTTACAAAATCTCCTCCCGTCTTCATATATATTTGTACAATGCCTTCCTTGTTCTGACTTCTCCAAACTTTCTTTAGTGGTAAATCTAGAATGAATAAAGCTCCGCAAGAGACCGATGCTACACAGAAGCCGAGTTCTGCTGAAGATAGATTTTCCCAGCCAGCCAGCTAGTCTCCGCAGTGTTAAGGAAGGAAACAGTATGTGTGCACTCAGGTCATCCTCCTCTCATTCTCATATGCAGAACAGAGCAAAACAACCACCTTTGTGAGTACAGAATATTTAAAATAGAATAAATTCCAAAGTATTTAACTTACATTTTAATCTTCCCTTTTGGCATTGCAGAGCACAATTTCACAACAATAAATAACAAAACCAGATGATAAGGTGTCGGGAATGACATAGGAACCTGAACAGAATAACTCAGAAAATAAACAGAAGATATATGGAAAAAACATTTGAAAGAGTTTATTCTAAACTGCCCCTAGAATTCTTTTTTTTTTTTTAGACACCCGCATAAATCTTAGACTTTTGTATTGGCAGTTAAAATTAATCAGCTAGGAACAGCTGGTTAAAAACAATTATCATATTTGTCATATTCATGACTCAAAACCTGAAAACAAAAATACTTGAAAGAAACTGACTGATAATAACAATGAAGCTGATAATCATTGCTGATACTGAAAATGCAAAAAGAGACAGAATACAAATGAAAAATACGTTGGATTTTAAGAATCTTTTACCTTTAAAGCTTTCTATTCATATCAACTATGTCTATAAACATGCTTGTTCGCTTATTAGGAAAGATTCTCGAGTAAATCCACCCCATTCCCCCACAACATATTTCATCAGCATCCTAGTCTGAACGACTGCCTTTTCCTCCTTGTTAGAGTTTTTCCAAAAGCCTAAAGGCAGAATTCTCATCTCCAGATGTGTATGCAGAGGTCTTATTCATCTCATGCTTTAAATAATCTTCAGGGTTGTGGGATTCAGCCTGCTGCTGTCCTTCTTGCTGAAGGAACTGTTTGAGAGCAATGTTTTCTTTCATGTCCTCTATGATAAAAGGGTTAAGATATATAAGAAAGAAAAAGATTTTATTTCTCATATAATTACAATAATCCTCATCTCCACTTTCCGCCTCCTCTTCCCATCCACCCCTCCCCAGCTCAGTGCCTCAGTGAATTCAATGCTCTGTTTCTCTCCCTCCTGTTTGCCACTATGGCAGCAGCAGCCACTCCATTGCCTTCTGCACCTGCTGGCTGTCAGATCGCGAAGCAATAGCAAACCTCATTATGCCCACACCCAGCAGGTTGGGCAGCAGTTTCCTATGCATCCATAAGCATACATGTGTATGTGTATATACTTACATACATACAGATATATGAAAGGGTATGGATACAAAAAGATATAAATCAGAACTGATAAGACATGTTTCAGGGAATCTAAGAAATGAAGTGTGTTAGAAATAACACATAAATTGTGTGTATTTATATTTATATATGTGTGTGTGTGTAAATATGTATTTATATTTATAAACTGTTGCAGGTGTGAAAACTCAGGCACACTTTCAAAGTGTGATTAAATCTTTCCTAAGGTTACAGACAGTTTGTGTCTGTGTGTATGTGTGTATATGGGAGAGTGTTTATTATTTGTAGCTTGTTTCAGCATTTCAATTCCCTGATCTCTGTCTTACATCTGTCTTACCGTCTCCTGAGTTGGCTTAGGTTTTTCGTTTCTAAGTTAACTTTAATCACAAAAGAATAGCTTTTGAGCTCTTTTCCTCACTCTTTACGTCTTGATGCAATCAACTGAAAGAACAAAACCCTAACTGTACTGAAATTAATAGAAAGTTTCCTACTGTTACTGTGAGCAAGATTTCATCTCTGATACTTCTTGTCTTCCAGCAAATCCAGCTTTGCTGACAGTTTCGACTATAGTTCTGAAAAAGGGTTGTGGTTTTTCTTATTGTACAGATCAAGGGGTCACTGACTTAAATCTGATTAAATCTTCCATTTCGCTTTACTAACCTATTACAATCAAGAAGATTAGGATGTGTTTTCAGAGATTTAAAAAAAGATACATGCCAGAGATATCTGATCTGAATAAACATAATATGATTAGTCTCTGGTGACATTTGTTTGACAGAAAATATTCTATCCCACAGGCTCAATTCTTTTGATATAAATTAAAGTCATCATTGTCATATATCTGTTAGTATCTTTATGATATTGTGGAAATCACTTCATCTTTCTGGGACTTTGTTTCCACCCCTCCTTTAGTCCCCATATAGCAGTTTCAGTAATAATTTTCTGACTGTGCTGTGATTAAAACTTAATTAATACTTGTAAAAGTCCAAAAGATTCTTTAAGGCATTTCAGAAGTGGGAGTATTATTATTACTAGAGCAGCATTTTATTTTGCTTGTATGGTACTTCTAATTCGTAGATTTAAAAGTATTTTATTAAAGAAGTGAAAATGTCATTAGTCTCATGCTACAGGTGTCAAAAATTAGACAGAAAGTGATTAACATTTAAATTAACACAAATGAAATTCAACTCAACTGAACTCAAACTGACAGAACATCCAGGAAGTCCTTCTGCCACTTTGTTCTCTGATCATATACGAGACTTGTCAGGCACCAGTAGATTCCAATTATCATGGCAAAACTGTGCTGTCCATCATCAGACCAAGATGCTGCTCTGTAAGATCAAGATTTCCTAATATTATTATTATTGCTTTTGACTTCACTCCCTTTATGAAGACTTATGAGAGATATATCTATATATCACATATATTATGGACCTAGGCAAGCTCGAGAAGTGGGCCTGTGTGAACCTCATGAGGCTGAACAAGGCAAAGTGCAGAGTCCTGAACCTAGGTCAAGGCAACCCCCGATATCAATACAGGCTGGGAGATGAAGGGATTGAGAGCAGCCCTGCCGAGAACGACTTGGGGGAACTGGTGGGTGAAAAGCTGGATGTGAGCCACCAATGTGTGCTCGCAGCCCAGAAGGCCAACTGTATCCTGGACTGCATCAAAAGAAGCGTGGCCAGCAGGTCGCGGGAGGTGATTCTGCCCCTCTACTCTGCTCTGGTGAGACCCCACCTGTAGTCCTCCATCCAGCTCTGGAGCCCTCAGCACAAGAAAGACATGGACCTGTTGGAGTGGGTCCAAAGGAGGGCCACAAAAATGATCAGGGGGATGGAGCACCTCTCCTATGAGGACAGGCTGAGAGAGTTCAGGCTAGAGAAGAGAAGGGCCCATGGAGAGTGGAGATTTTATTGCGGCCTTTCAGTACTTAAAGGGGGTTTGTAAGAAAGATGGGACAAACTTTTTAGTAGAGCCTGCTCTGATAGGATGAGTAATGGTTTTAAACGAAAAGAAGGTAGATTTAGACTAGACATAAGGAAGAATCTTTTCGCAATAAGGGTGGTGAAACACTGGAACAGGTTTCGCAGAAAGGTGGTAGATGTCCCATCCCTGGAAACATTCAAGGCCAGGTTGGACAGGGCTCTGAGCAACCTGATCTAGTTGAAGATGTCACTAGTCCAAACCACTTTTTGCAAGTGGGTTGGACTAGATGACCTTTGCAGGTCCCTTCCAACCCAAACTATTCTCTTATTCTATGATTCTATATATTGTAGCAGAAATCCAATTTAATTTGACTGGGAGGGAGACTTTTTGGTATTTTAGTTTTTGTTTTGTGTGGCACCTGACCATACCTGATCACACAGATAAAAGGCTGCACTCAAAAACCAGTTTGTGCCTCAAGTGTGAGTCTTGAGCCCCAAGTCTTGTTAGGGTGCCCAGACCACCTGTCTAATGCAGGAAATTAGTTAGGATGGACACACACAGCACAAGAGTTGGAAGAGGTTGCCCAGAATAGAACGGGGTTGTGTCTTCCTCCATTGCTCACCAAGGCACATCCAGTGCTCTGAAGCAGTGGGTCCTTCCTGGGATTCAGAGCTGGGAGTCTTCTCTTGAGATCAGGGAGCTAGCCCCTTTCTTTTATGAAGAAATTACGGAATTACACCTTTTACGGAATACAGACTGATTTTTGTGATCTTTCCAACAAAGGAAATCCAAACCAGCTCTGCCACCTTCCCTTTACAAGGTTGAAAACTGCACAGGGATGGAAGCTGACTCCACTCTCTACTGCCGCAGATGTGCCCCATGGCATAAATCATTTGGGAGTCAATAGGCAAGAGACAGAAGGAGGTCAACAGAAAATAGTAGCATCTCTATTAGCAGCTAGGGCACCAATAAGGAAGAAAGGATTCTTCTCCACTACGGCTAAAGCTACGCATATATGTAAAATCAACAGCCATCATCTCCTAGGAGCTAGGACATCTTTAAAGAAAGCAAGATATCTGGGTCTGTATCACTTCAGGCTGAAGTAGGATTCATATCTACTAGGTCATAGCTTCAGTTGCTGCATAAAGTGACTTCGTCTTATGCCTGCTCTTTAAAATCAGACAAACGAAAAGTAGCTGCTACCACTGCTTTTAAGACAGAGTCTGTGCTTGTAGGCACATCTACATCCTCAGGGCTGAGAGCTGGGGAAATAGGTAGTTTATCTATTTTGAACGGCTCTTCCCTGTGAAGAATGAGCCCCTTCTGGGGATGTGCTGGCACCAGGCTGCTAAGTGCGCAAGAGCCTGAAAAACAGAGGGCCAGGGAGAGTTTAAACATGACCAGCATTAAAAGACGAATGATCAGAGGTTTTCAGGATTGCTGTTTTGGAATCATCTACCAACGTTTCCCCTGAGCCCTGCTAGCAGTGCCTGTTTCTAGTTCGGGGCTCCTTAGGACTAAGGATAGCCTAATCAACCACGGGTTTATTACTCTCATCATTCTTGTCATCAAATTAGTCATACCCACCTTTGCTAAGCTGTCTTAACTGGAGCAATTCACAGACTGTTTGCAAAGGTAACTGCCTGCCATCATTTTTCTTTACACCAATGCCCTCAAAGCAGAGGAATACAGAATTAAATAGAGTGTTACTGACCTCATATCTAGCTCCTTTTTTTACCCTTTTCCAATTTATTTCCCTTTCTTGCTCTCTTTCTCCTTGTATTTCCTCCTAGTTATCTCTGCTGACTTTCTTTAGAAAGTTATTTTCTAAGTAAGATGGCTATATAAAGTCTTCCTCATGTAGTAGGCACCAATGAAAACTCTTTCTTTCCCCTGTTTTAACAACTCTTTTTAATGCATACAGCAGGGTTGTACCAGAGAAGGATCATGGCCTGCAAACCTTAAGATGGGAAAAAGACTGCTTGGCAAATTGTACTTCCAAGGTATAGAAAATAATTTTATATTAACTTGTTACTGTAGTGGTAAAAACTTTGTTAACTCACTATGGAATTTTTGCACTATTAAGAGTAGAATAATGTATGACAGTAAAATCCAATAATTGAACATCAGAATGAACTGCTTTAACTTACAATGCAAATATTTAACATATCTTCTTAACAAGCATAAAAGGAAGACAGTAAGCTAAGAAATAACAAGTAGCTTGAGTCCTTTCAAATGAAGTACAATCTCTCCACTAACCATTGATCTGCTTTGTACACTGTACTGTCAACAGCCTCTGCAGAATATTCTGCATTCCCATATTCTAAGCTTAAGAGTTGCTCTAAGAGGCATCAGTGCATATGTTAACCTGGACAGTAAGTGGTAACAACAAAACATCATCTTGGAACACGTAGATGTTTGTAACTACTGGAGCAGTTTTTCAGACTATTGTTCCTTCAACGTGTTCGCTTTACATATTTGCTGCTTCTTGAGTGAAGGATTTCTTTTTTTCCTCTTCTACTGAAAAAGTCTTTTCAGTGACTTTTTGTTAAGCTTTGTATTTCTCAGCTTGTTATACTAGTAGTTCCAGCTCTCTGCTTCTCCTTTTGTTATGCACACAAAGAGATACTCCAAGAAATTAACCATTGGTTTCTCTCAACTGCTGTTTTGTTTTCTCAGAGGACTGTGTGGTTTGAGAGATTTAGGGATTGTTACTTTTGCTGGTTTACAACATCTACTATCTAAAATATATATTCTATTTAAAATATGCTTTCAGTCTTGCTATTTAATGTTTTAGGTTTTGGGTGTGTACATTTTTGTTTCTGTGTGTGTGCATATGTTTAGACTTCATAATATTATTAGAAATTATTCTGAGTTTACTTTGTACTGATCTTGCTCTTTCTCTCTGTGCATGAGTAAGAAGCCACTTGGACTCTTAAAAGTCTTCTGTTCTTATTTTCAGTGTCCAAACTTGGCTAATTTTCATAGTGACTTACTCATCTGTTTGGCCCAGCAAGACAAAGCACTTCATTTAAGGGACTTGTTTTATAATCACCTTCTATCTTACAACTACCAGCCTGTTTCTTTAAAATGTTTAGCACTATCAACACAAGTCATCTTGAAAACATAGCTGTTGGTGCACAATGGGAAAATGATTGGTGCTATTCTTCCATATTTCCAGTTGTCCATGAATTTAGTGCTGATGTCCTTACACTCACAAGTGCTCTACATTACATCATTTACTTGAATTTCACTTTTCCCAGACGGAAAATAAGCAACCATAATTTTTGGTACTCAGTATTTTATGATGTGAAGGATTTGTATTCTCAATACACAGACTCTAACCTGAAGCTTTGAGTCACTGCTGCTTTTTTATGAAAGTGAGAGCAGTGAGGAGCTCTGCTCAAGTCATTTAGACAACAACTAGCAGAACCTGGATAAGGACTCTCAGCCATCATGAGTCCTGTTGACCAACACTTAGTTACATCTTTGTTCAGAATAGTCAAGAAATCCAATTCAGTTGGCTGGATTTCTGAAACAAATGTCCATCCTTCCACCCTGTGAGAGGTAGAAAAAAAAAAAAAAGTCTTATTTGCAAAGAATATGGACGTATTTCAAAAAAACAGGCCTATAAATCATCACCTCTTTTCTTCACTTTCCTTCTGGCTGTATTAGTAAATGCCATTCTCCCTTTCAGCCATAGAGCAGATTGCAACTGATTTGAGCACTGCAGTTTCTTTCTTTTCTCTCTAAGGCAGTTGTTGTCTCTCTGGCAACTAGTACCCATAGCACTTCCGACTTTGCAAATTAAAGCAAGCAAATTGACCTGCATCCTGAAAAAACAGTTACATCATTACGGGTCCCAAACCAGAGGTATAATAAGTTTCTTAAGCAAAAGCTTCCAGGCAGGCAGAGAAGTGAAATGTTAAGTAGAGATCAGATCATGAGGATTTTACGGTATTTTTTAGAGGTCTCTCAGGCTTTCTTTCTAGGCTACAGAGCTATCTCAGGAGTTATGCTGCCACTGGCAGAATCCTCCAGATCTATGCTGTTGTATCGGCAAAAAAGGCAGCATTAAATCCCAATTAAAATTTTCAAGCTTACCCATGCAGCAAGATTCAGCAGTGTAACTACTATACACAGCCTCTACCGTATCTCCACAAACAGCTGGTGCTTACAGCTCAGAAAGTCTTCCTTGGCTACAGAAGTAATGTCCCCCACAGTAAGTGTTCACTATTATAAGCAGGCATCCTCTGCTCTTTCCTGATTCCGATCGGCCTGCTTTGCACAGGGAAATGTTTTTCCATTGTACTAGGGAAATGCACACTAGGAAATCAGCCAGAAGCAACTGTGATTGTTGCGGAGAGGGACCTGGGTGTCCTGGTGGACGACAGGTTAACCATGAGCCAGCAGTGTGCCCTGGCTGCCAAGAAAGCCAATGGGATCCTGGGGTGCATCAAGAAGAGTGTGGCCAGCAGGACGA
>Ga0065711_1037936_pt1 | contig 19328 bp, 17 predicted proteins | sample Hoacrofraction12_FD_59098 | JGI IMG/M metagenome (GOLD analysis project Ga0065711, IMG submission 59098) | Hoatzin crop microbial communities from Cojedes, Venezuela - Epithelial fraction 12 v2 (version 2) | ecosystem: Host-associated > Birds > Digestive system > Esophagus > Crop | place...
AGATATTGGGAAGAAATTCTTCCCCGTGAGGGTGGTGAGGCCCTGGCCCAGGCTGCCCAGAGAAGCTGTGGCTGCCCCCTCCCTGGCAGGGTTCAAGGCCAGGTTGGATGGAGCTCTGAGCAGCCTGGGCTGGTGGGAGATGTCCCTGCTCATGGCAGGGGGGTTGGGACCAGATGATCTTTAAGGTCCCTTCCAACCCAAACCATTCTATGATTCTATGATTCTGTTTTGTGGAATGCTGGTATGCATTTTTTGACCGCTCAGGGGAAGCTGAGGCCTGGAATGAAGTCGTTTACAGCCAAGTATTGTTCTCTTTAGTTAAAGTGGAATTTGACTTTTTTCTTTATTTCTGAAGCAGCTTTCACTTCCTTGCGTGAGATGCAACTCTTCTTCATGACACGGCTTCAGAACCTCTTCTGGAGCGAAGATCAGCAGCGAACGGCCAATGTAAATACATAAATACCCATCTGTGAGAGCTCCAGCGAAACCAAGTCCAAATCAGTCGCTTCCTTTCCTTTTTTTGGTGCTCAGGCAACTTGACTCCAGGAGTCCAAAGGTGCAGTAGAGCGTACTTGGACATTTAAAAGTATGATGTGTTGTACTGTGCCAAGTGTCCTGCCCGCCACAGAGTGTTTGAACAATCTCCTTCAAGACAGGCTGACGTACTACCTAGACAAGGTGGTGCTCTACCTCCATTTCATGTTCGTGAGTCCTACCTCTATCTCTAAAAGATCCTATTTACAGTTTGGAAAACTGTCGCCACACTTACAGAAGTGGACGTAGAGATGCTAGACTGGAGAAATCCTGGTCTGCAGCCTTCAGGTTGTAAAGGGGTGTGATCGATCGTGTCTGAGCTTCCCCTGTCTCCCCATTTCGTCTCCTTTGTGGGCAGTCTGTTACTGGATTGCCGTGTCAGGCCCTGGCAGACAAGGCGGCTGAGGGACTCTTCTGTGCAGCTTTCCAGCTGGGCTTTCAGCTTTACTGTGCTCACGTGTGGCAGCTTTGGAATGAACAGTGAAATCCATTTACAGCCCACTTAACGAGCGGGGATATTTACATCTGGATACCTAAGCAAGCTGTTTGCTGGAGTTCAAAGGCAGCTCTTCAAACATTAAATCTGATAGGCAAGGAAGACAACAAAGAAAACTCTGATATGACGGATTAATTTCTGTCCCCAGCTTCCTTCGTGTGTTTTGCACACGCGTGGCTTCAGGGGAAGAATTAAACGGGAAGGATTATCTTCCCTAGGTTAGCTCTGACTTTAGTCAGTCCTCGCTCGACAACGCGCTTCCTGGGTGGGTCATACCGTGGCTGGACTGGCATGCCACGAGTCATTGCAACAATGCTGTAGACTCTCCTTTATGTTTTCTGGTTTTTACAGATAGAGGGATGCCCTTGAGTAGGGCTGGATTTAGAGATGAGTGATACGAAGATGACCGCTGGTACGGTTTGACAGCCGTTTCAGATACTCGTTATGTCAGGAGCCCTATTTGGTGGGTGGGATTCAGCTGTCAGGAGTATGAAAACAGGTTCATTACTGAGGCTGCCAGCAAAGGATTTAGTTCTGACGCTCTGCCTGGATCACGGCCTGACTGAAACATGGCCCATGGCAGCTGGAGGTGCTCATCTGGGGCCTCCCTCATCTTGACATGGAAGAAAGCTTCAAGGAAGTCAAGTGTGCCACTTAGCAAGAAAATATATTGTCCTCTTGTCCCAGAGGACCAAGAAGCCCCCTTCACAGCGTCTCCTAGAGAGTACGGACCTTGGCACTGCAGCTGTTACGGAAGGAACATCAGCCAGCATTGTGTTCCCATTCTGTCGTGGTCCAGGAAAGATATTTAGAGTTTCTCTGGGGGTTGTTAACGAGTGATTTCAGGAGCTTCAGAAGATCAATGAAAATCATTTAAAAAATGACAGAATTCTGTAAATTGTCAAACAATGTGTGCTAAAATAATGTTAAGCTCTTCTGCCAGATCTGTGAAAGCCTTTCAGTAATAAGCATATATTTGACAGGAAATCTACTAGATTTGCTAATACCATTGGCAATTTCAGTTCAGTTGAACAGCAGTAGTAGAACTTAGTTATTGGGTGAATTCTAGTTAAATTTATATCCAGTTGTTTAATTAAGTGAGAAAGTTCCTGTGATAAGCTGTCTTTGTAAGATGTTGAGTGAGTATGTGATTATTTTGGATTCGGAAAGACTTAAGCTATCCAAACATTGAAAGAACTAAAAGCTTCTGTATATTTTTATTGAGTTCACATTAGCAGAAAAGAACAACAGGTTTATTGCCTTTTGGCATGATAGCACTCGGAGATGGCTCAGGAAGTCTAGTGCAGAGAAAAAGACTGGATCCCAAACTGCTGAAGGATTTACAGTTGACAGTTCCAGAATGAAAATGCTCTCCTTGGCTTTAGCATTTACGAAGACGGGTGAGGAAAACTCTTTAGAGTGACTCAGAGTCTGCCGTATGTGGGCTGCCTGCTCCAAGAAACCATCATTTTACTGGCATTGTTATGTATTTTTCATCTGTGCCAGGAATTAAATGGACACGATTTGGACCCAACTGGTTAGTTCTGTTGCACACTATTAAGTCAGGCTGACGCCAATAAATACCTTAAATACCTTTTGATTTTTCCTCATCTTTGCAGAGCAGAGCCGTTTTTGGGTGCGTTCCATTCTAAAAGCCACAATCCTATTGTCAGATGATCTTTAGGTTGGAAATATTTGTTAGTAATACCTAAATTGAGAGATATTTTGAGATGCACAAAAGCATTTAAGTACAACTAATACACAATTACTGATTAGTCACAGAGCTCTTGATCCCATTTAGGGGATGGCAGGAGAAGACAGGGTAAAATAAAAGCCATTTTGAAGTGTGCTGAAGTCGAAGGTGAGGTATCATTTAGCTTTCTCAGCTCTGACTCGTATTCAAGTTTTTCAGCACATTTCCAACATACGTTCTCCCTGAAGTGTCCTTTGTAATAACAAGATGCTCATGGAGGACCAGGGCTGGCGACCAGGAGGAGACTCTCTGGAGCTAGGGATTTGTGCTGCTCAAAATCAAGATGACCCTGGTAATGGTTTTCCTTGCCCATGTGAGTCCGTTTCGATTGCACTCATTCCGTAAGCTAGGCCAGCATCGCCGGCACCCGCGAACCCGGGGCTCCTTCAGGCGGGTGTGTTAGGCTGAGGTGTGGGCTCCTATGATTGCAAGTAAACCATAACCAGTAACGAATTAAACTTATTAACACAACAGTGTCTCTGTAAGCATGCTGCCTGTGCCCCATGCAGAGAACAGAGCACTGAGAAGGTTTTCGGGGTGCCCGCATCCTGTGCACGTGCACACTGCGTGCATGGCCTCTCCTTGAAGCACGCGCTTTTCTATCGACGTCGGGGAGGATTTTAGCCCTCAAACAAGCTGGATGCGGAAAACATAGATTGGAGCCAGGCACGGTGTGGGTGAGCGGCGAGTAAGGGCTTCCCACGCGTCTCCACGAATAAACACCCCTCAGCTCCAGCCCTGCCAGTGCCTCCGTCCGCACCGCCAGAGCCTTCTCGGCTCCGCTGCCGGACTGCGGCTGGGGCTGGCCTCAAAGGCAGCGAGCTGCCGGGTGACGCGGGTACAAGCGACCACCTTCATCCCTGAGCCGCGCTGGTAAGTGCTCTCACTTCTTACGGTGCTGGGACGGGCATTGGACCCCGCAACAGGAGCAGGCTGCGTATTACATTTCTGAACTAAATGGAAAGGGTTTTGAGAATTTATTGGAAGCATTTTTCTAATTCTTCTGCCGAGATACTGTTTCTCTTAGTTTTTCATTGTCCTCTCCAAGACTGAAAACTGGAACTGTGTTCAGTGTTGAAAGAACTGTGAAGGATAAATGTGGAAGGGACGCTTCCCCGTAAGGGTTCATCTCTCTGCGTGGTGTTTAGGAGCGTGACCTGCTCGTACACTTGGGCTGCAGCCATATCTCCACACATCGTGCTGACCAACGCAGCTGCTGACTGCCTCAAGCACTGACATCTACAGAGCGTGTGTCATCTCGTTATTGCTTCACATCCCCCCAGACGGCAGATCATCAGCTAATGAAAGCGTGTGGCCTCTTCTGCACTCTTCCTTGGAGCTCCTGTTTTGCGAACACAGCTTCCCACTGGTGACATGTTGATTGCCTCTGAGTTTTACTCCGCAGCACGACTGCGGCTGGGCTTCTGTCTGAGGGAACGGAGTATCCGAGACACGGGAAGGCGCTCGGTGGGAAGGGTGGCTCTCCGCACGGCGTCGTGCGCCCCGACACCAGCTAGGGCCCGCTTCAAGCCGGGTGGCCCACAGGCTTCGTGCTAGGCTGGGTTCTCAGTCTGCTGCTGGTAGTCAGCCTGTTGCTCCGCTTCCCTCTTCCGGCACAAGTCACCTCTGTGCATCTTTGGATTTGCTTGTCTGGGCATGTGCCCTGCTAACGAATGTCATCCAGAATCTCAGAAATGCTTCTGGAGCCTAGAAAAATACAGAAATATGGCAACACAACTGTGTTGACAGATCAGCCTCCTGAAGACAGTTTAGCAAAGGCCCAGCCAGCCAATTTCTTAATAGCTAGCTGTTCCGCTAGAACGTTGTCTCTGGCGAGGAAAAGTGTAACCGGTTGTGATCCAAGAAAACAGCTACAGCAGGCATCGCGCTCAACACTTCTGAGGCTTACTGCCTTCAAAAAAATGTGTTCCCAGACCATAAACGTGGTGGTAAGTTGCTGACGAGTACTAGGATATTTATGTGAAGAAATAAATATATGGTTATTAGAGTGAATCTGTGAGAGATGGTGGGAAAGAGATGGGAAGGAAGGAAGGAGCATCCTTTTTCAGTCAGATTCACTGGGAAGCTCAGAGGAACAGAACCGCACAAAATTGTACCCGAGTCCCCATTTGCAAATGTCCGTCTTGAGCATGGTGCCCATAGCAGTGACATCTCTCCACGTAGACAGGGAGGGAGGAGGGGGACACAGCACAGGTAAGAGAGAAAGAGGGCTCAGTAACAGTCTAAGCAAAAGTGTGGGGAGAAGGAGAGAGAGTGGACGAGAACTTGGTGCAGGAGGCAGAATTGTTCTGGTAGATAAACATAAGGAGCTTGTGTTATAACCCAAGGGCTCATCAGTACCTTCAAAGCAGTGGGGCCGGGTTGTCCCTTGCTGTTAGAGCTGCTCAAGGATACTGCGAGGCAGGTCGGAAGTATTACTTGGTAGCGTCTCACATTTTGAGTGAAAACAGCACAAGAAATGAGCATGAGCTGAAGTTTACTGCAATATACGTAGAGGATTTTTTTTAATTTTTGGAAACAGCCGATGCGTTACACCATATCAGCACAGGCAAGGACTCTGACACCGCTAGCCAAAATGGTCGATGGGCAGATGAGCTCGGAGGCTACAGGAGCAGCTGCCTTTCGCAAAGGAAATCAAGTACGGGTCCTTTCCGTGAGACAGCTGCTTTTCCACAGGAATTCTAACATTATTGGTGATGAACAATGTCATTTGCTGAGTTCACAAAAGCATGGCTGAGATTATTGACTTATTAAGCAGGAGCTGCCAGGTGGTTCATGACAGGTTTCCCGAGTCCAACAAGCAAGTAGCTAGAGGTGACACGGGACACGGACGATTCGTGTTTGGTATTTCATTGAAATACGGTGTTTGGAATTGGAGCCTTTTTTCCAGTCAGGGCTGTTGACCATTTTGGCTAGGGAGCTACTGTTCCCATTGATAGAGCCTTCTGAACATTGCTCATGAGTAAAAGTACGTTTTAAATTAAGGAGAGATATATTATTAAAGCACATAAAAATATAGGAGAAAACAACACTTCAGGGACAACAGCGGAAACAAAGAACACCATCATTATATCGTCCCCATGCTGCTGGTTCCGTGTCACTCCGAGAAATTTCACACCAATGTTCTGATGCCTTTTAATGGGGTCAGAGAAAAGCTTTTCTAGGATTTCTTTAAGAAATTTGATACTTGAGGTGAAACCAAGACAACCTGTTCTGCAGTCTTGCATACCCAACTCCAGACAAAAACCCATGCCGGCAGTTCCACAAAGGTGTAGATCATATGACTGAAGCAGCACTGGATGGATTTTTCCCAAAACTTTCAATAATGGCCTATTTTTTTCACCCACTGCTCTGTTTTGGTGTTAACAATAGAGTTGAACTGATCACAGGTTCTTCTGGAAACACAACCCTGTAAAAACAGGTCATTGCCGGACTGTTCCCAGTGATGAACCAGGAACTGGCTCGAACCATCTCGCCCTCCCTTCCCAGACAGCTCGCGCGCTTCCCACCGGCACCTGTCGCCGCAGACACCAGTCCTCCGTCGCTCTCGAACTGCTGGCCATTTTCTGCGTTGGTAAGTGTCTGCCTGCTTCTAATTCGGGCTGTTTCTGCCCAGCATCCTTTTGAATCCTAAAGGAAGATGATGTGAAGCTTTATCAGTGACTTTTACGTGGAAGAGGTGTTTAAAGAAGTCAGACACCGTGGTAAGGAAGCCAGCTGTTCGTATCATGCACAAATTTTTTTTCCTACTGAGCAACATTTTTGTTTGTTCAAAGCAGGATTTGTTTTTTTGTTTACAGTAAATACCTGTCACATAGCAACAGAAATATTACTAAATAATAATACAGATAATGTTAAGCTCCCAGGACTAGAAGCTTTTAATGAAAAAGACCACACATTCCTGATAAAAAATAATAAATAATGTCACTTTTCTTTTTACATTAAAAATATCTGTAAACGATTGCACAGTATAACAAAGTACAATCTTATTTTCTAGGCTCAGGGTGGCATCTCTGGGTTAGATCTTCATCTAAAAAGGGAAGAGGCTTGTAGTCTTGATGCTGCATGTTTCCCACCGCATGAAAATCATGTTCCCAAAGCTGCAATGTCTGCAGCCTTGCCTACCCTTTCCATGCAAAAGTGGAAGCAGCTCACGAGGAACAAAGCAACATCTACATGCAGGAAGCAGCTGAGGACTGAGATCTTTGCAAACAAAGATGTGCGTATGGTGAGATTTGAAAGTCTTCAAACTTCTTGCCTCAACTGGAAGAGAACAGAACAGAATAGAAAAATAAAGACAGAAAACGTAAGTAGAAGTCCATCTTCCTAACGTAGCAAGAAGAGTTTTTTAGATGGTACGTTTTTCAAGATGGCACTTGGTGATCTGTTACAGACTGGCTCTGTCTCTTGGCCAGCCTTTCCTCCCAGTGAGAATGCCTGGCGCTTGCTCCGGTGAGGGCAGCGCTGGCAGCCGGCCCGGCCTTTGAGGGCCACGTCCTGGCCGCTGGTCTCCGAAGGGCAGAGGATGGCCAGTCCCCTTCAGCAGCGGGGCCGGACCGAAGCAGCGCTGGCAGGGCCTGCTGCTGGGGTGAGATGTCTCTGCGGGTCCCGCTCCAGCTGGTCGGGCGCTCTGTGCACCCTGCGAGTCTGCTGCCAACGGGCTTGGCCAGGAAACACGGTAAAAGCGTTCACAAAGGAAGCTCTGCAGGGCAGGGTGACTCGGCAGCTCAGCTGACCTTTCGCCAGTGACTGTGATCAAAAGGCAAACGTGTCCTCGGCTTTTGCTGGAGAAACTGTAGTGCTGTTCCTCTCCTGCCAGCGTCCGCTCGCTGGCGGGCAGGATACCGCGCGGACAAAGCAGGCATTTAGCCTCACATCGTGTTGGGGCTTTAGCCAGAACTTGTCGTCTCTAAGATCGTGGTGCCACAGGCCAGGGAGGTGGCTTGTACGCAGCTGGCAAGGGATGACAGAAGCCCCTGCACTGGGTGGTTTGCAACTGCGTTGTTTCCTTACACTGACAGAAAGCAGCTCGCCCCTGGAGCAAGGCTCCGAGGCAGTCACGTACAGTCCAGCTGCCCTTGCAGATACTGGGAAGTCTCCTCGGCCGTTCTGCTCGTGCACCTTCCCATGCCCCCGCCCATCTGCACGGGCGCAGCTGGACGTTCGTATGAAGCCAGCCACCGTGACCATGCAGGTGAATGAGTTTTCATAAAGCCCTGCTGTCCGTGAATCCTTTGGGTGTCCTAAAAGGAATCTGTTCCTTCAGCTGGGCCATTCCTCTTCTGGGACCGTGACTAGAAACAGGACTCTTGAGATTCAGGGTCATTGTGGATGGGAAGCTTCTCGTGTTCCTGATGATGCCCGTTGTGTAAAACAGTGTACCTGGGAGCAGGAAAACGTAAAGAAAGATTTGTTAGCACTAGTTAAAAGGGCAAGCTTATGTGAAAGGAGTTCTTGAAAACCCCGAAGTAGATCTTATGACAGTACAGCTTCCAAATATCCAGATCCCACATTAAGCAAATGTGAATCCCTGTTTTGGTCCGTGGCAGGAAACCAAACCTTCCTTTCATGCAGTCAAGGCAGTCCTTGAAAACCAAGAACCTGCTGGTTTTTGTGTATCTAAGGTGCAGATGATAACGAGAGGAAACGAGACCAAAGGAACACTGATCATCTGTGGGTGGACTAAGCTGAAGGCAGTTCAGTTCCTGCCCTCAATGCCAGCATTTAAAGAGTCATTTGAGACTAGCTTGGGAAGTGAATGCTGTTTAAGATGAAACCAAGACCAACATTTCAGGGCATTTCCACTTACAAAAGAAAGTAGTCTCTGTCTGCTGCGAAGCTGGGTTTAGTGCCAGCTCTGGTATGTCTTACCAAGCCAGTGCTGTCCAGGTTTTATGTCCTTTGGAAGCACCGTCTCATGTATATACTTTTCTGATATTTTTCCAGGCTTTGTGCCAGACATGGAAAAGCAGAATTCAGTTGTAAGGAATTCCACATTATCTCTTTCCCTGTGCCTCACCTATGGGTATGCCCATTTCCTGCTGCCCATCTCAGCGTGGCTTTCTGCACAGGACTGCTGATTGAGTTTGCTAACGACATGTGGCTCTCTTCCCTAGGTGGTGTGCAATGCTTAGTGGGAATAAGCAGATCTGAGGTGACAGCAAAAATGTTGGCTAACTGGAGTAAAACGGATTTAGCGCGTATTTCTAGAATTTCACGTCTAATCATTCTTGCCTGCAAACCCCCTGAAGGGTACAGAGCAAGCCAGGTATCTGCCCTTGGCAGTCTGTTTCACTTAAACTAAAGCTGAACCAAACCATCCTTTGAGTAGGTGCAGAAATAGGAAGCTGCAAAAATAACAGCAGAAATGTGTTTTTCCCTAATCCAAATGCACATTGGGGAAATCGGGTCTCTGTTAAGACTTTCCTCTCCCACGTGCTGAGAGATGTAGATATTTTATTTCTCTTAGTGACAAACATCCCAGACATACCGAAATATCTGCGTCCCAATAAAGATTAAAAAGGAAAAAAGTCTAAGAAAATAGAAGAATATATCGGTTCTCCTGCTGTTAGCAGAGGAAAAGAAGTACTGTCAGCCTCGGGAATTGTTCGAATAATCATCAGAAAAAAGGTCAGAACTCCTCATTGTCTACATACTCAAAAACTGATACTGTGACATCAATTTACTTGGCTTTATTAATCTGGATGCATCTCTTTCTCCACTGAGTATACTTGGGACTTAGGCTCCTAATTAAGGTGCTTACTATGCCACTGAAATATCTGAAGTAGGTGATCTGAATGTCTTACAAATGCTGTATCCGTTGGTTCCGGTAGATCAGCTGTGGACTCAGAATGAAAGCCAGGGTTTAAACTGTACTGCCTGCCCAGAGCTGCCCTGGTGAATATTCCTGGAGGAATTTACCCTCCGGCGTACTAAATGCTGGTTTTCAAGGTGGTCAGGCTTAGTTGTCATAATATACAGGTCACTGTATGTGCAGATATATCCATCGAACGTACTGCCTTGCTGCTCTGTCACTTTAAATAATGATCATAAATGTCAGTGCTAGCTCTACCAACAAGATACAGACTTGATGTAAGAAACAAGAAAAGACATTTTGCATTCAACACTGAACAGACACTCCAGTTAGATGACCACAAAGCATACACGTCATAACGTAGTTTTAGTTTTATATACCCAGTCAGACGTGGCACACTGTGGGAGGCGATCCACCACCGAGAGCTCTAGCACGGCAAAGTCTGGGCTGCGAAGGGCGATACAGAGGGTGCGGGCCGGGAGAGCCCCGCGCTCCGAGCAAAGCAGACAGCGGTCAGAGCAGCTCCGGACTTGCTCGGAAGCACGACAGACAGGCACTGAAAGCCGACTTCATACGGGATATCCAAAGAGCCAAACCTTTCTTCTCCATCTTCTGCAGCAGCCAGAAAACAGTTGTGCAAGACCGGCAATGTGGCAGGCGGTGCCGTGTGTTACAAAGACGCGTTAAGCTAAAGAGGAGTCACTGAGCTGTCCCAGGGTCTCTCGCGGCACAGGGCGGCTGTCGGGAGCCTCCGGCAGCGAGCTCAGCACTTCCAGCTGTTTGCCCTGCGGGGAAAGAGGACCGGTAGGAGAGGAGCAAAGAGCATTCGTACCCAGAGCGCGGCTGCCGGGGCGATGGCTCGCGCTGGCACGTCGTCCCTAAAAACCTTACCAACTCCTGCAGGAGGCTGCTAGAGGAGTGCTCCGCTGGCGGGCTTTGCGCGACCGGGATTGCTTCCCCATACTGCAGATCGTCCCTCCAAACGAAATCTCAGCGCTGCCTGCCAGTTGCAGGGCACCAACTTAGTGTCGGGTAAGAGACAGGGTTATAACAGCCCTGCTTTTTTCACACTGCCGTGTCTGAACTGATCTGCTCTCTGAAAACACAATTTTTCAGGCATCGTTGCCTATGGGAAGCAAGCTTCAGAGAGAAGGCGCAGCTGCAGCTGGAGCTCAGTTTTGCCTCACCCACACCAAGTGCCTGAGCCCTCCCAGCCGAGAAGCCAAGCACCGCGGGGTTCATCTCACCGGCTGCACGCAGAAGGCACGCTCGGACCCTGCGTCTGTGGGCTGCACGTTTCGGGAGAAATTTATCAGGTAGGTTTGAGTAATGAATATATACGAGGAAGCCGTAAGATGGGAGCAGGAAAGACATTTAAAAGGTTTAAATGCATTAGATAAATTGTCTGCAGCAAATTAGTTGCTCAGCTTTCCTGCCTATAACGAGTTCCTTCGATGGGATTTGTGTACGCTGGCGTGTTAAGCTACCAAGCTCAGTTACAAATCGCACCCTGGGCTGGGCTCGGCACCCGACCCCTCCCGGCACCGGGGCCGAGCGCTGCCGTCGTTTCACCCCACAGACAGCTTTACTCGGATCACAAACGCCACCACCCAGCGACAAAGCCCCGTAACGGAAAGGCACTGCCACCTCTAAAGGGACCCTGCTGCAGGCTGGTCGCATACTTGCCAAATGGCACTTTAATTGCGGTGATGACCAATTTGGAGATAATTGCTTCTGCATCTCCTGCTGTTTCTGACAGTCATGGACTCTTTAATTAACTGGTTGGATTAGCTCTCAGCGGAGGGGAGCTGTGTGGATTTACCCTCTGCAGGCCCACGACCAGAACAAGGAGCTCCAGCACTTTCTGGGAACTCAGCAAGAGCCCGGGAGAAGACACCAAGGGGATGCCAGGGCTGTTTGTAATCTTCCTGCTTTCATTCCCTGCAGAGCTATCCCCCACACCAACTTGTACGATTTAGTAAGGAAGCAAAGCCAAAAAATGGCTGGTCTTTGGCTTCCCCAGCTGTAACGAAAAACAGCCACCGTTCTCAGGGAGCCCGAGGTCCCTGCTGGGTCCTCCCCTGATGAGCAAACCCCCGGCATCCAGCTCTGCCGCCCGGGATCGCGCCCGTCCTGCTGAAGAGCAGAAAGCAGTGCGATTTGGGCGCAGGGCTCCTAGCTCCGAACGCCAAAGCTAACCGCACCATTTCCTGGGCAGAGCGTGACCCAGCAGGATGGCGCGTGTGCCAGCTCTCTATCGAGCTCGCAGCCACCGGTCCGGTCTCCAGGAGGGAGCCTGTGCCTGGAGGCAGTGCCTGGGGTCCTCTGGACAGCGCGGAACGGCCGGGAGTGGGAAGGTATCCGCTCTTTTTCCCAAAAATGCCTCCTGCCAACCCTTCGCGCTTGCAGCGTCTGTGTGAAGCTGCCCAGGCTGCTTACAGGTACCCACGGCTCCTCTGCGCCAGCCTGGGAAGCAGGGCTGGCGGTTCTGCAGCCGTTCTACCCCTGAATTGCTCCCCTGGTTTTTCACCGTAGTTCTTGCTCCGAACACCCATATCCACCCTTCTCCCCGACGCTCCCTGCAAACCCAAGCTCATCGGACTGCAGCAACTAATCCCCGTGGCTGCTGCGAAGGGCAAAGGGCCCGTCGCCGGTACAGAAACTCTGCGAGGGTTTGGATCTCATTAGTAGATACTGCTTATTAATAACAAACCAACAAAGAGAGAGCACAGCCAGCCTTCCCCCGCTACAGCTGAATGGCGACCGGGCGGCAGGACCTGTGTGGCAGCACCTCCCGCACGGTCCACAGCCTCTGAACAAACAGGGGCTTCGTGCTGCCTCAGCAGCCTCGGTCCCTGTAACCTTGGCAGGAGAAATAACTTCACCTAGAGGGCCACAATAATAGCAGAGGAAAAAAATGAGTAACATAAATGCCCACAACTGTCCAAGCATGGCAAAGCTGTCGGCGAGGCTGCAGGCAGATGAAGGGAGGAAGGCGCAGCCGCCCTTCACCGGCTGGAGGTGCGCAGCTGCCTTTGCTCTCTGTTTAGTAATCCCCCCCCAAGACACCTGTTTACATTATTAATTGCTTCCATTTCTGAACCGGCAGAAGGTGGTTCCTGCTGTCCTGACATTCACTGGAGAGTGAGGTGAGGTTCTGCAGCTGTCCCTGGACTGGGCTGGGAAGGGTTTGCTTTTGGGGGGGTACTGGGAGCTGTTAACTCTCTGCTTCCCGGTGCCTTTGCCACCTAAATCCGCTCCCCCTCGCCTGGAAAACCAAGGACACGTTGTCACCGGGCAGAGAAGAGATTTTGCGCGCGCATGCAGACACCGAGAGGTTAACGTGCTGCGGGCGCAGGCGGGGGGGTGCGCTTACGGGTCCGCTGCTGGGGTAGTGCGGGTCTCAGCGGGGACACAGGCGGGCACAAAGTCTGGGGCCGTTCAGACATGAACTACACGAAAAGCTGGTAAGCACTACGTTTCGCTGTATTTGCAAATCGTTTTGGTAAACTTTATATTTTAAATGCAGAGTAGTTACTGCCGGAGTATTTAAATGCCCCCTGGTAATGCAAGAATGAAAGAGAAAAACCTTGTATCAAATCCTTTGAAATAAGGGTCGCTCTTAGCTGCTCACATCGAACTGCCTGAAGCCTGCGACGTACTCCACTGGCTGCAGCAGCGACCTTACAGGCGTGCTAGCCTGAGAGTGTCCCGCTGTCCCCGTGCCCACTGAGAGTGTCCCACTGTCCCCGTGCCCACTGAGAGTGTCCCGCTGTCCCCGTGCCCCTGCGTAGGCAGATCGCCCCGGCTGAGACGCTGCGGTCCCCGCGCATCCCGGTGCTGGGATCGGGGACGTTGCTGCTGCATCCCTAGTGACTGCCGGCTGGGCTGACAGAGGGGGCTCGGCCGTGGCAGAGCCGAGCAAGAAGCACAGTTTCAACTGTGACATTCTTAAAAATCTGAAACAATCTCTTGACTTTTTGGCAAGGAAAGGAATAAATCTGCAGGTTTTGTGGCACAGAAATTTGTCCTGCTTTTGTGGCAGTTTCCATGAATTTGTCTTTCTTTAAAGAAGAAATTAAAAAGCAGTAATTCTGTAAAAATGACAAGTGAAAGTTTTCATTTAAAGGCATTGCAATTTGTTGGGTTTTTTGAGTAGTGTCCTTTATTAATATTTTTATATTAACTTTTTTTTTTGTCAACTGCTTGCATTCCGAATGAAAGATTTCAAACTAAACCCAGCATTAAATTTCAGCAAAACCAAAACTCTGAAAACTCTGGATCAGCTCATGTTTTCCTGACAGTAGCACGCTGTAGTCCAAATTAAAGCAGAAACCTGTTGTGCTGAGCTCTGGCTAGCTCCTTTTAAAGACAGTGCATGCTTGGAAAAAATGTACAAGCTAATTTAGTTTTTTCAGCTAGGAGATTTAATAAGTTGGAGTGTATGTTTGAGGGAGGTCAGAGCATGTGAGAAATATGCAATTATAAAGTCTTACTTGCTAGGTCGAAAATAATGAGTTTCAAGCTAAAATCAGAGTAGTGTAGAAAATGCTTTTCCCATTTTCCAAAAGTTTTCAGAGTTTCAAATATTTTCCCCATTTCTGATCTAGATGAAGTCTGCAACTTCTCCATGAGACAGAAAAAAGAAAAGCCAGCTCTGGATCATGCTCAAGGCCTTTTACTGCCCTTTATTAAGGTGACTGATCAAGGTAATTGGTGTTACTGGGAATTTTGTACGAGTGAGTACTCATCTGCCTGTCTCTTTCATTTGCTCCTTTTTCCAGCTGTTGGCTGCCAGCGCTCCGAATGAAACATTTCAAAATACGCTGCTTCCTTCACGTCGAACTAGAAGCTCCCTGCAGGACCCCAGAAAACTTCTCAGTAACAGCTTTTGCACAGCCAGTTTGCATCTTTGAAGGGTCTGTCAGTGGTTGCAGGGGCAACCCGGAAAACTCCATCTCTCGTTATTCTTAGTGAGCGCAGGCAACGTTTCCACGGCTCCCCCACGGCTCCCCCCTTGGGTTCTGCTCCCAGTGGGCTCAGGTGGGCAGACCGCTGTCCTGCGTCTTTGCGTCTCGTGCTCCACTATGTCCTCGGAGTTTTGCCTGCAAGATTTTGATGACCCCATGGTTGTGCCACAGCTGTGGGGTGTAAGTGATGCCAATTGCTTTGGTGCGGAAAAGCAAAGCTTTCAGCCATAGGAGAGCTGTAAGCTATGTTTCTGAGCATCTCACCAGCAGCACAGCCCTCCGACTGCCCACCGAGTGAAGATGATGTGCTACAAATGGCATCTCGAGGTAGCCTGGGCAGGACACATGCACACGGAGATGTGAGGGCCAGGAGTTAGAACCTGGACAATGGCCACAGCTGGAGAAATAGAGACTCCTTCAAGCTCAACAAAGAAACCTTGATGCTGTGTGTTTGCTTTCATCCATGTTCAGACAGATCCTGAAGTCTTGATGTGGAAATAGTGGAGCAGGACATCTCAGAAGTAAAATACTGCAAAGGAGCTGAAGTGCAAAGAATTGTCTCCAGATTCATCGTGCACCTTGCAAGATGATGAAGCTGGCAAAGTGAAGCTGGTAAAATCATAGAATGGTTTGGGTGGGAAGGGACCTTTTAAGGCCGTCTAGCCCAAGCCCCCTGCAGTGAGCAGGGACATCTTCAACTGGATCAGGTTGCTCAGAGCCCCGTCCAGCCTGGCTTTGAATGTTCCCAGGGATGGGGCATCAACCACCTCTCTGGGCAACTTGTGCCAGGGTTTCATCACCCTCGTTGTAAACAATTTCTTCCATACATCCAGTTTAAATCTTCCCTCTTCTAGTTATAAAACCATCACCCCTTGTCCTATTGCAACAGACCCTATTAAAAACCCTGTCCCCATCTTTCTTATAAACCCCCTTTAAGTCGTGGAAGGCTGCAACAAGGTCTCCCCGCAGCCCTCTCTTCTCCAGGCTGAGCAGCCCCAGCTCTCCCAGCCCTTCCTCCCAGCAGAGGGGTTCCACCCCTCTGACCGTTTTTGTGCCCTAAAATAACATTTCCAAGAAGGAAGGCGCATAGGTGATGATCGCTTCCAGTTAAATCACAAAGCCTCTTGTAGACGCACCCAGTAAACACTTGTTGGGACTAGAGGAAGACAAGATGTTACTATCTGACAAACTGCGACAATTCATGTTTTCCCGGAGCAGAGATTCCCATTTTTAATAATGGAAACTACTATTATTGAACCCAGCTACCTGAGGTGGTAGAGCATAGAAAGACTCTGTGCGTAAGTACAAGGTGGCTGGAGCCACGTTTTAAGTGGAAATGAGCTTCCAAATTGGGTAAAGAATTGAAACTTTTCTTAGATTGGAAAATTGTGTTAGTCCACAATTTGTCTTTCCCTGCATTTTTCTTACTGTTACAGCTGCAAAACTCTTCAGTGGTTTCCCATCTGGAATATATGAGCACCATTACTGGAGCTTCACACTCAACACAGTGTCCATTTCTCAAAGCTCCGTTTCTCTCGGACTTACAGGGGAAGAATAAATAACTCTCTTCAATATCAAATTGGGATTACAGTTAACAATCACTTGGCAGACCAGAGTAGGTTATTTTAACGAACACATCATTCTGAAATAAGCCTTCCACCATCTGTTCAGTCCCATAATTATAAATGCAAACAACATAATTCATAAATGCACTATAAAACAGAGGGAAAGAGAGAACAGCTTAAGATGACTGTTTGTTAGTTATTCTGGACAGTGATGCATCTGCTTACTTTATTCCTGTTTCAGGAGCGGGTACAAAACAGTCTTTTAATTCTGTGTGTTATGGCAGCCCCTGATCCGCAGTGAATGACTGCCGGTAGGTGACAGAGATGTAAAGTGCGGTACGGTTTCCGGCTGGCATCATTATTTAGCCACGTCTGTGACGGAAGCGCCCAAGAAAGATGACACAGACCGTCCTGGATCCCAGTGGGCCAGGAACAAACTCTGAGCACGTGTGTCGGAACAGCAGGAACGAGCCTGGGACGTTGGAGTGCCCTCCAGCGTGACAAGAGCTAAGGGTCAAGATCACAGCGCTGTTTTCTCCCTCAAAAGATGCTTTTGACATTTTAGAAAAATGGGAAATCTGGGGGGGCAGTCTGAAAGTTGAGAAGGCCGTCAACATAAAATCCAAGAATCTCTGGAATTTGCTATTTTAATTTGTGACAGTTTTCATTTTGAAAGGCAAAAAATATTTTTTTTAATCTGAAACACACAAAATGTCAAAATGTGAACAAAATATGTTGTTTCATTCCCATTTTCAGTTGAAACATATGAATATAATCCAAATTAAGTGTATTTTCATGAAATATTCAATTTAAATACAGCTGCATATTTAATTTTCAAAAGGTCAGCGCAGAATTGTTCCTCTCTCACAATTACCAGGTTCACAGACTCCACATGATTAAAAGCTTTCTAGTAACTGCAGTCTCTGGGCTGAGTGACTCATGCTTCCAGCCATTAAAGTGAACTTCCAGATTTTGCCATCAGCAGACAATCTTTACAGCAAGACAAGAACAGTACCCCCCACCTACTCAACATGATTCCTGGGGCAAAAGGGAGCCAGAAATTGCAAGCTCGTTCTGTCTTTTTGTTGACACGTGTTGACACTACAGAGCAACATAAATCAATTTCATATTCAGTGCTGCAAACCCAGCAATACATCTAATAATTCTAGGGTGAAGAGCTCCTGTGGTTTCTCTGTGGGCTTCTCATGTCCTCCTGTTTCTGCGATGAGCAAGGTCCTTGCCAGATTTCCTAGCGATCGGTTTAAGCTTCTTGTATCTCGTCCCTCTGACTGACCTGCAACCCGGAGGAGACCAGCGCTTGTCGAAGGTGAGTTTGCTGGAGGTCGGTCTTTCACTGCACCCCTGCGTGACTACCCGTGGTCTGCTCTGTCCGACAGCAGCCAGTGCAGAGGGAATTTGCCTTCTGAATGAATGGGAAACAAATAAATATAAAAAGAGTGCAAAAACTGAGAAAACACAATGAGAACTGCTCCAGCAGAGCTCCCTCAAATATCAGACAAATTCCTTTAACTCCCCAGAGACACTTCACGTTCATCTCTCGTGCGCCTTCAAGTGCCGGGCTCCCACCCAAGCGGGATTTCCAGCGAGAGAAACCCCGGCGTGGGGATGGTGGAGCCACTTCGGCCGGCGGCTGCTTCTCCTCGGGAGCTGAGTGAGCCCGGAGGGCAGGCGAACGTCTCCGTGCCCTCCTCCTGCGACTCCGTCTCCTCACTGCAAGCTGGCAGCCTGCAGCGCCCGTGGAGATACGGTACGGTTATCTGAGCGACGCGGCTCGGGTGGATGATTTGCTAAGTCGGCTGCTGGAGCTGTGGTGGAGAAACAGCCGACCAGACACAGTCGGTGTCTGTCTGTCCGTCCCTGCGCAGCCAGGCCCGGGAAAGCACGGGAGCGGGGCCAGAAAAATGAAGCCGGTGCTCTGCCATCAGCCTTGCAACAGGGACCTTCCTTTGCCTTCAGTGTCTTCTGTTCCACTCCTGGGGAGGGATCACGTGTTTTCTGTGGGTAAAACCCATCTAGCAGTGGCTCTGCTGTCTCAAGCAACATCAGTCTGTCCCCAAAGAGAAAATATTCCTAAATTCTTAAAATGCCCTAGCCAAATTTGACGTCTGTCCTAGACTTGCTATTTATTTGGTTTTTTAAATAAAGAGGAGCAAATATCAGTGGACCACTGCTCCTTAGAGATGATGCAGTCCTTTAGGAAAACATGAGTAAAATGCACAGAAATATCATCAAAAGTTCAGTCTTCCAATTACAGCTGAATGGTGAAAATCTGGATCTCGGGAAAACATTTGAATTGCTAAATTATTTATATGGATATGACAGCAATGTTGATTTTAAAGTCCTTTGTAGTCAAATATAAATTTTGTCTCTTATCTCATGACAAGTGTTTATTTTTTTGCACTCTTGAGCAGTTATGCCGAATATCTTAATTATCTTTAAATCAAATAATGCTGTTCAGACCTTGGGAGCTGGAATTAAGCACTCATCATTCTCTACTAAATTTCAGTTAGAGGTTTTAAAAACAGCTGTCTCCAGCCCACATAATCCAGCCCTTGGTACATTTTGTAAGGCTTCTACATGCCTCCTCAGATTTAAAATTAGCAGACAGCTCTCCAAGTAAGCAAAGCCCTTGAGTGAGAGAAACATACCGCTGGGGGAAAAAAAAATTGCTTTCTCTGTATCTGACGAGTTACAGAAAACAAAGCAAGCATCTATCAACAGGTTTGGCTTCTCTCCTTCCCTTTTCCTTTGTTCCATCGTTCCTGAAGGATGTTTTCCTTTAGCTGAAGCTCGCCTGGCCCCCCCCCCCGACAGGCCAGCTCTGGGTGCTGCTTCCTCCGCTGGCCCGCAGCTCCCGGACGGGTTCCCCGACCGTCTCAGCCAGGCGTGGGTCACGGCATTCCCGCACGGTGCCAGGAAGGCCGGCGGAGCTACGCGAGGGATGTCCTTATTTTTGTGTTTACAGTAGAAACATATATTTTTTTAAGGAGGGTGTTTAAATCCTTTTAAAAGTGCAGGCAAATAATAAACTGAAATATGATTCTGATACAAAACGTCAAAACATTTCAGCATCTTGGTTCCTTTTCATTTTCTCCTGCTCTAAACATTTGCTGAATTTAACCCAGTCAGTCTGTTTCCCTGGAACTGCAACTGT
>Ga0065711_1006012_pt1 | contig 19325 bp, 17 predicted proteins | sample Hoacrofraction12_FD_59098 | JGI IMG/M metagenome (GOLD analysis project Ga0065711, IMG submission 59098) | Hoatzin crop microbial communities from Cojedes, Venezuela - Epithelial fraction 12 v2 (version 2) | ecosystem: Host-associated > Birds > Digestive system > Esophagus > Crop | place...
GCGCCGCCTGAGGGGGAGCGGGCCTCGCCTCCCGCGGCCCTCCCCACTCCGAGGGGCTGCGCCCGGGGCCGCCCCGGGGCTCCGGACCCCCAGGCTCCTCGGGCCCAGCGCTGCTGCCGGCCCGGTCCCGTCGCCCACCGGCTCCGTGGCCTCCGCCGCCTTCATCCGAGGCACCGCTCGGCCCCGCGGGGCTGCAGCCACCTCCTGGGGCCGCAGCCCTAGGGTAGCAGCACGCTGAGGGGTAAACACGCGTGGGCAAAGGAAGGGTCGAAATGTACTCACACGGGCTACAGGCGTGGGTGGGAGCTCCCGTGGGTGTATGCTCCTGTGGGAGAAACCAGCGTGGGTGGGGACTTGGATGGGGTGAACGCTCACCAGGAGAAACTCGGGTGACGTGACCTTGTGTTGGGGTGGGTGTGAGACACGCGCATGGGGAAACATGTGGGGGGGAGGACACGGGGGGTGGTCGTGTGGGGACGACCTGCACCAGGGGGCCCACCTGGCCCACATCAGATAACCCACCCAGGACAACCCACACCAGGCAATCCATGCCAGACACCTCACCTGGGATAACTCACACCGGATAACCCACCTGGGGTGACCCACAGCAGGTAACTGACCCACCAGGCAACCCACCCTGGACAGTTCACGCCGAATAACCCACCCAGGATAACCCACCTGGGAGAACCCACGCCAGAATGACCCACCCAGGATAACCCATGCCAGAAAGCCCATGCGGGATGACGGAGCCTGGATAACCCACGCGAGCTAACCCAGCCTGACGCTTCGTGCTTTGTGGGTGTGAAGCCCCTTTTTTTTGCCCAATGACTTGCAAAAATCGCGCCACTTAAGAGTTCACAGACGGGCCCCCACGACAGCTGTACTAAAAATCATCAATCTGAGCGGGACACTGGGGGATCCCAGCGGTAGACATGGCTGGAGCATTCCGCTCCCCACTCTGTTTCATTGGCTGTACAGTTATTCACTTTTTTAAAAAACGCTTGTCAGACAGGAGTCGAGCCGAGCGTCTCTTGCCTGCAACGGCGCAGTGTTCAAACCTGCCCTCCTTGCCGCTCGTTTCCACTGTTCTTTGTTTGGTGCGGCACTGGCGGTCTGTCGCTACAGCGCTGGGTTTCTCCCTGTTCGATTTTTCGCCTCCCCGCTCCCAGAGCAAAGGCTTGTTCTCGCCTCCCTCGCCGCAGCGGAAAGGCCTGCGGCCTGCGGCGCCAGCAGCCTGCCAGGGCTGCTCTTCTACCAAACACCTCCCCTCGCCCGCAGCACCTGCCACGTGCTCAACAGCTTCCAGTTTTCCCTCCTGGCGCACTCCCGCGTGGTTGCGGAGGTGCGCTGCCTTGATCTGCAGTCACCGCGGGACCCTCCCTGATGGCTGTCCCACACGCCTTGCCAAGACGAGCCCGCCACAGAGCCCCGCTCTCTGGAAGCACCCGCTTGCTAAGGCATTTGGTGGCACTTCCATGCTGGCTGCATAGTAAAAACAAACATGACTTGTTGCAAACAATTTATTACATAGTCATAAATAAGAGTTTAGCAGAAAGAACTATACAGCAATAAGGCATATTAATACTATTGTTAAATATGCAACTGACACACATTTTAACATTTTTCCTCTAGTTTTCTAACAAAGTCCTATGTAGAGAAGTGTGTTTCTGATACCGGTGCCAAGTGATAGCAAGGATGCACGGTGAAGGACCTGACTGTTGCATCATTTACCTTAAATAAAATATAACATTCCATGAAGATTTACTGTTATTTATGCCAGCAAAGTAGAAAACTATAGCTTTTTAAGAAGATTAGAAAATATAAGCGTCCCGTTCACTTTTTGTAACTCCTTAACTACTTCTTAAACTGTACTTACTAGTAGTAAGGTATGAGTAAAGTTACTACACAACAGCACAGTTCCTAACATTCATTTTGACTTTTATTTGAAAACTTAGAGGCAAGTGCTAACTTCCATTTTTTTAAAAAAAACTTTTTTACAAAATATTGCACACTGTTTTAGCATGCGGTTTACACGGAAGAAATAGTCAAGTGCACTTAAAACCCTGAAATACAACCAGAAATTTTAAAGATTTGTGTTCTGGGTACTGTTTTAACGTACAAGGATATGCTTCAGACCGCACACCTTGTTGAGACCCCATCCTGACTCTGCAAAGAGCAGGCAGGATGCGTACAGACTGCATCTGGCTTTCTTGCAACACAAATCTTCAGTCCTGCATCCTGCACTGCTTGTAGCCTCAAGCAACTGAGGTAAGTAATCCGTAGATTAGTTTAACAGAAATAACTTAGTACCTCCTATGTGAGTTTTTGTTACTGCATATGTATTGCAATCCAGGGTAAGATTTATTCAACTTTCTGAAGTCCTCTGAGTAAGGTTCATTTGGAAATCTGTACCTCCCCCTCCTCCATATACACATTTTATATTGCACAGCAACAGTAAAAATCCTTTTTTTTAAAAAAAACAAGCATGCTAAACATTTAATATGGCTTTTGAATGGTTTAAAGTATTTCCCTTTTGACATCCTCATGCAATATTTTAGAATAAATATGAATACAAAGTACGAGAAAGTTAAGAGTAAAAATAAAGCCAGCTATAACGTTTGTCAGAAACCAAATAAAAATCAAGAGTTTATCAAAAGTAGTTGCTCAAAGGTCTAACTGGTCTTTTAAGCATACTTATCAACATTGTCTTAAAAATACAGTGTGTCTACAAAATACTGTAACATATACAACCTCCTTGATGTTCCACAGACTGACAAAAAAAGGTACACAGGTTAACTGAGACTTCCTTAATGGCGCTGGTAGCCCCATCGTCCTCTGGGAACAAAAGCCTTACTTGATTCATGCTCGTCCAACTCGGTAAATCATTTACATTTCATTAGCTTTACTGGTTAAGCTCAAGCCCTACAATAGCTTATACATGAAACACAAAAATATTTATAAAAATAATAGATATGTTGTATAGTTTTTTAAAAAAATAAACCATGCAGCTTCTGTACAAAGTTAAAAAACTGTACAAATTGATTTTCTATTGTGTAAAATTCACGTACATGGAAGTCTTCTGTTCTGATGAGAAATAAGTTGGTTTTTGCTTAGCCGTAAGATGCTGTTTTGTAACTATTGTCCATTTCCATCACTCATTTCTTTCACTTGGCATTAACTGGCCATTTAACTTCATCAGAAGTTTTACAACGAGACCTGCCTATACGGGGGCATACAATTAAATTCTGTCAGCATTTCAGAACTATGACACAATTAACTTCAGTGTATGACAAACGCAAGTAGATAAAAATACATCAGAAGGTGCATCATTTTAGAAATAAGGAAAATAAAACCTAGATTTTTTTCTCAGATATCTGGAAGTGTTTTTCAAAATATTCCATCACTTCCCTTACAACCACCTTAATATATAAGAATCAAAAGGAACTACTGTTGAAGTATGCAAGATACTCAAAGCTGTAATTTTGTCACAACACCTTTTAACATGGCATATTACCACTGATGCAGACTACAGGCGAAACAAGCATTTTCCATCAGATATCCACAAACGGTATCGAAAGTTGCTGATAGCAATTGCAGTGAAGTTGCTTTGTAACACTGCCTTTACAGATCCTCAGTTTCATCCACTATCAAACACCACTAGTTTTGATAGCAAAGTTACCAGCTCTAACTCTGTCATTCTCATCATATTCATAATTATCCTTAGAGTCCGAGTATTAAGATCATAGTTGTGAGGGCCTGGACTTGGGCTTCTTTTATACGTACAAGGTGGTCAATCTCAAGAGAGAAGAGGCATGTATCTAGTTTAAGAAAAAATAATTTCACACAAAGAATGAAAAATGACAATGCTTACCTGTTTGGTATGCACAATAAAGCTCATTTTGTTTTCCAGACTGTGGATTTGAAAACATGTATCTCCATCTCCCAACTGCCACATAAAGCAACCATACTTTAGGCTGAGGAGTAAAGCCTACAATGAAATGCAGGAGACTGTCACTCAGAAAATATTCTCCATACTTACAGACTGAACTTCCCTTAGTTCACTTAGACAGGATTCTGACTTCGAATAGCATGTTCCACAACCTAGTGGTAGTCAACTGGAAAAATACAAGGCTTTCTATTAGTAGCGCTTTATAAAGTTCTCAAAATCTAGGAAATCTTCACAGTCAAGTTTAACTGAACAGCTGGATGCAAAATGACTACTAGCACAAAGAATTTAAGAGAACAGAATTAAGCTTAACAGTTATCATTGGCAGTGCACTGAAGCTGACCTTTGTTTCCATGTTGAGGAGGTGCAGCCCTTTCACATTTACTCCTACATACACTTTGATGACTTTATGGCTACTTGAACTTGCTTTGGTGAATATCTGTCCCGTGAAAAAAGCTGCTCCATAAGTAGGAATTTCCCAGCAATTCTGCAAGAACATGCGCTGAAGGTGATGCATCTCTTTACTTACACCTTCACTGGTGCTGAGATTCTAGAAACAAAGGAACAACGGTAATCAACAAGTCTTCCCATATAGTTGTGCTTATTTGAAGCAAAAACGCTGTTTTAGCGGAATTCCCACTAAACTAGTATTCCCAAAGTGCTTTCCCAGCAACTGTCTTCCTACATCTAAATTAAACCCTAGAGCCACAGAAAGGCTCAAATGCCAAGAGACTGAGGCAGAAAGCAGACAGCCGTGTGAGCCTTGGAAATCCGAACCGCAGACCCCTAACCTCTGCAGGGCCCCACAATTCTGCCTCTCTCAGAAGTATTTTGGACTCATCAGGCATAAGCAGCTATGCAACCATTTGACACTAAATGCATCACAATCCTTAAAAGTAAGCATTCTTCCTCCTTTAAGGGCTCCAACCCTGTGAAGCATGGTAAGATGAGCAAGTACCTTCCCCCAAAAAGCACAGAGTTTTTTAATTTTCTGAGAAAAACACAAGTGCAGATTTCTTTTCTTTAGTGGATCACTCATTCAGAATGAGATAGGATTCTGTTTCTTCCTCTTCAGTAAACAGTCACAACAAAGGATCGCTAGAGTGCTCCCACCTCAACAGACTGATATGAAGTACCCTAACAAACAAAAAACTTGGCTGGACCACACACGAGCTGAGAAGACACAGGCACGAGAGAACACAAGTCTTCAACAGTTAGGGGGCCATGACTGTGGGTGTGGTGGATGGGACCAACTTCTTTGGATTCACACTCTGCATTACAACATATCTGAAGTTCACACAGCCATTTTGAAAACGTAAAATGTATTAATACCTTTGGAACCAAAGACTGCAACTCCTTTCCCCTTCCTCCATACCCCACACCCCAAAATAATGGCCTAAAAGCAGAAGTCAAGACAGCTATGTTCATTCTTACATATCATCCAAGAAAGGGTAGAGACTACTCTGCTATGCCATAGTCTTAGGAAGACCACCATCATCCCCTCCTTCATCTGCACTACAAAACAGGAATGATCGGCTGGTTTCTGACAAAAAAGGTATAGGCACCAAGAGAAAATTTATGATTGAGCAACCTCATCTCAAAACAAGGGGCAAGGCCTGGAAACATTCCCTGGGTGCCTCAGCAGTGTTTCCTGTCAGCTAACCATGCACATTAGCCAGTGCAGTTCTCTGACACACCTCACTTTTTCCATAATTTTTTATTAAGTTCACACATTTAACCTTCAGGTGCCTCTGACTCCATTTGGAATCCATAACCCTTCAGTCAGATGTCATTTACAGAAACAGCCCAAGCCCACGTTTAAAAATTTTGCTCAATTAACTGCTCGAGTCAAAGGTGTTTGTGTGTGCACATGCACTCATCAGGAGCACTATCAGAACCCTAACATAAAAGCTACGCTAGCAAAAAGGACTGTGTGGATCTATTGCTACAAGCAGATATGAAAATATAAGTCAGAGTAGATTTTTTACATGTATGCCTTAATTGGCAGTATCCCCAATACACAGTTAACACCGAAGACACATGAACAGATGACAACTACATTTACTTCTAACAAACAGATCAACTGTAGCCGTACAAGAAAAACAGTATTCCAACAACCCACCCCAAAAAATCGGAGCACACACATTTCTAGCTTTATATACCAGTATTTTTGTTCATTAACCAACAACCAAACAGTCAAAAAATCTTTAAGACAGGATTTTCTACTATTTTATTTTTTTATCCCACCTTGTATTCATGAAGTATCCTGTTTGTCCAATGAGGAGCTTTACTTTTTAGTTTAGTGATCGGTACTATAGATTTAAGATTTTCTTCACTAAAAGAAAAAGAAAGCAGAAGAAAGTTTTTCTTCACTAAGCAAAGCAATGACAAAGAACAAAGTCTGACGGTTTCTATCTTCAAGTCATATACTGAGCTAGACAGACAGCTCCTACTCTTCTCTTGACCCATCAGGTGAGAAGCTTTCCTGAAAGCTACGCTAAAGCTTCCTAAGATACACTGTAATTCTCAGTTAATGGAGATCCAGCTTTGCGTTATACCCTTTGCATCATACGTCACGGACGTGTCATGGAGAGAAAATTCTAGCAGAACACATGACTCTCACTTGACTACAGACCAGTTTGGTGAATTCCAGTTTGGAAGCCAAAACGATGTATGAACAGCCATTTATACCAGAATATTACATACTCAGAAAAGATGGGAGCTTATAGGTGCTCTTCCCTTCACTGTTGTATTCAGCACCACCGAGGACTTGGCCCATTAATTTCCACAGGAAAGTTAGATACTACATGATATGAAAGTGAAGCTATTTATATGAAGTGCCTTTACGAAACCCACAACCAAACAACAAACAGTAAAAGGAAGCCTTTGCTAGTTTGTTTTTACACACAATTAATCTAGGTTGCATCACTAGGTTCTTGAGACTATTTAGTTATTTTTAAACTATATTTGTCAGTAATTGCATATACAATTTACCAATCAAAAACCCTGCACAGGACAATGCGTCCAGATGTTTTAAGATCAAGGATACCCTCGTACAAACAACAGCCTAGATTTTGAAATGACCAGTCTTTTAATAAACATTTATGTCTACTACAAAAAATTTCAGAATATGAATCTTTTCGTCTATCTGAAAAAGAACAAATAGAGGTCTTTTCCAACACCTTTGTTTGAACACGGATAGAAAGCATGCCCAAACGACAGAATGACAGAATAGTATGGGTTGGAAGGGACCTCTGTGGGTCATCTAGTCCAACCCTCCCGCCGAAGCAGGGTCACCTACAGCAGGCCACAGAGGAAATGTCCACAAGGCTCTTCTGTCTGGCCCAAACTATCTTTCCAAGTAGTCCTGGCTACAGAGTCAAACATTTCCAGTGAGCAGGATCAGCTCATAGCCATACTGCTCATCTGCCCCAGCATGGAAAGGAACACCACCCTGCAGCTGCTGGGATTCAGTGGGGATAGTTTCACATTAAATCCAGTTGTGTTTAACTGCACACTCCTACAAGTGGGCAGTCCCACTCAAAACCAATTTGCCTTATGCTCAATCTACCAACCGTGCAGCTGCAGGACAAGATGGGTCAACAGCTGAACCTACTGAACAGCCCACCCAAAAGCTTTCCACTCAGCCAGCTCATTCACCTAGCTTACTCTCTAATGGTACACTATCTACACCTAGCAGAAGGAAAACAACGAATAAGCGCAGTCAGTACAGCCAGCCCTGTCAGAGGCAGCCCACACTTGCATCAGCGTAACTGTAGCAGAAAATGCACCCTGATTTAATGGTGGATTGTGGAGAACACAATTAAAAAAACCCAAGCCAAGACAGCTCAGTTGATGCTGCGAATGATAGGAGGTGAGAAGTATAGCAGCATTCCAGAATAGCACAGCTGCTATTACATGAATGAGTTGAGGTGGAGGTGGTAGGGAGTGGAGTGAAGGTGCGCACAGCAGAGAACTGGAACCCTGATGTGCTCAGATACTGCTGTAGAAATGTATGTGGGAGGAAAAAGCCATATACCAGAACATCTCTGCTACTGTTGCGCTGGCAAGCAGAGCGAAAGGGAGAGAAAAGCACCATCTGGCAGAGCCCTGCTGGTGCTATGTTTCTGACCAATTTAGTATAGCAGTTCACACACAAATGAGAGAACAGAAATAGTATCTTTGCATGGTCTGTCCTCTTCAAAGAGGGAGGAAAGCCCGTCCCAGGAGTTGGTGAAACTGGACATAGTCAGAGGTTTCTTTAGCATTTTCCAGAGTCTCAGTCCCGTCAAAATCCTTCATTCACATGAATACAGTTACTCATTTTGGTATTATTGTGTCTCAGTACAGAGTTACAGAACCTCCATCCCTCTGCCTGGGATTGCAATAATTAAGATTAATATATTTCTCAGACCCCGTGTCCAGCTTCTATTAATACTATGAGGGTTATGTGTTCTAGAACTAAAGTTCAGTGATGGAGGAAAATAATAAATATACCATACCTAAAATTTGAGAGTTCCATAGTAAGTGTTATCTAAAAATACTTAATCTAAAAGCATTATTTTAAGTTTTAAACACTCATACTTACTTCAGAAAACCCTGTTTATGTTTCTTGCTCTCATAATTTCCATAGACTATTTGTAGAAGCAGACTTGCCAGTGTGATCAGTTTGGCATCAGGTGATGTATAGAAACCTTTCAGTAAATTATATCTGGCTTCATCAAAAAGGATAAGAATAGCCAATGGATCCTCAATCTGTTAAAAAATTTAAATAATATGATTTCTTTGTAAAATAAAATGAGCTTAGAAACTATAAATATAATTTCTCACCGATTCAGAGACAGAAGACAAAGGCGTAATCCTGACCGAAGTGTACATTTTAGTTATGCTTTGTAATAGAAAAAAATGTCATATTTTCACTGACTTAATTCAAGACTTCACTAGTCTAACACACTTACAAATTACAGGTGACTAGCACACCATGCCTAATCAAAAAGTTTGCAGAAATAACATCTGTGGGCATTAATTCATTTTTAATAATATGTTTGAATAATCTCCTTTAAAATGACCAATTAAATACCTGAAAAATCACTGCACAATGAAGAGCAAAAAAATTGGGCAGGCTATTTTTAGCTACATGACAGACAGATAAAGACTGGGTCAACAGACTTACAATAAACCAAACAATTCGGAAAGTGAGAAATGAGTGAAAGGGAGGAAGGAAGGAACATGAAGACTCAAACTATTGCAGAAAAGAGAAGTGGAGGAGAGGTCCTACTTAAATAAATTTGGAAATTACTACAGTCATCAAACACACTGAGTGTTGATGGTCAAAGTGTTCTGATTCCGACTGTGATTTCATGTTATCACTCCTAAGTGCAGACCTTTTTTTCTATTTCCAGTGGAAGTCTCACATCTCTTCTCAGAAAAAGCTGTGAAGTTTCCCTTTGAGGATCCAAGTTTGTCAGTTCAGTGAATATTTCAGGCCAATCTCGAATATGCTGCAAAGGCTTGTGATATGGCTTCAGTTGTAGGCCTGGAAAAAAAACAACGGAAAAAAACCAGAGAAACAGACACAGATACTCACATGCACACACGTGCATGCACACACACACACACACACAATTAACTGGTGCACCAAAACTAGAGTATCTGAAACTTGGGACTTATTAACAAACAACTGGCCTTGGCCCATGGATCCAGTCTGCCCAGATCCCTCTGCAGAGCCTCCCTACCCTCAAGCAAATACAGACTCCCAATCTGCTTGAGGGTAGGGAGGCTCTGCAGAGGGATCTGGACAGGCTGGATCCATGGGCCAAGGCCAACTGTATGAGGTTCAACAAAGCCAAGTGCTGGATCCTGCACTTGGGTCACAACAACCCCATGCAATGCTACAGGCTTGGGGAAGAGCAGCTGGAAGGCTGCCTGGTGGAAAACAACCCGGCAGTGTTGATCGACAGCCGGCTGAACATGAGCCAGCAGTGTGCCCAGGTGGCCAAGAAGACCGACGGCATCCTGGCTTGTATCAGGAATAGTGTGGCCAGCAGGAGCAGGGAGGTGATCGTGCCCCTGTACTCAGCACTGGTGAGGCTGCACCTCGAGTACTGTGTGCAGTTTTGGGCCCCTCACTACAAGAAAGACATTGAGGTGCTGGAGCGTGTCCAGAGATGGGCAATGATGCTGGTGAAGGGGTTAGGACACAAGTCTTATGAGGAGCGGCTGAGGGAGCTGGGACTGTTTAGTCTGGAGAAGAGGAGGCTGAGGGGAGACCTTATCACTCTCTACAACTGTCTGAAAGGAGGTTGTAGTGAGGCAGGTGTTGGTCTCCTCTCCCAAGTAACTAGTGATAGGACGAGAGGCAATGGCCTTAAGTTGCATCAGGGGAGGTTCAGATTGGATATTAGGAAAAATTTTGTCGCTGAAAGAGTGGTCAGGCATTGGAACAGTCTGCCCAGGGAGGTGGTAGAGTCACCATCCCTGGAGGTGTTCAAAAAATGTGCAGATATGGCATTTCAGGACATGGTTTAGCAGCCATGGTGGTGATGGATTGACAGTTAGAGTTGATGATCTTAGAGATCTTTTCCAACCTAAATGATTCTATGATTTTTCCCTGTGTTTTCTAAATTGCTATATACAAAAGGTTTTCAAAATACAGATTTCTCGTCAAAACTCTCAGGATCAATTCACTAAATGCACTAGTGATAAATCTTTGTTTTTTTCAACTTCTCAAGAGTGAAGCTGTATTTAAAAATTTAATGGAATACCAAAACGGACCTTAAAAACACAGTAATAAAACATTAGAGACTGTTGTCTCAATTATTATGGAAGAAATACGAAGACCAAAAATTTTTTTTTGACAGAAAACCACAGATACAGCTTATCTTATCAACGTATGTGCCATTTTTGGATATATATAAACCACAAACTTTTCAGAACAGACATTCTTTTTTTATCTGTAAAATGTATTGATTCTTAACATGCTACAGCCATTCAGTGTTTCATGTTCTCCTGCATATATGGGAGCTGAGAAATCAGTAGAGAGCTTCTGACTATAGTCCTACTATGTACTACAGTCCACGCCTTCATTACACCCATTCACTTACCCTGCCTGTCTTTGTTATTACTGCTTGGGTGTTTTCTGGTAGTGAGGAACTAGGAGGCTTTATCTGCCTCATCCTCACTGCTCCGGCTTTTACACTGTGACATTTCACATATGTAAAACCTCAAAGGATATCTTATATTGCAACATCTTTTCACTGAGAATAATATGTTCACTCAACTTATCCACCTTACATTCAAACACAGAAAAACATAATCTGTCCCACAAACAAGAAAACTATCGTCTCTGCAGTTGTACAGAAACTGCAAGAAATACATTTTATAATGAACCTTGTCCATTAGTTGTTTGAAGCCATAAATAAGAAGTTGACTCATTTTCAAACCTAGGCTAAATATATACAGAATTACCTGTTTTTAAACAAACAATGTATTAGTGAGCTCTTCCCCTCAAATGCAAGGGTACTACTTCAATGATTTGAGTAAAATATGACATACATGTTTAGAAAAGGCACAAGCAGCAAGACTTCAACGCTCAAACATTTCCTCCTCTTCCACACATTAACATCTATGTTTAACTGAGTGTTACAGTAGTCATGTGGCACAGAGCAAAGTAAAAAGGCAAGTGGCATGACACGGGGAGAAAAAGATTAAAAAAATAAAAGATGTCCTGCAATATTTAGATTAAAAAAAAAAAGTAACAATAACACTGTAGTGGCAGATTGACGGTAAATTAAATTTTAAAGGCAAAGCTTCTGTGTTAAGGTACTGTCAACACAGTATCCTTCCAGACCTGAATTGTGCTTTGTATTTACAATGTGTCCCATAGCTATCTTGTTGCAGCAGTACCCTTTACCACATTTTCTGACAAAACACAATCACAATCATTGACTCTTTTGTGGTTCTATTTATCTTTTGCTATATATCTCGAACTACAACTATAAAATAGACTTTTTATTTAGATCAGAAATACCAAAAAATACAGCAAAGGTAATAACGATGTTTTGAACCAGAAGTCCCTCACACCAAATATATCTGAAAACTTGCTTATCAAAAATCATTTTGGTGCAAAACACACAAAAATTCGTATGATTAAAACACCTAATGAAACAACATTAATCAGCTTTACTTTAATTACTAGGTTTAAATAGATTAAACATTGGTAAAGACAACTACATGCATCCAATTTCAGACACTCTGGGAAGAAAAATATCATTAAAATCAGGGTAAGTTAGCAGCAAGGACTATGAGAGCAACAGTGTCTTATAACAGAAAGGTAATCTGGACTAGCCTCATCTGCCTAGACGAAATACATTCTAGATGCCCCAGCAATACAGAGTCAGACCTCAGAGGTACCCAAAGTGATGGCTAAAATGGAGAAGCTCGCTATAGCTCTGAAAAGCACAGCCTGGACACATCAGGCTGTAAAGGCTGGGAGCTGATCTACCAGAGGAAAACTTCAGCAGAGGAAATGGAAAAATTGGTTTCACTCCCTATGCAAACAATGTAAAGAATTAGACCTACAGGGATTACAGAGTGTCTGGCAGGGGCAAAGTGTATTAACAGACAGTCTAGATACAAATTAACTCCTAAAAGGATGGCTTTTAAAAGATGGTAGAAAGAGGTTAATAAGGAACTGTTAGAGAGCATGTTTCCTACTTTCCTAAGAAAATATTATTTTTGTTTAAAGGCAAGCAGAAATAAAAAAACTGTGATAAACTCTCAGGTATAACAATCTTCCTTGTCACTTACTGAGGTTCTCGGAACAGATCCAGATAGTGAAGTACTGCTGAGTTTCTTGAGACAAACGCATCCCCTCCATTATCTGCTGTACAGTAGTATTGTTCCCATGTTTCAACTCAACAGAGCGGTATGACCCATCCATACGATAAATTCGAGCCTTTTCATACTATATGAAAATTTAAACATATTAAACAAAGAACTTGTTAAAATCCTTTCTGCTGGTGCTTCTGTAGAGGAAAGCAATTTTACCATTATTCAGCAACATCCATACTGTTGAGAAAAAGAACACTGCACTACTCCTGCATATTTCCTGTTTACCAGAACTGCTTGTTTCATGTCCTGTGCAAGTTCTTATACTGTGCTTTTTACCACAGTAACTTGCAGACCTTACTGATATTTTGAGGACTTCATTTCTGTTGAACTCAAAGGCAAGTAGGCATTTAAAAGTTCCCTGAAGGATCTGGGCTCAACTGCCTATGCAAATCCTGAAATGTCCACCTCATTATTACTGGCAGGTTATGAATAATTCCCCTCATCAATCTATGAGGCTTATTTTTCAGAAGGAAGCACCACCCTTTACGCAGACATCAGTACAGTAAGAATACAATCTCACTAAGACCTTTAAGCGCTTCTATAATATTGCTAATAATAAACCATTTTCCCTTTCAGAACTCCCGTGGCTTTCAATGAATTGCATGTGGGCCCAGAGCATGTCTCCTGAAAGACGTACTTAACCATTTGCTTCAAGCACTGACTGAAAATGAGGATGGAATGGAAAACATCAGTCTATTTTTGCTGCAGTACCCACTGTGACTCCTATTGCAGTAAATTCTATGGTTTTTTTTTATTTTAATATATTAATTCAATAGTAATAAGTGACAACATAAAATCACCTATTACTCTGTGGAATCTACTTAAAATGTGTGTATTAGTCTTTTAGAGTCATTAGACACACATCTGCCATTTGATCAACTGTGTAATAAGATCCCTAAAATAAAGGAAGTCAATTCCTATAGAGTGAAACAAAGATAATTTAAAAATTCACAGATTTAGTGCCACCTACCTACAGAGATACAAGTTGCACCTGAAGTCAAAGAAAAGAAACAAGTGGGTTTATATCATTTGGCTAATTTTAAATATACTTCAGGATGAGAGGAATCACATCATAAATGTTGGTTACTATCCTGGCTAGATCTCCACTGACTGCCACGGAAGCCTACACTGACTAACTGACGTAAAGCCTATTTTGTACAAGCCTACATTTAGCCAGCAGAATGCTCCTCTTTGTCCACATATAAGATGACAATGCATAAAAAAGCTGATGATTGTATGATCAAAATAAACATATAATTGCCAGCTGATGCAAAGCTCCTACAGATAAATCAAAACATCACGTTTAAAGTCTTACATGTATTTCTCGAGCAGTAAGTATAGACAGAACCACTTCCAGAGACAAAATGTCAGTTTGTCAATATTTACCCTAACAATTTCAGTATACCGTACATTTCCAATAACAGCTATAAGTAAGCCTAGCTCTTCTACAAGTTTATGTGTAAATTAAATATAAACTTTAAACTATTTAGAGAATAAACTCATACAGGTTTACTTATGGCTTCCTTCAGCAGTTTTGCAGTTTCTTCCCACTCATTTTGCTTGTTCTCTTCACAGACATTCAGTGGAGATCTTCCTTGCTGATCAGTAATGTGCTACAAACCAACAGAAACACTGATAATACATTTTCACTAGAGATACGTCAACATTTAAACATTTTTTGAGATAATTAAAATCCTTTATCCTAGGGTTCAAACATTTAACTGATATACAATGGGAAAAGTAGAGGTAATGAAAAATATTTAACCATTTTTTGGTACTCTCTCAACAGGATCATTGTGTTTACACATTGCGATCTGGACACAAAATATTTCACATACACAAGCTAGAAACTGTTGCTATTTCTACACACAAACAGAACTTACTCTGTCAATTTCTGGATGATTTAGGAGAATTTGTACTATTTCAGCATGCCCACCTCCAGCAGCAAAATGAAGAGGAGAGCTAAGTTGGCCATTCAAAAGATTTGGATTGCATTTCCCTTTCTCCAACAGCATTCGAGTGGCTTCAACTTTTCCATACCTGCAGACATGTTTAAAGCAGAACAGACACAGCAAGTGTGAAATTAAAAAATCTTTTTTCAGATAGTACTAAATATGGAAAAGTGCATATCCATGCTCAAAAGTTTTTAGCTTTGAAATGACATCAAAGACAACATTAATAAGTTTCTACAAATTAGTATCAGTTCTGCACTTCTTTGGTAACAGCTGGTCTAGTAAGCATTTACTGGATTCACTATAGACAAACCAAACCTTGCTTTAAACTAGCTAAGTTTGGGTAGTTGTAGCAATTCAGTCATGGCAAAACAGAGTTCAGTCCTGCCTGAAAATATAAAAAAAAAACAAAAAATCTGTGTGAGAATCGGAGTAAAGTTTTTGACTGTCACACAGACGGATCTTGAGGACTCTTAAGCATCACACTGATAACTGGTAAATCTTGTGTATACTGTCTATGCAAACATTCAGACAAACACTAAAAATCAACCAAATTCTTCTTTTATAACCAAGTTTGATTTTCATGTTATTTATATCATCAGACACTACTATAAATACAGAGGACTAACTTGCGTAAAGATAAAACAAAAGCATTTTTATAACAATTGAGGAAAGCTCTCAAGCTCTTTTTCTTACAGATTAAATCATCAGAGTTATAGTCAGACAAATTGACCTCAGTAGATCACCTAGTCCAGCTTCCCACCCAAAGCTTGACTATCACCAAAACGTGCTCAGCTCAGCTACTGCTGCGATGTAAAACTACTCACAGCCTTTAACCAATGCAGACTGTAAAAGTTACCACACTAAACTAGACCCATGGTCTCCAACACGGATTAGAACAGCTGCTTCAGGACAGACATAAGAGGCAATAGATAAATCTGTGACCGATACACTCTCCACACTTGGTCTCCTCTGAAACCATTCATATTGAATTTATCTCCAAACCTGAAGCAAAATTTTTCTGCAGAAGGTTAACATTAACATATAGTAAAATCAAAATATAAAAAGTCTAGAGATATTTTTGATTCCTCATTTTTGAGTCTGTATGATAAATTACATAAATGATTAGCGGTAAACAATCATGACAACAAGAACACATTTGATTGGCAAAACTATAGTCATCTGACTCACCAGCATGCATAATGGATAGGTGCCCAGTGGTCACTATCTAACTGATTAACAGAAAACTTTTTATCCAGAAGGTGGCTTAGTAAATCAGAGTCACCTTCGCAAGCGCTGCGGTGAAGAGGGAAATCATCTACCCACTGGTGTTCCCTATGAATCAAAAGGGGAAACAGGAGGAAAACACAGTTCAGAAATACTTCAATAGTTGAGAACATCGACTTTTTTTAAATTACTAACGTGATCTACATGAAAAATAAAAATGAAGCTCATGCGGCTAAAATGTGTCAGTATTCATACAACCAGTAATTTCATCATGCAGTAGTCAAGGTACAGCAGTATTCATTATGCTAAGAAATGCTTCCCTAGTATTTATAATTTAAACCTTTCTTGTTCCGTCCTTTAATTGTTCTGTTTCAGTACTTAGAGACTTCAAACAGAACTTTTTAAAAAATGTATTTATACAGTAAAGCCGGAAAGTAATAGGAATCTCATTCTGACCACGTCTACCAAGTACTACTGTAACATAACAAAACAAAACTATTTGCTAATAAAAAAGATATGTAACGTAATACTTGTCCTCTGTGACACTGCTCATGCTACGTTGCCACTTTTCTCTTTTAGGAATCTGAATCTTTGAATAGTCTGGGGCTCCAAGGCCAAAGTATGGATTTATTACCACTTTGTCAACCTGTGAAGACATAATTTAAACACAACTGAAAAAACTTCTTACTGAGATTTGGCTAAACAATCCCCCTCCCAGGTTGGGTATTCTCTTGAAACCAAAGTTATGATAGTAGTATTTTATAATTAAAGAGAACAATGTTCATATGTGAGGATTTGAAAAACCATTTAGCAGTAAGTGTGCATTAAAGATATCTGATTATATTAAACATAAAGCGCACATTCATACCAAATAAATGAATGAATTGTAAAATGAAAATGTATGTACGTTTCACAAATACAAAATGAAAATACAGTTCTTACCCTGTTGGTATACTGCAGATCAGATCCAAACAAAGGATTATAAATACACATATCTGCTTTCTCCAATGCCAACATTTTACTCTTTATTTCCAGGGCAGTATAACCCATGTGTAACGAGCTCTCTGTTTGACCAGGTTCTATAGCATAGGCTGGGTTTATTACATTTGTTTTAATTCTCTCCAGAGGAGATGGTCTGAATAAAGCTGGGATGGAGTGAGACTGAGTGTGCCGTTCATCCAACCACCTGCAAGACAGAATGAGCAAGTAATTAATTTTCAGGTAGAGAAGGATTATTTCGGTCATGCCTGTCCATCATTTTGTTTTTGATTAAGGGTTGCATGTATGATAATCACACACTTTAATTGAAAAAATATAGAATGTGCACAGACAATTTTATAGCACTAAATTAATCCCCAAACATGAATTTTTTAAACCAAATATAGTTAAGCAAATGTATTAGCTCAAATACATTTCCTGCGGATGCAAGCTCTCAAAGAAAAGGAAATTATAAGCTAAGGTAAGAGTAACATTGTTTATAGCCAAAGCATTTAACCACACCAACATGTCACCATTTCATTTACTTTCAGTTTATCAGTATTACTACTCTCAAGATACAAATTTTGAAATGCACACCAGTTTCTTAAGGGTGAGCTGAAGTTTCAATATCTGTGCCGACTTAAGCCTTCTAACTCATGTGTTCCATTAGGCAGCGATGGGAAAAGGCAAAAAATCAGAAGGCTCAAGTTTCCAAACTGCTAAGACTCTTTCACATAGGCTACCACCTGCCTTTTCACAAAGCTGTGCTGACAGTTATTCCCTTGCCAGTGCACTCCCACCAACAATACAGAAGGGCTTCAGAGCCCTCTGACTGAGCTACTGGGGAAAGTCAGCCCTGTACACCTGCTGCATTTTTTCCTGCTACATGTGCAACATAACACAGGGCTCAGGACAAGTTATTCATCTTAATTTCTGGATAAATATGTTTTCACCGAATTGCTAAATTATTTTAGTATTATGTTGAATGGGGCACATTTTAACTAAGGGTCTAAAGCCAGGTTTGTATTTAGGTTTCTGCACGCACTTTCTCACAAGCTTGAGATAAACATGTACTTTGCTGGAATACAATAAATTCCGTTTAGTGATTTGGCCTGGAAATATAGAAGAAAGAGAAGTACATGCTTTGGAAAGATAAACCCACTGACAGACCACCTGGATCTTGTCTGTCCCAGAACCATATGTAAGGATGGCAGAACGCAGCCTGCAGTTCAACGCATATGCTCAGGCCTGGACTTTTTAAGTCCCAGATCCAAGCTATCACATGTTGCAAAAGCCGTATTCCGTTCACTTATTCATGGTCCTGCTGGGAAGGAAGACTGTAAAATTGTGGTCTTTGTGCTATAAACACCCTCTTGCCTCTCTGAGGTGTCTGCAGGCATTTTCTCCACCCAGCTGGTAGATAAATTAGTTACAGTAGTTTGAATCTTTGAGAGTGCTGTTTCAGATTATGCACATAGAGAATAAGCAATATAAACTACTTTCCATTATACTTCCAAGGCTTCTGTCACAACTGTAAGGCTCATAGTGCATTTTAAGCAGAGCTTAGAGTCTGAAGGCATTCATTAAGCAGCAAATAAATATAACTGGCACGATGGTATACACGGAAATATTACAGCTCTAATAACAAACTGTAAAAACCCTACACACAGAACCTTTTTAGGTAATAGCCTGGAACTTACAATTTTTCATGGTAGCCAAGAGTTTCAGCTAACTTCATTAATGCAAATAAGTTCATACATAAGTATGCCTTATTTCTTTATTAAGGGTACATGAAAAAGACCAAAAAGCTGCTCACATATTTAACTTTCAAACTACTATAAATCTGGCTAAACAACTAATCACCTTTCCGAAAGTTAACTCCCTACTGCAAATAAATTTGTATGGCTGGGGAAGACGCACTCCCTTTCTAAAGGGAGCTTTCATTTAAATGCAAATCTTAATGGTATACAATTAACAGGATATTTTGCTACACTGGCAAATACTCTTAAAGATGACAATTATGTCACTTCTAGCAGAATAATCATTAGTATTTTATATGATTTTACAAAACATTTACTGTGAGCAAGAATGTCCAAAAAGCCACTTGATTTAGATAAGCTCACCATTCTCGAGTCTGCAAAAACATTTTTAGAAAGATTTAGGAATCTGTTGTCAAGGTTTCAGTTTCTGATAAACATGAAGAAAATCACAGAATCACAGAATCACAGAATGGTAGGGGTTGGAAGGGACCTCTGTGGGTCATCTAGTCCAACCCTCCTGCTGAAGCAGGGTCACCTACAGCAGGCTGCACAGGACCTTGTCCAGGCGGG
>Ga0065711_1037938_pt1 | contig 19325 bp, 13 predicted proteins | sample Hoacrofraction12_FD_59098 | JGI IMG/M metagenome (GOLD analysis project Ga0065711, IMG submission 59098) | Hoatzin crop microbial communities from Cojedes, Venezuela - Epithelial fraction 12 v2 (version 2) | ecosystem: Host-associated > Birds > Digestive system > Esophagus > Crop | place...
GATCCCATTGGCCTTCTTGGCAGCCAGGGCACACTGCTGGCTCATGGTTAACCTGTCGTCCACCAGGACACCCAGGTCCCTCTCCACAGAGCTGCTCTCCAGCAGGTCCGCCCCAAGCCTGTACTGGTGCCTGGGGTTGTTCCCCCCCAGGTGCAGGACCCTGCATTTGCCTTTGTTAAACCTCATCAGGTTCCTCTCTGCCCAACTTTCCAGTCTGTCCAGGTCTCGCTGAATGGCAGCACAGCCTTCTGGTGTATCTGCCACATCTCCCAGTTTTGTGTCATCAGCAAACCTGCTGAGGGTACGCTCTAACTCTTCATCCAGGTCGTTGATGAAGAAGTTGAACAAGACTAGGCCCAGCACTGACCCCTGAAGGACACCACTACCGGCCTCCAACTAGACACCGCGCCGCTGATGACAACTCTCTGAGTTCTGCCAGTCAGCCAGTTCTCAATCCACCTCACCGACCACTCATCCAGCCCACACTTCCTGAGCTTCCCTAGGAGGATGTTATGGGAGACTGTGTCGAAAGTCTTGCTGAAGTCTAGGTAGACAACATCCACGGCTCTCCCCTCATCTACCCAGCCAGTCATGTCATCATAGAAAGCTGCTAGATTGGTCAGGCATGATTTCCCCTTGGTGAATCCATGCTGACTACTCCTGATAACCTTCTTTTCTTCCACTTGCTTGCTGATGACCTCCAGGATAAGCTGCTCCATCACCTTTCCTGGGGTGGAGGTGAGGCTGACCGGCCTGTAGTTCCCTGGGTCCTCCTTCTTGCCCTTTTTGAAGATTGGAATGACACTGGCCTTTCTCCAGTCCTTGGGCACCTCTCCTGACCTCCAGGACCTCTCAAAGATGATGGAGAGTGGCTCAGCAATGACATCCGCCAGCTCCCTCAGCACTCGTGGGTGCATTCCATCGGGGTCCATGGATTCGTGGGAGTCCAGATCGCTTAAGCGATCCCTCACGCAGTCCTCCTCGACCAAGGGAAAGTCATCCTCTCTGTGGGCTTCTTCTCTTACCTCCAGGGCCTGCGATTCATGAGGGCCTGCCTTGGCACTGAAGACTGAAGCAAAGAAGGCATTCAGTAGCTCTGCCTTCTCTGCATCCTCCGTCGCCAGGACACCCGCCATCTTATAAAGGCACCAAAAGAGACACAGCAGAAACACAGCGTTTTGTCCAAAAAATATCTACTAAAACCTGCCTCTTTTCAGCCACTTTGGCTTTGGTGTTTACTCCTGAAACTGGATATAGTCATAAGACGGTGTTGGGACCACGAGTCCCTTTCTTGCTCTGCTTTGTAGATGGAAGAGTCAACCTCCGCATACAAAGAATGAAGGGTCCCTGGCCTCTGGACTCAGAAACTACCTTACTGGCCTGAAGTCATCACAAAAAAATACAGAATTTGGTCAGAATATCACCCTTATGCTATTTTATACAAGGACAGCAAGTGTTTTAATACACAGTGAAGCAATTTTGGTAGCTTTGGGGCCGTCCTTCTTTCTTAAGGAAAATGATATGCCTGTGAAGAAATGTAGTTTAGGGTCAACCAGAATTTTTTGGAAATTCAGAGTCAATGTAGTGCTCTCACCTAATCGGAAAGAATCAGAATGGTTCACACCATGGTGTTTGAAACAAAAAGTCTTCATCTGTTCTCTGATAGGCTCACAGTGGATATAAATGATCTTACAGGAGGACAGATGACTTACAGCCCGTTAGGGTGTATATCTCTTGGTGTCAGATACCATCTCCACCTATATTTTTACTTTGCTTTTGTTAGAAAATCTTCCAAAGAAGAGAGAGATTTTGTCTGAGTCTTTGAAACGTCCCATTTGCCCTGAAAACCTATCATTTCCAAGCCACTGAATACTGTGAAACATTCAGGATAGGGTTTATACCCCCATAAATTAATCTTTCCTTGTAATAGTCGAGTCAAAAATCTGTTATTCACAAAAACATCTCTGAGTTATTTTGTTCCCTGAAGCTATTTCTTGTTAGTTATTCCTGCATTCATTTTACAGCTGCCTTTTAAAATTGTGGTGGCTGTCAGCAAAGGGACAAGTGACACTATTTTACTCAACTACATTTTTCAGGAGGCAAAAAGACTGAGCACTAGCAGGTCCCAGGCAAGCCCTGTTTAAGACCTCTGCTGGACAGTGGCACTGATTTCAGCTCTGCCCACTTCCAGCTGCTGAGATTTGGAGCCACGGTCTTTACTGTACACCTTAGAGACATCTGAGGTGGTCCTCTGAGATGCTTATCCTTGAACAGCGCTGGATTTTAATCCAAACATGTTGGAATTGCATTCAGAGGGACAAACCTCTTTTCGCCTCTGTAGCCACTGAAGAAACCATATCACCACATGAAAGGAAGCCAGATTCCCTTCTAGCTCATATACTACCAAGATACAGTCACATAAAACCATTGACTCAAGTAACTCAACCCCGGAAAGAAAACTCAGACCCACCACTCTATGTGCAATAAAGTGAATGCCATATTACGGTTGAGGAAAGCAAGAAAACGGAGCTCCCATCCTCCCTGTAGGACACTACATTTCAGGATCAGCAATTAGACAGCCAGCTTTAATGCCTGTAAATGGTTTGGTATTGTTAAAAGTGGCCCTGCATTGTCCTAACAGTTGTCCTCTGTGTCTTGGATGCTTTTAATTCAAAAATTCCAAAAGGGAAGTAAAGAATTGATCACCACAAAAAGCGTTAACAAGGTCTTTAGGCTACTTAGAACCATATTTCAAAGCATTCCCCCAGTTTCAAGATTTGAAGAAGGATGGTGTTCTGGTCCTTTAACTAGACTTTGACCAATATTCATGGGGAACGGGCAGGAAAATTGATTTCAAAGGCTTCCCTTTGCTGACAATCAAGAAGAGTCTTTGAAATCCCCTTGATGATACGTGCTTATATCACAGACTCTGAAAGACAGCAGTAAACTGGTAGGGAACCAGGCAGGTTTTCAATGGAAAACCTTCTTGTGTTTCAGTGGAATTTCACTGAAAATGAACTTGTTCTCTGAGAAATATTTCCACTCGTAAGAATTAGGGATTTTTTAAAAATTGTTGCTGGGAAAATTCCAGACCCCTTCTGATGGGGGTAGCTCTGAACAGAATCCGTCTGATAGTTCCCAAACCAGTCTTTTTTGAGAAGTTTCAAATTTTCACCAGAATCTTAATTTTCATTCTATTTCTGAACAAACCCACTTTGAAGTGCCCTAAAATCCCAAGTGATGGAAAGGGCAAGGCTCACACAGCTCCAACGGTCAACATCGTTTGAAACATTTTTGTACTTGTGTAAGCTTTAAAGCAGGAGTGGCTTCCATGTAACTGCTGATGTTTCCAAAATTATACCACTTACTTGTTTTGCTGGAGCAGGACATGGACTAGGGTCTTTCTGCCTTGAAGGAGTCATGTGTTTCCAGTAAATAATTTCCAGATATTCACGGAAATCTTTGCAGTTTCCCCCAGGAATGTTGCAGCAAATGGTTGCTCTACCTGTTGGATCAAGAACAGTGTTTTGATCATTGGTTACTCTTTTTCTAATAGCTTGAGGATGCCATCTGTCCATTCAGGGAGCAAAAGTGACACAGAGTGATCTGGGAAGCTGCTCACACAAAGAGCTATTATTTCGCAGAAAACTCATTAAGAAAAATTGACCATTTGATCTCCTGATATTTATAACAAAAGGGTTTATATTGCAGAATTTAACTAGATACAGCATTACACCAGGATTGCACTAACTCTCGGTGTTGCTCTGATACCAAGGAGTACTCTGGCAAAAGATTTAAAAAAGCAGTTCTGGATATGGCACCAGTATACTGAATATAGGACCTGAATTTCTTTATGGTTTTGCCTGAAAGTACTGTTACAGTTCATCTTATGTCAGCACTTTCATTAGAAAACCAGTTTTGATTTACAACACCGGCTGCAAAAAAATTGCTGCTGGCTGAAATTCAACATAAGATCTCTGGCCAGGGGAAAGTTTTTAAACATTTTTTGGAAGCTTGTTTGAAACAAGTTCTATTAGACCTACATCACATAGAAGATTTCCTTAGATTTTACTATGTGAAACCAGAATTTATTTTTAAATTAACAGAAACAAAGGGTTATTTTGAGACATCACCGTATTTTTTAAGTTATATCTTTTGACATTTTAAAACATTCCCTTAGAAATTTGGGGTTTTTCTACCAGAAACCCCAGGACTTACATTAAGAAGTACCATCAAAACAAAAGAACATTTAAAGAACATCGTCAGCAAACACATGTTTTGGTGTAAGTGTTCCCATCCCATTACATCACACTCTGTTAGGTTAATGTGCATTTAAAGCACTTTATGAAACTGTGCTCAGCAACTCCGCTATTCCTACTTTACTAGTCGGGCATTAGCACGCCCTAGCAGCATCCATGGTACACACTCGTGTTTAGATTAATTTAGTGCTGGTGAGTGGTGTCAGGCTGACAGAGGCAGGGATGAGAGACGATCCATCACCCGGACGGTTACGACACAGCAGCTCCCTCTTCCCACAGCCACTGCCTGGAGGCACCACACTGAGGAACAAGAGCATAACTCAACCCCGTGTCCACCCAGCCACCAGCCCCTCGGCGAGGGATATGGCGTGGACAGCAATTAAACTATTCCTGCCGCAGATAGTCACCAGAAACCCCCCAAATATGACCACTGGGAAGTCCTGCAGGCTTCTGATAGAGCAGTGGCCGAGCCAGTGTTGACCCAGAAGTGGAAGCAACCATAACCTACTGCATCTTCTGGCATCGATCCATGCAGTCCCTTCTGGTGGGGGTCCGGCACTAGAAATGTCTCGCTGTCTATGGAGTTAAGTTAAACTCTGGCGTCATTTTCTAACTGAAAGGGGTCCATCCATATTTCATATGCCTGCTTTCCAAAACATCCTTCATCTAGGTGACCCAACAGTGTGTACAACAGAGGCTGTGGAGAATCTGTGATATTTTGGGATTAAGTCTGTTTCTTCCCTCCTCCTCCAGCCATTTTTCGCCGTGCTGACCCTCCAAAGAAATGAAAGCATCGTGTAGCACAAATGGAAGTCCTGTTTGGTGCACACCTATATGATTATATTTGGAAATTTAATAATAAATATCACATGGCAAATTAAAGAGAGGGGGACATTCCCAGTCATCGGAACTTGGCCACTACATTTCAGACTGTCAGAAGGGACCTTGGCTCTGATTTGGCCAAGCGCCTAGTCCTCAGCCAATTTCCATGCATGACTTGAGACTTTGGGTGGTCCAGAGATCCCCCCAAGCAAGTATTCTGGACAGGGCAGCCCTGCTTCCAGCTGACTACATGCCAGCAAGCAGCCCCAGACATGTTTAACTTCTTATATGGTCATTTATTAAATGCTGGGGACTCTGGATTGAGAAATACGAACATGCTGCGTACCCACCAGATTCTGGTACCTGCTGTCCTGACACACCACAGAAGAAGATGAACCTACCCTGGGGCAAACAGCCTTGTATTACTACTTAGACAGTGCAATTTTTGGGACAGGTACCATATCTTACAGTGAGTATATACTGCATCTGGCACAAGGGTATGCTAATCTGAGCTGGAAGCTAGAGATGTTGTAATAACACAGGAGTAAACGAGCAGAACCTGCCAAAGTATTTTTTGCAAAAGCTACAGAATAAGCATAAATATTCTTGAAGAGGCAATGTCAAGTTTACTGTCCTGTCCACCAACGTTCCCCACTCGAGTCAAGGTGCAGAAAATGGATAAAAATTCAGAGGAGAAGATAAAGAGGTAGATTTGAGCCCACTGCCCTCAGGGGGCATAGGGGTGCCGGGGGGCAGGGGAAGGAGCTGGGAGCCCTGGGGCAGCTCTGGGTCCCCTACATATGGTGAGCTGTGTCCTGAGGGTACCTGACTCTGGGACCAAGGCTGAACGTGATGATGGCTGGAGCATCAACTCGACAAGGTGTGGGGAGACAGCAACCCTCTCTCTGTCCCTGTACGAACACCCCACTGCCCATCCCCACAGGTCGCTGCCCGACTGTGCACAGGCAAATAAAACGCATCCAACTTCCCCGGCACGGCTGTGCTATTGGGGCCTTTTTTACACCACAGCTCATGTAAATAAAACCCTTTTACTGTGAATCTTAATTAAGAGGATGATTGTTTCTGGCCATCACTTGAAAGGCAAATGTTTTAATTGGTTTTGATGTCTTTTCCTGTGAAAGGTTTTTTTTCCAGAAGCCATATATCCCAGGGAGATTGCCTTCCCTTGCTGCCTGTCCTGTCAGGGTCCAGCAGTGGTGGGGAGAGGAGCCGGTTTAAGGGGCTATCGAGTGAAATGCACACATGAGTTAAAGAGCAGCAGCCGTTTAAGATCCCGAAGTGTCATTAGCAGTAACATGTCACATAAAATGAGGTGCAGATTTCCATTTTCATTTGAACTTCAGGTGTTTAGTAATCCAGAAGCTTTATTTAAGGACTGACCTTTAACCCGGCCTGTCATTCCAATTGCAAGGAGTTGATGGCCACTGGGAATCAATGGGCAGAATGAAGGTCACTTCCTAGAAAAACTGTGGCTATCAATGTGTCAGTTCCAATGAAGTATTATAACAAAGCAGGCAAAAAGCCTATCTGGGTCTACGAGGCACCAGCTCGCTCTCAGGCTGCCTCTCTCCCTATCTTCAGCTATTTCGTAAAGATAAATAGAAATAAATTGCTATTTAATGATATGTGTTTCTAGAAGGCACACAGCGTTTTCAGTTCTGTGGGTGGCACAAGGAGGGGTGGTTAGAAATCCAACATTCACTGATCCGGACGTCAGCAGAAGTCCCCTCGTTCCTCCACATCAGGCACTGCAGCAAAGCCAGTCACAGAGCCGCTGGTCCAGTGAGACCTGGGCAACCCCTTCTGGCATGGCCATGCAATGCCGTGGCCATGCAACAGCTTTCTTCTTTGTGGCATCAAGGATTGAACTTAACTCCCCGGGCAGGATCTGGCTGTTTGCAGCATCTTCAAGGTGGACATGAAGACCACCCTTGTGTACAAGGAGAGGAAGGAACACAGCGAGAACTGCCAGGGGAGCACACATGTGCATGAGGATAGGAGAAGCAGCGTGTTGGGATGGCATTCAGGTGCCCTTGAGCTCAGCACACTTCCCTGAGCCTGAAGAGGACAAAAAGCACACCAGAGTTATGGTCAGACTGACCTGATAACACTGCTGTGATTAAAATGCACATTTACTGAAACAAAGATTTGCTTTGGAGGTTGGCACAGAGGTTCACATTTGTGTCCTAGCCAAAATCTGTACTGTTTGGGCAGTGAATCATGTTAGTAATCATGTAAAGAACAGGTCATTTTGATTTCTACTGCAATCTAAGATCTTCAAGCTTTTAGGAGCAGATCCCCGAGGTGAGTCAGACCCCAGCTCCTGCTGTGTGCAATAGGCATTGGATGGCCACTACCTTTCAGGTCTGGCCTTGGGAAGAGTGGGCACTAAAGCCACATGTGTCTATTGTGAAGCTCAAGTGAGGTCCCACCACGAGAGCTGGTCAACCTAGCCCCGGCCAAGGTTCAAGAGAGCAGCCAGGAGCTCACGAGAAGGACTCTGAAGATCGTCCCAGGCACACACACCATCCTGGCCCATCCCGGTGCTATGGGAAGGGGATCCCTCTCCAGCTGCCAACTGCTCCTGGACTGGTGAAGATTTTGACTTGTAGGGTCAAGGATGAGCATCAGCATTAGCCAAAATCTCTCAAAAGTGTGCAAGGTGTTTGTGCTGGGCTTTCAGCGTGCAGCTCTCTTCAGCAATCTGTCTCCAGGGGTTGGGAAACTCCCCTACAGGCAACTTCCTTGAAAAGTCTTTTGAAAGACCTTCATAATCATTAATAATTACAGTAATTTATTATCAGCCTTTTTGTACTCTTACAAAGCTCGCAAGATCTTCCCCATCAATTTATGACAGTTCTGAGGGATAAACCCAGTCCCTGGAAATCCTGTAGAATATAATGTCAATTTAAATCTCTTTTCTAGTCATAGAAGCTGGAAAGAAAACATCTTTTTATTGTTGTGCTTAGTGCTTTTATATTAAATATCTGTTTAGATCACGGAGTGTGCAGATCCTTTCTGCGAAATGAACGTGAAGTCTATACCTGTCTGCCATATGGCTACGAAACCCTCTATAAAAGGTCAATTTGTCAAATTAAGGAATTGCTGAAGAAATTCAAAGTTTCAATTTTGAATTAAAACCTGAGAAACATGACAAAAAAGTACAGGCAAAGGTTTGGATTTAAAGTAATATAGATATAAATTGGAATAGCGCCAGAGAAAGACTGTTCGAGCATTTCCTCCCTGAAGGTAATAAACCTGCGCAAAATTGAAAAACAAAAAGCTCACATTGTAAAGAGTCAGTGAACTTTGCTAAAAATGCGGTTGGTATAAGGCATTGGTGTCCAGTTTAAATGGACACATAAAGTGGAGTTTAAATACACACAGAGTCCACTTACTGGTGATTTTGGGCCCAGTCGTGCACTCCATGATCCTCTGAGTATTTCAGCCGCTGAAGAAAGGAACAGAGTCTCTTTAGGAATTTGGATAAGTCAGGTCGTGGATGGAGATAATCTGCCAGGATCTTATTTATAACTCACAACATTTTGTTTTTAACTCTTTTATTTCCTCTTATTTGGATTCTTTGTGTCCTGTTATTAAAGAAAAGAAGAAGTATTTATCATGCAAAGGGACTGTTATAAAGCTTTCTACACATATCTATTTGACTGCTAGTTATAAATGATTGTGTTTAATTTTATTAAATAGATATCACAATGTATTTATTCCTATGTCCTTCCCCTCATTTGCAGATTGAAATATTGGATATTAAACACAAAGGTGAACATACCCTTTTTGCAAACAAACAAACAAGAAAAGCACAATTCCTACCCCTGGTACCAAGTTCAATTCAGATCTCAAAATATTCAGATCTTGGTGATCCCAAAATAGACTGAGATTAGTATCTCAGTTTTGTCGATCCCAAAACAGACTGAGATTAGCATCTCAGTTTTAGTGGAGAGGGGCATATTTCTTATGAGGTCCTGTGTATTCATTTAATTTATGTCGTTTTCCAGCTCCCATCATATTAAAGGATCTTCATCTTATATGTGCTTTGCCTAATTTATGTGGTGACAGTTACCTCTGTGCACACGACAATAACAAAATCACTAACTATAGAGCAAATAAACTCTATAGAGCAAATTTGGGAGGGGAAAGCCCTGCGTGCTGAGGATGTTGCAACACCAAGGAATCAAGATGACCTGGGCTGATTATTGTTAGGATTTTTTTTTTTCTTTCTGAGCTGGAGATTCCCTAGCAAAGACCTGGAAGCTGCCTGAGTTTCCATGCAATAAAGCAGCAGTGAGAAAAGCTCAGAGTAATTAAGTGGCTGACGCACAGAAGAAGCCGTTACAAAGATTTGACTAAATTGCCCATTCATTAGTAGCGCGGCATGGAAGGAGAATTACAAATAGACAATAGAGCCTGCAGTAATTCAATCTAACCTTGTACTTACAGAAAACAATGAGATAATGAACAGAAAAATTACCAGGCACATATTGCGCTTTGTTGAAGGGAAGAAGGGGGGAGTGGGGGGGGATTGGATTGGGATTGGGGGGATGGAGAGATGGGGGGGGTGCTGGCGAGAGCGGCCTGGCACATGTAACACTAATGGCATCGCTCAAGCTGAGCAAACGTTTCTCCAACACAATCATAGTTCTCAGTCTAAGGGCCTCTGGGGAGCTGAGATGAGGCTAGATCGTGAACAAAAAAATGTAATTTATAAGGCGTCTGTGGACTGGAATTTATCATCGGATCCGCTCGCCGCCGCTCAATTGATATGTAGTTGATTTCAAACAACACCCCCCAGGCGCCCACAGGGAACATTTTTTAGATTTTACGCTTGGATATATCTGTTTAACTCACCATTTACCAAAGCAACGGCTGATGACAGCACAAACAAGTCACTCTGGGAAAAAAAAAAATATACACACACACACACACACACTCGCGTTCCCCTAGATAGGACTAAACCGCGAGCGTCAGGGCTTTGCTGGGGGCATGGGGAGGGAGAAAGCAGAGACAGAGCCTGAGCTTGGGGTGTATTGTGCAGGGGAGATGTGGATGAATCGTCCACTCAATTTTTAAGCCTAAATTTGAGCTCTGCACTGGTCTTTTTTTGCCTTTGCTTCCCCAGGCAAGCATTGTGTGGGGCCTGTCCCCTGGAGCAGATGTTGGGGCTGGTGGCTCTGGGAGGGGGCTGTGGGGGTGAGGTGACCCCGGGATGGGCTTCAATGAAATGGGAAGTTGGCATAACACAGCAACGGGTCTACATAGTGTCCCTTGCCTTGATGGCCAGATGTCCCAAAGCCATGGTCCTGCTCATTCCTGAGGTGGGCACCAGGGGCGGGAGCTGGGTTGCGTCACTGGACAGATGGAGAAGAAAAGCTTTCATCCCTGTGTTTCGGTGCCACCAGAGGTTCAAAACCAACACCCTCATTGTATAAGGGATCTCATTGCCTGGGTTAATAAAGTGCTGCTACTTCCCACGTTGCAAGGAAACTTGTGAAGTTCCCACAGATTAATTTTACTATGAATAACAAGAAATCTCCCTTGACTGAACCAGTTAATATTATAACTTTCTCTCGCATTTCCAAGGGAGGAAAAACAATGCTGACCTTAAACTATTCCTTGCAATTCCCTCTCAGCATTGCTTGGAAGCCCTGGACTCAAGCCCTCTGTGGTGCCAGGTGCTGTACAGACACAGAGCCTGGAAGTCACCCAAACTCCCAGAGCTCTCAGGGAAAATCAAAAAAAGGAATTTCAAGAAAAGTAGGTTTTTTGGAGGTGTCACTGAAAGTTATGTTGTGCCATACCACAAGAAGTTCGCAACAATATGTTACCTTTACCAGGATGCTTATTAATCAATATTCAATGTGAGTAACTTTATCAGGTAAAGAACTGGTGTCAGCTGGAGATGACATTTGGCTGCTCTACTGGGATAATTACTGAGCATGGAAGAGCCACTCCAGGGGCCACAGGCCATGTGTGAAAGCAACAGCTGAGGTGTTACTGCTGTTACGGAGCAGGTCTCCCCACTGATGTCCTGTTCTTGTACACCACCAACACGGAGTAAACCCATGTCACCTGTGGAGATGTTTTGGGGGTGCCCCGGTGGTGACTGGGAACTGCTGCTTCATAAGGGATGGTGCAAGGGCTGGAAATCCACCACGGCTGAAGAGCCATTGGAAGGAACAAGAGCTGATGTGGGGCTGGAAGGAGCTGGGGTGGGAGGATGTGCGAGTTGTTGGAGATAGATCCACCAGCTGTCCAACACGGACTCACCTATAGCACAGGAGCAGATCCACCAAGATGCTCAGCAGTGCCCAGCCACCAGTCAATCTACCTGTTCAACATCACCCAAGTGCAATAAAAACCAAGATCATTACTCAAAAAAATCGCTTTTTGAAAGGTCACAGAATAAACACTGAAGCCCAAATCCACTAAGTCACTATCTTGTCTGTGTGTGTTTATTTCCTGCTTACTTCTTCTGGTTTCCTTCATGACACCAGCTGGCTTCAAGAGGGCTCGGCCATTTTCAAGAGGCAGTCAATTAGCCCCTCTTTGCAGTGAATTCCCCTCTTGGAAAATGGGTTTTCCTGATCCATATGAAGGAATGGGCCATGTTGGATCAACCGCAAAAGTTCTTTCAAATAATCAAAACCAAGAATTGCTACATGACTGCTTACTATTGCTTTGTAAAAGAGCAATTTCACCTTAGCACTTTCTCACCGAAGATATTTCCTCTGCACTCCTTGAAACGTATTTTACAAAATATTTTCTGACTTCTATAAAGTCTTTCCCTACACACTGAAAAACGTGTGAAACGGAAATGTGGACAAGTGCAGTGCAAGGGCCCTCTACAGTCAATGGCTGTGGAGGCAATTAGTATTCTCTTGCTACATAATGGCTTTCTAATACTGAAGACAACAAATGATTGCACAGGATCTGAAGGATTGTGGTTAGAGCTGCATAAAATAGTTTGGAATGAACATTACCCTTGGCAAATATCGTGTAACTTAATGAGCCAGACATGAGCTTTCAGTAGGAAAAGCAAAAAAACCCAACGTATTGAGCTTAAAAATTCTGCCTTGGGTTTACTTTGGCTTTTGCCTCCCTTCAGAGTGATACATTTGCAAATGATGTTTGCTACAGGTTTTGTTGTACTCTGAAAGCAGGTAGGTTCACAGCTGGATTTGTGGCAGCATGATCTATCCTCTGTCTTAAGCTGGAGCTTGCAGGATTTGCTGAAGTTTGTGTCATCTGAAATCACTGGGTCTGAACAGTGGGGAACTCTGGGTTGCTGTTCCCAGAGAAATGTATGCAACACATCCAGTCTGACCTCCCTCCTCAAAGCCACGGTAGGGTACGGTGTCAAAACTTCACTTCTGGGTTTAACTTTCAGACTCCAAGATCGATGCTAGCTCTCAGTTAATGCAGTAAAAATTGCACGATTTAGTGTAAAAATGGACGAATACCCAGTGAATTTATCCACTAAACCGAGTAACCAGTAAACAGATTTGTAATATACATAGTGCTCACAGAAACTTCATAGTGGTATTACCTCCATGTTGTCACAGTCTAACCTGATTTCTTAAGAACACCTTTGTTACCTTACTATCCACGAGTGTGTGTCTCCATTTGAGTGTGTCCCTGATACACTTTTTATTGTACTTCATTGTTTCATCCTAAATTGATAATAATTTAAGAATCTCCAAGCTACAAACTACAATAGCACAAGCAGGCTGAGGACAGAGATCTTCTGAATATGTGAATGTGGAAATTCATATCTTAGAGGATCTCAAGACAGCTGACAAGAAAGACCTTACAAATGCCTCTAAATACAGAAAATCCTTTAGCAGAGTTAATTTCCTCTTAGATACCAGAGACTGTCAATCACAGGATGCAAATCCACAAATGACCACACTTCATCTGTTCTGGTGCCAATGAGACAGTTGCTGCTAATCACCTTCAGGAGACTTAGGAGAAGATCAACTCAACTCTAACCAGAGAGATTCCAGATCTAAACATGAGGAAAGCGCAAACTCATAGGTGATGAAGAAGCAGTTGCTATAGTTTCAAATGTTTGCTTTTAATGTGTTGAAAGCTTTGTGCTAAAACTGTAGTCCCCAAGACCACAAAAAACACTTTGGACAATGCAAGGCAACCATCTGCAGACGTACGGTGCTAGAGCTTGCAAGACGACATGGTGTAGTTGGAATGGTGGGTTACCTCTGTTACGTCTCTTACTGGTGATGGGACACAAGCAGATCTGCCAGGACATTTATGCTCTTGTTTTTGTTCTCAGTGATGGCTTGCACTGACTCTTTTGGCAACAGGCCCAAAACAAACCTTAGGCCTTACCCAGGACAACCAAAATCAAATATGAAGGTGGGTCACCATGCTAGGCCAAGTCTGCTAACCAGATCACAGGATCACGGGGATGTCCCATACTGATTCCCACCTGTGGTGCCCAGGCAGGACCAGATTCTTTCACCACAAGACTTCAGCTTTAAGAGCATCAGAGTGGACATGGTGTAGTGGTGGAGTCATCAGTGGTAGCTTAATGGTTGGACTCAATGATCTTAAGGGTCTTTTCCAACCTAAATGATCATATGATTCTATGACTTGAGCAAATATTTTAGTGTGTGGTATAATGCCTTTGCTGCCAACCTCACCTGAGCTGGGGTTAAGATACCTCTCTCCACTGACCCTGGTCTGGAGTTAGGAGATAAAATGGCTTTTGTTGTGACTTTCCCCTCTAAGTGAAGTAAATGGAAGTGCAGCGTTATGTCAGCCACGGCATGCCAGCAGTGCAACTATTTTCACGGTGGCAAAATGCCTTTTTCCTTTCCTCCTGGATTGCGCAGCTCCTTTGACAAGGAAGGGTAAAGACCCTCAAGGGTTCTCAGAGAACATCAATATGTTTTGTATTTAATGTGCTGGCTCGGTTACAGCAAATTAAGGAGAGTGGGCCTGGTACAAAATAACGCAGCCTGCAGTTCCTCACTCCCAAGCCGAGTGGTATACACTGAGAACGATACTCCAGTGTGGAGAAATACTGCACATTACATTCCCCTGCAGTAACAGAAGAGACATTAGGCAAAGCCCTGACTCTTAATGGTACACATCAGGAAAACATCTGAGCTTGGGCCTTCAATCACAAACGCTGCAGGATTTAAAAATGAATAAACTTCACATTGCGATTCTCTTATTTATCCTTTATGCAAATTGTCCCTGGGAGGACACATTATGTTCGCTGCATGGCACGGCGCAGACCCACATTAAAGCGTGGAGGGCCACTCTTATGTAATACACAATCCTCCCAGCCCCTTCGAGAGGTTTGTGGTGCAAAGAGAAACAAACACACAAACAAAAAAACACCAGCCTCAACCCCCAAAACCTAGAAATATATTCCCCATTGACTACCGAAAATATTCCCATATTAAGCAAAGAAGCGGCACAGAACAATCCCGCTCTCTTTCCCTGGTTATCGGCCTGTGACAGAAGGAGATGGCAAGACTAGCAAAATCTCTTTGCATGTTAAAAATATATAAACAGGAAAGAAAATATTCTAAAACCCTACATCTCTACTAGGTAGATGAGAAGTTTGCTTGGACAAATATAATGCATTAATTCACGTGGCTACAACCCCTTAAATCCAGCCCATTAGCTAACCTTTCTGTTATTAGCTCCCTCTTCTCAATGGGACAGATACACAGTAGGGTTGATGGACATTATTTTTCCTGGGCAAAATCTCTTACCTCCTTCAAGCTTTTCATTATTAGCACAAATCTTCCACGGTGTCCTTGAACAAGCATTCGCAAGATGACTGGATGGCAGAGAAGCAAACAGCCCTACACATGAAAAAGGAATGGGAAGAGAGTTCAGGGACTTGGCCACAAAATTAACTGCTTCAAAAGACACAGGCAAGACCTGTTAAGTAGAGCTCCAAGGGCAGACTACCAGGTGGGTCAAAACACCATAATCACAAATCCATCCTCTTTAACTTTATCCGAGCAATTTCCTCATATGCCTCCTGCCTACTGAGTCTACGGCAGAGCGAGCAAGGGGGTCCCATGTTTAAAACCGTCTCTGTGCTACATAATTATGGCTGGCCAATATTCCAGGCTGAACAAACCTGTCATGTCAATGAGAAAATATAACAGCTATGATCTATGCCTCTCTAAGAGCTGCTTCTGCATGCAGGAACTAATTCAACCCTTTCTTCTCTACCCAAGTTACAGCCCAAGTAGATGCGGAGTGGGGCAGAAAGGGCGCGTGATGTAGATGGCAAGCAATGGGCTTGGATGTTGAGTCTCATCTCTGTGCATGTGGACTTTTGCTGCTGGTGGGACTGTAGGGCAAGTGTGCTGCTTGCACACACTCTTCCTCTCATCCTCAGCCTCTTTCGCCTTGTCTCCGGCAGTAAAAAGTGGTATCAAAGGCCAAATCACTGCATCCTGTAAGATGGAAGAGAGTGAATAAAGGGGTGGGGGCCTCCTCCCTACCTGTTCCTGTTCCCTCATTTTGATCTTCCTTCCTTACTTACAGCAAGAGCTGCCAACTGCATGAAGATGAAGCCAGTCCCCAGTTATGCATATGCTTCCCTGAAATCACTGCCCTCCATTATTTAATCAGCTTCACAGGTCCAGCAACACTGCTCTCAGAAGCAAAAGCCTTTTCTGCAGCCCTCCACTGCAAATTTAGAAAGTAGGTATTTGTCTTTTACTTAGTGGAAAGTAGGATATTTACGTGTGGACAGCCAGGAATCTGGATAGTATCAGCTATGTAAGGAGACGTTGTGATTCAACGTGTGATTTTATAGAAACAGGCTTCAAAAAACAACCCCTTCTTCTCTTTGATAAGACTACCTGATGGGTTGATGAAGCTAATTGCAGAGATTAGCTGAGAGTGTAGCCAAATATTCTACTTTTTAGTACAACACTGATTAAACAAGCTATGCCATAAGCAGCCTAGAAACCCATTTCTGGAATGTCTGATTTAGCTTTTCTGCACAGATTCTTTGGAGCATTTTCAGCTCTACGTGTATATTTTAACAAAGATTATAGGAACCAGTGGTTGAAGGTGAGCAACAGATTCCAAAGGTATTACAGCAGGACTAGTGATTAATTTGCAAAAGTGTCTCATTTCCTTAACGATCCAGGCTAGAAACACCACAATAACATTAATAGAACCAATCCAATAAATAGAAAACTATTTCTGTCATATCTCAGAAATACATCTGTTTGGGGACTGGATCCTCAGCTAGACGGACCCTTGGTCTCAGCCAGTATGGCCACTCTTAGATTATGGAAAACAGTGTCAGAGTCTTAATTTTGCAGATTGCAGCAATCTGGGAGGTATTGCAAGAACCAAATGAAAAGGGCTACCAGACTCTGCTCTTGCCTGGTACAACATTCACTGTTGCCTGTTGTGAAGAGAAAGGTGGTCAGAAATACAAAAGTAAGGATAAATGACCAGGAGAAATACAGAAGGACAGACACCAGACGATGCCTTTGCCAGTCATTACCTGCCACCAGGTTACAGAAAAAATATGCCATGTTTTCACAGTAATATGTTTAACTATGTTGCTTAAGGAAATGAGGCTGCTGACTTCTGAAGCAGTTAAACAGTTTCAGCCAAATATGACAAAAGGTTAACAATCACAATATACCAAATATATCAAATGAGTTCTTGTAAATTTTCTGGGAAAAAAAAATACAGCCAGTAAAAGATAAAGAAGGGGACCTAATTATGTTCTTTTTCTCCTGGAAGGAAGGCCCAAGATGACCTCAACCATACCATTAGATATCAAAGGGAAACAGTAGGAGTGTGAGTTTTGGGAAAACAGGTTTCAAAAGTCCTGCTGCTCAAGAACTAGGATAAGCACAACTCAAGAAATCACTCATAAACCCAGAAATTTTTCATCAAACATTATTTCTAACAACAGTGAACTTACACAGCTTGAGAGCTGTTCCTACAGGATATCAAGACCAACAATATTTGATAGAAGAGGAGAGGCTGGTTTTCAAAATCCACTGAATGGAGAGCGATCTCAAAAAGTGTTTCACAGCATTTTCAGTTTTTGGATGCTACCCAGATGTCTGATGTGACTTAAATCAAAGCGGTGGGCAGCAGTGCAGCAATTCCCCAGCAAGGGCTGGTATCCCTGAATTTGGGCTGTATTGCATACCTGCCCAGCGTGATGTAAATTTTGGAAGCGCAAAGGAGCTGAGTGGTTCCTCAGGCATGACAAATTTTGCGCTCTTCTTCCCACTTACAAAGCGTTCCTAGGTTACCAGTTTCTCCAGTGTATTTGTGAATCAGAATTAGCTGCTGATGTGTTTTGCACCTTCTAATTTAAAAAAAAAAATAGTCCAACTTGTCCTTATTTGTCACGCCTGGCTTCCTTAAATCACACTGGATGCTCCAAGTCTGCCTGAGCCCAAGGGGAAACAGATGAGCTCATAGAAGGGAGCTAATTTGCACAGAGCAACCATATTTAGCTCAGGTTGCACAAAAAATGGTTATTTTTGGGAGCTGGGAGGGAGTTCAGATGAAACATCATGTATAGTAATTTAGCCTTAATATGCATTGATATTTTAAAGATGAAAGGTCGTCTCAAACCCATTGACCTGTGAGTTTCCATAGCTCTCTGCTGTGGTGGGAAACAGTGCAAGAAAAGGCTGAACATGGTAGACATCAGCACCACCCGCCTGGGTCTGGGAGGCTTGCCCTCCCTCCACTGGTGGACGCTTTTGCTTCACTCAGCTTTCTTGTGCAAAAATAACTGCTGGCTTACCTTCGTGACACTCTTCATAATTTCTTAAGTAATTTTCATCAGTTTTTGGATGCTTTGTATGCATCCTTTGTTCTAGTCTCTTTCCTAGCAAAAATCACTCATTTTCCATGCTATGGGAGATTTTTTTTGTCTTAAAAGAAGTAAAAGGGAAAACCAGGCTTCACAAATGAATCCCCAAAACATTTTCAATTCCCATGAAACTTCTGACATGCACTAGCAAGAAACCATATCTAAGACATACCTTAGATGCTCACTTGTCTGCTGAGCAGGCTCCAAACATCCCAATTCCACAGCGTAACTCCAGGGCAGCACCTCCTCCTGCGAGGCTGCAGAAGACCGGTCACCTGCTGGTGGTACAGACCCGCGTGGGGACAAGAAGGGCATCCGAGGTGCTGGGAAGGTCCCATGAGATGGTTCAGGTGCCTGAAGATTAGGTTGCATTTCTGCCTTGAGCCACAGATAGGATCTTGCCCTGCAAGACATGGAAGAGACCGTTTGCTGCACAGGGATAAATTCCTTCTCCAAGGTCAGGGTGCCTCCACAGTGCAGTTTTCATTGTATAAGCCAGACTAATTGCCTCCCATGACTGAAGAGCCAAAGAAAAGGCTCCATTACCACTGCACACTCCATCAACACATGCATTCCCAAACGACAGGCCTCTCACTTGGCACCCACAGGTGACAAATCCTTTTTTTAGGATCCTCTCCAGTCCTTTTCTGGGGAAACACAACAGAGCACTGGCTGCCACCCCTGTTCCTCTGGATAGCCTGTTGGAGACATGTCCTTTATAGCCTTTTCCCCATTTCTTTACAAGCTTTGCAGAAACATGCAGGATAAGATTATAAAAGAAAACCCACAAGTATTTTTTTTCCCAATTGGAAGTTTGAGAAGATCTTTCTTTTTGAAGATTATGGGGGAAAAAATTGAGGTTGGGTAAGTACGGCAATAAGAATATAGCTAAAAAGCAAAAATATTGAGAAAACTAAACATTTTGAACAGTAAGTGTTCTGCAACGATGTAATCTTACATTAAAAAAAATATTTTGGACAAATTTCCAGAGATCCCTTAACTTAGGAGAAAAGTAAGTATGCATGACATCTCAGTAAACATCTCCTAAAGAGACTCTAATCACCCCACAGACGCCCTTCCTCCATGCCCATAAAGCTCGCTGAGAGCCTCCAGCCAGAAGGAGAAGCAGAAACAGCCTCGATAGCAGCCCAATGCCAAGCTGTGCTCATAAGAACTTTTATCTTACTCCTGAACAACTTCACGGGCAATACAGTTGCTTGCTCCTAAGTAGATAATGGGAGTAATTTAGCTTGCAGTTAATTCAGCAAAAATTTCCTTAAAAACATCCGGGGAGAAAAACAAACCTCATTCATTTTTAAGTGAAACCTAAACTAACCCTTCCCCCCCCCCCC
>Ga0065711_1005730_pt1 | contig 19324 bp, 8 predicted proteins | sample Hoacrofraction12_FD_59098 | JGI IMG/M metagenome (GOLD analysis project Ga0065711, IMG submission 59098) | Hoatzin crop microbial communities from Cojedes, Venezuela - Epithelial fraction 12 v2 (version 2) | ecosystem: Host-associated > Birds > Digestive system > Esophagus > Crop | place...
AAAGTGTCCCGACGCGGCTCGCGCGCGTGTCCGGGGGAGCTGCCGAGCGCGAGCGGCGGTCATGGGGGGAGCGCCCGGTCCGCCCTAGGGCGGGCACCGACCCCCCGACCCCCGGCGGCAGGATGAGAGTGAACGGGAGCGAGCTGAACGGCTCCGTCCTCCCGCGGGACCCCCCGGCCGAGGGCTCCCCGCGCCGCCCGCCCTGGGTCACCTCCACCTTGGCCGCCATCCTCATCTTCACCATCGCGGTGGACCTGCTGGGCAACCTCCTGGTCATCCTCTCAGTCTACCGCAACAAGAAGCTGCGGAACGCGGGTAAGGGGCGGCGGGGGGGCGGGGACGGGGGATACCGGGGTGCGGGGGCTGCGGCTGCGGGGCGCGGCGCCGGGGCCGCTCCTTCTGCCGGTAAAACTTCTCCGGGGCCGGGCGCGCTTCGCCTTCCTACCCGGCCGGCGGCTGCGGGCCCTGCCCGACGCCGGGGGCTGCGGCGTTCCTACCCAGCCGGTGACCGAGCGGGGAAGGGTGTTTTTAGCGCTCGCCACCGAACCGCCGTGCTATTTTTAGCTCTCGGCGGTTCCCGCCTAGGAAAAGGGGGTGCGCCTTGCTGAGGAGCGGCGTCCCGGGGGCGCGCAGCGTGTGTCTGGGAGCGGTGGGTGCTGTCCTTCCGACCCTGAGTTGCAGAAATGTCTCTGGTAGCAAGTAGACCCCCCACACACACTTGCTATCTGGGACTTTGAGGAACACGAAACATCTGGCTGAAAACAGATTTCGGCACGTTCTTAAAAAAAAAAAAAAGAGAAATCTCTGATTTTGACAGGCCAGATTCTGGTCTATTGAGCAAATCCCGCTTAATTCATGGATTATTGGGCAGGCGGGCAGGAACTTCTTCATCTTCATTCTGCTCTTATCGTGTCCGGCCAGCTGCTGCGCACGTGTCCCAGATCTGTGCGCTCAACCCCTGCGCCTCTTTCATTGAGGAAAAAGCTGCGGGAGCGTGTGACGAGAGCTGCGGTGATAACGAAAGCGGAGTTTCACTCCGTGGCGGCTGAGACGCCGCTTTTATTTTTTTCACAGCTGGCTGTCAGGTTCTTTATTATAACCCCACGAAGTTCGTTAGCTAGCGGCTCCGAATTCATGTGAGGGGACGCTTGAGCCCGGGCCTCGCTGTAAGCTGGCCTGATGCAGGGAGCCGGTGCCAGGCTCCGGCGATCAGTGGGTGCTGAACTTTCTGCGGTCAGGTCGGGCAGTTCAAATGGGTCGTGCGTTTTGGTTTCATTCAGCCGGAGCGGATCCCAACGAAGACTGACAGGTTTTATTTTTTCCTCTCCCTCTGGTTGCCGCTGATGTCAATTCTAAAAGCTCTGTTCTCTTCTTGCTTTCGCTGACAGAAGTTCCCTTCACCGGAGCTGGCAGGGTTACACGCTGCATGCACTACTGCGTGTCTGAGGGGAGAATCAGACTCCACAGGTCCAAGTCAGCGCTTGACTGCCCATGTTCCCGGGGAGACTTTTGGAGGCAGGGAGAAAGGGTTGAGACAGACGTGTTACTGGCGTCGCTCCAGGGGAAAGGGTGGCATTCTCCTCGCCCTTAATTACTAAATACATTCTTCACCACTTCTGTGGGGACTTTGCAATGCAGGCGTAGCCGGTGATATGGTCTGAGATAAACGTGGTGCCTGTGTTGTGGAAACTGAATCGCTGGGCTCCGCGTGTGCGCATATTCTCCGCTGTAGCTCTCGCGTAATCCCTCTCGAATCCCGACACGCGCTCACTTGCTCGCGCTTACTGCGTTTCTCGTTCTTGCCTTTTCTGTCGTAGTGGCTGTTCAGAACTGCAGCAACCTGGCAACAGTTAGCTCCTACAGCTAGGAGAATAGAGCGTTCTTCTGAACATAAATTATTTTCGACTGGAAGATGAACTAGATACTGGTTTACCCTCTGAAATTAAGAATTAATTAAAACAGATAGATACTTGGTACAAGATGGGAAATAGTTTATAGTCTGGTTTAGTAAAAAATATTAATAGTACCAAGTTTTTAAAGTCCTTTTTTTCTTCAAAGTAAAGATATTTTTGGTACATGGATAAAAGGAAACTTTGGAAAGAACGTAATTAATAAGCTTCAAAAAGATGTGCGAAGTGTTTTTTTACTAATCCTGCAAAAACCTAGGCCAGTGTTTTTGACTAATCCTGCAAAAACCGAGGCCTGGGCACAACTTTACTTATGTGAGCACCACTATTAAACTTGGAACAGAATAAAGCAGGGGTTACTCAGGCAAGTAAATTTATGTTGAGGCATAAATATTTAGAAAACTCTGGCCTAATATTTGTGAGTATGTAGAAGAAAGTTTCCTAAATCTTGTTCACACTAATTCAGATTATTCAGGAAGAAATTACATTGATAATAATCTGGTTTGTACATACAACTAATTTGTAACTTGCTAATTATAAAGACAGTTGCAACTTTTTACAGAGCTATAATAAGAAAGAAACTTCTGATTTTACAACGACCTTATATCAATAAAGTCTTTTGCTGGCACATTTATTGAGGAAAAAGGACACAGGATGAAAATTCCACTGGAAAAAGGTCAGGGAGGAACAGAAGATACCTCCTGAAGAAAATGTATCCCCCTGAAGACTTTCTTCCCTTTTTGCAAGAGAGGACTAACAGAAATAAGGAATATTTTAACACTGTACCAGAAAGGTGGATTTGGTGGGGGAAAGCACCTTGCACCTCTGTCCCACTCTCTATTACCTAAATATTTTTGGAAGATTACTACAAATTGAACCTGTGGACTTCTGATTTTACAAGTGCATTGGGGGATAGTAGGAAGGCCTATAAAAACCTTCTCAACAAGTGGTGTAACCTTCCTGGCAGTCAGAAGGTTAGTAAAAGGCACTGGTCAAAGCAGAGAAGTCAGTATCTCAAGGAAGTTTGTCTCAGCAAGCGAGGAGTGTCTGATACTACAGACTCCTTCGTAGCCACAAGCATGGCCTCAGTAGATGCTCTTCTAGACACAGAAGCTGATGATGCAACTGGTAGGATCCTCTTTTATTTAATGTACTTGACTTGTAATAAGTTTCATAGTTCTGGTCTGTTTTGTTTTTTTTTGATGGTGACTTTGTAATCTAACAGGTGCCTGACACCAATTCAGTCCTGATGGGAACAGCTGCAATTTAATGCTGGCCTACACAAAGACTGAATTTGGTTTATGATGTCTGTGGTCTTTTAACTTTGAAACAAAGTTTAAGGGAAACATTCAAGGCATAAGGATTTTAATGCCTATATCTTGATAGCACATTCATGCAGTTTGGACTTTAGAGCGATGTGCTCTCTTTAATAATTAATTTTAAAATAGCTCACAGTAAAAAGAAGTTTGGTGTAAATCATCCTGATGTGTCTTGTTTTCCGTCGCTAATATGTATAGATCATAAATAAGGCCATTCAGCAGTTCCACCCTGAAAAGATGAAGGAACTAGCCGTAGGGAAGGTGGATTAAAGAACTACTAGTACTTTTTGCAACAAGCGGAGTTTTTACTTGAAACTATCAGCATTGGATTAGAGCATCTCAGAAAACTGAAGAGATCATTTAAAGTGATTTATGTAATACTACACAAACTCGGTGATTGCCAGTATCCTTATGCCTTTTTTGTTACCCACGCCAAGAAAAACAATGCATCAAGAACAAGGTGAGGGAGNACTTGTAAGTCTTGGATTATGCAGATTAGTTTACCACTTGTTACATTAAAATCTGTCATTTTGGTGAAAGGGGGATTTGGGCGATTCCCAAACCCTCGGTGACTGCAGGACTGGACCGTTCTTAAGGTCAATGAAGGTAGCTCTTGAGCGCTGTTACACCTCTTGTTCTTCTTTCTCTTCCTTTTGAAACTGTTCTCTTGGCCTGGTGGGTTGCTTTTTCCTGGGTGCTTTACGTGCTGAGGTCCAAAGGTGCCCTGAGTACCCCTCCAGCAGACCCCTGTGCTGGAGGGGAGCCTCCAGCAGGCAAGAAGAGAGCCCCAGCAGTCTGACCCTCGCTCTTCTGTGCCTGTCCTCTCTGCTAATGCCTGACACGTGTTGGGATAACACAGGGACTGGTAACTAGCACCTAGCACATCAGAGCAGAAAGCTGCAATCGCCCACCTCTGTTCTGCGCTGGATGCATTTGGGTTTTTGTACCTTTCCAGTTTCTCGTGTCCTTGACCCAAATGTTTTGTTGCTAAAACTCTTGGTTTTGTTACTAGTGAAGAAGGCAGAGAGGCAGCCTGACATTGCTGAGGCCCCAGGGCCTTAGGGCAGCGCGATACAGTTAACTCCACTAGGACTGCACACGTGATTAAACTTAAGTATGCGTGTTAACTACTTTTCTGAATGAGGTGGCAATGAGAAAGGGAAACCCCGATGTTTGTGTGCTAAATCTGCCTCAGCTGCATTAGGTCCAAACAGTTCTGTAAAGACAGCTCTGTGAGTGCTCAGAAGAATAAAGAACTCAAGAGTAATCTCTGACCAAAGTCTGTTATATCAGTGGAGTCACTTATGGAAGAATGAAGGAATACGGCTACTTATGATTTTTTTCTTTTAAATCCAGTATTTGTTAAATAGTATGGCCATTGCAGAATTGGGGGATGGGATCTATCAGTAAGAATTTTGTTTTGGAGGCTTTTCAAACGGGCCCTGGATTTTGGTTTGAGCAGTGTAAGAATCTAGCTGAAGAGTGTTCCTCTCTTAGTGCATTTTCTAGAATATAAATTTTAAATATGAGTGGAACTATCTTTTGATAATCGGATTGGAGATCTCATCAGCCTTTTCAGAATGTGATTGTTCTTGATGATGTTTTGTTTTTTAGTTTTAAAATTATAATGTTAAATGCTCTACTAAAGATTGTGTTAGCTAATAAATGAAACTCCTGTTGTGAATTCAGACTAATGGAATCATTGTTTTTGTCACAGGTGATCCTGGACTTTTTGTGCCCCGAGAGACAATGAGTAGCCCGACAAATATTTGACTCGAGGGAGATAACTCGTAGAAGACCAAGTTGTAGCACAAATTCAGGGTTCTGATGAAAACTTGAGATGTTGATGGCAATGAACGTTATTTCAGACATGAATAACTTCCGATATTAAAAATGGTAAGCCGTTTGGGAGGAGGGAGAATGTCTAGTGGAGATGCTGAACTTTGCCAGTTGTTGAACAGAACTGAGCATAAAAATACAGTTTAAATAAAGCTGTTCTTCAGACTGGTTTTGGTTGAATACTTTGCCGAATCAATAGTTTACCTCAGAAACCTGTTCAAATGGCACTGTGCTGTCAGTGACCAAAGGGAGAGATGAGTATTTCAGATAATTAATACTCCATTCTTACTACTATGCCGGTCGAACTCAGCTATTCTTTCTGCAAGATTCTGCATTCTGAAGTTTTTGGAGGCACTGCTTTTTCTAGTTTGCTGCTGCCAGCTGACAACGGTACTGACATGCTATACTATTTGCTGTCTCTTTTGAGTTATTTTTTTTGAAGGCTTCTCCCTTTTCTCATTAAGATTTTTTTTCATCTTAAATCTTTTCATTAGCAATTTCTGATCTGCTTCTACTCTTACCTCTTTTCTATTTCTTTTTATACTACCCACTTTTCTGTCTTGTTACAACATAGATACTTCATATCTTTCTAGCAGAAGACATCAGCAAATCTAGGTTAGTGACAGCAAATGCTACCAACAATAGGCATCCAGTGCTGATATGACAATGTCTGTTTTGTTTGTACAATGAGGCCTGCTTTCCTAGGGCAATATAGATATTGCAGCGTCAATTCAATGTTATGCATCACAATTTAATTTTGCAACCTCGGTAAGAACCTTGTCACCCTTGCTGTTAGCAGTTTTTCTTTGACTCACGTCCATGAGCTGCCTCAAATTCCACATTTTTCACTCCTGAGAAGCAATTACCTACCTCTGTTTCAGGAGGACAAGTGTTACTAAGAATTCTTTAGGATAACAGAACACAATTTATTAACATTTTAGTGTTTGCTTATTTAATGAACAAATAAACATGTATTTATTTAGCATGTGTAGTTAAGTAATGCTTGGGACTATAGTACAAATGCTGCTTTGAAATCTAGCCCTCCTGAAGTCACAAAGATGGGCAGTATTGTGGTTCAGTAGGACAATCAAGGTTCCTGACTGACATGACGGAATAAAGGTCTGATTATCTTCTTAATTAGTTTTAGGAATGGATAAAATACACAAAAATACTTTACCAATACCCTTAAATTTAGATGAATGCTGCAAACTTCTTAACCTTTTCTTTGTCTAAATGAAGGTATAATCAGTAAGCATATTTACAACTTTTAGATAATGATTTCTATAGCTTCTAAATAGTTTTGTGGTAACAGCTGACCAGTAAGTGTACAAAGTTTCATGTCCTATAGTTTTTCTAATGAATTTCATTATCCATAAAGAGAAGGCAAACTTACACCCCTTCCTCGAAGAAACACCTTGCACTGGAAGTGAAAGATTTTCATCTGATTCTTTTCATTTTTTAAATGATCTAATATAGTACCAGACCAGAGTTGGATATGCTTTTCGAAGAATAGTTATTACCTTATTGGTGGTCATAAAAATGCAGCTCTTTATCATCTCAGCGTCCTTACCTCAGTTAGGAACTTGAATTAGGTTGTCTGGGTTTTGTGGAGGGGGTGAGTTGGGTTTTCTTGTGGAGGATGCCTCATCTTTTCCATTGCTAGAGTTGTGAGAAAGTCCTTCAACGCTTCACTTGAACTTCCTAATCTCCCCTAACTCCTAAGATCTGCTGCTCTCTAAAACAAGAGAGACTAGAAGCAGTTCATTCCATACCCTGCTGTGTGTGACCAAACACTGGAATTCTCTTTCCAAATACATGTTAATCAACTGAAAGGTTCATGGATGGTTCCACATTAATTATATTTTATTTATCCGTCCACACCTTTAAGCACTCCTCGCTTGGTGCTTGGTATTGTGTGAGGTCAGTCAGTAACATTGCTTTTGTTGGTTGACCTTCTCAGATGCACCCAGGTGCTAGCGTAGTGTGGTTACAGTGCGGCTGTCAGTACTGCGTTCTCGGGCCAGACAAGATGGCCAAAGTGATGAATGGGTATGAGTACAGGCATCAGCCTTGAAACTGGTATCCAGTCACACCGTAGAGAAGTTTCAGCGGCTACCTATCTTTGTGTGTGTGTTCTGGGGAAGAATCATGAATGTTCTTTCCCCCCTGGCAGTAGCTATGGATTTTATTTGGTGTTCAGGTTTTCCAGACTGAGCGATGCGGAGTTTTCTACTCCTTAGTCTTACTTGATTTTAAGGACACATTCATCTCCCTGTCTGTGTCTGGGAGAAAAGAAGTGATTTCATTTTCAGAGGTGAAAGAGTATTCTTAGCCCAATACCGTTAGGGTACAGACATTTTTATATTAGAGATATTGAAAAGAAGGTACCTCTTCGTATGAATTTTCCTCATTAGCAGCCACTATTTGCCCCGTCAGTCAAACATCACAAAATCACTTTTAAAATGAAGAATTGTAATACCTTTTTACCCTCCTTCAGCACTCTCTATAGATATTTTTTTTCCTTAAGTAACAGCATCCACAGGCTTATTTTGAGGCTAGAGATTGTTGAAAATATGGGACTTACATATTATGAAGAATCGAAGCTTGCATAAATGCGAATAAATCAGTTACTTCAATTGATTTTTTTGTTTAAATTTTGTTCAAGAATTAATAGTTTATAAATATAAAACCCTGCCTGTTTTTATTAACAGTTTATGTGTATTTTGCATTAATATGTCTGTCTTAATTATAGCAATTATTTGCATTAAAGGTATGTCTCCAGATTATCTGTGGCTGTGTAATTCTGGGGTCTGCCTTCTGTAATTGGAGTATTGTAATGTCCTGTAATGCCTGCACCTAACATGCAGGTTCACATAATTTCAACTTACAAAACCTATGTTCTTCCTCACATTTCCATTATGACATATTATATCTCTGAACCTTCCCTGAGTCTCTGTTACTGAATTAATTCTCACCTAGAACAAAGGATTGAAAGGGACCTCAATCATCAAATCCAATTTCCATGTGTAGTAGGTGTTCATACAAATCCTTTCAGAACCACCTTTCTCCTCAAGTTACTGCTTTTTCTCCTTATTCCAACTCAGGAAGGGTATTCTCACTGCCTAAATGTGTTTTCTGTCAGTTTATATGCTTTTGCTATTGTACCAATGTTACTTAACATTACTTAACATCTCTCTGCTCTTGTAATGAGTGAGAATAAAACTGTCACCTCTTGGCTGTCACTTTGCTAGTCCAAAAAAGGTGGATATCAAATTCTATTAGTTTATTTACAAAATAACTTTTCCCCTTCTGCAAGAGAGTACTACCCTCAGGAGCATGCCTCCTCTCTGTAAATACTTTCCCTAAAAGCAAAATCCTGGTTCTATTGAAACCATTACAAACCTCTTACCAAGGTCAGTGCCCACCTCCTTTCACTTTTTTGGCTGCGATGCTTGTCTATGAGTAAGAAGGCTGCTATACTGTTAACAGCCTTAAACCCAAAATGAGGCAAGCAGAGAAGTCTTTACCATAACTCTGGAGTCAGAACAGGATTTTTGTTGGATCACTGGTACCCTTGCAATAAAGCTGATTACAGATTAGGGTCATAAGTGCCCGATCTGCATATCCTGATGTGGGTGCCTCATGGGAAGCCACTTACAGTTTCATGTATAGTAGGTACACAAGCTATTAAGTCTGAGAATTGATGCTTCAGGAACACCTCTGGGAATGAAGAAAAAACAAGACCATCTATTACTGCAGTGCTGTCCTTTCTAGGGTTTGTTGGGGTATTTTTTGTTTAACAGATGAAAATTATGTTACTTAGGTCAAGGACAGTTTACTGGTGTTAGAGTTGTCTGGTCAGATCACATCAATTTATCCTTGATATGAATCCTTGTCCCCTTATGCTTTCTAGAAACTCATAGTTCTTTCATATGTTCATTAAGCAGAATAAATTTCAGAATTGGGGTTTTGCTGCTATAGTTTCATCATACAGGTTGTCTGGTGGTTCTGATGCGAAATACGTCATCATATACACGTCTGATGTTCCTTTGGAAATTTCTCTTAGCANTCTGACTACCTCTGGCCGTTAACTTTTCAGTTCTTATTTTGTTTTTTTTTCTTGTCTAAAAGACCATACTGTTGAGAATCTCTGCAGTGCCTCATGAACCCATCTTATTCTCCCCTCCTGATGATGTAACGCATTCCAATACCTGTTGCTAAGGATTTTCTTAGCATTGGCTGTGCCTTGTTGTGGGGATATACAGAAACACATTTATATTAAAGCATACAAAAATCCTACTGATTTTTACTAGGCTGTAGAAGATAATCATACCAAAAGTTGTTTCATTTTGTGGTATACTTTGGGTTTACGAACTTACGGATGTATCTAGAAACATTTCCTCTAATTATTTGGGTATTTTTGCAGAATGTACCTTTTCATTTTCCTTTTTTTTTAATGCAGCATCAACTGGCACATTGCAACTCATATTTTTGCATATTGCTTGTGAATATACCCACTCTCTTTAGAAATTAGGATCTGTCGTGTAGGAGAACAATCTTCAGCATGTCTGACAGGAAGGACAGTAATGTTTCCTTATCTTTCCTCCACCTAGACACAGGTGGTGGGTGTAGTTCATGGTATGAATTACAACAGTTTCAGTGTTTCTGTAATTCATGCTTACTGAGACAGTTCCCACAGGGATTTTTGTACTGGTGAATGTCATGTAAACATAGCTTTTACTGGCCAAGCTCGTGCTAACTATTCTCCACGTAAGCGTCCAGGATGAAAGAGTTAACACAGTAATCCTCATCAGGCTGGGTAAAACAGCTTTTCATCTCCTCTGTGTACTGGTAAGTACAGAGAACACAGCAGAACCAAGTTTGTGTCTTCGCATATATTAAATACCTAATGTAGACCTCAAAATGCAGTCAGACTTTCTTGCAGCAAAGGCTTTTGAACATTGTTTTTAGCAAGTAATTGGGCATTTCTTTTGCAGCTTCTCTTAGAAATTTGTGTACATACTACTCCTGTTTTTTGCAGCTCCTCCCTTGGTTCCTTTTTGTCTTGCCCATTCAGTATATCCCACTACTGGGAATCTCTGCAGTGCCTGATAAGATTGTCAACTATGAAAATTGTGTTGGTTGCTGGAAACCTGGCTTGATTTTCATAGTTTTTATGTCCTAATACTTGTCTTGTTCATAGATGCTCTCCTCCAACAATATTTTGTGTCTACCCTAACATGTTTACTTTTGCTCAATTATTTTTTGCCATTCCTAGGAATTTGTCGTGCGTCTGTTCATACATTTGCACTTTTTCTTTGGACGATCCATACCTACTGGATATTATGCTGAAGATGGCATCAAGATGACCACTACTGTACTGGAGAATAACTTTGCACTATCCTTGTTAAATTGTTTGCTGCTGATTTTTTTTTTTCCTCTTTTCTTTTTTCACTGCATTTTTCCATTGAGGATAGATCTGTCAGGTGTTGTCTGAAAGGCTCTTGTTTTACAGTTGTTATTGACTTGGGTCTCTCCCTTTTGGGATCCATTACACATTCTGTGAAAGCTGTTCTTTATACACTCTGTAGCAATAGAATACTGAGATGCTGCACTGTCTTAGGGGCATTACGAATACTAGCATTTTAAAAGGAGGTTGAGTGCAGCTATTGCAATTATTCCTGGTAAGCATTTCTTAATGTGTACTCAGTGACAATCTAGGGGAGATTATACAGTTGTACAAAGCTTGCACTTGCACCTTGTTAATACTGCTGTACAGCAATCATTATCTAAAACGTGCCATAAAGATGTGGCTGAATCTGACAAACATGTAAAGGCACGAGCATGAATGGCAAAAAAAGAAGAAAATAAGCTAAGCTGAAGCAACCTAGTGGATGTAGAATTCGCAGTCTGCTTGTTGTCAGTGTTTGTTTTGTACTGGGGTATCCCATTTGTCAAAATGGTGGTGCATCCCTTCATTGTAAGCTTTTCTAGTGGGTCTTCTCTTTTACTTTTCTCAAGCTGTTGCAGTGACAGGGCTTTGCTGCCAGAATGCTTACTGGAGTCTAGCTGCCTGAGCACATCTTTCTCGTGCAGAGATGACTTCATAGACTACCACCAAAGCAGTGAATTGATTTCTAAGACCCTTTGCTTGTATTCAGATATTCATATTATCTCCTATCCCCGTATTTACTCAGAAAACTTTCTTGATCAGATCCAAATTTCACAGAGGTTTCACCTGTTTCTGTCTTTTGAATTGCTGGCCATTCCTTGTCGTGACTGAACAGAATGTTTGCTTACTTTACTCAAAACCGTGAAACTTGCTTGTCTTGCAAATAAATCTCCCAAATAATTAATTTGCTTGTGTTGCTTTTTAGTCTACAGTCTTATACAGGTATTCCAGTGAAGTAAATGGAATTTCCAGTAGTAACACTGGATGGCAGCTTCAGTAGATGTTTAATTTAAGCTAAAACCCATTCTGAAGAACTATTAATTAACATTATTTTAAGAATTTATTTTGTAGAAGCATTTCTACATACTCATATGATAAGTACAAATGTAGTATGTGACCAGCTACTTTTTCTAGAAACACTAAAAAACAGACACTTTTAGTACATTGGAATGTTACTAGAAATAAAGGATTGTCTAATAATCATCTGTAAATTTAAATAATATTTTGCCTTCTGTACTCAGGAACTCTGAGCCTCTACTGAGGCAAGAAGAGAGTCAGATGAGCTGCCAAGTTAGGAATGCAGTATAACTGGAAAAGTTAGATTAATGTCAGCTGTAGTAGGGCACTAATTAGCCAATAATCGAAAACCAACCTTCCTCTCACAGGTGTAAGTGTGGAGTTACTTATTAGAAGTAAGCTACTATGCTCTTTGCATGTGTGCCTATGTGGTTATGTAGGGCTAGAGTCTGTCTGTCCTACTGGAGACCGTTCTCAGGTTTAAAAGCTCCACACCCCACCCAGTGACTGCAGCTGCAGTAGTGACACTACTCATGGTGGACAGAAAGGACCTCACTGCAAGGTTTCAGTCATTCAAAGTGTTTTTAGTCCACAGGGTGTCATTCAGCTAGCAGCTCCAAAATGACACTGTTCTCTCTCATGCTTTTGTGCTTTATTTTATTTCTTTTGCTCCTGGAAAAAAAAAAAATTGGACCCTTCAGAGCCCAGAACATTTTGGGTTGAGTTTTTTTGCAGTTGGTGTTGTTTGATAAGTATCCTGATTTTGATAAGCACCCTGACTTGTTTTCCCTGAAATTAATTATTCAACTTAGTTTTTAGCTCCAACTTGGAGTTCTCCTCAGTCACCACGCAGAACATTACAGCTACTTCACGGATACCTCTGCACCATCCGTGAGAGATGGACATGCATGATACTAGACCCCATCCATAAGTCTTGTCACGAGGAGACTTTCCAGAAGGAGCTGCTCTTTTGTTCCAGACATCTTGATTCCACCAGGCTCCTGACCATTTTAGATTGCATATTAAGAGAATTTATTTGATTCAGTTCTCCCACCTGTTCATTATTTGACAAGGATAATGAAACAGTTTGCTGCTCATAACTAAAACAAAACTGCATGTTATCCAGAATGCCCTAAATTACTGAATAATAAATGGAAGGGGGCATGGTTCATTTTGCCATTTTCTCTTGCCCTTTATTTCTCTGGAGTTTTCAAGCAGCTTTAGGTTATTTCTCCAGCTCTTCAACAACAAATTGTAGCAAGCTCTCCAGTGTTGTTATTTGTGTTCCTTCAGAAGATCAGACTTAAAAAATCTTCTGTTGAAGTTCTAAAGAAAGGGCATCAGTTGCCCTTTTCCTTATTGTCTTCCATAACCATCTGCTGAGTCCTCTGCAGACTTCATTGACTCTGTATCCATACTCAAAGTTCAGAAGTGACCTTTTTATTTAAGTCTGTGTCAATATACCGAATACTAAATTTCTGAGCGCTTGTGTACATGTGACCTCTATTTCTCATTCTCCCTGGCACTTTTGCTTTTACTACTGTTCTCCTATTTTTTTGTCCTTTTATCTATGGTGATTTTCCTTCCATATTTGTTCCTAGACAAATCTTACAATTCACTACATTTCCTTAGATCCGCTCATAGATCTTGCTCTATGTCATGATTTTCAAACTGTCAGTGTGGAAAATAGCTAAATCCATTGGCTTCTGTTGTTTTTTGCAGTTCATAGGCAATTATTTCTACATGTATTTTCTACATCAAACCCTACATCATTTAAAGCTGTGACTACACTTAGAAAACAATGACTGTAAAAATTACACTTTAGCACTTCATATTTATTCTGCATCTGCAACAAATCCATTCAGTTTACAAATCCTTGTGCAACACCAGGAATGTTCAGCTGTGAAGATAAGTCTTTTCTACGTAGGTAGATAGGCTTGATAGTATTCTAGTTAATAACTACTACTAATAGTATCTGAAAGAAAGTGCAGCAATAACATAATTTCAGTCAAAACAATTTCAAAAGATAAGAATTTTGTAGAGAAAAAAGCCAAAATTGAACTATCTGAAATACAGTATTACTCTGCAAGTGTCTTAGAAACATTTACTGGCAAATGTTCTTTGCTTCTTGCTGTTTCAAGTTCTTGTTTGGATTATGGCCACTGGAAGAAAAAATCTGCTTGGAGTCAAGCTGTTGAAACTGGTACCTAATGCTTTGTAAATTGTCCAGACAGGTTACTTACTTTGTTGACTCAGCATTGCCTTCAAAATTTTGTGGTGTACTGGCACCATTCTGAGAGGAGGGGCTGTGGAAAAAAGGGATTAATACGAGTCTTGAAATTAGTCTCAGTTAAGTGTAGCAAATAGTAGAATAATTCTGAACCTGAAACTCATAGGCACCTGAAATTCCCATCTCCTAGTTTTGTCAATCAAGAAATAAAACCACTGTAAGTTACCTTTGTCACCAATGATTTATACAGCTACCTATTGTTTGGGTCTAAACTGTTTTCTCTGATACCCTGTAAAGCCCTTTGCGCAGTAATAGTGTATACATTCTGCAAACTGTTGACACCAAAAAAATAGGCTACAGAAGTACATAATGAAATAAGAAGAGTAAGGCCTTTCTAAGTATGGAACAAAAATATGAGGTTTTTCAGAATTCTGTATCAGAAAAATCTGGACTTGGCTGTAGGTAGAAGTAGTGACTCTCTTTTAAGGACCTGTGTGTTTCCTGGCGATGATTCTGTCCAAACCTAATTGGACAGGAGGCCTTTGGCTTTGGAACTGAAGATGCCGCAGATGCCGAAGGATCATATAGGTACTCAGTTTCCAGAGCTTGTGAAGTTCTGTAAGAGTCTGTAACACTTTGTAATTGAGACTTGGACAATGTAAAAAGTCAGTTCAGGACAAGAAAGATATTAGATCACATGCTGATTTAAGATATAGGCAGATTTAAGAAAGGCAGTTATGTATAGGAATGCCATAGGCCAAATTAATCATAGATCTGAAGAAGGAGAAGGACTACGGTGACCTCTTTGATTCCCTTCTATACAGACTGAATTAGGAATATGACTTTAAGGTCTATTTTTTTCAACTGAAGTAATGCTCAGCATAACCTTGGAATGATTTTCCAAGAAAATTAAATATCATCTGGAATTGACAGAAGTATGTTTTATTTTTACCCATATTTTTTATATATTTTTTGACATTTTTTTGAGGCATATATGATGATAAGTAATTTCTTCTCAGCTGAGAATCTGTTTGTTTCTTATGTTACAGCTGTCTGTCTCCTGTTACAGCTACTGTTGTAATATTGTAAAAGCTCAGTTCCTGAGCCATTTTTGGGCTTCACTGTTTGAATGATACTGGCTTATGTGTGGCATCCTAGTTCTGCTGTTGAATTTACTTGTTGCAATACATTGTTATATTCCCATCAACATTTCCCAGCTTCATTCTGGAACAGTCTTTTGTCTCAGCAGGACCGTCAGTGATTCTTTATCTGAAAAAAAGGTGCAGGGAATATAATTTTCCACAGCATTTCTGTGCCATATAGAAGCCTTATACCAGACTATGACTGCAGCTCTTCTGTCAGTCAGCTTGTTTTTTCCATGGAAAGAACATATAGTTAGTGTATTTGATTTCTTTCATTATGTCCTCGACGTTATCTGATCCAACTTACTGTTTTCTGTCACTGCTTTCTTCAGTGCCTCCTCATATTGTCTCTGAGTTTGTATCATGTCCTTAGCTGTTGGACGGATGCCTATAATGTCCCTGAATTAGTTTCTTAGTTCTTTTGTCAAACTATTTCTCTGTTGACAGTTCCACCAGTTGACTTTATCCCCCAAAAAATATGAAAAAATCTGTAATACCATGTATCTAGTGTGCCCAGTTTAGCTGATTCTTCATTTTTTTTTGTCAATATCCATTTTTCTTATCCAGAATAGTTCATTTGATTTCACCACCTATTTGATTATTTGATCTTAAATATTTGTGGTTAAATGCATAGACTCTTCTTATTTCTTAATAGCTATGTTAGGATCTTCAAGATCAATACAAATTGTAGTTGGGAGGGTTAGGGCTGTGCTATTAACCTTCGTCGTGACAAAATCACACTGCTTATGGTTCTTCCCTTTTGAGGTGTGTTTCTGAGTCTCTTGACCAAAATCAATTTTTCTGAAACTTGTGTATTTCAAAGGAGTATATGAATCATTACAAATGTACAATGCTCAGGAATGCCCCTAGCCCCTCAAAGAATTTCAACCACTGCACAATTAGATTTATTTCAGTGATGGATGCATTTGTTCAGAGCATGCCTTGTTTAGCATATTTAGACTTAGCAAAAAGGAAGCTTTTCAGCTTCAGTGGCACTGTAGAACTTTTCAAGAAAAAGTATTTAGAACTGTCCTTATTCTGGACTGTTGCTTCCATTAAGGTCAACTCACCTCACGCTTTTTGGATTCCTTCATATCTCAGAAGCACAATGTCAGACTACCTTATCTGAGGGAGAGCTTTTTTCACTATAAAGTCAGCATCCATAATAATGCTGTACATTGACCTCAGTCCCTTTAAAAAGGTTGAGAGATACATTCTCTGAATACAGTGAAGGATACTAAATTCCAGTTCCAGGCTTTATAGGTGATTTATTCTGTAGTGCTTCAGAGGTGAGGCAGAAATTTGTGAATTTATCTTTTGAGTAAGAAGTCATCTATTCTGAATATGGCAGGTTGTGATTTTGTTTTCCACATTTGTGACCCGTTACTTCAAAACTTGTGTCTGTATATAGACTCGGTTGTGGGGACTGTTGTATATATTCCATATATATAATTACATGTATTAATTTCTGACTTTAAAGTTTGGTGCTCTCCCTGCTCTTTCATGAGTGGTCTATGAGTCTGTCAGTATGCAATTCAGTCTTGTTCTTCCCATACATTTTTAAAACTATTTTTGTGCAGCTTGTGATATTTTGGAAATGTACCTTGCATGCTGCAAGAATGATAACTTTAAAAGAAAACACTGGAGTTTTTCTCCAAATATTCTTCCTTATAAATACCTTTTGTTCACAGAAGTGTTTTATTCAGAGACTACATGTCCAATAAGCTTCAGAAAATTACCTTGAAATGAACTGTGTAATTAGATGTTTTTTTATGATCATGTACTGAGGCAATTTCCTACTTAAGTTTGCACAGCTGTTTTTGGATGAGATGATACAATGAAGATAAACATTAGAAGATGATGGGTTTATTTTTTGTGGAATTGTTCCAAAACATACCATTTTGAGAGGCATCGGTTAGGTGGCAATGGTAGTGGAGTTCGTGAGACAGTGATTCACCTGATCTGCTGGATTCCGCTACAGCATTGTCTTCTCAGTATAACTGTAACTACATATCTGTTACTGGATTACAGATATTGCATACCATCAGGTAGATTATGTGGCATCCCTTCAAAAAGTTTATTTCCAGCATTTCCATATAATGCCATTTAAAACTCTTGTCTCCTTTTACCCTTGCTTTGATCTAGGTACACCATGAAGATCATTGAATTAAACATAGGAGTTGGTCACTAATGATACAAAATTCAAAAGCTCATGTGAATTCTTTTACCATTCTGTCAGCCCCTTTAGCCATGCCATTTAACTGACTTTTCGGCCTCATATTGCCTAGCTTCAGTGAAAACACAACTTTTGGATATTTCCCTTCTTTGTGTATCAAATGACAGTTCAAATAATGTCTAATACGCCCTAGAATGCATCTTCTCTCATTTTTTGCACCAGTGCCTAAAGTTCCTGATGTGTCTCACAGAGCTGGCCCTAAAATCTCCATTTTACCAGGTGAAATAAGTGTTGTCATCTCTTCCACCACATTTCCATAGCTTTCCATGCTGTTGAAATCAGAAACTTCACAGAAGATACTGGACTCTGCTGAAAGCAGGAGATGGGCCTGAGTCGCATTTTTCTCCCTGCTAAGATTGCTCACATCAGTGAAGTTAACACTGTTTTGAAGTGTACATAGGTGAAATCAGTGATCATCCCCTCAGTCTGGCCAAAAAACACTTCGCTGTACTTGCCGGGAAAGACTATAGTGCTGCTTATTTACAGGCAGCTTTGTCTGTTTTCTCCTTAGACCAGCATGTCTGATGCCCATGTTCAGAAGACTGCACGTTAACTGTGAATAGATTTACAGTGAGAAATTCCAGTCTCCTTTAACCTGTGAAATTTTAAACTTCTAATAGAATTGTTTATATCCTGGTAAACAAGTTGAAATACCAGTTGATGGTGACTATGTGTGTGTGAAAATTCTACTGACAGCTGTAGAGTAGTCAAAAAATATAGGCATGGCATCGCTTTAAAATCACTACAGGAAAAGCTAGTAATGCTTGCTACTACAGTTATGGTCTTTGCCATACAAACTGCAGACATTGAAACTTATGTTTATCACACTGACGTTGATTTTAAAAGACAATGAATGACTTTGACTTGAAAGTATTATCATCATAGAATTAACACACTTTTTACATTAAAATACTAGTCTAGGACCAGCAGCCAAATATTTTCTCTCATAAAAGCAACAGCAAATCATACAGACTCCTGAAAAAATCTTGTCTCTGAAGAAACTAAACAGCAAAGCTGAGGTCAAATAGAGTAAACCACAAATCAAGCTGCTAGCGTGACTCAGAGATTTGTTAATACAGCTGCAAACTGTAAACAGAGATTTTCTAAAAAGTGTTGGAGTGGTCCCACTCTTGATATGCAGTGGTTTAAATACTGAAACTGTCATGACTAGTATAAGGGGAAAGCACAGATTTGGAAGCAGTCTCTTGTTTTCATTTCCACGAGCCTAATCTACTAATGTGAAGAAGTATTTTCTAAACTGTAGGAAAAACATGAAAGAGACTTAGGTTTATGGCAACAGAAATGAAATTACATAGCAGTAGGAACAATATTTACCAGTGTCATGCTTATCTATACTGCCCCTGTCATGGATTGTGCTTGTATGTAGTAAACATTGTAAAAGCACCAGAAAAGAGGTCCCTCTTAAAAGGATTGTAATCAAGTAATTAGGAATTGGGTTCGTGCAATTATTTATTATTTGAGGTCTGGTCATAGCAGTATTCTGGAATTCTCTGCTGATCATTCATTCCAGATGTGTGTCACAGCTATAACTTGTATTACAGTTGGGTAAGAGATGTGGCAGACTGAAAGCCTGTTTAATGTATATATGTATGTATATATACTATGCATATCATATACTAGGGGAAATACATATACCTGTTATATGACATCTTTTATATTGCCTGGAGCAGCACCCCTTACAATAATAATTTCATTTTTAATTGACACCTGCATACGTTTGGCTGCAGATATTTAGATTATCTGCCCTCTCAGTATGTAAGAATACATCTATCGATATATTTTTCTTCAAACATAACTTCAGATGGACTATCTCCAACTGTTCTTTTCACTTCAGTGCCGTGTTTCATCTATCAGATGAAAATCCAGAGCCATCTGCCCCATTGAATTCACCTATGCTGATTTTTCAAATTGAATTGAGAGTTTCACAGTAGATTTTAATAACAGTGGCATTGTCCACGTTTTGTTGTGGGAAAGTGGGGTGTCTGTCCCGCCACAGAGTTGAGGAGTTTCCTCCTTAATCTGCTTTAAATCAAACAAATAGATCCTTAACTGATCACAGAATCACAGAATGTTCGGGGTTGGAAGAGACCTCTGTGGGTCATCTAGTCCAACCCCCCTGCCGAAGCAGGGTCACCTACAGCAGGCTGCACAGGACCTTGTC
>Ga0065711_1037939_pt1 | contig 19324 bp, 12 predicted proteins | sample Hoacrofraction12_FD_59098 | JGI IMG/M metagenome (GOLD analysis project Ga0065711, IMG submission 59098) | Hoatzin crop microbial communities from Cojedes, Venezuela - Epithelial fraction 12 v2 (version 2) | ecosystem: Host-associated > Birds > Digestive system > Esophagus > Crop | place...
ACTGAGGCACAGGAAGTTCCGTCTGAACATGAGGAAGAACTTCTTCCCTCTGAGGGTGACGGAGCACTGGAACAGGCTGCCCAGGGAGGTTGTGGAGTCTCCTTCTCTGGAGATATTCAAGACCCACCTGTACAAGGTCCTGTGCAGCCTGCTGTAGGTGACCCTGCTTTGGCAGGGGGGTTGGACTAGATGACCCACAGAGGTCCCTTCCAACCCCTACTATTCTGTGATTCTGTGATTCTATGACTATTTTTCTTCTGAAATAATCAATACATTCCAAGCTATACATGTAGCCAACTTACAAATATCTGTTGCCAAATATCTATTTCATTTCTCTGTGGAACTTTGCTTTACTCTTGTGTGTTAATGGGTAGATATACAAATACTTTTTACACTGTAAAATACTTTTAGACTGTAAGTAGCCAGTGACAAAAAAGATTATTTTATACATTTATTTCTTACACTCAGTGGACCTTTCAATGCCATTGTTTATAGGGATGGGTTGCGGTCACTCTGCTGCTGAAGTGGGAGTCAGCTAGTCTCCTGGAAGATATAATTCTTAAGAGTCTAGCATTTTCTTCATTATGAAAAGTGACTTTATTCAGGTCAGGAAATAATTTCATCAGCTGAGCTCAAAAAACATCTCAGGGAGCATTCTGAGACACTCCTCTAAGGCAGTTAAGAAATGTTTCATTCTTACGACTGCTGCACAGCTTTGCACATTGTATTTGCATTTGAGACTAATGTGCAGGGTGAGCCTGAAGTCAAATGTCCACTGGGATTTTAAGCTTAGTTCTTAACCCAGTTCAGAATAAGGATAAATGAAAATGGCCCATGCTGCGACTGGCTTCACTGGTGTCAGAGCTAATCATAGGTTTCTGCACGAACTCTCTAGTCGAGATGAAACCTGGTAGAGATTGTACTAAGCAAGAACATTTAGTTTCTGCAATAAAGCCTTCTCTTTATGGGCATGAAGCAAAGTTCAGAGAAACAAATGGAGGAAATTATTTTCTTGTGATAAATAAGCATCAAAATCACACACACACACACACACACAGATACGCAAATTGTACCTGCTGTTGTGAATGCAATTTGAGGAATGCCTTAAAAAAGAGCCACAATGACTAGAGAGGAGTTGAGGGGCAGGAAAAATAGAGAAATAGTTAATTAACATTTCTGAAACCATTTCATTGCTGACAAAAGTTCATTCATCTATGTGCCTTTAGCTGAGAGATATCTTTCTGTTGAGATTTGGCTACACAGTAATCTGGATTATCTCCCTCATTGTCTGTTACACTCCGTAACGTCAAATACACATAAACTGAATGAGAATCTTGTGTAGTGTGAGAAAGAGCAAAAAAAAGGAGGAGAGAAAACAAATAGACAGCATCTATTTTAAAAACACTCTAAAATTATTAGATACTCATGGTAGATACTAATTAACAGTTGATGCAGAATTTAAACCCTGCAATTTTGGGTTAATTCCCATATTTAAAGGACTGCAGTCAATGGGAAACAACTGATGATGTATCCAGATGACAGAGTTTCCTTGGTGGGACATTCCTATGCTTTAAGAAAGTGAAAAATGCAGCCACAATTCAGAAATTAAAGGGATGGTGGACTGATCATCCCTATTTTGACATCCACTTCATTAACCCTATTCACACTGATGGACTCCCTAACATAAATGAAACTACTTTTTTGGAGAAAGGAATGTTCACTGTGTGTAAAATTGGCAGAAGTAGACTCTTAAAGGACTAAAGGAATAGTTTAGTAAAATTTCATTCTTCCTGTACATATTTAACTGCTTTCTGTCTAAGTCTATTTCTAAGGTTTTTTTTAATCCAGTTTTTCAGTACTAAATAATGTTTATGAAGGAATGATGGGAAGTTCAATAGTTGCTTCTTTTTCCAGATTTTTAATGGATTTGTGCAGGGAAAAGCTTTTTGTAAAAGTTGCCTTCAGGGAAATGTCTTTTACTTTCTCTGCAAAAGTATATTGCTATGACCATTAAAATGTGAGTTTGGAAATGAGAGTAGACAGTAGCAGATGAGGTGCCATTACTGTTGTTTTGGGAACTGGAAAAAGATGTGATTGCAAAGCGACAATTCCCTTCTTTTTGGAAGTCTAATCACTATTCTTCTGGGTGTTGTAGTTTCAGGAGTAAAGGGAATTAAAGGTATGTCCTAGTTATATATGAAGAAGCTGTTTCTAGTCAGTTTTGCACTCAATGTGTGGTCACAATTTTCGTAAAAATTATGTTTGAATATTATTATAAGAAAAGTACAATATATAAAATACACAGTGGGTGATCTTTTAAAATTCAGTTTAACTTAGTTCAGCATGAATGTGCACAGATATACTAGTTCATATCTTCAGCACTGTGAGTGAAGTGGCCAATTTAAGCACGTGATAGTAGAACTTCCCAGCTCACCATCATATGATATCTTTCCCTCTCTTTCAACACATTTTTTAATTGTAAATCCTGCTGCTTCTGAATCACTGATGCAGGCAATCTCCAGCAAAGCCATTAGCCATACCTTTAGCTGCAGGCACCTGCAAAAATCCCATTCATATCCTGACTTCCAGAGCTGGGAACAAATTACTTCTGAGGCACCTGCCCCAAAGGAACTAGACAATCATCAGCGTAAATTTAGAAGAACTTTACAGAAAATATTTTTGAAAAAAGGAGACAAAGAGTAAATAAAATACAATGCAGTACAGATACTCTATAAATAAATCACACATGAATGAAGTACAAAACTCGCACATCTACACTGTCAAACGGGATTTTGTAACAGGCTACCAGCCTATCGGGAAGGAAAGCTTACCCGACTGAAAAATCAGAGAGAAAGCTCTGAAGAAGGTCTACGCCTTCTAGATGGAAACCTCTCCAACAATGGTAATTGAACGTGAGAGAAACACCACCTCACAGCAAAGCTCTTACTATCTTTTCACAAATGTAGAGTTACTTTAACCTAGAAGGGCAAGTACATACGTGCATTTTGTCGTTCGCAGTGTTAACACTGCTAATTCTTTTGCTTCTTGCTTCTGATGCTGTGTAGCTGTTCTACTTCCTACTAGCTCAGCTGAATGAAATGGTGTCTGTCTGAGACCTGGGCTTCCTGTAGTTCCTTGCACTGTGAGCTTCTATATACATATTCAAATTACTTTCAATAGTTACTTACACTGTCTTATATGCTTGGCTTTCTTAATAGGTAACTGTTGTTGTACCAAAGTTTCACAGACTGAGACAAATATTTGATTGCTTAGCTGAAATGAAATGATTAAATGTAAAGGTGAAAAATGTTATTGCATCGTTCTAGAAGGAGCTCTGGTCAAGAACTGGCTTCCTTGTTTCCCTAGAATTTTTTGAATACTGTCCATAAAATCTTACCAAATCCAGAATCTGTGGTTTCTGGAAGATAAATATGTCTGCTTGTAATCAAACATAAGGTTTCTGTTGAGATACTGATACATCAATATAATGCAAAGGAAGGTCTGTACGTCTGTTAGCCTTATTGCATTTCCTATAATGATGTCTATTAAAAAAATTTCTCATTTTCCTGCTTGAATTCATGACATTACTGATTTTATTTATTTTTTGAAATTGAAATCAGAAATCAAAGGAATTCATGTTCAGTTTAAAGAAGAAATTCCAGTGTCTTTTATAGAAATCCCACAATCCCACCTACCCACTAATAGTCTTTCATGTTTTCAGTAATAGCTTTTGAATGTGGGGAGGTTTATGAACCATTAATTTGTGCCTTGGAAACATGCTGAAAGAATGATTTTCACTTAACATTGATTCTACATGACAGTCTATAAAGTAATGAGCTGTACATTTTGAAACCATAAGAGACCATTGTGACTGTCTATTTTGATCTATGCAATTTTATGAATGAATCATTGTATCACATCCAACAGCTATGACTGAAAGAGAAGTGAGTTTTTAGAAAAATACCCAACTTTGATTTGAAGGTATTCAGTGATGCAAAGTCCTTTGCAGGCCCACAGTATACACCTTCTCCACAAGGTACATCAGACAATTTTTAATACATTGTATGCCACACTGATGTTATCATCCTGGTTTAGTAATCAAAAGGACAGGTCAAATACCACAGAGAAGTCTAAATATAATACATTAATGAAGTTATTTTATCAAAACATCTCTTAGTCTCCGAAGAAAAAAATGTTGCAAGGTGGTCTGAAAGACTTGTTTTCCATTGTCCTATGCTGACTTGCATGAATTATATTACCTTCCTTTAGTTTTTTGTCGCTTAAAAATTCCAGTGCTGGCTTTTCTATTATTTTGCCCAGGATCGCTGTCAGGCTGACAGACCTATAATTACCCTGGTCTTTCCATTTACTCTGTTCAAATTTGGCATGATTTAGCTTTTTTTCTGTCAAGCTGAATTTTAGTATTGAATTCTCCTTCAAAGTTGGGAAATTGTCCTTGGAAATGTTAAAAATAATAACTGACACTGTATTGTTCACATCATGAAACCATAAGCATGTGTCGTTGAGACATAAAACTGTTTTCTAAATAATTAATCTTTATATCTAGAAAAAAAACCTGTAGCAGTGGAGGACAACTTAAAATATTATACTTTTTTTTTAAGAGTTAACTTTGCTGTAGTAAGAATTTGAATACTTATGTTCTTGAAGTGTTTAATTCAGTGGTCAGTGAACACAGAACGACTTTGCAGCACTGGAATTTCTAAGTTGGGATGATAGGTTGTATTACTGCTTCAAGATTTATAATAGTTTATTTAGAGGTGAAATAACAAGTTAAAACAGAGAAGGACCATCTTGCTAGTTATTAAGTAATTCATAACAGCAAATTAATCTTCAGGAAAACTCAGAACCATCATGGGTTGATTATGAATTCAGTTGCATGTCCTTCAAGACAGCAGTCCAGTTTACCAAAGTACCACACTGCATTTTTAAATATCAAAGAAGTAACAGACACTTGAGCCCTTTTCTGGAATGGCCACATTCGTTCTTTATTTGTTGCAGACACACAAACAAAATCAGATGTTAGTTTTAGTAGCACTTTAAGTAACTAAACTATCATCCATAGTGAGTAAAGTCTTCACCTCACGAAAGCTCTGTAAAAAAAAAATTGTTTAGGAAACTTTTAAAAAAGAATATGCGAGTCTCTTAGATTTCTCTGTAGACTTCCACAGGTTAGCTACTTTAGTACTTTACATCCCATACTAATTAGTAGACGATGACTAAAACTAAGCTCTAATGTTTCTCCTGGCTGCAACTTCATTGCCAAAATACCATGATTTGAAGGCTGTTTTTCCATTAAAAAGTATTACGCTATTCAATACAATGTACTTTCCTGAAGTTGGTTTACCTTTACAAATTTGATTCTACATATGCCCATTTTATTTCAGTGCCCATTTTAATGGCTTTAAATGATTGTGAGTTACTGCAATAGTATTACATAATTTTTCACAATTTTACTATATTATGGAGGTATTTAACTTTTTCCTTCTCATTTTCCATGAAAGCTCACTTAATATTAAAATGTGCCATTTTCATCTCTCTTGATAATAAATTTTGCTGTGGCTTATTTTATTTACAACTAGTTTTAGTAGTGATTCTGCTGGAAACCATGGGATCAATGTATATTTTATAGTGTGTAGAACCTATTGTGACAAATCTTACGTAACAAGTCCTTTGATACAAATAAGACTGTTAAAATTATGGATCTGAATCCTGCCTGCTCATACACTGTGTAGTCACTGGTTTGCTATCTAACATTGGTGAGTTTTCTTCCATTTAACCTTCATGACGTTGCCAGAATAGTTTCTGCAGCAAAAAGTGAAGTCCTAATGCTATTGAAATCAACAGCAGAGCTCCCTCTGGTTTCAGTAACTCCATGATTTTATCTTAAATACATAACCTTTCCTGACACTGATAAAATCAATACAAAGCAATGAAGGCTACTGTTTTGGGGTGTCTTGTGGTGTTGTTCTTACATGGGATGCAAGCCTACTGAAACCTTATTCTTTGGTGTCATAAGCACATACATAAACCTTTGTGCTGGCTGTCATTGCAAGGGGGAATTTTGCCCTGATGCAATAGATGTCTTCAGTGGCATTTTGCCTGCTTGCTCCAGCAAAACACTTGGCTCCAAGTTCTTCGTTGTCTGTGATCGCTCTGTAAAGCAATTAGCTAACTAGCCTTATTCTTAAAGCTGTGCTGACATCAGCAATGATGATGGTGGCCAAAGAGTTTTGGCAAGAATCTCTTTAATGTAATGTCATCAGATAGAGCATCCATAGTAGTTTCAGTACAGCCTGAAACAGGGAATAGTGTAGGCTATTAGGGAAAAGTCAGTAAGTAGGTAAGAAACATATCCACACACATTTAAATTAAGCAGCATTCAATGACATAAAGGTGAAAAAACCACAAGGTTGTTTGAATGTGCATTTACAAAGACAGGTGTCTACAGAGAAAAAGAAATGTCAATTGCATAGCGGTGAGTTTATTTAGTGTGCAAAATCTGGGCAGAAGTGTTCTGAATCTGATGAAGAGAATAGTTGGAGAAAATGTATTTTGCAGCTTGTTTTGGCAGTTGTTAGGCTTCAGACATCACTTCAATAACCTCTTCACAGCAGAAAATGTGTTAATTAATCAAAGACAGTGATCAGTGTTATGCATACTTGGATGTAGAGAAACCAAGAAGGCACTAGCTTCTCTCTTTTTCTGTGGTTGACTAAATTACTTACTTGATACAAAAGATTTAATTAAACTAAGTTACGGCAAAATATTATGTTCTTTAATTTTGTCTGATAATATCTTTTGAATCTAAGAGGGTCAGTGAGTTCCTTCCTTCATGCTGCTAACTCTAAGGCCAGTGATTTCATGCAGGATGGGCCTGCTCACCTTTTATGCAAAGAGATGGTAGAATATAAGGTACACACCCTGGTGTGAAGGACTATCAGCATTTGGGTTATTTCACAGTGCTGAAATAGGGCTCATGACTGATCCTGAAATACCCATTCTTTCCAATCTGCCATAAAATTTTAATAGAAACAGTCTTAATTCCCTGACACTGTGAATACGGGTGCTGCCACTCTCCAATGGTTCTGCCTAAGTAGTAAGCCACTGGTTTCTGTGAAAAAACAAGGACAGAAACTAGGCGGAGGTTGTAAACACTTCTGTCAGATTGACTTAACTTCAAAGTAATGGAAAATGAAGTTCCAAACATACTATATTTGCAAAGGTTGTCCCATTGTGGATTGCTATGGAATGCTTTTTATTTCTTCCTACACGGTTCCTGATCTCATGCTTTAATGTTGGTAGGATCACTCTGGCCACTCAGGTTATAATGAGTCATCTCTGCTTTCCTAGCTCTTTCAGATTTGGTTTCTGAAGGCTGGAATAACATCCACTTATTTTTGTGTTCACCTTGAGCTCTTTCTACAAAATCACCGTTGAAGTGTCACATTTGTTTGAAATTTTCTTTCAAGTGTATCTGTCACAAATAATCTAGCCTCACAGCTTCTCTGTATTATTGGTTATTCTAGATGGTACAAAGGTTAGTTCTTATTTCATTGCTCTTAAAATCTTATTTTTACAGTATCCTCTGGAAGTCGTGTTCTCTTTTCTGGCATTTCACTTTTCTTTACTGCATATATATTGAATAGAAGTGTGCATTTACATTTCTAGGTTTATCTTGTCATTTTGCTAAGTCCTCTCAGGCACAGGTTCTGTTAACAGCTTAGTAGCTAATTCCTTGTTGGTTTTCACATCACTTAAATATTTTGAGATCCTTTATTGTTTTTCTTTCCTTTCTGAGCAATCTTCTCACTTTGTCAGTTCTGGCAGCCTTTAACTGTACTGTTGTTGGGTTTGAGGTTTTTTTACAGCCTTTCAGTTTCAGTTCATAATTCTCTTAATCCTCTCCAGATTTCATGTTCTTATATATGTCATATACCCTCTATTTTTCCTCAAGAGCTCTTCTGACATTCTGAGTCATCCACATCAGTCTTATCCCTCTTTTATGCCTAGAATAGACCATCTTTCTCAAGCTCTCGCAATCCCTTGACCTCCCTCTCTTGCCCCAACTACTGTTTTGTTCATTATTTAGCACTGGATGTGTCTGGATTGAAAGAAATACCAGATCTCATGGAAGTCAATGATATTGAAGTGTCTGCCTATTTAGGGGAAGCATTGATGTTTAGCTTCAGTGGTTCTGAGTCAGTCTTTGCCCCCAGGCCACTGCCGCATTGCTGGCTCATTTGAGCAGCAGAGAAGGTGGTGCTTGGTGATGCAACAGGCACAGACAGAATAGATGCAGATTTTGCTCGCGGAAAGGTAAATGTGTATGTAAGCAGGATGCTTAGGCAGAGGTAAAAAATAAACTTAAATTGCTGTGTTTGCAAGATAATGTGCTGAATTTATGAGAAGCCAGAAAAAGTCCTTCTGTAGAGTATATCAGCTAATGCACTATGCATACAGGGCATCTGGTTTTACAGTGGGCATTTGCGCATCAGAAGGAAGATAAAACCCAAATCTTCATATTTTAATGTAATTTAAGTAGTGTTTCTGATTCATTTATAACATTGATATATTGTATCTGAAAACAGAATTAGAATTGAAGGATAGAGAAAAAGAGTATTTCACATGGGTTTACAGTGTAGCCTGTTTGACAAAAATCCAGCCTACTGAAGAAGCATTCCTGTCTATTTTTATATAGCTTGTTTCCCCATGTTTTCTTAGTAGTTTAACAGCTTAGTAGTCTAAAAAATAGATTCACAACAACCCTTTTTTGAAGTCCCTGTTACATTTGCTCTCTCCATAGTTCTGGAGCTGTACCTCCCAGGCATCTCAGCACCATGCCTCACTGCCATCAACAAGGAACATTTTAATGCCTCATTATAATAAGCTGTTCCCTAGCTAGGGTGAGTGTTCATGAGTGGGCATGTATGTTGTGTGTATCTCAGTACCTGCCTGCAGTGCACTTCCAGGCGAGAGCTACTTTTCAAGAATATAGGCAGCAGGAAAGTCAGCATTAGCGTTCTTCTCTTGTGTCAGATACTAAAACTAATAAAACATCTGCAGTCTTTTTTTTTTTCTTTTCTTGTTGTTGTCAAACCTGCCTGAAATATTTGAGCTGTTTTTTTCTCCTTTCCACTCTGAAAGAAAACATTCGACTAAATTTGTTCTCCAATTAGAACTGCTCTGTGGAGAGATGGCACTGATGGAAGGAGGTACTCTACAGATCTGTTTACATTCTGGCAATCCCGCACTATGTCTAGGGGCTGGTCTAATATCTGACATGAATTAATTTACCTTGGAGACTCTTGAAGTATATGCCTGACTGCAAGATGCTAAGAAATTGTGTAATTAGCCAGGGAACTCCTTGGCAAAGGTCACAATAATTTGTACTTCCATTGAGAACATCATGTACTAAAGGCTAGAGCAGTTCTGAGGTTCCTCTGAGACATTAAATCTTCAAAAATAGTGATGGTTGAGACACAGTCTTTGCTAAGGTTTTTTAATAGTTGTGTTTGTCTCTTTCAAATTTGTTTAAATCTTGAATATTTTATCAAAATTGCGCAGGAATTTATGAGACATTGTGTAACATACAAGGTACAGCTGTAACATGCCCATGTTGTGTGACTTTAGAATATGACTTGGTAAGCGTAGGGCTCTCAAATGTGTTTTCTATTGCTAGGTACCTATATTAACTATATTATCTCTCAGGAGGCATACTAAACATAATTTCCCTCTCACCAAGTGTTGTTTTACCCACTGTATAATACAAAAAGTAGGTCAAAATGTGCTACAGCTAAGTAGAGCCCTTAAACCTAAATCAACTTAATCTAAGTTGAACTTCTAAGTGAAATTCACCATTTGGTTTGTTTACAATTTTCTAAATTCAGTATGAGACAAGAGGAAGCAATCCGTATCTTTAGAGAATTAAAATATGCCCATAAATAAGCTCAATCACTGGCCTTTGTATAGAACAAGACAAAAAACCCCCATATACTAAATCATCTGGAAGCTGAAAATAAATTCTCAGACTGTAGTCTACGTTGTTTTGTTTTTTGGGTTCTCTTAAACTGTGTATTTTTATGGAACAGCAAACACAGATTATGCCTTAGTAATTTTTATGGCTTCGGCATCTGTCCCTTGCTTTTATTCACATATATTCATAGCCGTAATCTCTAGTTTCTTGTTTGATGATGCAAACCTTTCAGATGCAGAAATGGATAAAAATCTTGCCAAGTCTAGTGAGAGTCATTTGCAGGAATAATCCTTTTATTTGACAGGAAATAAAGACCCCAGGCAAAAAAAAAAAAAAGCATGCATATTAAATGACTGAAGATATTAGTGTCCACTGTTTTCATAGCTAGCTTTCTGCGTAAAGAAATGCTTGGAGAATTGCTCTATAACAACAAACTGGAAAAGCCCCAAGACATAATCCACCTGAGCCGAAGTTTTATTTTGCATGCATAATAGAGCTTTATTGTGTCTGAAATTGCAGAGTATGCTGACAGGTCTGTCAGCTATCTCAAGGAGATATCCATAATGGGATACACCCCTTTCACTGGGAAATGGCACCCTGCTTTGAGATGCCAGTTCCATGGTCGTTGAAAGGAGCTTTACACATAAGTTCAAAGCGGTAAGTGGACTGCATCATCAAGCCAACTGTATGAGGCAGGTGCTTATAGAATATTGAGATTTGGCTGCACTTGCAGATTTTCAATTAGTTTCAAGGGCATGCAGAAGAAAGCAAAAGTGTGACAGAATTTGTTAGTTTGTTTTACAAATATTAATATGATGCAGCACTGGAATATTTCCATTAAATTAAACACGTCATAGCATATCCTCATTTGACATGCTTGGACAGTGGTGTCTCTGATGAAAACAAAACAGTCCCCAAACCGTCTAAGTAATGAATCGTACCCTACAAACACCTTCTGATAACTGCACCTGCTAGCTGAAAAGCGGGGAGTCCATTGTGTCCTAAAGGAATGTTTGCAGCTACTCTGTTACTGATTGAAAGCTCCTCTGTTGCCTCGTCTACTACTAGCATGATCCCTCCGCACTTTTCTATAGGGATTTGTTTCCCTAGTCTATTAAGCTGGTCTTTGTGTTATGAAGAGCTACACAGTGAAGTCCTATGATATGAATGGATATTTACTTTTCTTCCTTATTTATGCTTTTGTCCATTCGAACTCTTTGAACTGCAGTGAAAGCACTGTTGTCAAAGATTTGACCTAACATGGTTCTGTGTTTTGTTGAATGTCCCTATAAAGCCAAGAAGAAGAATTTTTGGTAGGGTAGCAATCTCGATATCCTACTGGATTCAGAGAGACAGGGAAAGGAATTTTTGAACAATATGCAACTCACAGATGTGTCTATGTATCCATAAAAACAAGGACTGAATATATATATGAGATATTAATGTAAAAGCCAAAGATGGGATCTTTACGTGACAGTCTCTGTTCTACCTAGCGAGGCACTTTAAAAGTTATTGTGCTGTCATCTACTGTTGAGATTTACCACAATTTTTAAAATATTTAATAATTGTAATGCTTTACTTCTGAGTAATGTAGCTCATTGGATCTACTTGTCAAATTTTAAAATGTCAAATTTTAAAGAAAAAGGGCTTTAGAAGCTTGCTCCAGATCTGAAAATCTAGACTTGTATTTTACTTCAGCAGCATTTTATGTTTTTTCCCCAATTCTCTAATGCAGTTACTGTGACTCCTCCCTCATTCTATAGGCCTGTGATTTTCATATTATCTGTGGTTCCTCTTCCAGTGTGGGGTGCCAACACCAACAAAGAGACATGACTACATCTTCTCCAGTAGGCACCGATTAGCACAGATAGAAAGCTTTCATTTTACAGTTGTTGTTAGCTCCTACTTCCTCTAAAACTTGTTTGTGCTTACTGCTAGCCCCATTTATTGTGAAACAAATACGGGCAAATCGTGCATGCCTTTGCTGCAACAGAATTTTGCCTTCCAACAAAATAAGCTCGGAATACATTTTGTATTGTATCCATTGCTGAACATGCAAATTAATTAATCAGATGAAAAGATAAATGTAAATATTTACTGTCAGTTTCTTGCTGTAAGTATAGGTTTTTGCACACTACATAGTGTGTATTCCTGTAAAAGGAAGAATGGCTCACGTGAAGCTGTGTCATGATGCAGCCCCAGAATGAAGTAGGACATTTCTTGACCTTGGTGTGCTCAACTGTGCAGCTGTAGGCTTCTTCAGGAGCTACTTTTGACTTTGACTCTCAAAGTCATTTGAAAAATTTGTTTGGAAAAGATTCTGCAGAGAAATTTGCTAAATTCATGTTTCCTGCATCTGGCAAGAGACAAACATTTTTTGAACCGCAGATAATGAGCTGTGTTCAGCAACTGGAGCACAGATAGGTAAACCTGAGAATTTGATTTCACTCTGTACTCTGCTACATGTTAAAAACCATGACTTAATACTTATTCCCTAATCTCCATAAGTGTCAGTTTCTTAATATTTAATACGGAGCTAATGAATTTTACTTCTTCTGGCAAAAATACTTCCAGATAACACAGCAGAAAAAGTTGACTTATAAGTGAAAAGTAAGCTTACATTTGAAAGGATACATTTGCACTTTCATAGGAGAAAACAAAGGGCTTTCTAGGAAGAGCAATGACTCTTGCACGAAAGCCTGTTTCCATTTGGGCTGGGGTCTTGGGCAGCGCCTCGGGTGGCTCCCACAGGGTGCAGTGGGAGAAGCTCCCGGGGCTGGAATTCCCACCTGACGCTGTCAGACCTGGCTGCCCCCTCTCCTGCTGCCTCCCGCGGTGCCTGCTGAGTGCTGGTGCTGCCTGGCTGTTGTCTCCTGCAGTTGCCGTGGGAGAGCCCCCACACAAACGTATTTGCTTCTGTTTAAAATCTGTGCAGTTTTTAGTAGTCTTCCAGCCTCCGGTGCGGGGTTTTGAAACTCCGTCACAAGCCACCGTCAGAATACCCTGCAGAAGCTGGAGTGTGGCTTGTATTTATAAAAGTTATTTGTTTGCATGAGGCACATGTGCTGATACTGTGAGTCATCCATCCATTTCACTGTGACATTTTCAAGCACAATTATGTGTAGCGGAATTTTTTTGGTAGCTGGCTATGTTGCCCATCTGTGAAATCATCATTCTACTGAGCACTAAAAATAGAGATGAAACTCTTCAGAGAAAATTTTGAATCTACTTAAATGACAGTTTGAAATGTGTTCCTGCAGTCAACAGTTTAAATATTTTCTATCCTAAATATGGATACTCTAAATTTAAGGTGATGTAGTCCTGCTGTCACCACTTCAGTTCACCTTGCTAGCACAGTGATATAGTTGGAAATAATTTCTGGCTAGGAACCCAGACTAGTGCCCACCAAAGCCAATTCACTGGGGCCTCAAATGACTAGGACTGGCATAGGCATGTAGGAGTTCTGGAAGGGAGATAACACACAGGGTGGAAAGTACTTACTAATAATGGTGGATCACCAGAGAAATATGTAGCAGAAAATCCATGACTGTAGATCACAGGAAACAGGGAGAAGATGAAAAAGACTACTAGGAAATGAAGCTTTGAGATAAAGAACAACAGAATATACAGCAACTTCTAAGTGGCTGTATTTTCAGTGAAATAATCAAAGCAAGTTGTGAAAAGATACGGTAAACACTGAGAAGAGTGAAGAACTATAGCTAGGAGAGGGAACTGATGGAAGAATATAAACTGTGTTGCTGAGTAATAGCATCCTAATTGAAGCCACAGAAAGCCAAAGAATCTAATTAGTCAGGAAAACACATTTAATTACATTCTTAGTAATTTGTTTTGAAAAAATCCAACTGGAGTTTAAGTTTAACAGATTTTCAATATGTTCCGAGCAGATTACACTGTCTATACTTGCATATAGAGAAAATGAAAAATATAGTTTCAGAGACATATACAAGAAATCATTTAATTCAAAATCTTGCTTGCAGTTGTCCCTTACTGTCTGGGTACCATTACATAGAGCTCTGCTGAGAAGATGGAAAAACTAAATTAGGACTTTTTTTGAGTTGGTAAGCATTACTGGAGACCATCACCCATTTCTTCAATTCACAGGCATTATGAGACATACTCGAAGCTATAAGCCAAACAAATGAAGAGAGCATGGTCTGTACACCCTGCTGCCTTCCCTCCCTCTCTCCCTCCCTGTTTCTGTACAAGTTTTCACAATGAGATTTTTTCACAAAATGTACAGCTAGATCTCCAGCTAGACTGAAGTAGTGTTACTCACTTCATTTACATTTAGCTTTCAAAAATTTGTATTTTTGGTGAGCTTATAGGCAAATGATTACATGGTAAGACTTCAGTGTGGTAGGTTTCTTGAATCTTGAATGTTGTTGTCAAACACTAAATAGCAGAGAAGAAAATAAAAATTATGCTCAGTATTAGGATACTCTGCTCACACAAATGAATAAAAAAACAATTATGCAAAACCGTAAAAGATTGTTCTTGCAGAGGGCAAATAAAAATTCAGTGTTATATCCTCTTGGAATTTTTTTACCTATTCAATCTAGAGTGTGGATAAGGTCAATAACATGAACAATTAAGCCTCCCTCTCATCGTCTTTATTCTACAGTGGATTAATGTATTTTAAAATCCATTTATATACATTTTTATCTATTTTTGAGATCCCAGTTAATGGGTTTTCAGAAGTATGCACTTTTTATAGTTGCCCATATAAACTACATTCATAATAACAAAGTGCTATTTTAAGTTCTTCAGAGAGTCACCATTACTTGTACTGACATCAGAAAGATGGTATTCACTGATTTGACATAAACAATAGGTGGACATATTTAAATTTCATCATGGTCTTTTTTAGATAAAAATTTCAGCTCTACCGTACTTCAGATGAGAAGAATGAAAATAGAAGTCTTTAGGCAGAAAGAAAAAGAGGATGCATCTGCAAATATATGCAAAATTGAAAGGAAATACATAACATGGATGAGAATGAATCCTGCAAGTCCTTGCTTGCAACATAGCCATCTTTCATTAAAATATTCCTCCCATCTATAAGGATAGTAATAGTTTAGTATATATTAGCATACTAATAACTTCAGCTGGACTATTAGAATTAATAATGGATTAACCCGCATGAGTGAGAATCTCTGCCTTGTTAAGGACTAGGCTAGTTCTGTTGCTTCCCATTTTTTATAAAATTACATATTTGCTGCGCACGTTCCTCCCACATGCATTGCAATTGGATTTGTTCTTTCTTCCTGAAATGAGCTGCTGTGCACTACTCCACAAGTTCATAGTGCCGGAAGTTTTGGTTAAATAGGTTTATCTTTCTGCACAACGCTCCGAAATTCTTAATGGGCTTCCACTCCTACGATGTTCATAAGAAGCTGCTTCTTTGGCCAGCTCTTTCCCTTAAGGAGAAGGAATCCCTGACAAGCAATAAATGTTATCAAGAGGGAAGTCGTAGTAATTTAGTTGCAAATCTGCAATAAAAGGATGGTAATATTATATGTACTTGTTCCCTGCTCTACCATTCTTTAACATATAAAGGAAGTACACTGAATATGGTATAGCACAGACTGTATGACAGATGAGGACATTTGTATTTTTTTTTGCCTGAAAAATGGTTGTTTCCATTCAAAATGCCATCACTTACTATGGTAGCTGGTATACGTTCTAAAACATCCATATAATGCTGGCCATTTCATCCAGGAATGAGTAACTAATATCGAAGTGACATAAAAGCGAAGCAATCTTAGTGAAATAATTAGACACAAGTTTCTAGAAGAAACAGGGAAAACAGCTGTTTAAAGAAGAGTTGATGGCTTTGGTAATTGGCACTTTTGGGACTAAATAGTATCAGTGTTCTTGAATACTTTCTCAAAACTTTCTAAAAGGACTTGCATTTATTTTTTAACTACAATTTCAATTTTGAAAATGTAGTAGATAATTAGATCTAGCAATAAAGGACCAGTTAGCTTTTGAAATATGCAAAACCATGCTCACAGGTTTGGACGAACTGTGAAAAAAAATTTCTCTCTGGTTCATGGTTTTATTGGGAGGCTCATGAAGTTGGGTTTTGAGAAGTGTTTGGTAGCTTCCAGTACATATTGCTATGGTCTGTTATAAGGACTGGAGGTTAGAAAATAGGCATTGGTGAGGCCAGAATCCAGGAGTTTCATGAAAGCATTTGCAAGGGAGGCAGCGCTTTTCTATGGGATGCCTTTTTGCTCATGTTAGATCCAGGCCTTATTAGTTACGAATTTCTCACTAGTGCCTCAGTGCTTAACATCATAAGCCTTACTTTAAAAAAAAATGATTTAGATAGCTGAGTCTAGATTTGTAAAGGTGCTAAGAGCCTAAGCAGGTTAGGCACTAACTCCTGCTAAGCACGTTAGGTGCCTACTTCCAGTGCCTGCAGCGGTTTTTAGGCAACTGGTCTTGATTTAGACACTTATGAAAACACACCAAGCATTTTTGACACCCAAATATGTGACTGTCGAGAAAAGAAGTCCTAGTGACTTTCACGGATGTTTAAGGCAAGTACCTACGTGCATGGACTTCTAATCTGGAAAGGCATGTGCTGTAATGATGGAAACCTGTAAATGGGTGTGGTACCTTCCCAATTAAACCAAACCAGCAGATTAACTCCTCATTGCAACAGCTGAATCCACTAGGTCTGAAGATTATAAAAAAGGAAGTGCTCAAAGCCAGCTTAAGGTGTAGTATTGGGGTTTTCTCTCTTTGGGAATATTCTCTTTACATTAGTCTTGCTGCTAAGGTTTTTTTTTATCCTTCAGTTTATGAAGGTGGCACCAAAAGGGATAGGTTCCACCCAACAGCTTCTTATAAAGCTGGAGGATATCAGCAGTATTAAGGTTTTCTTGCTCTTCTAATTACTGTATGTAGCTGGTTTTTACCATTAATTAGATGGAGGCAGTTGTGGATGAAGGATGGCTAAAAAAGTGGATGGGGATAGGCATAAGGAAGTGGTAGAGGAAAGGGATAGTAGAACTAGTTGCACTGAAATGTTTACTGAACAAAATACAAACTTTGTCAAAGATAAAGGTTCAAAACCATCGGGTTTGATCATGGCTTGTTCAAAAAAATATCCTGAAATACTCTTTAAAAAATATTAGAAGGCATTCCTTGCAGAGAAAACTAATTTTGATGCATCAATTCTGTTTTGAGTGTGTATGTCTATAATTCTTACTTTATCATATCACTTCCTGCTGAAGTACTGCCTTGCAGTAGCTGAAGGCAGCTGTGGCGGGTTCTCTCCCTTGCAGTGCACCCCATGGTCCCTCCGGCTGTGTCCGTCGGGACGCCTGGGGTGGTTTCAGGACCGATGAAACAAAATCTAAATGAAAGTTTGAGGGTCCTGCAGTGAAAGGTAACGCCAAGAGTGAAATTTTTTGAAGCCAGACTTATTTATTTGGATGAGCTTTGAAATTCTCGGCGTTCGCCTGGAGTCAGACCGACGGCATTCCGCCGGTTTCGCCAGGCCGGCGCAGGGCTCGGCGCGGAGTGACTGGCGGGGAAGGCGGAGGCCGAGGAGCGGGGCCGGCGGCGCGAGCGCGCTGGGGGAGAACAGAGCAGAGCGGGCACGGGTGGACGGGGACGGTCCGTCCCGGGCCGGTAAGCCTCGAGCTGTCAGCAGCGAGGGACGCGGTCGCGGGTGTGCGTGTGCGTGGAAGGAGAGACGCTAAAGCCGCTCACGTCTGGGCGCTGCCCCGGGCGTTAGACCGGCCCCTGCCCCGTGGGGCAGCGTGAGTCGGGCGGGCGGGGTACGCGGGGCACTGCGCGGCCCCGGGCGCCCTGAGGGGACCGGGCGGCCACCGCGGGGCAGGACGGCTGGGGACGGCGCAGCTGAGGGGCGGGAACCGGGTGCGGCGAGGGCGCGGAGCGGGAAAGGCTGCGCGGCGGCGAAGGGGTTAAGGCGGCGGCAGCAGCTCTATTTGCGGCTCCGGAGCTCCGGGCGATTAGCGAGCGGCTCCGCGCCCCCGCCCGGCCGCGGGAGCAGCAGGTGGCGGTGTCAGCAGCGAGGGAGTTAACCCTGTGGCGGCGGCAAGCAGCAACAGCAGGAGGAGGGGGACTGAGGAGGAGCAGGCAGCAGGAGGAGAGGGATTGAGGAGCAGGCAGCAGCAGCAGCAGCCGGGTTGCTAGGGATGGAGAGATCCCGTGTCACCCGGATGTGAGTGTCATGTTGGCCCAAACTCTGAGGGATCTGGCAGCGGCGAAGCATCGGCAGGAGGAGGAGGAGCCCCTCGCGCGTCGCTAGTCACTACCATGGGGGTCGGGTAGCGGGGAGCGCAGGGGGCAGCGCACACCTGGCTCGGGGTGGGGTGGGGGGCGTCTCTGCCCTTTTTTGGTTTTGGTTTTTTTTTCTTCATTTTCCTCTCTCACACTGGAGAAAGTGAGAATGATGCACCACCAGCAGCAGCCGGAGCGGCACCCAGAAGGTAAGAGCCGGAGCGCCCACCAAGGGCAGCGGCGTGCCCGGGGCCGAGGGGAGGGAGGGGGGAGCGGGGGAGGATTTGTGAAGGATTGGGGGGATTAGGGAAGGGGTTGAGGATGGGGTAGGTTTGGGATGGGGAAGGCATGAGCGGCTGGGTTCGAGGAGGGACCAGGACGGGCAGGGGATGAGGTGAAGGTGAGATCAGGTGCTGCCTTCGGCGTGTGACCGACATGGGAGCGGGTTTACGTGCGTCCGTCTCTTGCCCCGAGGCTATTAATATCAGCTGGCTGCGCTGGGGGAGGACACGTCTCGGTCTGCGCTTCCCTCCTATTCGTGTAATCGTGGATAAACCTGCCCGGAGATGCGCCGGGGCGGGAGGGCGGCGAGGGCGTAGGGCAGGGCGGGGGGAGCGCAGTGCTCGGCCCCCTGCCCTGCCGGGGCGAGGCGCGGCGCTCATCCCCTGCGCCGACGGGCTCCGGCGCTGCCACATCCCCCACCGCTGTTTTTAGATGGTTGCTCGCTCCTCAATTAGCAGCAAGTTTGGGGTTTTGCCCCTGCCGTGGGGGCTCCCCCCGGGGGACGCGGCCACCCGGGCTTTGTTTCCCTCTCGAGTACTGGTTTAGAAAGACGATGGGTAGATAGATGGGTGGATGCATGGGTGGGTGGGTGGTTTGTTTGCGCCGAGCCACGTTTCATGGCATCCCAAAGGGCAGGCGGAAGGCGGGGGACATGGCTGTGCCACTGCTTTTTTATTAAAAACAAAGGCGGCGGGGGGGAGCAGGGAAGCTTTGGGAGAGCGTCGGCGATGAGTCCCACCTTTGCCCCCGCGGCGGCACTGCCCCCCC
>Ga0065711_1037940_pt1 | contig 19324 bp, 11 predicted proteins | sample Hoacrofraction12_FD_59098 | JGI IMG/M metagenome (GOLD analysis project Ga0065711, IMG submission 59098) | Hoatzin crop microbial communities from Cojedes, Venezuela - Epithelial fraction 12 v2 (version 2) | ecosystem: Host-associated > Birds > Digestive system > Esophagus > Crop | place...
GTGGAACAAGCAAAACCAAACAAACCAACCAAAACTGTGCACTCTTCAGAAATGAAAAAAAAGAAAACCCACTGTAAAATGTAATTTTTGAACCACTGTTTACTGAAGCCAAGAGTTTTTCCACAAAAGCTCAAAGAAGTAACCCTAGGCAGAAGTGAATATTCTTTTACACAAAAAAAAGTAAATTAAGTGAACTAACATTCTGGAAATGACAGGCTCTGATCCGATTTAGCTGAATATGACAAGGCAGATATCAGAATATACATGATCAGCCTAGCAGCAAGTTAGCCTTGCTAGAAATTAAGACCCTTATGGAATCTGCTTTCTAGTATCACACAAGATCACATCAATATAAGTATACAAGTGCACTGTAATGCAAATACTGCTTACATCTTCTCCTTTCTTCCACGAGAGAAAATAAAAAACCTGCAGCTAAATTATCTATAATGATGCATTTCACCAACACAATTGCACTTTGTTACTGACAGTGAGACTGTGTGAGTGAATTGTGAGGATGGACACTTCAGCGAAAGCACAGCTGATTCAAAGGAACAAAAAGAAAAATTCTCTTCATAAGGTCTTTGTATATATAAAGGGTTTCTACAAAAAGCAAATGAAAGGAAAGATACAATCAAAATTGAAAGCGATATTGTATACGATGTGGAAGGACTAAACATCTTCTGTGAGCTCTCTACTGCAAAAAGAGCTGAGGACATAAAGAAACTACCTTGATTATAATACGTATTATTTCTATTCCCAAAGCTATTCTCATTTGTTTACAAATCAACTTTCAGGAATACTTATACTCCTTTCCAAACCAAATTATAAACATAATCCCATTTCCAAAAACTCTTCTCTAAGTGAAGATTCTACACCATCTGCTAGTGCTTTTGCATACATAATGCTTTTCTTGGATACTCCCATGACCCAAGACATCATATAACCCAACACGCTAGAAAGCAATGCCATGTATACTACGGAATGAAATGTATGACAAAATGCAGAGGCCACAAATTACATTCAGATCCCAGCTAGATGGCAAATATTTTGGTTCTCAAGTTAATCCAAAACCAAAGATGCCATTGGTTGCAAACTAGAAACCAGACTCTCAGGTAACTGGAGCACTTGAAAGAAGACTGGAAATATTTGAAAAAAACATTTTCAGAGACAGTCTCTCCCAATGTCTTAGACGTTGGACCACAGAACAAAGAACATGGAAATTTATTTCATACATGCCGAAGTAATAGTTAATAATTCAAGCTGATTGTGAAGAGCTGACAGAAAATGCCATATACTTGCTTGTCATGAACTGTATAGAAGTGTGAATATTTTAATGAAATAACAGAAAATATGCGATAAATAGCACTGAAAAGGAACATAAAAAACTAATCAAATTACTATAAAACAACAAAATACTTTAATGTGATTTCCAAGGCTTCTTGTAAAAATGAAAACACTTTAAACAACTGACAGAGATGAAACAGTTGCTTTGTAATGAAAAAGAACACAGTGTAAAGCTGCTCCTTCAGAACTAATGCAACTGAATGCAATCAGATTTTCAAACAAACTAAGAAATACATTTTTAAATTATTTGAAATTTAAAAAATTGTCTTCCTAATTCATCTGTGATTCCAAAAATTGAAAGAAATGTGTCCCCAACTAATGGCTAACAAATGTGTTTCAGGTTGTGCCCATTGCCTCTGGTCTGCCACTGGGCACCACTGAAAAGAGCCTGGGTCTGTCATCTTTGCAACACTCCCTTCAGGTACATACACACATTGGTAAGATCACCTCCTGAGCCTTCTCTTCTACAGGCTAAACAGTCCCAGCTCTCTCAGCCTTTTCTCATGTGACAGATGTTCCAGTCCCTTCACCATCTTCGTGGCCCTTTGCTGGATTCTCCCCAGTATGTCCATGTCTCTCATCTACTGGGGAACGCAGAACTGGACACAGCACTCCAGATGTGGCCTCACCAGTGCTGAAGAGAGGGCAACGATCACCTCCCTCGACCTGCTGGCAGCACTCCTCCTAATGCAGCTCAGGATACTCTTAGCCTTCTTTGCAGGAAGGACACATTGTTAGCTATGTTTAGCTTGGTGTCCACTGGGTCCCCCAGAGCTTTCTCAGCATAGCTATCTTCCAGTGAGTTAGTCTCCAGCATGTAATGGTACACAGGGTTATTCGTTCCCAGGTATCAGACTCTGCAATTCCTTTCTCAAACTATGTGAGACTCTTATTGGCCCTTTTCTGTGACTTGCTGAAGTCCCTCTGAATGTCAGCACAACTCTCTGGAATATCAGCCACTCCTCCCAGTTTTGTATCATCAATAAACTTGCTGAGGGCGCACTCTGCCCCAACATCCAGACCATCAATGAAGACATTAAACACGACTGGACCCTGTCTTGAGCCTGGGGCACACCACTTAGTCACTAGCCTCCAACTAGATTTCACACCACCAGTTATTACCCTCTGGCCCCAGCCACTTAGCCAGTTTTGAATCCACCTCACTGTCTGCTCATCCAGCCCACAATTCTTCCGCTCCTCTACGAGGGTCTTATGGGAGACAGTGTCAAAAGCCTTCCTGCAGTCAAGCCAGACAATATCCACTCTCTCTCCTCATCTACCAAACCTATGATCTCATGGTAGAAAGTTATCAGGTTGGTAAAGCATGACTTCCCCTTGGTGAATCCATGCTGACTACTTCTGCTCACCTTTTTGTTGTTCACATGCCTGGAAATCATTCCCTGGGTTAGTTGCTCCATCACCTTCCCAGGGATCAAGGCAAGGTCTTAGTGGCCTGTAGTTCCCTGGGTCACTCCCTTCCTGCCCTTTCTGAGGACAGGAGTGACATCTGAATTCCTCCAGTCTTCAAGCACCTTTCTCGAGTCACCATGATCATTCAGAAACTATCAGGAGTAGCCTGTCAATGACATCAACCAGATCCCTCAGCACTTGTGGGTACAACAGGGGCCATGGCCTTCTATACGTACATTTTGCTTTAACTGTTCTCTAACCTGATCTTCTTCCAGCACGGGTAAGTTTTTATATTGGGTTTGCGTGGCAAGGTTTTGGTAGTGGGGGGGCTACAGGGGTGGCTTCTGTAAGAAGCTGGCAGAAGCTTCCCCTCAGTCAGATGGAGCCAGTACCAGCCGGCTCCAAGACGGACCCACCACTGGCCAAAGTCAAGCCCATCATTAACAATGGTAGTCCTGTGCAGCCTGCTGTAGGTGACGCTGCTTCAGCAGGGGGGTTGGACTAGATGACCCACAGAGGTCCCTTCCAACCCCTAACATTCTGTGATTCTGTGTGATTCTGTAATGGTAGCACCTCTGGGATAACATATTTAAGAAGGGGGGAAAAAAACCCTGCACAACAGCAATTGCAGCCAGAGAGAGGAGTGAGACTATGTGAGAGAAGCAACTCTGCAGACACTAAGGTCAGTGAAGAGGGAGGGGGAGGACATGCTCCAGAGACCCCCTGCAGCCCATAGAGCAGACCATGGTGAGGCAGGCTAATCCCTGCAGCCCACACAGGTCCACAGTGGAGCAGATATCCACCTGTAGCCCATGAAGCACCCCACGCTGGAGCAGGTGGATGTGCCCAGAGGAGCCTGTGATTCCATGTAGAGCCCACACTGGAGCAGGCTCCCAGCAGGACCTGTGGAGAGAGGAGCCCACACCGGAGCAGGTTTGCTGGCAGGGCTTGTGACCCCATGGGGGACTCACGCTGGGGCAGCCTGTTCCTGAACGACTCCCTAACACTTAAGTATTAGAATAAAAAGTATAAAATTCTTTATAATACAAGGAAATGTAACTTACATTCTGTATTAATATCATTCTGGGAACAAACTGCAGAAACAAGAGGATGTCTGAAAAATCAAAACTGTGATCTCCCACTTTGAGTTAAAATTATCTATTTACTCACAAAAAAAAAATTAAAGTCTTCCCATCACTCATTTCTACTGCTCTCATTTCTTTATTCTGTGGTATCTTGTGCAGTATTTGTATGAGTAATTGCTAACAACATTTGATCTCTTTTTACAGGAGTACAAGGCCAGTTATTTTTCAAAACCATGAAAGTACATAAAAACACATTTGAAAATTATTTCAATCATGATGATCGATTTCTTTGTTGTATATCAAATGTCATTAATCTAGTGCAAATTTTCAATTCAGTTCCTTTTCACAAAAACAACAACAAATTCTCAAACTGAACTTACTGAAAACATATCCTAACTCTACAAAAACAGTGTACACTTGTTAAATAACTTCGAACACTTTGATCACTGGAAGGTTTAGTACAACACTGTTGATTCAAAGGAAACCCAAAAGTGGTCCTCTATAAAGGATGTCTTTACCGCAGTGATTCATCACTGTGCTCTATCACATTTTGCAGTATGTACTAAAGTTGCAGCCCTTAAATTGAGTCAAACTTCAATACAAAAGATTATGAGCTAGACCCTTTCAGACAGCACTTCAAAAGAGAGCAGTTAATGTATAACCTGAATCCTGATGAATATGAAAAATGAAGATGTTCGCTGAGTGTCTGATAAACAAGAGAGAACTGAGGTGGCACAGCTTCATATTTAGCCTCTTGAGTGGTAATGTAACAGATCAAAATCTCATTCCTGAGAATAATCACATTGTTATCATAACACTGTCATTGGATAAAGCATCCATATTTTACGTTCTCTGCTATAAGACATCTCTGCTTTCTTAATATATTTGGTCATCTTCTCATGCATGCATATTCTTCCGGAAGTAAATGTACATTTTAAATTCTGTGTCTTGTCCGTGTTATTAAAACATAATTAATGCACAAGGAAAACAAAATATAATTACTCTGATAAAAGTACCATTAATTATAAACAAAAAGGGTCTGCTTGTGTGCGTAACCGCATTATGAAGTCTTGAGCAACTTCTTCAGGTCTTACTCAGAAGCGCAGAACTATTTAAAGCATTCAGACTCACACAGCCATTCTCAAAATCCAATGATGAAGGAGATCTTAAGACATTGTATTTTTAAAGTAACATCGTGGAAGAAAAAATAACCCAGAAGACGTCTGTATCACTGGACTTTTCCAAGTCCACAGCTGGTCACAAACATCAATGACAGGGCACTAAGAAACCTCCCATGCCTCTGTTTCTTTCGCCTCTATTTTAAATTTCAAGAGGCTACTCATTAGAACTTAGTTTCTCTAACCTTAATTAGCATAATAAATTTAAAAAATTACACCAAAACTAAATTATCACAATGTATAAAGAAAGTATTTCACCACCTCTACAAGGGTACAGGGGAATTTATTCATCTCTGTCCACGTACTCTGTTATATAATTACAGCATCTTAAATAATACTTAGAAGAGTGAATGAGAATCTTTATATACTTATGTATATATTTACATATGCAGAGGAGGCAGTATAGAAGGTAAAATATATTCAATTTTCTTGAAATTCTGCTAGCAAGAGTAGTTATCAGGGATATGGCATCACCTTGGAAAAGCCTAAAATTCAACCACAAATCCTTGTATAGCTCCTACAGAAACTGACACTGAAGTTCCTCAGAACACCAGGGAGCACAAAACAACAGAACATCTTATGGAATAAAGAATTGAAAAAAACCTAATAAAGAAAACAGTCTTCTGCTATGAAGTGATATAATAATATATGAAGGCTGAATATTCTCTACATAACTTCGTTCTCTCTGTAATTAGATATCTCCTTGAATCTTGTCTCTTTCCCCTCAGCAACACATTCTAATGTAAATCAAAAATATTTACACATAGCTGGCAAACAATTCAGCTAATCTATAATGAGCATAAACATGCCTAGTACTTTAGTGTATGCTTTTGCGGTTAGCTGAAATGTCAGTTGATGAGGCTGCTCAGTGGCATGGATGATTACTAGAGTAACTTCTTGGAGGAAAAGACTAATTGTAAGGGTATCTAGTCAAAGGTCCACAGTAAATTTAACTTACCACATGGTTCTACAATCTTCTGCTATATGGATATCACATACACACGTTTTTGTAGATGACACTGCCCATCTTACATCTTTGAACAATTCATGCCCATGAGCATAGGACAAACTGTAATGTTGCAAGTCCTAGAACAGTTTTAAGTACTGAACATATAAATAAGGAAATACACAACCTGCTGTGTCACTGGCCTCATACTACTACTCACCAAAATGTGGAACTTACTAAAATTATAGTTCCTTCATACTTCACGTAGGGAACAGATGAAAATTTTGTTATTAACACATACATCATGCATGCAAAGTCAAATAAATTGCTAGAAAAAGAATACAGCTAAGTTCCCATCTTTCAAAAAACACTGACAGCACCCACGACTCACCCATACTAGCCTCAAAAAGATCCCATTACACACTGTTAACTAACACGCATATTGGACCAAGAATATAATCCCAACCAGGTTGTTCTAAAACTTCATGAAATACACCTTAAAACAGCTTCAGTATATCTACATAAATTTTTGGAAATTATTTTTATTAGACCTACAATCATATGTTTTGCATATGCTTAACTGACTTTCTCTGTAGAGCTTTCAAATATTATAACTATTAACAAACATGCTCCTGCACAGGACAAAAATGCTATTAACTTTAATGTAAAATATAAATGTAAGGTAACAAAAGCATCTAGAAGTTGAGCTAGGAAGGACATTGCATTCTTCTCTTTTCTTGTCCTTTTTTAAAATTTCCTTTTGCATACAAAATAATATCCAGTTACTTCTATTATATTTAAGCATTGCTGAGATAGACTATAAGAACTTTTCTGGGAGTGTTCTTATATCTTAGAAAGTCAAAGCTCAGACACTTGCTAGAACTCCTGCAACTACTTTTAAAAGAATTACTATACATTGTACTGTTCTCAAGCAACAACTGAAATCCGCAGGTCTCATCTAGTTCAAAAGCATCCCCATTTGAATTGTATCCCCATTTTACAGGTGAGAAAACTGAAGCACTGAAAGAAGAAAATGGCCCACAATTTTTCAACAGATCTGTTTCCTATACCTGCAACTATCAGAAGATACCAGTAACGCCACATAAAAACACTGGTTTACCCACACATGGCCAGCCAATCTTTGATACACAGAAGACAGCTTCTTTCAGAGCTATGTGAATATTAGTTTAACAACTTTTTCTTTCAATAAAAATGCATCAGACATTGAAATATCATGGTCACAGAGTAACGAAGAAAAGTACTGAGTATTTTTAAAACATCTGTGCCATATTAAGAAAAACACAGAAGCAGTATTCTCGACACCAGGCCTGATTGTCACTAAACCTTTTTAAAATGGAGAACAAGTCAATGAACATGATACTTTTACAAATCTAACCATATAGGCAGTTACATAGCTGAAATCACTATATGAGTGTTGGAAAGAGATTTGGACAACAGTAAGAGGCAAAATCTAAGAATCCCTGCATACCCAAGTAGCTTTAAGTAGCAGCATTAAAAAAAAAACCCAACTATGCTTTGCAGGATTGGTATTTCTGAGGTAAAATTTAACCCTCCAGCAAAAATCAAAAGGCGTAACACACAAGAATCCTCAGAATAGCCTCACAGGCCACAATGCTGCTGCTTCAGCAACTGCAAAAATCGATGCAACTTTTCAGATCAGTTTTTGGTTCGGCAAGCATCTTCTTGTTTGCCTCTGCAAGTAAGACAAAGCGACTGTGATTCTTCATAATTCCTTTTTTTGTTACAAAAAAAATACTTATAACATTGGTAAAGATCTGGAAGCTTTTCAAATGACTCCAGAATATCCTGTCTTTTGCCATATTTGGGATATTTATCCATTCACAGTAACTGTATTCGGTGTATCAGTAAAAAGCAGTCATAGTACGTGCAAAAGCAGAGTGAAAAAGAAGCAGATATAGATACCATTTTGTAAAGAACTTCACAATACAATCAGATATTTTGATTACTACTCAGACTAACCTTTATTCTGTGTAGAGCCTGTATTCATGGGAGTTTGGAATTTCTCCTAGGAAATTCTGAATAGCTGCATTCCCACCTCTACAAGCAGTAGTTCAAGGTCACTTCTAGTAAGGATAAACTTACCCGTTGAAACTAACCAGCAACAAAAGCATTGCACAGTATGTGCGTACAACACAAAAGAAATTTGAGTTAGCTTGTTTTCCTACAAAAGCTTCAGAACTACGAAGTATTACAACGTAAAAGTTAACATTATTTATTCCTTTAGCTTTTAAGAATTTAAGCATCTTCACCTACAGGATTTCTTCACAAATAATACTGAAGAAATTATTATGATTTCAATTGCAATAGCCCAAACAATTAACAGGTAACACATTTAGGTACCTATGAAACATTTCTTATCACTATATCCATTTTTAGAAGTATCCACTCAATATATTTTATTGAGAACACTGTGTTAAACTAGTCCAATTAGGGCATAGCAAACTGAATCTGAATGAGATCCACTTAAAATAATAGGCCTAAAATTGCACAGAATAGAAGCTTTCTGCAAATTTGTACATTCCCTTAATGTCTAGTACAATATCCTTAGGCATGTTTAATCAGCACTTACGATGTTAATAATAACAGCAATAATAGTACATTAAATCTATTTTGCGCTCTTGGTAAGTTTAGACAGCAGTTATATTACAACAAAAGAGCAAAACAAAACGATACATTGTTCAGTTATGGATCTACCCTGTGGTACAGGCACTGTGCACTGCAAAGGTATCAGGTCCCCTAAAGGAAGCAGAAGGTTTTCTGTTGCAGAGAGTGATCACCACAATAAAGAATTAGCCTCATTTAGAATTACTGTTGAGCTGAAAAACAACATTAAGAGCACAAGGACACAAAAACAAAACCAATATGAAAATAGTTTAGCAACATTCCTGGAAGAATATTACTGCAAAGAAAATTACAAAGTTTTTCAGCTCTCTCTTACATTCCAGTATGATAAACAACAAGAAAGAATCGCTAGGATTCAGCACGTGTCAAAAAAATTCTTAAATACCACATGTTCATTGGGAGTTATGCGTCATTCTGGATAATCCTTATATAGTTTATCAAAGGTATATTCAGAAAAGTCACAGACTGTTGAAAGTAAAAGTTTTTGTTCTTAAGTATTACAAAAGACAGTATGTTTTAAAGAGCACCAACCCTGACAGTTCATAAAGCTATACTGAATTCTCAGTTTTTTAGCCTGTCAAGCAGAAAATATGACTATCCTCACAGTGTAGTAGCTCTGTGAAATGCCCATTTCTTATGTCTGTGTGGTGTAGTGATGACAGTACAGGCAGAGGTATCCCTCCCCCCAGAGGGAAAGGCCAGTACCAAAATGCTGTCATGTATTTACTATCTGATTTCAAATTCCACTAGGCTATGCTTCATAGCACTTCTGTGACAATTCATTTTACTGGTTATGTCCCTAAATCCTTCTTGAAGCAGAACAGGCTCAGATTGCCCAGTCCCTACTCACTAACCCACAAAGGTCCAATCCAGCCCACAGAGAATTTACATTTTAAGACAGACTGTCAGTGATTCACAAAGTAAAAATTGCAGTCACAGCAAATTTTAAAAGATTTGGCTACCACTGTTACTTTAGATTCTAAGGCCAGAAGAGAAAAAGCACAGTACTTTGGACACAGCAGATAAATTAATGTAAGTCATTTCAAATATACAAGTACAGTATTTCCAATAAAATAATTACAGAACTGGCAAGTAAACTAGGGATAGTAAGTAGAGGGATCATCATGAGGCAAACATGGCATTCTTTCATTAGTTGAGAGTTATATAAAGGTTTATGATCTTTACAGACTCTGGTCCATGCAACAAACTTGCAGTGAAACTTACTTATATAAATTTAATTTCTGAAATATGAGTTTGGTTGAGAAACGTCAGAACAGAGTTAGAGAAGTAAGACAAAATTATAATACACAATACAAACCACTACAATAATACTTCAACATGACTTTTTTTTTAAATCAAGTCATTTCAGGATAATGCCTAAGAAAAAAAAGCAATGCTTGTGTTTACTATCAAATGGCACCAATTGCAAAATGTCTAAAACTTTCCATCGTGAGGGACACATGCTGCTTGTCTGGGCAAAAGCAGCAAGCTCCACTGAAATTGTCAGAAGAGAACAGCTTGAGTTTGCTTCATGAGGTTTCTCTTCAGTGCAGCATAGCTCCAAACTGTTCAAAGTTTTCAGTTGCCTTAACAGCCAGACATAGCTCAAGAACATCAGGGCACCTGGCCAAAAAAAGCCCAAGTAGTCTATATTTCAGGCCTACTGAACAACGGCAGAAGCAACATAAGTTATCATGGGGATTCCCTAGTAAGAGAAATGAAGGCAAGAACAAAGCTATTTCCTTCAAACTTTCTCTGAAGAATAGTACTAAACACTATGTGCTGGTTTTTGGTGGTGTCTTTTTTTTGTTGGTGGTTTGCTGTGCTTTTTTTTCTGGAAAAACACAGGCGACAGCGTTCCTAACACCTTGGATGACAATAAACCATGATAAGCTCCTCTCAAAAACTTGTGGATCTCACTTACAGAACATACAAACCCAATCTCATTGTTCGACAGCAAGTGCTCCCCACTGCTAGCTACTAAATATAGTCCAACAATTGTCACAGCAGAAGCCTATACGGAGGGTGCTGCAAGATGGCCCACAGCAATTCTTAAGTCTGACAACTACACTGATGGTGCCATTTTTCCTGAAGAAATGAAATCAAATCACGTTATCTCAGATAAAACTGCATTAAAGCTACATTCCATTTCAGCGTCAAGCAACTGAAAATTAAATAAAGTTGGGTAACGGTAGAATCATGATACAGACATCAAATGCAGGATCGCATATTTTCCCAGACGGCTTGCTTCAATTAGTCCATATACCAAATGCACAAAAGGACAGAAGTGAGACTCTGTGGCCTGCTGCAAAACCTTAACTTCTTAGCCTTTAAGTTTACAACCCAAGTAGTCTTTTTACTTTCTAGCATAGTATACAGGAGATTTTTATCTCAAGTAGAACCTATAAACACTCAAAATATGCCTTCTACCTTAGCTCAGAGTTAATTTTAAAATGTCTCTTTCTTTACATGCTATTCATGGACCAGGCTCTTCCTTCCCTACTACAATAGCCTCCCTAGGTAATCCTTTCATCTACCTTTTCTCACCTTTTATACAATCTTAGGTTTCTTTTTCCCAAGGTTATGATTTATGGCTGAAATACAGCCCTTTTGCTGCTATGGCTCTCCTCAGTCACCCACTTTAACTTCTTTAAATCATATTTAAACTGTAATTTTCTCCCTAATTTATAGCCAATTTCGTATGAGAACAGAACGTTTTAGGAATGTTAATGAGATATGGGGGCTTTAACATGTAGGTCTCTAGATCAAAGTTATCTGTAAGTAGCATAGTTTGCTGCAGATTTGGTGCTGTTTTTAATGAACTAGGGAAGAGAACACTGATAGTCTCCATTAGACTTCAAGTGGTCATGTATACACATAACTATAGAAAACAGTATGATACCTGTTTGGCACTGGCAGCAGAGAGGTTAGTCATAGAAGAGGTATGGGAAATAATGCTTCCAAACCAAGCAGATGTTACTCTCTCAGATGCTAATAAACTACCTCAGTCCATCAATATGCAAGAACACCAGTCATCTACAGGATCTGCAGGAAATCTTACAATTTACACAGTGGCGTTACATTAATCAATACATAGATTTTAGATTAACAACCACTAAACATCCTTGTGTTGTATCAGATTGCATGTGAAAGACAGCATGCTAAAATTGCAATGCATATTTAATTATAATGTTTAAAAGGTTATCCATTTTTGCTGTATTTACATTTTTGCTTATTTAGAGCAACCTCATTCACATATTTTAATGAATTTAATGCTCATTAATGGAATTGAAGAAAAAAAAGGGCACAAACAGCAATAATCATGCTTCATGAAACTAGATGCCATCTTAAACTGCACACTGTGCTCTAATTAAACATGGTTTGGGACTGTCACAACATCCCTTGTATGAGAAGTTACATTTATTCTACTGCTAAAAAATTTTAAAAAACAGTGAAGAGGTTAATTAATATGCAAAACTTAACATACACAGAACCTATTGTCCTAGATCAGTGATGGGAAGACAGCAAGTCAGACACTGAAAATAGATTACATAGTAATGTCAAGATTCCTACTACTATTTAATGCTGCTTTGTAGGTGAAAACAATATTTATTCAAAGATTTTAGATACATCACCTAATATATTCAAATACTGCCACATCAACAGGTTGTTATCAAATAGTACAGGTACAAATATATTCCTCACAACAATAGCCCCGTTGTCCATTAAAAGAAAATGAAAAAGCTTATAAATTGTAAAAAAAGGCTGTAAAGCTCAACACAGATTATGTACTTTATTTTGGTAGACGTGAGTTCAAATTTGAGTATTACTGTGCATTTTCGTAACTCATCTTTCAATAGTCAAAACTTCTCTGGATTAGTCAATCTATATTCAATTTGATACATTACTGGAAGTCTCCCAGCAGAGCTGAAGGTACAGCTGGTCAGATGCACAAGTACTGTGAAATGTATGCAACACCAACTGTACCTGTGCAATAACTGGTTTGTGTCAGATCTCACTCCTACAGATTTACTGTATCCAAATAAACCCTGTTTTTAACACCCATGCAAATAACTGAAGGCTGACTGTAACAGCAAAGCAGCATGTGCTCACAGTTTTATCACCACTTAAACAGGGGCAGAGGTGAGAAATTAAACTTTAGATTTGTGACACGCCATTTGCAAAAATCTTTAACGTATTAATCTTTTCAGAATGTTTTCCTATGTTCTATGTTCATTCCTCAACCACATGGAATTAGGATGACCATAAAAGGACTAAGCTTGAATTGGCATCATAGTACTTTATTCATTCATCATGTATTCTGCAAGATAAGATTTAGCTTTGGTAAAAGCAAGAAATCAAAAAAATTCAAGGAAATTTATGATTTACCTTGCTATAAATACAAAGCAGTGTCACTTGAGAAAAATCTGCTTTGTAACTACATAAAAAGAGACACAATGATTTAATATTTATGATGAAAACACCTACATACTTTCTTTTTTTAAATATTAGTTAAAAATCCATATATGAAAAGACAGACAGTGAAAGAAAAAGAAAGAACAAGGACAACACTAAGCTGCCAAATTTCTGTCCCATCAGCAATGTAATTCGGAGATCAGAAAATCTTTACTGAGAAATCTTAAGTGTCGCATCATTCAGGGAACATTTCCATTTAAAACTACTAGTGCTTCATTACAAATTCTAGTTTTAATTTTTGTAACCTCAAACAAGTAATTTAAGCATCAAAAACGCTCAGTCCAAATTCAGAACAAAAAAGACCTAAGCGTCACCATCAGTAACGACTATCCCCCACAGTAACACTGAATCACTAAAGAAACTAAAGATAAAAAAATGCATGTTTTTCTGGGAAACTTCCCCCAAACTGATTCACGTACATGGAAAACTGCTACGAAATTTTGAGACTTAGTCTCAGCTGCCTCTTCCTGCAGGAAAAGAATTCTCAGGTTTCCTAGCCTGTGCAGACAGAGTGCCTAAAATTCATTTGGTTAGTGTAACTAAATACAGAAATTGTGTCACTTAAAGTACTCACATCTAGGTACTGATACAGAAACTGATAACCTGTCTTGTGCTTAGTACAATGGGCAGTTCACTAGTGAGCCTGCATGCACACAGAGGGTTACAGTAGCACCAGCCAAATACTTCCCTTGTCATCTCTCCTCTTACACAAGATCACACACACCGCTACCAGCACATTGTGCCAATCAGACTTAATACTACCAGAAAAACGACCAGCTACACTGCTCATACTAAAACCTGTGAGGAAAGCAGTGAAGGAAAGAGGTAAGGGATAATAATAATAACAAACAGCATCGTTCATCACCTAATGGTGACGAAAGTGGAATAATCGGTAGCCTACAGCATAACCTTGTAAATCTAGAAAAGGACGTATTTGAAAAGCACTTCAAGAAATGTATTTTCTAAGTCCCATTAATTAAAAAAAACCAACAAAACCTCAAAAGATGAAAAGTTTCTGGTCTTCAGAAACAGCAACTAAATCTAATATATGCAATCTCCCAAGCCACCACGAAATTCTCATGATTTATGTGTGTGCACATTTGTCTGTGTGGACACGTGCATGCATGCATGAGACCTCAGGACTAAAAAGAGAGAAAAGAAACCCATCTGTTTTGTAGTAATCATGATGCTTTTCACTTCCTAGGGAAGAATATTTATCAATTTAAAAACATGAATCTATGTAGCTCAATTCTACATTATTTTTATGAGTCAACTGCAGTTGTAAACATTTCAATCCTACAGAGAAAGTTACACAGAAAGGACAATTTACATATACTAATTTGGCAAAAATTGCTTTCTAAATAACTACGTTTTATAGAAGCCATATTCTATTTCTCCTTTAGTGCCTTTCTGACAGCAGAAATAGATACAAGTTGTAATTTACTTGTATCAATTTCCTACTTTACTAGTGTCCAGTAAAATCATTCAAACAGCATGACAGATAAAAGGCAATAATGAAAAGCGTATTTGGTCTTCAGAGAGATATAATGTGCACTGAATACAAACAGCAGTTACGGAATAAAAATTAAAAAACAAACACACACATACTTAACAAAGTCCTGCTGGTACGTTTTAAGAAAACGCCTAAATATATTTCAGTATCCAACAATGAAAATGTTATGTAAAATGATGTGCATTGATCCAGTAATCCCCAAAGCCCTTTAATTTACCTGAACACAGAACTGCTTTGAGAAAAATCCTTCTAGACCTTGCCAAAATCTGACTGCAGGGAGCAGCATATTTTTATAGTCACAAAAGAAGAACAACAAAAAATATGTCAAACACAAGGCCAATAGCAGCTGAAGCTATCATGTTTTTTACACAAATAACTATCAACAGTGTGAAAATTACTGGCAAAACAGGCAGTGAAGTACAAGATGAAAAGAAAGTTGATCATGAGTGATTGTAAAAGAGTTACAGGAATAGCAGTAGGTACAATCTGAAGGCTAAAGGTGTAAAAAATGGAAAATTAACATGAACATTTGCATCCCGTATACGTATATTTTAGTAAAAGGTTGTTCTTGCTGAAGTTTACGGTCAAACCAGAAAACCATAAAGAGTCCCTATTGTTTTAAATACAATGTACTGTATACTATTGTATTCTAATTCCCACTAATGTCAACAGAACACATAATTAGGCCTTCAAGATTTTAGTCTGTTTCCACTTCAGTTTTACTTGTTAAGCAAAATTGAATTCTGTTTGTGATTAGGGTTCCCATTTAGTACTTTCTTCCAAGGCTGAAGGATGACCTTCTAATCATGTGTGTTACAACTTCACAAACCAAAAGGATATCAAAACGCTGACTTCAGTTATACTACTGGTAGAAAATACTGATACAGACTAGCTACAAAAATTGTTGCTTTAAAAAATCTGCTATGTTTTTCAAAAAAAAACAACCAACAAACAATAGATTCTATACATAACTGGTTCTCTGTCCTGTACAATAAGCCAAGAATGTTAATTTCAAGACATCTTTTATTCTCACATAGCACAAGAAATCTGGGGCTTAGAGTTACTATGCCAAGAAATACTCTCCTGGCTCTACCTTTATTTGACTCGTATGATTCATATCACCCTATCTATGAATATTCAGTATTAGGTTTTATCACACATACAGAAAGTCATCTGATTGTTCTGTATTAGAATGTTTATTCCTCTACTGATAAATTCCTGTGTGCTACATTCTACAAAACTATATACGGGATGAAAGACTGCATTGAAGTGAAGGGACAAGGAGGAAATTGGAAGACTTAACACCCAAGTGGTTCATGTCATTTAATAAAATTCTATTTTAAAACCAAAGCAATCCTATGCTATACAGGTCAGTCCATGTCAGCAAATCTACCTGTTAAAATCATACTGATTTAAAGTGACTCTTCTAACTACCTAAAGAAAACATACCTTCATACTCTCAGATCTTTTCTGAAGAACAGATGCGACTTATGAAGTCTTTTGGTCTTCAGCTCATCTACCTTAACAAAAATGTACAAAAGGCACCCAACTTAAAGAAAAAGAAAAGAACATGGAAGAGCAGCATCGAAAGAAGAATAACAGCTTTTTAAGGAATAAAGCTGGAATCTCTAAAAGAAGGTAACACTAAAGCTAAAGAACAATGAACGTAAAGCCCTTTTTTAAACAAAGGGTATGGCAGTGATACATAACGTCACATACAAATCCACATAAAGTAAATTACTTATACATCATAATTTACAATGAAATGCCAACTACTGTTCACATTCAGTTCCACAGACTTACACTGAACACCAACTTCACTGTTCACTGTTATCAAAATTTGCAAAATTCTTTTTGAAATGCGAACAAAAGTTGCTGAAATACGTTACTTAAATTATTTCTCTATCACCAATTCAACATAATTGAGAATAACCACAAAGCACAAACTATAAAACTATGTAAAACAGCACACGCCCAGCACAAAAAAGACTGATTTTAATATCTAACTTATTTCTGTTAATTTCTTCAGTTACCAGATTAGGAACTGGTTTTTACCAGCCCCTTCATCATCTACACAACACGTTAGAATATCTGTTCTGCAATTCCTCCACAAGAGAAATCACCACCAGTAATAAAATTACTTCATCTTTAAAACTTTCGTATTTCCCTCGTAAGTCTTTAAGAGAATCACCTTTAAGAATCTAGTGTTGTATTTCGTTATAGTCATCTTAAAAACAAGTAGGTATGACAATGAAATGCTAAAGAAAATAATGATTAGAATAGATGTCACAAAAAATCGTTCAGTGTACATCGTACCTCCGAATCTTTGCACAGATCTCAGCTGATATTTGGATAAATACTGAAACGCACTAAAATATTAGTGAATATGAATCAATGAGAAGAATCTCTTGGCTTGACTGAGTTCAGTGTTTCAGCCCTGTGTTTTGGTTTGGTTAGGAATTCCTAACAGAGTGATGCTTATAATAGTGTTCCTGTATCCCGTCAGATTAAAAAAAAAACATGTTCATGAACTGAAATGATCATACGTATAAAACAGATAGTGTCTTGTTATGGACCTCTTATTTATTAATATTTTTTTCCTGTAGTCAAATGACAGTGTTCCATAATGCACAGAAATGGAAATACAGCCTGTGTCCATTTCACATTTCAGTAGTTTGGAGATGCTTTGTTTGCTCTGTATGCAAACTAAAAAGAAAAACAAACAGCATCAAATAGAAGTAGTAGTATATTACTTTTTCGATAAACGAAGGAAAGAAGTAAATCATTCCATCTCTTGTCAGCTGTGTTAGTAATATTGATTTGAACACTCTGAATAAAAAGGCAAAAAATACAGTAAAGCAGAAATTAGCTTTTTTTACTTCCTTCTTATCCATAGAGTTAAATGTACAAATCTTAAAAATCACTTTAGTGGGCATACTTAATTTTAAATCACACACATGCTTATTTTTAAACCCACATATACTCACATGGATTTCAATGATATTGCATACTGGTGAAGTTATCCAGATATATCGTGATGAGTACGGGTGAGCCTGACTTCTCTACTGAATTCTATATTAAATGTAGCACTTTTCTTTATCTTTTCTGTCCTTGCTTACAATTTCATATATATGTTTTCATATTTTTACTATACACTTTTACTGTATAGAATGACAGGACAAAGAACCAGCTCCTGCTAACCTGATGTGCGATTAAATCCATTTGATACTGTGGGAGTATGTGCATGAATAAAGTGAGCCATATGCAGCACACAGTTCTTACTACCAAGGAGTGCCTACACACAAGGACTGTCCTTCCACAATGAAGCTCATTTAAAAATAGCCCTTCATTAATCTGCATCAGAAAATTTTCTTCCTAACACTTAAAAAAAATCACATTTCCTTTCTGCTTTGGTGTGTTTAACAGAAGCAGTAGCCATGAATGTTCTGTACATTTAAAATCATTTCAGGGGATCTGGTTACATGACCCTGGCCACCTATAGTTATTTTTAGCTGTATGTCCATAAAACACTTTTTTCTTCAAAGTTATCCTTAGATTTCCAGATAATTAGTAAAATATAAGAGGGAGGAGTAAAAAATAAGAGTGTTCTACAACAGATTTTTTTTCTGTATTATTCACACTCTTAGGCAATGACACAAATCAAGGAATAAATTCTAGACTGTAAACCGCAGAAGATGCCTACAAGGATTCTCTTATGTGTAACAGTGCAAACAGTAAGGGGATTTTTGCAAAGTACAGCTGACTGGACTAGTTTTTATCGTTCTGCAGATCTCTGTAATCCCTCTGTCTGAGCAGTGTATTTGCGATGCACAAGTGTACAATTCCTTCATATCTCTGAGTCATCCTAAAAATGCAGATCTAAAACTATTTTTGATAGTTCAAGTAAAAACTAACAACACAAAAGAATATATTATACACACCACCAGTCTCATATATAGACACCCAATAAAGGACTGTAGAGCTATTTAAAATTATGTCTGGTTTAATATTATTTATTCCACCTGAGATCTAAGATTCTGCCCATCTGAGAGAATGCAGTAATTCCCGATTGTCATCTAAGCAATCAAACATCAAATCACTCCACCAATGCTAGTTAAATAATGAGTTATTTGACTACCAGTCACGCTAAGCCCTCTCACACAGCTGTAGCTTCTAACGTAGGCTTGTCTTACAATTAGTAAAACATCCACAAAATCTATCATCTGCATAAAGGGAAGCCACGAGGCTTTTGAAGAATAAACTTCACCTATACCTTGGGTTAAGAAACATCAGAAAATTGCCTTACCATTTTCAAAGTCAAAATCTGAAAGGGAACTGCTGAACATAAAAGATATTTTCACAGTCCCTCAGAGGAAGACTCTTGGTTTTCTAAGGAGTGCTCTGGTACCTGCAAGGGAACACTGCAAGGAAGAATTATTTGACATGGACCTCCCATCTTTCTCCCAGTCTACACACCATTAAGAAAAACAGAAAAATCATCAGCATTATAGCAAAACATAGAGGAAACATGATATCCTCCTAGGGAAGCTGAGGAAGTGTGGGCTGGATGAGTGGTCAGTGAAGTGGATTGAGAACTGGCTGAATGGCAGAACTCAGAGGGTTGTCATCAGCGGCTCTGAGTCTAGTTGGAGGCTGGTAACAAGTGGTGTCCCCCAGGGGTCAGTACTGGGCCCAGTCTTGTTTAACT
>Ga0065711_1037941_pt1 | contig 19324 bp, 12 predicted proteins | sample Hoacrofraction12_FD_59098 | JGI IMG/M metagenome (GOLD analysis project Ga0065711, IMG submission 59098) | Hoatzin crop microbial communities from Cojedes, Venezuela - Epithelial fraction 12 v2 (version 2) | ecosystem: Host-associated > Birds > Digestive system > Esophagus > Crop | place...
TTTTTTTTTTTTTTTTTTTTTTTTTTTTTTTTGATTTTAAAGCTTTTTGATTGTTTCTAGGAACTTACTGTGGGGGAAAAAAAGTCTAGGCAGATCTAGTACAAAGCCTGTGCTGAGCTGATATCCTGCTGCAGAAGTAAGCAAAAGCTGGATGCATAAAATGCATGGATTTTGTGTAATATTTACAAAGCCTTGGCAAATGTCTATCAAATTCTAAATCAGTTTTTACAAAGCTAGCTGTAGCTAGACTGAGAGAGTCTCACACTTTAGATCCACACTGTAACTTGCTGTGCTCTTTGGAATGTCTCCAGTTCTCTCTAGCCCTGGCTAAAAGGTTGCTTGGCGTATGTATATATTTTGTCTTGCCACATTTTGTAGGATATCTTACAGAATGGATAAATCACCAACATTAATTCAAGGGTGAATCTAAAATTTTGCTTCATCAGTTTACTGCACTTAGAGGAAGAAGTAAATTTTGTTGTCCTTACAATCTCTTCCACTGTAATTCTCCTAAATACCGATGTCCTATCTAGCAAACAGCTATAAATTTGATAAAATAAGCTGCTGTATTATTTTTCAAGGCCTTAAGTGTTACATGTCTTTATCTTCTAAATCTGCTAGAAGATATACTTTAGATTTGGTTAGAATTAGGTAATGGAAAAGTCATTACACTTGAAAGCTGAGGACACCTGGTGTGGAAATCATCTGTAGACAATAAATATGGAATGTGACAACTATTTTCAAGTGAAATCAACTTTAAATGTCATCATTAAGTATGTTGTTGATCATTTTGTAGAACCATCTTACGAAGGTGACTTATTTGGCGTGATGGATTTAATTGAAAAGGCATTCTGAAAGAATAATGTTGTGGGTCTTATAGCTGAAAAGTGATAAATGTGTTAACTGTTTAAAGAACTTTGAATCTTTGGTAGAAAACTTCCTCAGTTAAAAAGGACTGGAAGATCTTTAAGGGGTAATACAGAAAAATTAAGGGATAACATGGATTGTAACACAGCAATGCAGTAAATTTGGCCAGAGTTCTGACTTTTGGACAAAAGAAGCAGAACCAGTCTTTAGTCTGCTCAAGTATTTTTAGTGCCTTTAAAAATGTTTTGGAGCCGAGAGGCATTGTTTTACTTCTTAAGAGCACAACGATTAGTTTCTAGATTTGTTGCCAGCTTCCTTTTCATGGATGCTATGCTGGATTCATGTTACCAGTTTACTTACATAGCATTCCTGTGTCAACTTTTCACCAAAGTTTTGCCTCTTGTAAAAATACTTTGGCTGTTAATGTGACTGCTTGTGCTTTATAGAAGCATATATTGATTGCATGCTGCATTTTGTAAACATTTTTCTGTAAGATAGTTGAAGAATTAAGTTAGAATTGGATTATGCCAGTTTTGCTTCTCTTTATTTTAACGCTACCAAAGCAAGTGTTGTAGTTCAATCTATAATCTATCTTTTGGAATATATATTCTGTGCTATATTTTGTCCTTTGGAGGCTTGTGCTTGGTTTTATTAGTCTTAACTGTGTATGAGACGATTTCTTTCTTAGTGTCCAGTCAATCCTCCAGAATTTAAGAGACCTTTATATGTAGATGTTATGACTACCTTCAAACCCTGACTTTAATTGGTATTTAAGTGTTGGAGCTCGCTGACATACTTTCCTTCACTAGACTGGTGAGCATCCAGCAGATTTCATTGAAGAATTTGGGTAATCAGATATTTGGAAAGATCAAGCCACATGTTCTGCAACCTGTGAATATGGATTTAAAAGGCTGAATTCTGAAAGTCTTCATAGTGCCTGTGAAGGTACATATAAGTATCCATGAACATATATTGAAGACTTTTTTGGCGATAGAAAGAACTTTTCTGAAAGCTACTATAATGTGTTGTAGTACAGTGAGCATTAACCGTTTAAGGGATAAAGATGGTCCTTGTCTGTGATGCATTTAAGAGGGTTCCCTGCCCCTCCCCACTCTGTTCATATATGCTTTTAAGCTTCAGTTATTGCAAATACTACGTAAAGCTTCTTTGGGAGCAAACACATTGCTCTGTATAGAAACGGCAGCAAGAAGAGGTGCAAATTTACTGGTAAGTCCCATAAAACTTGTGGAGTATGTAAGAGGAAGAAGTAGACGGCCATTACAAAGTTGTAGTTTTTGAGATGGATGCTGGATGTTAGTAAACTGTGTGAGATGCATCTGGTCTATTTTAATGACTTTACTGAATCCAAAGCTAGTGCTGCTCCTGCCAGGACATCCATTCTGGCTGGAGCGTTCAATAAGAAATGCAGCTGCTCTACTTATACCTGGGTCAGCCAGGCTTTGTAAACCAAAATGATTTTTGACAAGATGGAACTTAATTTGGCCAATTGTTGTATATTAAAATTGTAAATTATGCAAATACATTTGGTGTATGACAGCTATATTGAAGGCTGCTTTTTTCACCTTCTTTCAGTTAATTAAGGAAGTCTGGCAGTGAAAGGCTTCTTTTAGTGACATGTATATCTAGTCGATGCTCATATCTAGTGATCGTGTACATAAGAAGAAAATCACTCATGTTCACCAGAAATGCTCATTAAACAAACTTAAATTGGTTCCATTGTCTGAAACTTGACTGTTCCTGCTGGACTGTGATGAATACGCTCATTACTTAGATTAAGCTTTCAGCTGTGGGAAGAGTACTACATTCTAAAATGTTTCACATTATTAGGCAAAGAGAAGGTAGTCATGTAGACAAATGGTAGAGTTTTAATCAATTAACTGGAAAAGTCTAGATGTACTACATAATGTCAGAGTTATAATAGTTTACAGTTAACACTGGGCATGGAAGTGTTTCCATACCCAGTGGGGAGAAAAGCTTGCCACTGGGTGTGTTCCTTGCTAGCTGAAAAAGGTCCTGAAATTGCATGGTATACTCCTGTCCTCTCTGGGGGCTGTTTTCTTTTCGAAAGCAAAGCAGCTATCCTTGCCCACACAAGTGGTGTTTCCACTCCTGAACCCAACATAAAACAATCTGCTCTTCATTGTAGATCAGGTAATACTGAGCCAGCCAGTGAGCTCATATTAATTGGGTGATTAGTATGAGAAATGGAGGCTATAACTTTAAATTTTATGATATGGAACAATACAGCATACACATTCCCTGCTATGTTGTGTAAATAAAAGAATAAATAACACAAAAACCTGCTTATAATTTCACACATACTATTAATACTGAATAATTACTCTATAATGGCATCTTTCTTTGAGCAGTTTTCATTTGTTATGCTTTAATTGTTAGGAGCGCTTAGTGAGCTGACTCCAGAACTTGTAAGTTTTATGCAGAAAGAGAATACTTAAGAATACAGGAAGAAAAGCAGTGCTTTTGCTAAGAGATTTGCACTAAAGTTACTTTGCATTTAAGTTACAATTGAAAGGTGAAAGAGAATGCAATAGAATAAAGTTGCAGGATTATTATACCTGGCAGAGGAGGAGGAATGGCAGAATAGCTTGTGCAGAGGTGCCTCGAGCAGAAAAATAATTCTAGGGATCTGTCTATTTCATGCTTAGGAAATGTGTTTTGTTCCAACAGGGGTCAGCAGATTAGAATAAGTGGCATTTCAGGTTGGTACAATTGCATGTGTCTTTACTTCAAAATCAGAATAAAAACAATTGATTAAAGCAAGCATTTCATGGTGGAAGAAGGAATGATCTTGGTTATCCATACACACTTAAGTTTGTTTTTTGGTTTTTTTTTAACAATGATTTTTTTTTTTAATAAAACAGATGCATTATTTTATGTGTTATCTGGATCCTCAATCAGTGGAGTTTTGTGCAAATGTGGTAATTTGTGTTAGTGGTTTCTAGCCTTATTAGTATTCATTCTGAATAGAAGCTTTGGCTCTTTCTTAACTCCCATTGCCTGATAATTCATCATAATTTGGCTCTGATTCACTTTGGCATAGTGGACCAGAGTTATCTTCATTGTACCACTGCTGAAGTCAGTTGAGTAAACATAAGGTAATCTTGGTCAAGAATGCTACTATTTATTTTAAAATTAAGTATGTCTTGCCATATTATTAAGCAACCAGAATTCTAGAATAGGTTGTCGTGTTTTTCATTGCAACAAGATAAACATAGTATTGTTGGAAAGTTTCTGGTGTGTGAGTACGGAGAATGTATCTGAGCAAATAGCAGCCCTTTGAAAGGATTGTAATTGTTTCTCAGACACAGCAGCCTAATACCAGAGGAGCTGCATTTTTTGTTATATTTCAAAATTCAGATATAAAACTCTTAAAGGATCGATTTGCGCAGAACAAAATGTGTTACGCATCATTGTGTGCTGAGGTATGAATTTGTTAAGTATGGATATATGTGAAATAAAAATGGTAATTTTTTACAGGTACCACTTTTAGAAATTGAATAGTTACCCATGTCTTTGAGTTGTAGCCAATTATTGTATGGTCTCAGCATGTGATGGAGATGCACCACAATCTTACTGAACACTGGGTATGGCTCTGGAACCATATACTAAGTAGAGTAAAACTGGATGTAGCTTTTACCTTTATTTGCTCTGTAAACAGGATCCCCGGATTTGAAGACTAAATAAAGCTGCAAGCTAGATATAAGTCTACTAACCATAGATTAGTAGCTTCCTCAAAAAAAGAGGTTTGTCCGTGGTTGAGTGTTGCACATGTTTGTTGAGGTTTGTCTGGCTTATTCTAGAGCAAAATCTGGCTGGTTTGTATATATGAATGTTACATGATCTGCCAAGTGTCACGAATGAACTATACAGCTTTATGAATTACTGTGCCTGCTCTGCTCTGGAGTAACTGTTCATGAATGCATCCTTAACTGCACTTACAGTTGCCGATACATTGTAAGGCACATTAGATTAAACCTTTCATTAGCATGATTGAGTTGTAATGGCTTAACAAGTTTCCTCCCTTCAGCTAACCTTTGCTATCCATTAGTTGGGTGCATGCTTTGCCTGTCAGATTGAGAGATAATGGAGTTTGGTTTCAGATTTGAGCTAAGTCATGTTATCTCGCATTTAGCTCTCACGTTGAACATTAAGCTAAATTGTGTTATCTCATAAGTGAAGTGTGTTAAAAGCATGCAGGCAGATGGCTACTTCAGCTTCACAGTTTAAGGCATTAAGATCATGATAATTTGCTTGTGTCTGAGCCAGGAGTGTGCTCTCTTATAGTTCTGCTGCTGTTGCAGAAAAAATAATAAAAATAAAAAAAAAAGAGTGGGATGTGGAATTGGAACAACAGGTAGGACTGTGGTGTGGCAGCAGTTTGCAGACAGATAGTATAACGGGGCTTTCCAGAGATGGCTTCTTTCTCTGTACAGAGCTCCAAGATGACCCCTTTGCTTAAAGTTAGGTTCTTTGCACTTCAGGAATATTTTGTTTTTAAAGGGAAAAAGGAAGGGTATATGGGGCAGTTACAACAATAATGCTGCCTTTCTAGGGTATGCTGTCAAAGGAGCATATCAAAATGTTGTGCAGAGAACAGACGGTTTAAAAGCCCTGAAGGAATGGAGCTGGAGAGTCTAATAGTGAAAGAACTGGAGGAGAGTGATAGTCTTTCTTCAGCTGGATCTCAAGGTTGCCAATTTCTGTAACAGCAGTAAACTTGAAATAGATGCACGTACCTGCCTGAGCCTCAGGATAGATTATTATCATTAATAAACTTAGTACCTAGCCAAGAGTATTCTGCCAATATTTGCTAGATTTGAAAGGCCAACTCAAGATGTTTTTCCTCTAATAAAGGAAAAATAACAATATCCTTAAAGAGATGACCAACCTGAAGAAGTGTCGTGGTTTAATCTTGCAGCCAGCAACTCGGCACCAGACAGCCACTCACCCCTCCCCTTCCCCCCCAGCCAGATGGGGAGGAGAAATGGACAAAAAGTGAAACTCATGCATTGACATAAAAGCAGTTTAATAAGGCAACAAAGTGAATACTAGTAATACTACTACTAATGATAATAATAATGTTAATAATGAATGTGCAAAACAAACTCTATACAATACAGTTTTTCTTACCACTTGATGACTGGTTTGCAGCCAGTCCCCGAGCAGCTGTTGTGGAACCTGGATCTCGCAGATTTTGCGAATTTTGCAAAACTCACAAAAGAGACAACTCATGGAAAAGGTCAAACTGCTGGACAAGAGAGGATTCAAACTCATGGAAAAAGAAAGAGAGAGTCCTGCCCCCCAGTCAACACCCATTCATAAACTGAGCATGGCATCCATGCTACGGAATATTTCCATTGACCACCTTGTCTGTCTGTGCTCCCTCCCAGCTCCTGCACACCTGCTCACTAGCTGAGCATGAGAAACTGGAAAAAGTCCTTGATTTATAGCAACAAGTGAAAACATCAGTGTTATCAACATTCTTCTCATACTAAATCCAAAACGCAGTAGCTACTGGGAGGGCAATTAACTCTAGCCCAGCAAAAAACAGGACAAGAAGTTACTAGAAAATTTGTTCTTTTGGCCACTTTCCTCTGTTTTTGACTCTTCAGTGCAAAAGAGTAGAACAAATAATATCACAACCACAAACTTTTTGTTTCTGAAAATGTTACATATTATCTTGAAGGCTAATGCAGGTGCTTCTTACTCTTTTGGCTCCTTGGCTATGCTGCGTCTCCCATGACATGCTGATTTCCTCTCAAGCTGGAGTTGTAGATGGCATTCCGGGTGGGAAACCTAGCATGTGAATGAAAATAGGATAACAGGTACCTTTGTATATTTAATGGCATCACTTTTTTTTTTCTGTACCTTGTATTTTTGTTTTTGACAAAGTTAGCTCTTCTCTGGTTGAAGTTTGTGGAGAAAGAAAGAAAACTGAAGACAAGTGATGTCTTTGAGAAGCACCAGCTTAACTTTAGCATCTTGTTACCAGGTATTAAAGGCATCATCTAATAGCTAGGTCATGGGTTCAATGTGTCTCTGTAGTCTTTGCCTGTAACTGGGATAAGTACTAACTTGGTAATGTTGGGTAAGTCGGTCTCCTTCTGACATTTAAAAAACTCACAAATCAAAACCCCATGACACTACATTATTATTTTTTTTAACATTAACTGAAACAATTCAGAGTACTGGGACAAAAAGTGGTAGAGTGCCAAATATTTCCTATAATCAATTTTGGAATGTAATGCTTGCTGTGGATGAAATTAAAGAACTTTGAGATTACGTTTTATGTTATGAAATATTCTTAGTGCAAATGAGAACAAGCTTCTGTTTTCCATAAAAGGTGTTATGCAGTTATTGCGTTTGGATAATATGTGCCAAGATTGCTTCAAAATTAATAGGATTAGAACATACAATTTAAAGGGGAGACATGAGATAATGTGCATTAGTAAACTTATAAATTCAAGTCATCTGTATGCTCCTGAGAGACCCAGGGGTGGGATGGAAATCAATTTCTCTGCACAAAATAGGCTTTCCCACAAATGACAGCATATGAACTATGGTAGTATCAATGTGTTATATTCCCTTCTCTACCCCATCTCCCATTTGGTTCATAACAGTCTAGCTGTTGGGGATGTGACAGAATACTTGCAAACACTTATAAACCTATGAGAAGGTCAATGATATGTACAGTGGTTTTAATGAACCTTCAAGGAAATTCCATATCGATACTTGTGCAAGTAATGAGTTGCTTCATATAAAGGTAGTGTGATGGTTGAAAAGTTGCTGTTTATCATGATGTATTTGCCACCGTGTCTTATTTTAGTGTTTAAAATTTTCACTGGATAGAGTTCAGGACTGCTTGTTCATTTATTTCTGTTACGTTCTGATGTTGTTGCTGGTAGAACCTTTGTAGATATTTTTGGCAATTTCATGATTTTTTTTGTTTTTTTGAAACTGCAATGTCTAAGGAAATAAATTTTATACTGAAGAAATGCAGCAGTTTCAAAGGATTCAGAAGTGATCAATGTCAACCACAAGTGTACAATGACTGAGATCAATAATCCATTCAGCAGTGCTGAGAAACTAGTCAAGAGACTTCTGAAAACAAAAAGCAAGTACTAGGAGAAATACTAATCCCTGTACAGATGCAAGGCCCTTCATTTTCAGAAAAAGTAGTAACAAGGAATAAACTGTTAATTGTAAATATCCTGAATATCAGTCAACTGACTGCATCCTCATGGAAGAGATAAAGGCATCTTTAAATGAGTAATTTCCATCTACTCTTACCTGGAGCCTTTCTAGCAAGCGCACATATGTGTATTCTATGATTTCTGCAACTTCAGATATCAAAGCAGTAAAATCTTGTTTTGTGTTTCTTTTTCCCAGGCAACATATATTGAGAAAAGATTATTGCTTTCCTATTGAAAATGCTTGAAAAGGTAGAATGAATTAGTTATTGTAGAGTACTCAAGGTGGAGCAAATGACTCATGTTGAGATCAGAGCTGCAGAGCTGAGATGGGGTGAACTTTTTCACTATTGTCGGATCTCTTTCTTCCTAAATTAGACTTCAATTTTTATGAAATGTAAGCTGAAAATTCTTATGGGCTCTTTGACACCACGTTTTCTTCATGTGATCTACTAATCACCAGTTGTACCAGGAGCCCAACAATTATGTTAAATGGTTAGGGGCTGGAAAACAGTGTCTTTGCTTTTAGGGTGTGCATGTGTGTACACACACATAAAAGGCAATTATATCTACTATAAAGCTGAAATAATACTGCACTTGTATTTCTTCCAGATCTCAGCAAAACATGATCAATATATCTAACTTATGCTACATGGTCAGTATATAGATAACTTTGGTTTAGTACCTTTTGTCGAACTACTTTATTGGAGATTATGTAATTCAGAAATAAACACTCAAATTAACATGTGATCTTGGTTATCAGTTTAAATTCCGAATAGATTGTTTGAAATTGGAATAATTTAATTGGCAACAGATATGCAAGGAAGGAGGATAGTTCTGAGCAATTTGTTAGTGGTTTGAAGCGATGAATAATTCAGGACTTACATGTCTTTAAAGGACATGCCATGAGCTAGATTGCTGCAAATGACAAGAGTATGAGAATGATATAATATTACGTAAATTTGATATTCATCTACAAATGTTGGTTGTTTGTCAAGCTGTTTGTGGGTTTGCAGGTGACCTTTAAAAACTTGAGGATGAATCAAACTAATAGCCTGAACAATGGAAGTCTTTCAACAAGTGAGCATAACAAATCTCCCCACTTTGGGAGGGAGGCAAGTATAATATGTAAAACAAAAGACAAGCTTTAATAGTTACACAGAACATAGGGAATTAATTCTGAATATAGAAAGATTAATTCTAGCTATGGTCATGTTCGAGGGTTGAAGATGTATGAATGCATTTGAGGATTCAAGATTCTGTACTCTACTTTTAACTGTATCTTTGAAACAAATCATCCTAAAAGTTATCTCTGTGAAGCGGGGAACTTGGAACTTCAGTCCCTTTACCTTTCAAAACCGTGTCTTAGTTGTGATAATTATGCTGAAAGATAGGGAACCATTAATTTGTGTGGTTCTAGGTGAATTGGGGAGGGTGGGGGGGAAAATGAAGAACTGTGCTGCTTACAAATGGTAGTCTTTTCTGAAAAAGTTGTCCGCTTTTCTGCTGAAGTTCAGGATTGATTGTGATAACAAGAAAAAAGTCAGAAGTAGCTGTGTATATGATTTTGTGTGCATGGAGAAATGAATGTGTTTGTATCAACATGGAAAGTTAATTTTAGGCTTAGTATCCCATTGCTATCTGATGTGGCATCACACTTAATCCATCTGCGTCTGAACCACAGGTTGCGTTTAGTATTGTGCTTAGTTAAAATGATTGTGCTAAATCAAAACTCAATTTTCAGTGAGGTCTATCCAGCCAAACACCAAATATAATCATGTTTAAATTTGGACTGTAAAACAAAGTTCTTATGAAATGTGAAGCTGGGCAGAAATAATTTGGCTCTGTCCTTCAGAAACTGACTATGAAAGCTGAGCTGTTTGAGCATTTTGAGCAAACACCAGTGAGTCAAGTTCTCCCTTGGCATTAGGTAGTGGTTTTATCCTGTTCAAAATTGAACAAAGTTTGGTAGTATTTACTAATTTAGTGTTTTTCAGGCTTACTGGGGCACCAAATATAAAATGAAACCAACTGAGCATCAAGCAAAATCAGAGGATATGTAGAGTGTAGGTGAAGCTCTGTAGCATGTGTGACTGTGCCTGCCTCCCCCAGATGTAATAGGTAGATATATTTGTATGGTTTATTGTTGCTTAAATGGCTGTCAGATTATAAGAAGTGCTAGATTTAATACCTAGCTATAATATTGCAAAGTGGATTTTCCTGTCACTGTGGAGATTTTCTCATCACCCGGGACAGTTCAGTAACGGTAACACTAATTTTAGACTGTCTTTCATACAATATGTGACTACATCAGTCTTCTGGTAAAGTGAAAATGAAGATGGTAAAGGGTTTGTTCACTGAAGATGTAAATTCACATAAAAAGGTGCACGCTGTGCTTACACCTTGTATAGTACAACAAGCTTAGGAAGGCAGTGTTATGTAGTGAATTATTAGTGTGTATCACCTTGCAATGGTAAAGTGGTGTAACATACTGAATGCACTGAACATACATGCAAGACACAACTTGTACTTTGTTTGAAGAGAATGGCAAAATACATAATCATAACAGTGAAATATTTGTACAAACAGATTTTTTTTTTTGCCACCTAAATGTACAGACTCGCCTCTGAAATCTGTTCTTGTCACTGTAGTAAGAATGGTGCCAGACAATGATGTTTAGGTGTAGCACTGTCTGTCTACAGTTGTGCCTAGATCTTAATCTAGCTTCCCTTTCCATCTTGTAGAGCTGTTCTGTCAGAACTGTTGAGGGGGTTAGAATGAACACAGCTGTCGACCGCTCAGGTTAGCCAAGCAGGCTGCCATGGCTTGCACAAGGTATGCAAGATACAGGACAAAGTTTCATACTAGCTATGCCATTAACTAGTGTTCGCACAGTATCTGACTGACGCGATGCCCATTCTGGAAGATTTTTTCTAAGATTGTTCAAAAGACAGTGAATAGTTCAGGAAGTAAGAACCATAGGAATTATGCTGACACGAGAGTGATATTTACTATACTGCCATTTGGCTTTACAGAAAGTAAAAAGTACTTCAGCTTTTCTGCTGTAGCATAGTATTTTAAGTGTTTTGTTTACGGACACAACGTATGTCATGTACTCAAGAAACAATGGTTCTTGGCATACTAAATGTCTCCAGTGGAGACAATGTGGCTTTTAAAAAACAAGCTTGCGTAATGTTCCAGTGAGCTGAATTTTCAGTTACTTATTTCTGTTTGTAAACCAACAATGTCCATCTTTTTTGCTCAACTACTGCTTCGTTTTCATTTTACAAACTTCCACTCAAAACCTGATGCTTTCATCCCTTATGTGCCACAACTTAATACTACAAGAAGTTGGAAACACAATAAAAATTTTTGCTTAACAATAATTCAGAACAAAGTCACTATGTTTTTTTCCATCTCTTGTTAGATTAGTCTTTAGCAACCATTTAGAAAGCTATGTGTGAATATTTTGATGTAGAGGTTAAATGTTTCAGAAAAGATTATATTTCTGTCTTCATATTACAAAGTATTAGGTTGTTGCCTGGAATAACAAGAGACAAATATGCTTTAACAGTCACTTATATATGAAACTTCCTCAAAGTCCTGACTGAATAGTGTTATAAGTTTTGGAGAGCTTGTAACAGCAAGGAAATAGTGGCTCTAAAGTATGCTAATAACGTTTGCTCTTGTCTTTCAGATGAATGACAATGTGCTTGTTTGGGAGAGCATCCTAAAATAGCTTGCCAGGGTAAAACTAGTGCTAATCAATCACTGTGTTGCTCTTTCACATACAAGCTGAAAGATGTCAGAGTGTTTGTTGAGGTGCTGAAGGTGGAATTAGTGGAGGGGAAGGCTAGCGCTTATTCAAATACCTAGCTGGACCTAATCACATCTTAGTGACAGGCTGCCTAGGCCTTCTTGCTTAAGACTTCATAAGCATTTCTGCAGATAGCTGATTTTAAGTGGCTTCTGGTACTGTGGAACTTGGTGTCTTAATAGTGTGAAGATCCACTGAAACTATGGAAAGGTGAGCTGTGCTGAAACACTTCCAGAAAGTTACATCAAAGGCATTATTTTAAAATAGTTTCTCTTTCCTACTATCTTGATATATCTTCTGTAACTCATGCTGCATAACTTAATACTGTTCTCTCAGTACTTTTGATTAGTTTTCCAAATTTTAGTACAAAGGCAAAGGCTGGAGATGAAGAAAGGGGCTTTTATGGGATGAAAGTATAAATCTTATCATGCTCCTCTATGTAATTCTTGAAAAAATTCCCCACACCCCACAGAATCAGCAAAAATCATGAATTCAGAGTCTTAAACCTGGTTAGCAGCACTCAGTGATGGGTGAGTACTAGAAGATGCTGATGGAGGTGCTAGAAGCAGCTGTACAGTACATAGAGCTACGTAGGAGTGAACTATAGAATCACAGAATGGATTGGGTTGGAAGAGACCTTATAGATCATCTAGGTCCAACCCCCTGCCATGGGCAGCGGCACCTTCCGCTAGACCAGGTTGCTCAGAACCCCATCCAACCTGGCCTTGAACAATTCCATGGAGGGGGCATCCACAGCTTCTCTGGGCAGCCTGTTCCAGTGCCTCACGACCCTCATAGTGAAGAATTTCATCCTTACATCTAATCTAAATCTACTCTCTTTTAAACCCATTACCCCTTGTCCTATCACTACATGCCCTTGTAAAAAGTCCCTCTCCAGCTTTCTTGTAGGCCCCCTTCAGGTACTGGAAGGCTGGTATTAAGGTCTCCCTGAAGCCAGGCTGAACTACCCTAACTCTCTAAGCCTTTCCCCATAGAGGAGTTGTTCCATTGCTCCGATCATTTTTGTAGCCCTGCTCTGGACCCGCTCCCACAGGTCCATGTCTTCCTGTGCTGAGGGCTCCAGAGCTGGACACAGGACTCCAGGCGGGGTCTCACCAGAGCAGAGGGGCAGAATCACCTCCCTTGACCTGCTGGCCAAGCTTCTCTTGATGCAGCCCAGGATACGTGAGTGAGACCCACAGCTGTCCCAGTAGCATGTCCTGGCTTGGAAATGGATAACAGCTGGGTGGCAGCCAGACTATCAAAGATCAGCTGGACCTCACTGTACCAAACAAAGATGCCATCCCTCTAATTTTACATGTATGTGAAGATGATTTTGCCATTCTGGGTAGGCTCTAAACAATTAGACAGGCTTAAAAAGCTTATTTGAAACAGGTGGTAAAGATTTGGAGCTCATTTCTAAATATGGTAATTGTGTAATAAAAACAGATGACAGAGAAATTTTTGGGGTCCTTTTGATTATTCCCCTACACCCAGTTTCACCTGGACTTCCCCTCTTCCCTGTCTCCCCCTCATCTTTTCTACCTTTTGTGTATGTGTATCATCAAAAGGGCATAAATACTCTGTCCTAGCAACCCCAAAATTCTTGTATTATCACTCTGTCTGGCAGAGATCCCACTGAAAAGCGTGGGTTGTAGATGAGTGTGTGTAAGTGTTTATTTTGTGAACAGAACCAATAGTTCTCTTTATTTCCATTATTTTCTTACGAACATTAGATTCTGACATACTCGCTATACTGCATCTGGGATAACCTTCCAGAAGATTTAAATGCCTCACTTTCAGGACTTCTTTTGTTTTAAACAAATCCCATTCCTACCACATTCTTTGGTATAATAGGTATAGAAATCACTTACTTAATGACTATAGGGTGCATAGTGGCATTAGTAATTATCGAGGCAATGTTACAGTGACTAAAGAGATGAAAGGAAGAGCAAATGCTTTTGAGTTGTTGGAGCTTTTCTTACTCTTAAATACATTTGTTTTGCATGTGGTGGTCTACTGAGACTAAGAATTTAGGATTGGAGAAAAACAGTTAAAAGAGTGTGTGCTTAAAGGCAAGAAGTGATACTTTCACAGAATCACAGAATGTCGAGGTTGGAAGGGACCTCTGTGGGTCATCTAGTCCAACCCCTCTGCCGAAGCAGTGTCACCTACAGCAGGCTGCATAGGACCTTGTCCAGGTGGGTCTTGAATATTCATCTCCAGAGGAGGAGACTCCACAACCTCCCTGGGCAGCCTGTTCCAGTGCTCCGTCACCCTCACAGGGAAGAAGTTCTTCCTCATGTTCACATGGAACTTCCTGTGCTTCGGTCTGTGCCCATTGCCTCTTGTCCTGTTGCTGGGCACCACTGAAAAGAGTTTGGCCCCATCCTCCTGACACCCACCCTTCAGATATTTGTAAGCATTTATCAGGTCCCTTCTCAGCCTTCTCTCCTTCAGGCTGAACAAGCCCAGCTCACTCAGCCTCTCCTCGTAGGGGAGATGCTCCAGTCCCCTCACCATCCTTGTAGCCCTCCACTGGACTCTCTCCAGTAGCTCCTCAGGCTTTGGCTCAGCCTTGCCTGCCATGATGGATGAACCCATATTTTTGGAATTCAAATAGCATATATGAGCAAGCATTCTCGGTTAATGACTTGGTCATAATGCAAAGTTTGTTGATTAATATGCATGTATGTGGGCTTCCCTAAGTACTATGTTATAGCATAGGAAAAAAATGAATTCCAAGATCCCAGTTTGACCCATGTAATGCATAACATTTTAACATGATTAAAAAAAGAAAATGGAGAGCCTTTTTGTAGTAGACCTGTATTCCCAAAGTGTCATTTAATGTCTTTCTAATATCGTAAAGGTACTGTAACCTCCCAGGAATAAAGTTTCAATTCATGTTATAATTTATTTCTGACAAAACAGTGATTTTTAAAAAAAGAAAATTCATTCTGAGATTATAAAGGCTTCACTTCAAGTATATCCTGTAGCAATACAGCCTGTATTGTAAGAAGCGTTTGAACTCGCAGTGAATATCAATTATTCTGGAAAGCAATCCACTGAGCTCCAGAAGGATGCCACGGCTGGCTTGTATTAAAGGTGTATTCAGGGCACATGGCTATTCTGCTGTGTTACTTTAATATTACTGTTAACTTCCAAAGTAAATAATGTCTTTATCTTTCTCCATGTATTCATCAGAGCATTGTGCTGTGTCTAGCTTATAGAATTTGACTTTACTACTTCCATTCATCTTCTACTTGTCGTGCAATGTCTCGTACAAGGGTAATTGATAAAGAGGTGTGAACTCAACTGAGTAAGATATATGAGTGACCATGCTTTGAAAAATGTGTGTGATGCTACTTGTTAATAATAAATATGTTTAAAGAATGGTTTGTCACTCTGGATGACAGATGACGTTTCTCAGTTGGTGCTGTGAGGAAGGTTACCACAGCTATGAGGTATGAATGAGTGGACCAAACTGTAAACTGTATTTGGATTATAAGAAGGCAAAGGTTTTTGTTATTTGTTTGTATTTGTATTGACTCTCAGTTTCAGAGGGGAGAAAAAATGCTTGTAGATTATCACATCAGATGTCAGTCAGAGGAAAAACTGCCTCCACAAACAGTAGAAATTGTGTGGTACGTGGAATAAACATAACCTTCCTCTAAACAAGTAAGCTATACCTCTTTTTTCACCTCACAAAGGGCTTTCGAAGACATGATACCCCATAGATCATGACTGAAGTCCTCTTCTCTGGCAATTTGTTGCTCACGAGCAAGCTGGAACTTCAAAAAAGCCTTTGGAAAATAGTTTCTGATGATGTGTAGAAGAATAATTAAGTACGACAGTGCTCATCCTGACAGCATGGGGCTTTTGTTTGTGCTGCTTCCCCCTGCCCCTCATCAGTGGCCCCACGGCAGAGTATCTGAGGGATCAGTTCAGCTCTGTGGGTGGTGTGGGTGTTCTGAGCTGGGCCACTTCCACGAGAGTGTTTATTCGTTTGACTTGTATTTCCTATTTAGAAAAGAAGGCAATTCCATTTTATAGAAGAGTATATTTTATAGTTGCTTTACATTGGTCAATGGGCAGCAGGTTATTTTTTTAACATAGATTTATTACAGGATTGTGTGTGCATCAAATTGCATCAGACCTTCATAAGACAGACTGTGCTTTGAAAATTGTGTGAAGTCACATAAACTTGTGTAAATTTGTTTACATATTATCACGGCTCTCCTAAATGTTACACTGATATGTGCTCAAATGTTTTGCGGTAACCGAAGTTGCTTCAAGGTTTGAAACAGATATGTAGTTTGAAATCCAAAGTATATATTTCATCTTCTACTTCCAAAGTATATAGTTTGAAATCCAAAGTATATAGCTCATCTTCAAGCAGCTGTCTACTCGCTTTTCTTTCCTTTTTTATTTCTTTATTACTAATCCGTGTTTTCATAGCCACTCACTTGTGAAAAAGCATACATACTGACTAGGAATTTAAGTCTTTAATATTTTATCTCATTCATAAAGTTTTGATTTAAATTGCTCTGCTTAATAAGGTAAAATGTTCTATTAGTATGGGACACGATGAGCTTTTTGCTGGTGATATTTCTGCCCGTTTAAGATTCTACATGGTATGAAAGAAACATCAGTCTTTTATACTAAGTCTCAGCTTCTTGCTTGGCATTCAGAGGTGTTTAAGTTATTTGGTAGATGGAGGCTAAAATATGCATTTGATAACATTCTATTTTCTTGAATTGGCCATGAGTTTCCACTTTCTGTTGCTGTGCTCAAGATAACTTTGTTGTCATTAAGTTATCACTAGAATTGCTGGGGACAAAGTTCCTGAGAAAATGGTCTGGGAGTATTAACATTCTGAAGTTTAATACAAATCATAAAATTGAGAAAAAAAAAAAAATCAAACCGAGACACTCTGTCAGACTTCTTGGCAGGAAAGTACTATCAGAATGCATTCATTTGTCTTTCAACAACAGACAAAACTAGAAGTTTGAATGATTGTCCTGTTTGTTTCTATTAGATTGTTGGAATATGCAGAATGGGTGTTGGGTGTTAAGAGTGTTGTGAAGAAGTACGTAAGGATATAAACACCCAAAGTGGGCAATCTGAATAATAAGTCAGGAAGAACACATACTATTTTTTCTTAAACGCTGTTATTTGACATCCTAAAATAGCATCGAAGTTACACAGTTATGTGTGCTGGGTTTGACTGAGAAGGAGTTAATTTTCTTCATAATAGCTAGTATGGGGCTATGTTTTGGATTTGTGCTGAAAACAGTATTGATAATACAGGGATGTTTTAGTTATTGCTGAGCAGTGCTTGCTGAGCAGTGCTTACACAGAGTCAAGGTCTTTTCTGCTCCTCACACCACGGGTCCACCAGCAAGTAGACTGGGGATGAACAAGAAGTTGGGAGGGGACACAGCTGGGACAGCTGACCCCAGTGGACCAAAGGGATGTCCCATACCATGTGACGTCATGCTCAGCAATAAAACTTGGTGGGGTGGGGAGTGGGGGTGTCAGGGGGGCCTCTGCTGGGGAACAGGCTGAGCATCTGTCGGTTGGTGGTGAGCAATTGTTTTCATTTGCATCACTTGGGTTTTATTTTGCTCCCTTTGTTATTTTCCTTTTCATTAGAATGTATTGTTAATATTATTTTATTTTTATTATTAAACTGTTTTTGTCTTAACCCATAAGTTTTCTTACTTTTACCCTTCTGATTCTCTACCCTATCCTGCTGGGGGGGAGTGAGCAAATGGCTCTGTAGTGCTTAGTTGCCAGCTGGGGTAAACCACAACAGACTTTTTTTTGTAGGTTCTTTGAAACCTTTCCCTGTGGTATGCCTTTTGTATACCAGTTTGTGGGGTGCTACTGTTACAGTTATGAATATGTTCTGGACTTCTTGGTTAGGATGTTAAAACTCATCTTTATTTAAAAAAAATATTTTTATTTCTTATTTTTTATTTTTTAAATCAATAGATCTTGATCACACTGTCTATGAACAAGCAGATCTGTGAATAAAAAACCAAAAAGAACTTCATTTCCATAGGTATCGTTGTAAAATAAAGACTATGATTGAAGAGATTTGTCTCCAAAAATAGAAAAAATACTAGCAAAGAATCCAGTTGTTAAAAGTACAAAAATTACTGACGTGGTACAGTGTGACAGTAGGGAAAGGATGTTATCACTTGCAATGGCAACTGAATGTCTCGACTGGGGAGGAGAGGACTTCCCAGAGAGGAGCATATACTCCTTTTTTAAAACCTGCAGTGTCTGTTTAGCCTTACAGGTGTCCAGCTGCTCAGCATCCATAGTGGGCAAGTCAGAGGCACGGCAGAGATCAGATGTCCTGTGCCTTGTAGGTTATTACCCTCTGCTCACTGGAGCAGCTATTCCTGTAAGAGTATTCTGGTGAATTTTATCAGAATATTCCTGTAAAAGTCATGTGCATTGTACGAAGTGTCTGTCACCAGCAAGAACATGATTGAAACTCATGGGGAGTTTTGTCAAGCTATGAGGGAGGAGTTCTTTCTGTTGAATGCTGTAATATTTTTCACTTTTTCAGGATGGATAGGCAGGGGAGGTTGTCACGAGTGTGGTGAGCTTCCTGCAGAACTAGAGGGCTGGGGACAGCACGGTGGGTGAAAACGTGCTATACTTCAAAAGGGTCCTCTGCTGTAGGCAGCAGAGATTTGGGTGATGTTTGGGTATGTTTTGGTGACAAGCAGGAGAAACATACCCTTTCTAGATACAATTTCTGATTAACTCTAGATTATACAGAAAACTGAGTTCATTTAAAGCAAAACAAATCACTGAGTTTTTTAGCCTGAGTCTTATGCTGTGCTCAATGACCTTGTAGCTACAAAGCAGTAATAAACTGTTTTGCTAAGGTTGTAGACTCTGATAAAAGGAGCTCATAAGATGTGTATTGCTGTTGCTATTGCAAGCCTGCGTTCAGCTGTTAGCAAAATAGAAAGCAAACTTGTTCTGAGCTAAATGCTTGTCTAATTGCTTTAGTTAGCCCCAAAGAAGATATTACAACAACACTCTTCGAAAAGCTATTCCAGTGTTTAATTGTTCAGCTGGTGGGTTTTCTTGGCTAACCTACATTTCCCTTGTTCCAGTTTAAACTCAAGTTTCTCTTCCTTTGTATTCCAGACTGGAAGAAGACATCATTTGCATTCTATTGCAAAGATGAATTACAGACTTCCTTTTTTTTTCAGGCTGTGATGTATATACTATTTATATATATATATATATAAAGATGGGGACAATCTTTTTAGTAGAGACAGCAGTGACAGGACGAGGGGTAATGGTTTTAAACTAAAACAGGGTAGGTTTAGGCTGGATATAAGGAAGAAATTCTTTACAATGAGGGTGGTGAAACACT
>Ga0065711_1005731_pt1 | contig 19323 bp, 10 predicted proteins | sample Hoacrofraction12_FD_59098 | JGI IMG/M metagenome (GOLD analysis project Ga0065711, IMG submission 59098) | Hoatzin crop microbial communities from Cojedes, Venezuela - Epithelial fraction 12 v2 (version 2) | ecosystem: Host-associated > Birds > Digestive system > Esophagus > Crop | place...
AAACTTTATTCTGTGCTGTTTGGAAAAAAAAAAAAAAAAAGAATCCCTAAATGTTGCTGCTGCTTACTATTTTAGAATTAGCAAGGACTTAAAGCCTAACTGCTTTGGGTGGTTTTGGAACTTGTGAAGACATACACTACGAGTTGTTGTGCCTTTTCTGAAGGTGAGAATAGTTATCATGCTTTCTTTGGGTTAGGGAGAAAACCAGTGAGCTTTAGCTGACACTGAGGTTTCCCTGAGTCCATGGTCTGTGTGCTTCAAAGTATTTCTGTATGAAAAAGGGCTGTAATCACTCAAAAGATCAGATTTGGTCTCACCTTGGACAAAATAGGCCTTTAAACTGCAAGAACAGTTTTGAAAGTATCGTAATATTGCTGTGATACAGTATATCTGCAAGTGAAGTGGAACCACTTGCAGTAGGTATGAAAGGGTTTTTTCCCCAACAACTTTATACACTTTTACTTCCTAAAAGTATGTGTCATGGTTAAGATACAGACAATGTTATGAAGAGGTGAGGAGCCTGGTGCATTTAAGACCTTCATAATTCATCTCTCTCTGGAGTACACTCAGAAATAGAAAGCATACTGAAAAGAGTTAATTTCAATCCTGTCATGAGATCTTGGGGTAACAATATTGAATATTAAAGCATTAAGCATGAAATAAACCCAAAACTTGAATGGAAGCAACTGAAACATACATTTTTTGTTCAGTGTGTTTTTCCTATCGGATGTTGGAACATATGTGTCTGTGGGTCGGAGCCCTGTCTAACTCTGAAGGAGATCCTTGGTATCTCTGGTATGCTCAGGTTTGGGGACTCAAATAAGTTGGGGTTTTATTCTTCTAGTGGAAAAAAATGTATAAATTATAATAACTTGCATGAAAGGTTTGTAATACTCTGCTTTTGCCCTGGACTCTTTGCAAATGTAGACATACAGGAGTTGTATTCCTGGACAGCTAGGCTGTTTCAAACTGTCCCTTATGCCTGCAAGAGAAAATCTGAGCTATAAGACTAGAGATTTTCTCTGACTGATACTGCAGGATGATTATTACTTTCCTTTAATTTAAAGTCTCTTTACACTCTTCCTGCCATGGCTTTCTATCCAGAAGGAGCCCTGAAATGAGTTCACGTTCTAGACACGCTTTCCTGTAGACCATGAAAAAGGAACATTTCCATTTGCTCTGTCCTTATCTTGCTACCCAGAAATTGTATTTCTGATCAAATTTTGAATCATCATAAAAGAGAAAGATAAATTATACCTTTCGTATGCTTGTCTATGAAAACCTTGTTATAAATTCACCTGGGAGGTAAGGGAGCAAGGAGGAGAGGAGTCTTGTCTCCCATGCTGCAAGTGCTGCCTGTGACAGGGAGGAGCCAAGGTTAGCGGTTGCTTGCCATCCTAGAGCCATTTCCTTGCAAATGTCCCTCTACTAAGTCAAGCTGGGGTCACGCAGAGACACATGAGTGCATGGGAAGCTTGGAAGACGCCCTCAGGTATTGCGCAGAAACGTGAAGCTGGACTTTGGGTTTGCCTCAGAGAAGCAGAATAAAATGTCTAGCACTGGGTGACCTCTTTCTGGGATTGAAGTTGTGACGTGAGAAAAATGCTGCATGTCACATACCGAAAGGAAAACTCTTTGCATCTGCAGTTTCAGCATGGGAATGATGAAATGATGGCGATAACTGTACAGCTCATGGGGAGGTCCAAATACAAAGCCTGTAAACTGAAATTGGACAGCTACGTATGGCATATAAAATAAGTGTATATAGCTTTATAAGAGTTTCTGAAAGATGTGGTGAACTGACACATGGTCTTAATGGTAGAAAAATGGCAAAGCAACTTTCTTCTCTTTGCTTCTGCTTTCTTCTTGTCTCGGTTCCACGTCATCTAACACTTTCCTTTTGTTAATTACCCTTACAGCACTGTTTTCCCAGCACCTACCAATCTGCAAGTCTCTCTCTCTTTCCACCTGCTTTCTTAAAGCTTAGTTTCATATTCTGATCCACCAAAGTAACCCACCTAACACCTAGCTGCAGAGGTTGCAGTAGCAGTTTCACATCACCAACAAAATCCCATCAAAGCCGGAAATTGTTTTCTTTATGTGAGTGGCAAGGCAATTACCGAGCTGAGTGACATGGGTAGAGGAGTACATTTACACTAGAAGCTATTGCTGCAGCAGAAACTTCTGGCAGGAAAGCAGGGACTGACTGACATCCTTTGGCTTATGATTATGGGGCATTGTGTAAATGAAGTAGAAGCAATGACTGTTACTGCTTTTCTAATCAACGAAGTGTTATGCCAGTAATTGGGTTTTAACTGACTCGCGTCTCCTTTCTAGGCATTAATTGGAGGAAGATATGCAGATTGCTGGTTAATAATAGAACAGTTATACTTCTATAATCACTTTCTTCATGTTCATCAATTTGTTTGATTGCTTGTGTGGCAAACATTTGATCCTGCATGTGTCTGTCTAGCTGTCGGACTGTTTTATAAACCTCATTGTTTATCAAATTAGTGACATCTTACAGTGCTGCAACTTGCAGAGCCTAATAGCAGCAAATGTAGAACTTTATTTTGCAAAATAGACAGAGCAAGGCCTTTCAAAGAAAGCTCCAGATTGTCCAAACCACATATGGATGTCAGAGATGGGAACAGTGTGAGCTGTATGCTGAACCTATTTTAAACTCCCACTCAGGATTTCCAAATGCAGCACTCTGTCAGAGAGCAGACATAGAGAATTTTGGGAACTACAGCACCCTTGTGAATACAGGCTCAAGAAATCTGGTTTTGCAAAAATGTTAATAATTATTATATTACATGTTTATGATGGTGCAACTAAAACTCCAGCCTCATGGATAGATGCAATTAGACTACGGCTAACGGCAGAACATATGTATAGTATTTACTGCTCAAAGAGGCTAAAAGTTTTGCAAAGGTATTTTCATTGTTTTGTAAGTGGTGACATAGGGCTCTGGGAGGGGAGCAAATACCTATGTGTTGTATAGTGGCAGATGTATGCTTCATCTAATGACCCACATGGGCTATTTTTGTGGCCCTTTTAGCCACAAAACCCAAATCTGAATGAATTTCCGCATACCTCTCAGTAGGTGTTTCTTACACGAGATCAGCTCTGCATTAGCTCAGGTTTCAGTCTGTTCCACACCCACTCATTTGCAGCTGTCTGGAATATACAATCGGGCCATAGATTAATAAATTGTCAAGTCTGTTATTGAGCTAGGAGCCAAGTATTCTTCCCCTATGCATGGGCTTTAGTCAGTATATCAGCCTTCCATAGCAGCAGTCGTGAACTCAGGATTTTTCTAAAGTGTGTTCTGCTCCCTCTCTAGTAGACCAAAGAAAGTATTTGAGCAGAGAGAGAAAAAACCCACTGTATTATTAGGCTTAGCTAAGCTACTTTCTGACACCTCAAAGGGAAAGAGAAAACTGCTTGGGAACAATAATAGCATAGGAGTGTGAGCAAAGAACTCAACAGAAATCCAGATGCATGTTTTATTTATTCTAAAGTGAAATACTGTTTCTTATATCAGCTGATTTAAGGTTTATACATGAAGCCTCTAGACAGTTCTTTCTGCAATAGGTGACCATCATACACAGGAGTTGGCTGGTTTGAAGTTTTGTGCCCTTGTGATTGCATAGGATTTCAGAGTCCTGCCCTCCGGCCTCCTGATCTAGCAGGGAAAAAGGAACTTGCTTAATTCTTTTTTTTTCCTCTTGTTGCATTTTTATACAAATGACTCTCAACTTGCAGCTTGTTTTTAATCAGTTCCTAGCAATATTCCTTTGAAAAAAACCTTCAACTAGCTCTGGAGAGAAAGCTGGTCTTGAAGTAAAAAGCCTTGACGCTGTGTTGGTGTCTGCTTTTTGCTACTCCATGTTTCTTTGCCTATTCAGCAAGCAGATTAATTGCATATTTGAATCACCACTGGAATTAGCAGCATTGGGCAAGGTCTGAATATAGGTCATTGAGCAATGGCTTGGGAGTGGCCTCAGAGAAGGGGTGTCTTCCTTGCAGACCAGCTGCTTGCTGGTAGCTCACAGTCAAACTTGCAATCAATGTAAGCACTTGGTGACATCTCTTCTTCCGTTTGTAGGTACTCTGTATGGCTGGGATGGAAAAGAAAAATCTGGCAACATGATGTAAGGCAGAATTTGTTGTGCAAGTTGTGCACTGATATGCCAGAAGTAACACCTTTCAAAAGCTGAAGTCCATTTCCATGTCATCTTGCATCCACAGTCTAGGGCACTTACTTCTGCACTTCAGCGTAGTACTTCAGTGTGCTCAGCTGGCCATCACGGATTGCATGTGGTTACATAGATACGTGTGTTTTGTGCATGCATTACTCTCTGCAAGCACTTGTTGAACATGGTGGAAGAAAGCAGATGTATAGAAAATGTTTGAACTGCAAACCACGTCTTAGGCTCCCAAAAAGGAAAGTATATGCAGGAAACACTGACAACTATCCTTAAAATAATCGAAATAGACTTGAGAGAGGTAATTTTTTTTTTTTCAAGCTTATTTAATCTTTTCTTGAATTACGGAAAAGAACCTCCAAACTACGTTTGAAAAAGCTTCCCAGTATAGCATGCTGCCTACTGAAACTTGGTCTGAAATTGCTACTAATGAGAAATTGATTTCTCTGTACACTTACTGGACATGTAGGTTTGCGTTTGTAACACTCTCTGTAACTATATCTGTGTTACATTAATAAAAATGCTTTCAGTAAAATATAAAAACTAATACATTAAAGGTTTTATGTACTTTTATGGTGTTTGAATAGTGGAAGAATGAGATTCTGAATGAGCTGAGAAGGAGGAATGTGCACCCTGAACTTTGGAAAAGAAGGTGACGTCCAAGGAGCTAGTGTTGCTTTACTAACCTTAACTCTAGAAGTCTTTCCAAAATCTGCTTTGAATCTTCTCTGCTGTATTTCCAGCCTCTTCCTTCTTCTGATCCACCAGTCTGGACTCCTTCTTTTGGGAGGTGTCCTTTAAATACTTGAAGAGTACTACCATGTTGTCTCTCAATTTTTTTTCTCTTCTTGAAGTTCATCAAATCTAGTTCCATAGCTCATGTTTTCTAGGTCTCTTATTTTCGTAACTGTCCTCTGCACTCTCCCCAGCTGAGCTATATACATCTCCAAATAAACAAACCCAGACCTGTGATATTTGAAATTGAAGCTGCAAAGACACCTTAAGAAACTGCTTGTATAAATCTTTAAATGGCAATTCTGTCTATACAGAGATTTACATCACTACACAGGTGAAACTGGTGCATTTGTTTAACAGCTTTCAGTCAAAAGGAGCTATGTTTTTCCAGGACAGCCCTACTGAATTTTTTTCCAAACGACTCAACTAGCACGCCTGCAACTAAGCACAAAGCTAGGTGTGTTTCATGTAGATTTAGATAATACTGAATGGTTTATAAGGCTTGTTTCACCACCATCATCATTCCTGTAAGACCACAGTGTCTGAATATATTGTGATCTCTGAAGTAATATCCTCAAAGGCAGGAAAGTACTATTACACCCTTGGAGGTGAAGCTTCAACTTCCCATTTAACTTTAAAGATACCGAAGTCAGTTCCCAGTATTGTCTCTTGCATATAAAAGGAGCCTTGAAGAATTATAGACCTAGCTGAAGTATGCCTGTTGTTATCTTAAAGAAAACTGAAGATAAACGAGGGCCCCAGACATGCTCTGTAAATATTAACTGTGTAATTTCTTAAAAACTAAGAAAAAGACTTATCCTTCCCTTTCTTTCATTTTCAGGCTGTCTATTGTCTTCCTATTTATCTGGATTACTTTCTTCTGTCCCCTGAGACAGTTGTTTGGTGTCATACAACTTCCTTGCAGTTGAAAAGGAAGAAGATGGCTAATTCAAATATTAAGACTTCTGCTAAAACAGAAAATATTTTAGGTAGCGTAGCGATATGAAGACATTATCTTTATTGTTGTACTTTAACCCAGCAGCTGGCAGCTAAGCACCAGACAGCCACTCACTCACCCCTCCTCTTCCCCTCCCCAGCATCATAGGGAGGATAAATGAACAAAAGGTAAAACTTGTCAGTTGAAATAAAGACAGTTTAATAAGAAAACAAAGTAAATACTACTATTAATATTATTGATAATAATGAATATGCAAAACAAACTATATACAATACTGTTTTTCTCACTACCTGATGACTGATTGGTACCCAGTCTCTGAGCAGCCATCACAGAAACCTGAAATCCCAAATTTCTCCAAGAAATTTGAACTCCCAGACAAGAGTGGATTTGAACTCATGGAAACAAGAAGAGCAGAGACAGCCCCTCCCCAACCTGACCAACCCCCATTCATAAACTGAGCATGATGTTTATGGTATGGAATATTTCCTTTGGCCATCTTGGCTGTCTGTCTGGCTATGCAATGCAATTTTTCTCACTGCCCAGCAACCAATTGCATAGACAGTCCCTGAGTAGCGATTGCAGAACCTGCACATTTCCCGGAACTTACAGATTTTGCCAAACTAACAAATTTTGCAGAACTCGCCAAACTCACAGAAAAGTTCGAACTCTGGGAAAAGAGAAGATTCCTGCCCCCTGGCCAACACCCATTTATAAACTGAGCATGACATCTATGGCATGGAATATTTTCATCGGCCAGCTTGGGCTAGTTATGCTGTTTCCCAGCTCCTGCACACCTGCTCGTTAGCTGAATATGAGAAAGTGGAAAGAGTGCTTGATTTCATAGCAACAACTGAAAACATCAGTGTTATCAACATTTTTCTCATACTAAATCCAAAACACAGAACCTACTGAGAGGAAAATTAACTCTCTCCCAGACAAAACCAGGACAGTTGTGAAGACATATTTTAATACTGCATTTTTAAAGAAAATAAGCTTTCTTTGTCTACTGTGAATAATACCGCAGAACCAGGGGAAAAAAAAAAACATATTTTCCCCAGAACTTGGCCTTCCTTTGCCCTTCAGTGTGCTGAGCTGCTGGCACAAATACATGTGTGAATATGTGCCAGTTATCACTTTTTCCAAAAGGAAATCTTGCTTTAGCAGATAATTGTGGTCTTCTGTTGTGTAGCATTAGGCATGTGCGTATTTTCCTATCATACTTGAGTATCCTGGGTATAGTTTTGGTGGACGATGTATTTTGGTCCAAAAGTTTCACTTTCCTTGAAATTATAATTCTGATTTTTACTGGCTGCTGAGCAGCACGGAAGTCAAATTTTCTGACTTTTGATAGTTCAAGTAATCCTGAGGGTTTAGTGGTGTATAAGACTAGCACAGGGTCTCTGCACAAGCATGATTAGATCCACAGGAAGTGATTTTGTGGACAAGAGTTCCTTAAAAATGTACTGTATCATAGGTTGGATAGAATGCTTTCCTACTCTCTGCTGGAGTATTTGTTGAATGTTTTGTATCTCTTTGATGTTTGATATCTTCAGATCTCTGGGCAAAAAGCTAAAATCTTTAGCTATTTCCCTAGGAAGTAGCTTTACTTTTCATGTATACTGAGGAGTTTCCTTAGGCTGTAGTTCAACAGGAACCCACTTTTCAAATTCAAGACAGCTACAAACACCAGGGATGGGGAAGAATTGAAATATTTCTTGAAAGCAGAGGAGAGAAATTGATTTGTCCTTTAGACTTCTGTCCTCTGGTCATTCCTCGCATCTCCCTGCCAGGAAACCATGAAACTGAATGATTTTCATGATACTGAGGGAAAATGCAGTATCAAAGAGCATTAATTTGTGTTTTGCTATTGTTACTTAAGTATAAAGATATAGAAAGGGATGGAAGGCACTCAGAAGAGAAGATTCCCTGTCCATAACTCAAGGTAATCACTCTTAGTTACTGACAGGCTATGTGGATTTTGTTAAAAGGATTGAATTGTAGCTGTTCTGAATCAGAGAAGTTTAATACCTTTTGCAATCCCAGCCTACTCAGTGTCTTCAAGACCTCTGAGGATGAGGAATTTTTCTTTCTGAGGTCACGTGAGTTAGTCAAGGAAACTTGTTATAGCAGCTTGGTTTTGTGAAGGTTTTCATTCCCATTATAACAAAATGTACTGAAACAGTTTCTTCTTTAGCCTTTTTTTCCCTCACATCCCTAAATAACTGTCATTCACATTGGAACTTTGCGAATTAGTAATTTTTTGAACATTTACTATTCTGCATTGAGAGAGGACAAAGATTTCATTCAGTAGATGTTTAGTAATACCACCACAGAATGACATATTAACTTCTAGCTGGAAATTTGTCTTTTTAATAATACAAAAATATTTTTTTTCTTTTATATAAGATATGTCAAAGCTGTGATGACCTCCAAGTTCTAGATAATTCAGGTGTGGATACTAGTGGGTGTGTGGGGAGGAAGGGGATGTATGTCTAGAGTCTTCAGTCAAAGAGGATGGTTTTCATTGACATCAGCAGGCATCACAATCGATTCCATTTTCAGTGAAAGCTTTTGTCCCAGAAGGCTGCATGACCTTCTGTGCACTGTTAAAGACCTGCATTTCAGTGATGTGTGCCAGGTCTTTCCTTGAGATGGACTAGTTACGCCCTCAGTTCTGATGGAGTGACGTCTGTCTTTCATGGGTTTTGCATACTGTGGTAATACAGTGACGCCCTCCAGGTATCCTAAACTTTGTCAATATAAAGAGAAAAGAGGAAGCAGAAATTGGGCACCTCTAAATATAACTAAACAGTAAGAGGGTAGATGTATGCTCTTTCACAGTGTTTCTATGTTACCGTTAACATTCTTTGTGTCTAAAGTACCTTGCTGTACTTTAAAACAAAAAATAGTAGTTTACCTGGATTATTTTCCCAGCTAACAGACTTATAAATCTTCTTACATTTACTTCACTGTCTTTTCTGTCCCATTTGATTTACCTGTGACTTCCTGACCATATTTTTACCTTGTACTTGATCTTACATTGATTTGTTTATGTGAATTAACTGATTAAATTCTGGCATTCAGAACAAATATTTGGTTTAGTCTGAACTTTTCCTTTCCTGCCTGTTTCTCTACACAAATGTAGCCTGTGTTCTACTAGCCAAAGAATGTAATTCCAAAAGAAAAAATGAAAAATAAATTAGAACTCAATTTAAAAAAAAAAAAAAAAAAAAGTTATTTTCTGAAGTACTAGTTATCCCTTTGTATGCGTATATGCAGTGTTTCTGAGTAGTAGGAAAACCCAGGATCTGTAGATTAACCACCACCCATTGCTTCCACCAGCAAAGCTGCTTTGTGGTGAGTGCACTGGTCCTTAGCTGTCTGGGAGTAACAAAGACATGAAGACTGACTTGTTTGCCTCTAGAGTGAATCCTGTGCTGTTCATCATTTCTAAATCCTCATCATTCTCACTAACCTTAGTGGTGGGACCATGTTCAAGAACAGGCTCAGCTGGCTTTGTGGGTGTATGTCAATTCTAAATCCTATGCATTAAAATGCCTTATGCAGTATGTGACATAAGGAAGGGCAGATTTTGCCCTTCATGACTACAATACTAGATATAGTTTATAAAACTAGCTTTTTCTCTGGTGTGAACTATAACACAACTAAGGAATGGAGTTGAAATGCATGAAAGACCTTATCACATTAAGTAAAAGGTAGTGAAGTGCAAAAATGTTATGTAGCACCTTGTTTGTCAGTAAAGGATATCTGAATGACAGGCAAGGGCTGTCCTTTTTTTTCTTTTTCCTTCTTTCTCTGGTCCCTCATTCATACTACGAGTTGTAGAGTCTGAATTAACTCTTCATAAACTTGTTACCCTTACCTAGATAAAAAGTGGCTAGGCAGTCATCAGTCAGGTGGGGAAGGAAAAACCTCTGTTCCTCTTTGGAACAGAGATCCTTGATGATGTGCTGTCAACTTCCAAGACTCTTTTTGGTGTGGGTTTGTTGCTTGTGGGTTTTTTGGTTTTTTGTTTGTTTGTTTTTTCCTGCAGACCTCTTTACATTTTCACATTGGTGGCTTTTTTCTCTGGAGTCCTTGAGCTCCTAACTCTCATATCTCAACAACCTTTCCTTTGCCTACAATTTTACCTTTTCTTATTTTGAATAGCTCTGCTCTATTTGTTTTTTTCAGCTCATTCTCACAACTTCGCAGTTTTCTCAGAAGTTTGAGCCAAGGTTACACAGCTGTGCTGTATCAGCTGGCCTTGGATCACAGGCAGCTGAACCCTTGAGATTATGACCAGCAAAATGAAGACAAGAAGTTAGTTCAACTGTCTTATTTCAAATAAAAGACAAATGGTTTGGGATGAAGCTGTAGAGCGATTGCTTCTTTCCTAGTCATGTAGCACCAGAGTTCTAGTTTGAATGTCTAGGTAATTTCAGCAAGGATCTTTTAATTAGGTTAATTAGAGAAGCAAAATCGGGTCTGAGGTAATAGCTGTCTGATCCTTGTTCTAGTCTTTCTGTGGGTGAGGCTTGAAAAGGGCTTCTAGCCCAGCCTTGCTCAGAGCTGCTAAGGGGGATGTCTGTAGTGGCACACAGAAGTGATGATCATGGAGTCATGAAGATCCCATTGATTTTTGTCCCTCTGTCATAGTTGTTTTCTCTGGGAACAACATCTCTTTGAAGAACTAAAATGGTAAATGCTATTCTTTTTCACTCTGAAGCTGTTAGGTAAGTTTGGGCTAAGATACAGAGACCTGCAGTAATATTTAGACACAGCCACATCCTCAGATTAATTTACAGAATGTAGCTAATTACAATGACAGCCTTGTGCTTGCTTTTTTCGTGTAGCTTCTGTTTGCAGTACTCTATGGCTAATAAAACTGTCAATTTTCTTTTACTTCAGTAAAAGGTCACCCCCCAACAACAGCGCTGTGCCTTCTAACAGCTAGTGACTTTATTAATATTTAAAATGTACACAGTGATATTTGCAAAAGGTCACACTTTTAAAAGATATAAAATGTCATCCCTAATTCTTCTCCCTCCCTCCCTGCCTCCTCTTCCCCATCCACCATTTAAATGTTCCACTTTAGATACAGTAGTTTTCATGGCTTGTATTAAATCAGATAAACGTCAAGTGTTTCCCCGCTGCACTACTACAGAGGTAAAGAATAAATTTGTCACTGATTCACAGTCCTACAACTCGTGTACATAGTTTCCAATTCTGACTGTACCATAGATTCCTTTGAGTTAAATGAGTCATTTCAGGATTCAAGAATGCATTTAAGCCAGTGCCTACCTTTAGGCAGGTAGGGTCAAGAGATATTGAGGCTTCAGTTGTAAATAAGAGCTTAAAATTTTTCCTCCCTAAGGCTTCTGTGCTTTCCATCTAACAACCAATCTACAAAATGGGGAAGGTAATACTTCCTTCCTCCCACCCTCAGCCCTCTCTAGATAGCAAACTGTATAAAGGGACAGTTTCTCCAACTGTATTTGTCTAAAGCAGCAGCCTGCTCTGCCTGAAAGAGAAATGAGAAAGGATAGCATGTATATTCTTCCTCTGTCTACTGGCCAGGTCAGAAAATGGTCACTTTTGCCATAAGAAACCTGATTCTTTGGGCCTCAAGGTCATTTGATCCATCCTCTGCCCAAAGACAGGATTAAACAAGTCTCTTATTCCTGGCAGAAGCTTGTTCATCCTGTTCTTAAATCCTTCTGAGAAGGATCACGTAACCTTCCCTGGCAGAAGCTGAAGTTAGAAACTGTATGTTGTGTGATGGTTGTTCACTCTATCTCGTAGATGTTACCTTCCTTTTTATTTTTTTATTTGCTCAAAGGGCAAAGATTGCTTACAGGTCTGTTTTCTGGTCAATCATAAGTTCTTCATTAAAATTGCATGATACATCAGCAACATGTGGGCTCAGAGGAGTCCTGGTGAGTGAGTTACTGGATTATTTCTGAATTATATTCACAGAAATCTGAGATGCAACTACACAATCCTAATTAGATGGTGGTCCCCATTTTTTGTCAAGGTTCTGCTGTCACACAGCCTTTCATCTTCTAAACTGACTAGTTATAAGATCCATCTGAAAGCATTCAAAACATACTTCATTTTCAGAACAAGGTGAAACTTTGAGGAGCTCTTGTTTGCCTTTAGGTTAGTCCCTCTTCTCTTTTCCACACGTTATGGTAGCACATGAAGATGCTTTGAGAGCTGTGTTGTCTGACCAGTTACGTTAATCATTATACCTCTCTTGTTCAATCTATCACGTATCCACATATTGTCTTGAGCTTTTTATATACCTGGTTGTTTTGTGATAATTGACACTGTCTTGGATCAGACAATCGAAAGATAGAAGTGAAGGGCTGGCATACAGCCATTAGTTTCCAGTAATAAATTACCCAATGAAGATCTGTCAGTGCACACACCGGGGAAGAATGTCCAATGAACAGAATTCCAGCACGGGGAAGAGTAGCTGCTGCTGTTCCTTAATGCCCATGACTGATTGACAGCAAGTTGTTATTCAAGTCCTTCCTGGTTTCGTAGCATCTGGTTCATTTTTCACTACAATATGAGAAAAGTAGTTTCTGTGCTGAGAAGGATTAATGGCTAGTATCCATCAGTCTAATTTTCTATAAGGTAATTTCAAATCCAGCTGAGAGTCAGAAACAAGATTTTGTAGGTCTGCAATTTGTTTCTTCTTTGTTTCTTTTTAAAGGATTAAAGTGATTCAAAAAAGTGCATTGGTCATGATAGTGCAATTTAGGTAGAAATATGATTTCCTGCTCTGGTTTCTAAGTAAACTTTAGGCCTATAAAAATCTACAAGCAGCATGGCAAGGTGAAACATCTTACATTTAAACTAGTTTGATAGTCACAAATTTAGTTGTCCCTCGCCCCCAGTAAGGTAAAGGTGGAATTGGCTGGAATTGCAGGGTGCTGATAGCACTGATTTTCATACAGGGGGCAAAGGCTGTTGGTGTTTCTTTTTTAAAAAAAAGAAAAAAAAAGGGGGGAGGGGGTGGAAGGGCTGGGGGCAGGTAAAGAACAGGTCACCCACCTGGTGTGTAATATCGGATCAGTCCACTTGGTGATGATGAAGTAGGAGGCCAGGATCAATAACCTCTTCAGCTGAAAGAGATTCAAATTTGCACTTCTTGGTTCCCAAGGGAATGCCCCATTTCAGCTGATAACCAGGTGATTAGAGTCACCTGCAGATGAGGAGATGGAAGAAGTAGGAGTAAACACAGCAGTGGTTTCTCAAAACCTGAGTGCAGCTCAGTAAGTGCTGCTTAAAAGAGGAATATGTTGGTCTGAAGTGGTGAAGTTCAAAAAGGGCCTGTAGGACCCAGTCCAACACATGCATCTGCTGCAGGCTATGTGTAAGTGTATTGGCGCTGGGGTGTGGAGAGGATGGTATTGTTCAATTTTAAACGTCCATTTCTGTTTTGGCTTATTACGTGGCTTAGGCAGCCACCTGCACCTCTTCCTCCTCCAGTGTGCTGACTCATTAATCCATTTTTAGATGCTAAAGTCTCCCTGTTCTTTGTACAGGGTTATTAGACACCTAGCTTGAACTGTGAGTTTTCCTGGCTGGCTGTGATGAATCTGACCCAAAACACTCATGCAGTAGTTCTTATGTTTCACTGAAGGGTAAGTGTGGTGAAGTGTACTTTGGAAAAAATAAAGAAAATTATTGATCATGATCTAAGATATTAGTAAGTGACATTCAATGATAAGAAGCACTGGAGCTTTGAAATCTTTTTGTGTTGTTATNTTCAATTATGTATTAATGGGATAATTTGTAGGAAGATATGCTTCATCTACGTGGATTTTGGCCTAACAGTGCTCAGGACCCAGTGTTAGAGAATTGTTCTCCTTAGTATTCCTTATTGATGTTGTAAAGACCAGTGTAAGAATTTCAGTTCCTAAAAATTTCAAAGAAGGGAAATAGAAATGAATAGTGAGTAATGAGCACAGCTGGAACAGGACTGTTTGAAATCAGGAGCATAGTGATGTTTGATTGTGATTTTACTGAATGTAATCTACTATTTGTGAGCTTTCCAATTTTAACTTCCTTGGGTTTTATAGCTCTGCTGATTTATCTTTAACTACATTGCTAGCAGTATGATTGAAAATCTGTCTGTAGTAATGCAGGTATAATATGTTCTTAATGAAAGCCTAAATATCTGAGTGAATGTAGCTGATATGTTCCAGGTAGCAGGAGTTTCTGTACAGCCCAGTGAAAGGCATCAGTGACTAGAACAAAGGAAATTAATGATCAGGGGTTTTTTTGATCACAACTTCTTGAAGTGACTGTCTGGTGACAGTAGTGCTTTTGATAAATGTAATGTTTATTCTACTGGCCTCTTCATTTTAGGAAGAAAGCAAGAAAAAAGCCCCAACAAACCAAATATATGGGAAAAGTCTAAATAATTTCTGCTTTATTTTTTGATCTCAAACTAATGCTTGGGTTTCTTTGGGCTGAACTAGCTTTTTTGAAGATGTTCTTTAATATGGTGTAGAGTATTGAATTGTAATGGAGTGGTCCATTTAGAACTAATATTTATTTAAATCTAATTCTTCAAATTTTAGTTTTGCTTATCACTGGTAAGGGTTTTTCCTTTGTATTGGGTAGACCAAACTTCTTCTCCTTTCCCAGTGCACAGTAAACTAAATGCTTTTTGGACAAATAAAATTCCTCATTACAAAAATCTACCCACCTGCTCATCAAACCCCAAACATTTTGTCAGGTAAGCTTATCACATCAATACTGCAAAACTGCTCAAAATTAATAATAACTGTGATTAACTGTAGTCACTGTAGCGTGGAGGTGACAAACATATTCATGACACTTCACAGCCTGATCCAGAGTTACAGCACGTTTTCCACTTTTTATATAAATAATATTTCGTTAAAGGTAAACGGAACTTTTGTCAGCAGAAGTGAGTTTTTATGTGAGTAGTAAAAAAGAGAGGTCTAAGATAAGCAGACCTGAATCAATAGGACTGAAACGTTACTGAAAGCACACATGCTTTTTTGAAGTTTTTGAAAGCTAAGTCAAAACCTGTTTTAGCCAATCTATCTCACTTGGTGTGTCCTTTCTTTAGAAATTAATTTAACACTAGAAGAGAGTCAGTTCATTTTCCTCTGTTCTTGTATTACTGCTCAGGCATGTTTAAGTAACCATGAACAGCAGAACAGCCAAGGGCAGATGTAGGGGAGAAAGATCCAGTTGTGGTGCATTGATCGAGGGCTGAGGAAACAGGATTGTGGAAGGAAAAGAAGCAAAGCCAGGAAACATTGCTGAAGGGCTTGTCCCCTCCCTGGCTTACACTGAACTAGAACTCTAAAAGTCTGTTATTGCTATCTTGTAATAACCTGACCGAAGGTACCCTAGAGCCAGTTTGAAGCTTCTCTGGAGAAAAATTCCCTCCCTGCTCAAGTGAAACCTTCTGTGCTATAAAGGATATCTAAGGGAGGAGCTTGCCCCTATTGGCAAAGTGCTGTATTGTAGACCCCAGTAACTTATGACAGCTTACAGTGGGAAGATCAGAATGAGAGGACTTTGAAGATTACTCATCTAAAGAGCATACGCCTGTGTTTCAATTTCCTTTCTATCAGTTGCCTGAAAACATACATAAATGTAAAATATCTTACATTATACACCTGACCATTATTTATTTTATTAATTTTGGTGCTTTTTAGTTTTTCCTCTACTTCCAGATTTTCGAGGTGCTGGAAACTTGTGGAGGATAGTAGATTGTGGTTTTATTTACGTGACTAAAAGGACAACTCTCTAGGACTAATTCTACTACTCTGAAATCTATAACTTCAGCTGGGTAGAGCTGCAGCATGATCCTACAGAGCTCTTTGGTCAGAGACCCTTTATGCGATATTCCTGCGGCATTTTTTTCCCATTGATAATACTTTAATTTAGTCTTTAGCTAATGGGTCTCATCATTAGTAATTCAACCTAAACTTCATTGGCAACAATTACAATGCAATTGCTAGGTTGGGGTGCACTTCACAATAAAGGTTAAAATCACCTTACTGTTACAGTATAGTTCTATTTCCGTTAAATATTTTGCATTGCCTAGTATAGGTAAATCTCAGTTACTATCGGCATCTTCTATTTCATTGCTGTTCTGCCTCACATTTTTTTATTTTCTGTATTTGTTTTATACTCAACAGTTAAGTTATATGCCTGTAGTGTTGCCGATAGTTCGCAGATTTTTTTTATCCCTTGATATAACAATGTACTTATTTTCTTCGAAGGAGTTCAGCTTCCTTTCTTAGTGTATCAGGGAAAATTACTATGAAAGAATATGTCATATTGGTGAAATTTATCTGGCCTACATACCAAGTGGGATAACAAGAAGCTCAGCAGAGCCACTCACTATATACTTAGCTCCCTTTAACTTCAAAACCAGTTCACTTTCTTTTTCTTAAAGGTGATGAACTTGCATATACTTGTTGATGAATGAGGGAACCTAGAACGCAGATCAGTCTCCTGTGTAGGTCATTTATCATAGGTTTCTGTTCTAGGTCAACTACAGATTTCTTCTGTTAGTCTTTAGATAAAAATAGAGCTAGAGTGAGGAAAGCAAATGGGATCCCTATTTGTCTTTGACACCAGTCATTGCAGATCACAGTATATAGAAAAGGGTTCTTTAACAATTTTCTGTATAGAGACTGTGAGCTGCCCTCTGCCTGCCCACTGATAGTTTGCTCATCTCTGTATTATTCCAGTAGCTGGGAGTTAGCAGTTCAGTAGTTGTGAGGGAAAGAATCTGTGTGGAGACAGTTTGGGTTATGTAAACAATCCAAATCAAAGGAAAAACTACAGAACCACATGTATCATTGGAAAGAGCTATAATTAATGAACAACTACATTATGGGTAAACGAATATGGATCCTTTCCCTTTTTAGCCTTGTGTTAATCTCCATAATGGCAACAGAGCCCGTATGAATAGATTATAGACTTCAGATGAAATATAATGGTATGACATTAGAATTAATTTATCCTGCTGAAAAGACAGTAAGCTCCAAGATGCTTCACTGAATTCAGATAATCTAAGTTTAATTATGAGTTCTGTCACAACCTTACAGTGTTACTACCTCTACTGCTTTCCTACATTGCTCACCTGACTTTTCTCAAAAAAACTTTTGTGGGAATAAAGGTAGCGTTTAGTTTAGTAACAGTGTTAAAAGCTGGAAAAAATAAAATTATTCTGTCTCAAAATTCACAGTGCTTTGCATTTTTAAGAGAACTAAAAATTTAACAGAGGGATTGCTATCTATTTGAGGGTGACTGAGACCATTTGTTCTCTAAAAAAAAAAGCTACTGGGTTTTTAAATGATAAGTTTCAAAATATTACAAGTCAAAACACTGGAAAAGTTTTTCTTTTACTTTTTTTGACACTTACTCATCTCATTTAGAGATAGCAAGTGCTTCAGACTCTCCACAGCTGTTTCTTCCCAGCTAAAAATCCCCTGGCAACATACCCATTCAAAAAAAAGCCAAGAAATCACGTATCTTGTCTACGTTCTTACTGTTGCCCAGTGCCATAACCCACTTTACATGGTCCATGGTGCTACTGGTAGATTACAAATAATTGACATTTGTATAGTGGGGGACTTTGGCAAGTGAGAGCGAGCTTGGTGCATATTCTTGCTTATTTTCTCTGTTTTCAGTTAAGCATTTTTAAAGGTTTATCCAAATGTAGTGCTCAGAAAAGGAGTGGATTGTCATCTTATGCCTGAACCTGGCAATGTTGAAAAGACTTTAAGTATCTGCATGTACCTCTGGTAGGCAATTCAAGGCTGACCTATGAAAACTTTTTCTTCTGCCCTGACCTTTTCCAAACAGAAGTGAAATTGGCACACATAAATAACAAACTGCAGTATGGCTTGTTTTTTCTTGAAAAGACTGAGAGCAACAAGTCTAGTGAGTGGTACATTGAATTTTGATTTGAAACTGAAGCCACAGGAAAGGGAATGTTATTTGACTGCTTTAAACACATTAAAATGCCAGCTTTCCCAGGAAGACCAATTTAATGGAGGAAAAAAAAAAAGCCTGCTATTATAGCTTGAAGACTGAACTGAAACAGGCCTTGTCATCTGTAGCTGGCCAGGTTCCTTTCATGTTTGGATTTCACTACTTGAAAATGCTGAATTAGTCCATCTGTTCGCATTTAATTTTTCCTGTCTGCGGGGACTTCAGTTGGTCTTCTTGCGTGTCACTCAAGCACATTTCCAAAGCATCTATACGTGAAGTATTCATTGCTTTCTCCTGAAATAGCAAAAGTTATGCCTGTTATGACGCTAACAACAATGTCATAAGATACTCTGTAGTACAGGGAACATCTGTCCCTAGAATGCGTGCATGCTTCATCTGTGTGTTTTGGTTTAAGCTGCTGCCGGCAACAAAAGCGCCACGCGGCAGCCCCTCCTCCCGCTGGGGTGTGGAGGAGAATGGAAAGAAACAGGCAGAAACTGGTGGGTCGGGATAAGGGCAGTTTAACAGAACAGCAAACAAAAGAGAACAGCAACAACAACGATACAGATCAGGAGAAAACACGACAAAAACTCGCACAACAGACCCTCTCTCCCAAACAGGACCGGCGCCGCGGGCTCCCGAGCGGTGAGTGAGTTCGCTCCGCCTCCCGCACGGGATGGCACATGGTATGGAATACCCTGCTCTGTTTGGCCAGGTTGGGGTTGGGTCAGCCCATCCGGCTGTGCCCCTTCCTGGATTCCGGTGAAAATTAACCCTGTCCTGGCCAAACCCAGGACATTATCCACCCCTTATTCCATGCCATCTACGTCATGCCCAGGTCCCCTGTTGTCCAGTTGATCACCACTTCTCCTGTCTCCAGATATCATTCCCTTAGTCTATGGATCATCACTCTAAAGTATCCATTGAGTTCATTTAATCCATGACTTAGGGCTCAATCTGTCGTAATGGTCTTCCGAGCAGGAGAGGTGATGCGTGGTGATGGGAGGTCACTTGCTGTATCCGGAGCTCACAGCTGATGTATCTGGTGCGGCCCGTGTCCACAGTCTGCAGGCTGGAGATGTCTATCTCGATGAAGTTGCTGGGTGCCAGTTGTTGAAAACCAGGTCCAGTTCCATCATTGCTGTGCTCTGCTAGGGTTCATAAAAAAAAAACTCCATCCTTCTTTAATCTGGACGATTCTTACTATGATACTACTGGTATAACATATAACAGTTATAACAGTGATAACAAAGAGTGACAGGGTTATTTAACAATTAACTTCGTACAATTTATTTATGGACTATTCTCCCCCAAAATCAAATCCCCATGAGGTACACATCGGACTTCCCCATCCTTCCGCATTACCCACCAGGTACACCCAGGTCCTTGAGCAAAAGCAATCCCGCGGACGGG
>Ga0065711_1009010_pt1 | contig 19323 bp, 19 predicted proteins | sample Hoacrofraction12_FD_59098 | JGI IMG/M metagenome (GOLD analysis project Ga0065711, IMG submission 59098) | Hoatzin crop microbial communities from Cojedes, Venezuela - Epithelial fraction 12 v2 (version 2) | ecosystem: Host-associated > Birds > Digestive system > Esophagus > Crop | place...
CCTTGATGGTTGTTTGGAGGGAAGAACCGTTAACAGAGGACCGGATGGGTTAAGCTTTGGAGTGTCTGGAGCTGTAATCATTAGCTGTCTGTGAAGGCAGTAAAGGAAAGAATGTTTATTTGTAGCTTTTTGCTTTGAGACTTTTGTACTCGTTCTTTTAGAAGTGCTGTAATCTTAACTATTCGGTTGGGTGGGGGGCTTCTGATGGCCTGAGGCGATACAAAGGAGATTTTAATGATCAGGGTACTTGGCTAGGGCTCGGTTCCCAGGGCGGTTGTGATTTCTGAGTTGGAGAAAAATCTCACTGAAAAACTGTCTTAATTTTACAAAAAGTGGAAGCTCTTCAACAGATATACAATAAATATTTGGGAGGTTCTCTGCATTTGAGTCTATATAAAAAAATGGGATATCTAAGATAAAAGGGAAAAGAATCTGCTGCCCCTCTCCTGCTCTGCAAGCAGATAGATGACAAAGCAGAGCTCTGATAATGTGATAGTGTAACAGCTTTTGACTAAAGCCTGCTTTTGCTAATATGTCCAAGATCATTTTATTCGTTGTTGTAAACTAGGAAAAGCGTTTTAGAAACCATTCTTAGGCCACATTTGGATTTCTATTCATCCTTCATTTAAGTTTATTAGACTTTGAGGGACCCTTTACAGCTGCTGTTTGAACTCCAGTGTAAGCACTCACATGCAGAGCTCACTAATGATTCAGTTAATGAGAATGGTTGCAGAAAAGAGGAAAATGACAAGGCAGTGTACTTTGCAAGTATTTTTCTTCCTATTCACGTGTTTTAGTTGACATTGAACCCTGTCAAGTGTGCGTAGATTCTTCAGGACTTTTCCAAAAGAGGGTCTGAAGACCCTCGTGTTGGTGGTGTGTGCTTGCTTATTAATGGGAGACGATTCTATTGTATGTGTCTGCTTAGATGTCTGCCTTCCCCTGTTTGGGGAGTTGGGACCCAAGTCCTTGACTCCCAGGTGGGTTTAGGGTACTGACTTTGATGGAAACCAGGTATGGTTACCACACTTTTTTGTTACTAGGGGTTTAGTTTGTACGAGAAATGGCTTCTTTAGCAATGTTAGTATCCACCAAGCAAACAGCAGGAATCGGTGTGGTCTGAAGCCGTTTGACGCTTCAGCCTATTTTCAGCAAATCTAATGGCTTCGGCTAAAAGCCTGCGGCGTCTGTTCCCATACAACAATGCAACTCCACCAGGAAATCAAGCTGCTGGATATGAATTGTGGAAGAGACTGCTGTGCAGCTGCTTGATGTTGCGCATTGAATGAGGCATGTGGGATGCATTCATGTAAATACTCAATGTACTGTAGGCTCTGTGTGGTTTGCAGGGAGAGTCTCTTCTGCCACATTTTGAATTTGCCTCTTGAAATGCAGAATACAAGATAATACCAGGAAACGTCATACTGTTATTTGTGATACATGAGTACTGTGCAATATTTGCAATTTCAGGAGACAAAAAGGAAGCGATTTCTTCCATTCTGTGCTGCAAATGCAGAGTGTTCGCTGTGCTTCTGCAGCAGGTGGAACAAAACCAGTGAGGCGCAGATGATCCCCACCATGCATAGAAACTCCGGATTTCTTCAGTGAAAGTGCCCTTGGAAAGTTCAAAAGCCTAGCATCTCTTCCCATTCAGCCCCTGCAATATGCATATTGAAAAGGATTTTACAAAAATGAGTCATCCTTTTACCATTGCGTTTAATCTTTTCTCAGTACCCACAGAGATCCTGTGAGTTTGGAAGTTGTTCCCTTTCTAAACAAAGGATTATGCTTTTCTTAATATTGATACTTCCAGTTCAGTTGCTTCCCAAAGGAAGGATAGGATCTGAATGTCAGTGAAAACAGTGTAGTGGATAAAGCTTGTGAATCTGCTTTCCTAGGATGACTGGAACGACTTTAAACAGACAATAGTCAGTCAGTATCCTTGTCTGTGCATTTCTTTTGCGGTGAAAAGCCGTGCCTGAGTTTGTGATGAATGGTATGTTAACTTCAGGCACAAATAGTTTATTTTCTAGCTTTGTGATCTCATGGTGAAAAACTTTATGAATGCAATGCTTTCTCAGAGGTTTATTTGAGATTTTCAGGAGTGACTGAATCCTCTGCCTTTGTGTGCTTGCTTCTGTTTTCCCAAAGTCTTTCTTGTTTTTAGGAGGAGCCTAAAAAGGTTTGTTTCACATATGACCTGTTCTTAAACTTGGAGGGAAATCCACCTGTGAACCACCTTCGTTGTGAGAAACTGACTTTCAACAACCCCACCAAGGAATTCAGGCGCAAACTCATTAAGGCTGGAGGGGTAAGTGCCGGAGGGACTGGAGATCTGAAGAGGTTCTGCTAAATTGTGTCGTGATCTCATTTGGCTCTGGGGTTCCTTTCTGGCTGCAGCCCAGGAGGCTACAGTTTCCTACCTTCCTCTAAAGGATGACCCAGGCAATTTTTACTCCTGGTTATATGACTGCAGCACTTGAAGCAGAACTAAACCATTGCTTGTTTGATTGGTCGTACTTGATTTTTCAATTTAGATGTGACCACTAATATCAAAGCACTAAAACCCCGCTGTAAATGGAGATGTTCTGTGGATGTTACGCGCTGTCCATCAGGCAGTTCGCGTTATCTGTGACCTTCCTAGTGTTGTGAGCTGTATCAGTATAGAAGAGCTCAAGAAAAGGGAGAGGCTTCCAGTCTATTCCTTACTCATTTTGCCACAGGAATGCTTAATACTTAGCGCTTCCTGGTCAGTAATTGTCCTTCAAATCTGAGGTCGGCTGCTTGTGGCTTAGATAATAAAAAAATTAAGGAAAAGTATTAGAATTTAGAGTGAAAATGGATGTGGGAGGATAAAAATAGATATACTCTTGAAGTTACAATAAGATATGTGTTGCTAGAGTGGATGAACTCTTACTTCTGGGAAAATAATATGCAGTGGTAGGCTAAAGAAATGGTAGCTACAAGATCTAGGCAAATTAGCGCAAGCCGCAAAGTGCATGAAGTTTTTAACCAGACAGAGAATGTCAAGACTGTATTCTGAGACACCCCTATGTATAGTAATGTGTAATTATGTTCTGTTAAGGACTTTTTTCAAGATGGTCTTAATTGTTGGCAAAATTTTCTTCTGAGAAACATGTTTCTATCCTGAAAAAGTAAAAAAGCTATGGGGAGGTTTGTCGATAATAAATCTCTGTAAATCACTTTTGGTGCTGATCATCTAGTGGAAATTTTCAACAGGATTGTTCTGACAATACAGGGGAGGTAAGAAGGAAGGTGTTTCAGTGAGCTCAGTGCTTGGTGTTAAGATCTTAAGGGAGAGACCCAAGGCCTGCTGCTTCCCCCCCCCCCGAATGAATTCAGCTTCTCTTAAATTGATGAAATCTTGCTCATAGCTTCCAGATTTACCTTGCTGCCTGTTAGGAGCATAAGAGCCATTGCAGCAGAACACACAGTTCTTGTCCAGAGCTTTATTGCCTGCTTGTGCTCAGAATATTGGTGTTCTCTTGATAGTGCGTGTTGCCTTTCTTTTTAATTTGTGTGGCTTTAGTGTTCTGTATTTGAGCAGTTGCCTTGAAAGTGAGCATTACCTAGATAATATCTTTTTATGGCCTTTAATAAAGCTGGGGGGGGAAAAAAACATTCAGAAGAGGTATAATAGGGTGTTAACTGAGCAAAGTAACATAACATGTTAACATAATAACGTAACATGACTTAACATAATCATGCGTTAATAGTCCATGCAGCTTTACTCTTACATAACTTGTCTCCTCTCTACTACTAGGTGATGGTCATGCCAGAAGGAGCAGAAACCGTTTCAAGGCCAAGTCCCGATTATCCGATGTTACCCACAATACCACTCTCTGCCTTCTCTGATCCCAAGAAAACCAAACCATCCCATGGGTCGAAGGTCAGTGAAGCATGCTTTTGTGTCATCCTGAGGTGAGGAAGTCTTTCCAGACTTACTGCTAAGAGCTTGTTTAGCCGCTGTTTGTGTCTACTTCCGATTCTGAAGACTTCCTTATACTCTGTAGTTCACTAGCTAATGGTCTGGAACTTAGCTAATTTAGGAGGCCTTTGTCTGATTTGCTAGACTTCTCTACAGGGAAATTTTGAAAAGAAAATTAAATGTTCAAGACTGGGGATTTTTGGTGAACCATATCTTCCTCCTGAACTGCTACAGCGATAAAGTTGAATGAAGTCCTCTCTGTTCTGACTTGCATCCTTCATGCTGAAGAGAATTACAGGGCTCTTTCACTGTCTGTCATGTAAAGGTGTGCTCTGAGTCCTGGGGGATTTTGATCTCTTGGCAGCAAGGCCGAGTAGAGAGTGAGCACTTCCTCTGTCATTGGGACTACTTAGGGTTGTGGTATAAAGACCTTAGAAAGTCCAGAACATAGAATATGCTGCACTTCTCAAACTAGCGGTTTCAGGATTTGATGTTTGCATCCAGCAATATCGAGTTCTTGAGACTTCAGAAGAAACGTCAGCTTTCTTTTTCACTTGTGTGATGAAGCTATTTTTGTGTGATTCTGCATAGGAGAAACAATCCACAGGCGATGTGTTTTGAAGCGATTACATACACTTTATCAGCCTGAACAGTCACAAATATTAACAGAAATTCATTTTATCATGCAATTCAATTCTGCTATTCATTTTGTTCGAGGCTCTAAACACTTCTGGCACTTCAGTAATGTCTTCTGATGTTGATGTTATGAAACAGAATAAAGATGACTTATCTGTTAGTGGCTGATTTAATTTTGGTCAGGAATTAAGCATTAGAAAACAGAGAAGACAGAACAGAAGGGCTCCGACACAGGCTCTGGTGAAAATTGCCAGTAGCCAGAGACAGTAGTCTGCTGCTTCTTTTCCTTCAGGTTTCCCTCGAGGTGCATGTGAGTTCGCACCTCAATGTGTTCAGTTCATACGCCAGTGTCTTCCCTCAAGACCCATTTCTGTAAGCGTTTTGAGGTCACATATAATTCACAAAGGGAAGTAGTCCTTTGCCTTCACGTGCCCCTGACTCTTAGGATGGGCAGGGTCCTAAGGGTTGGTGTCTTGAAGCTCTTATTTAAGGTGATAAAATGCCTGCTGGTATCAGAGACTGGCTCTCTGTGGTTGTGGGGACATTCAGTATTTTTGTCAAGTTGCTGTGTTCTTGTGGTGGTGAGTTGGGGGCTAGGCTGTGCACATAACTTGCAGCTGCCATGGATGTGATTTAATCTTAAAAAAAAATCTCTTTAGTTGCTGGGTTTATTTTCCCTAAAATGTGGTGTGAAGCATGACTTAGTGTAACACAGCTAGAATGAGTTTCCTCTTACCTGGCTTCAGGTGTTAACACTGCAGATTAAATCTGAATTAAACATCCGTAGATGTTTGTAGACCCTGGAAAGGAACAGGCATTTGTGAAACATGTTTCATTGTGTCCTAATGTAGATGTTTAAGTGCCTACTGTCAACTTCTGTCCATCAGCTTTAGGGAAATCTAGATGTCTGCCTCGGAGGTAGAGAAGTACATTAGCCATCTGTGGGTGGATGTCCACATGAAACAAATGCTTCGGTGTGATTTGTGAGAATGTATTGTACAATTCTATGCAGAGCTTCAATTTCATGCCTAGCTTGCATGTTTCTGTTGCTGAATTTTAGGATGCAAACAAGGAGAGCAGCAAGGCATCCAAGCCACACAAAGTAACCAAGGAGCACAGAGAGAGGCCAAGAAAAGACTCTGAGAGCAAAAGCTCCTCCAAAGACCTTGAAAGAGAACAAAACAAGCCTTTGAAGGACTCCTCCAGAAAACCAACTGAGAACAAACTGCCTAAGGAGGAGAAGGCACCTCCAAAAGCTGCTTTCAAGGAACCAAAACTGGCCGTGAAGGAGACCAAACTGGAGAACACTTCTCCAAAGGGTGGGCCACAGCCGGAGTTAAAGTCTTCCAGCAAGAGGCCCTCCAATGTGGAGTCACCAAAGCCTAGTGCCAAAAAACAAAAAAAGAGTAGCTCCAAAGGAGTAAAGAATATCCTAGGGACATCACCCAGAACCTCATCTTCCTCATATCCAGAGAAGAAACAAACCAAGGAGAAGATGAATGCCAAAGTGGAAAAAGTAAAATCTGAAAGTGAGGCGAAGGAGATCAAAAAGCCTGTGGAAATGGAGGAGTCAAATTCAGAGGATGAAACCTCTTTCAAGTCAGAGGTGAGTAGGGGTTTGTCCTTTACTGGAATTTGTAAGCATGGACACAAATCCAAATTCTCACTACTTTTCGCTTGTATATTTTGTATTTGCTATAAAGAAGCCATGTATCTTCTATAATTGGATTCACAGGATAATGTTGCATGAATTTTTGAACTGCTTCCTACTGGCCACTTCTAGAAAGATTTGTTTTACTAGAATAAATCTTCTAGGGACAATGTGTGTTATGATTTAATCAGCACCATGATACAGTAAGTATTAATGTGTTTCCTTCTGAAAGGATTTTTGTTTTCAAGGAGTTCCCAGTAGAAGAGTTCATTGGGGAAGTGTTAATTCAAGTTACTCTGCAAAGTTTTTTTTTTTTTCCAGATTGATTAAATGTGTATAGCTTGTGCATTAAAAAGAGGCAGCTCCTCTCTGCTTGTAGCTGTATACCTCAAGTGCACCAGTGTGTAGCAGGCCTGTCATTTCTGTACCAGATACGTGGCCCTTGCTGCGAGCTTCTGCACTCTGCTGATCTCTGTGAAGTCCCGAGTGTCTTGTACTTCATTATTTCTTAGGTGTCATCCATCCCCTTGGGACTCGCAACGCAGCTGTAAGCTGATAGTGCTCTTTAGACTGTTCCGTGAAACCACAAACTGGGGTTGTGGTTCCACAGCGTCGTCTGCAGTCCTGGCCCGCCCCCACCAAGCTTTCTATGCTTCTGTGTCCTCTCTTGCACCAGCCCTCGTGTCTGCTGGATGCCTGACAGAGGTATTTGAGTGCTAGCCCAGAAGGAGGGTAGAAATACTCCGTGTGGTGGAGGGGGAACCGTGGCAGCTGCCAGTCAGATCAGGTTAGGTTTTTGTGGAACTTGAAGCTTAAGGGTATAACTGCATAATGCATTGGCAGCGGCAGAGAAGTCTGAATGAGTTCTTCTTCCACCCTGGGGGGTTCTTTTTGCTCCCAACGCTGCAGTTTGCTACTCCGCCGTTTGTACTGGTACAGCTGTTTGTGGATCTGTGTGGTAAGCCACATCACTAAAGCAAATGAGCAGCTGGAGGTGGACTGGGGCCCGGAAACTCTTAAATCAGCTTTGCTGCTGCAGCCAACGTATTGTGCAACACGCTCTGAGGCTGCGACTCCGAGTGCTTTGAGTTGACATCTTTGCAGGCTGTTGTTGAAAGGAACAGTCTTGCTCTCATTTGTGCTGCTGGCGTGAGTGCTCGTGTGACTTTGCAGTGGGCTGGAGGAGTTTCTCCTTCCATTCCAGCTCTTGCTGAAAGCTGGTTGTCTTTTTTTTTTCTTTCTTTTTTCTTTTTTTTCCTTTTTTTACTTTTTTCTTTTTTCCTTTTTTTCCTTTCTTTCCTTTTTTTCCTTTCCTTCCTTTTTTTCCTTTCCTTCCTTTTTTTCCTTTCCTTCCTTTTTTTCCTTTCCTTCCTTTTTTTCCTTTCCTTCCTTTTTTTCCTTTCCTTCCTTTTTTTCCTTTCCTTCCCCCATGAAGTCCAGTTCCCTGAACTGGCCTCATGCTTGGCTGCCTAAATGCTGGTGCTGACAAAAGGGAGAGGCTGACATGTGGGGGCAGGATTGCTTTTTTCCATTGTTGGCATGTGCTTTTGTCATATCATGGTGACATGACGGCAGCCTGAGCATGCAGAGCATGTCCAGCTTGATGCCTCTGAAATGGTGGAAGTAGCTGACAGGGTTAATGGCAAAAGGGGAGGCGGGGGTCTGTGCACCTTCCAGCTTCTGCTTCTTAGGTCCTAGTGAGTCATTTGTAAGGGAACACCTGCTAGATTATCAGGAATGAAGGATGTTAGGATTGTACCTGCAGGTAGGACACAAGGGCTGTGCTCCCTTATCTTGAAAATATTACTCTTAACTTTCACGTTGTCATTTTTCTAAATAAATAGGGCTGCTGCGGTGTGCCCATATATCAGATATTGGAATTGTTAAATTATTCTGCTTTGCTACTGAATAGTTCACAATGGTTGTAATACCACTTTTTGACAGTTTTCCCTGCCTTCTTACGGTTGAATAAATGAAACTCTTAACAATGCTTGGGTGATAAATTATAGGGAGGTGTGGTATTGGGATGAAAGTCCTGCTGCCACTTTCAACTTATTAATGCCCAGAGCTGCTGATGTGCATCTTTCTGCCTGTTTACAATGTTCTTATAGTATTAACACTTCCTCTTATAAAGGTTACTGATCAATGGGAACGTGTGATTTTTCTAGCATTGGGATTTGGTAGTGGAAGTAATAGGTGCATTTCCAGGAATGGTGCAATGAAATGCTAAATTTCCAGGGAATGCTTTTAAAAAGGCAAGATAATATTACAGTACACTGAGAATCTTCAAACTAGATCCTACTGTGTAACAAAAAAACCCCCTTTAAGATTATTGCAACAGTCGTTGTGACTATTGGGGATCAAATAGTTGACTTAGCCTCCGCTGCCACCTCGTGGTCCTTAGGCTAAAGCATGTGATTGCTGTACAGCATCTGATTGTACGTTAAAAACATAGGTAGTACTGAAACTTTGTTTCTAGATGTTGTTGTTAGCAGTGGTTCATTATAACTTTTACTCACTCTTAATGCATAGTATGCTCCTGGCATTTCTGCTGAATGCTGACAGTCAGTGGAGTTGGTTTTACCACAGTTTAGCTGGTTTCTGTTCATGTTCTCACCATAAATAGGAAACAGTACAGTGGATCGCTCAAATTGGTGTAGAAACAACTGTTTTGAGGGTATAGTAATAAATTAGAGCTAATTTTGGAGTCAGTTGAGCTAGTTAGGATAGGCATCCTTTCCATGTTTAATGATCAGTATGAGGTGTTCAGAGGGAATGTTGGTGGGTTACTATAAATAGACTTTTTAAGACGACTGTGACGGTTGTGCTAGGTTGTATGCTAGTCATCTTTCCCATTTTAAAGTAAGGGATTTTTCACTTTGACATTTTTAAGATGCTATTTTTCGTCACTTGAGGCTATTTGAAACTAGTGGCATGAAGGGTTTTGGTGGGAGCTGTTGATACTACTGCCCAGGAGCACTGAGTTACAGTGCATCAAAATTTTCATAAAGGTTGTTTTTATTTGCCTTGCATTTTGTGTGTTTTTTGTAATTCCAAGAACTGCCTTCAGTGATGTGTGGTGTTGTGGAGTGCTCAGATACTTCTGTCTCGCTGTGCTTTGTGCTCTGCACCAGTTTTCTGGATTCGAAAGATTAAGATTCTTTTTCTTTTTTTCCCTTTTATGGGGGGTTAAGTCTGTCCAGTCCAGCCCTTCCAACTCCAGCTCCAGCTCCGACTCCAGCTCTGACTCTGATTTCGAACCATCTCAGAACCACAGTCAAGGTGTGTGGCAAGAAATAAAATTTGTTAAAATCTTCCTTGCGTAACCTTATAAGGCTTGTGAGAATTAGATCTGTTTTCCCAGCATCATATATAAGGCTAATATGATTTCTTGTATGCAACCATGTGTTGAAGCTGTGATGCTTCAGCAAGAAAAGGCAATAATATCATAGCATAATCATGAACAAGTATTTTTCTTGTTTTGGCAGTTAATTTATGAGTAGGGTCTCTCTCTGGATTTGGTTCTTTCCCTATTGACTTTAGTTTCTGCCTAGGTTTATAGATGTGTTTGCTGCTTCATCTATAGTGTCACTGGAATATTTCTCCTCCAGTCTCATATATGTTTTATTGAAAATTATAAATGTGGCATTCATCACTTTGCCAGCACATAGCATAGCTTTTTTTTCAGATTCCTCCACTGGTAATCCAAAGAGATAATATTGTGGCAATAGTAAATGTTCTAACCTTAGCAAATGCTGTGTGGAGGCTAGGGTGGCTCTACAGCAGTTATAAAGTTTGTCAGCTGTGCTTTAGTTTTGAGACTGGAATACAGTGTTTTAGCAATATCTCTGTGCAAAATGAAAATACCAGCGACATCTTCTTGAGAAATCTTGGTGTATCGTGACGATAACTAAGTGAGCTCGGATCAGATAGCTCAGATGGAGTTCTGCTGCACATGTCCTAGTGTTGAATTGCTTTCTCCCCTCTGATTCCAGGCCCGCTGCGCTCCATGGTGGAAGATCTGCAGTCAGAGGAGTCAGACGATGATGACAGCTCCTCTGGAGAAGAGGCAGCAGTCAAACCAAACCCAGTCAATCGGGATTCCAGGTGGTAACAAATCGGGAAGAAAGATGTTTGGTTTTTTTTCCCTCCATGTTTGGTATTTTTTGTATGGCCTCCGTTTGGAGAGAGTAGTCAAAGTGATCGGGCTATGCATGAGAGGAAAGTGCGAGAAAAGGAGAGAAAGGGCAGATGCGTGGAGTACTTGGCACCGTGTCGGGACACAGTCAATGAAAACAGCAGGGTGAGAACAGAACTGGGTGAGGAGCCATCACTGGAGCTCAAAGAGAGGAAGCCACTGGGAAGGGTGATATGTGTTGAGCTTGCAGGTGTTAGTGACTGAGCCCCTTAAAATAGTCACCTAATTGTCATCTTCAGATGTCTGCTGAGCTGAATGGTGTGCGACACCTTTGATCTGTGGAGATTAGAGGAGTGTTGTGGAGGCTGTCGGCATGTGTGCTGCTCTTACTGTGTACGACTGGTACAAACCTGAGGAGTCTTAGTCTTTGCTGATAGTACATGCTGACAGTTGGTTACCTGACTCCCGTGAGACTTGATTAGCAGCTATTTCCTGCTTTAGTCAGTGGAAATAGTTGAATTCCATCCTTCTCTCCTCAGGAAATGCTGTTGTAGCTAAAACCTGGAGTCGCAGGCTGAATGTTTGAAACCAAATGCTTGGCCCAGACAGCAGCTGCAAATTTCAAACCGTGCTTATCTTTACCAAAAAAACCCAAAAAATATCTGTTGTTGCAATTTGTCATTATCAGCCAAACAGGAATGGAGAGACTTTGAAGGAAATTTTTTAGACCTTTAGGGGATAGGTAATAAACAGGTTTTTTCAAGCTCATCAGACATAGGATACCTGCTAGAAGACATCTGTAGGGTCACACGAAGAATGTGAATAAATAGGAAATCTCAAAGGTCACAGCAGAAACACCGAATGCATTTTCTGCCTGTGTTCTCAGTGGAGGTGTTGGCAAGCCTCTCATGCAGATACTCGGTGATCTTGGAATGAATCCCCAAAATGAGCAGTTGTGGTTTGTGATGATCAGGTGGTACTTGCTCAGTTGTTCTAAGAGGATTTGTGTATGAAAGAGTTGAACTGCTAGCTGTAATGTGTAAACTAAAACTCCCTGCCTGGAGAATGGAAGATGGCAAAGGTGATGTCAGCTGGGAAAAAAGGGATTCCTGGAAATTACAGACTGACCATTTCTCCCAGGCAATTTAGTAGTGTATAATAAAGAAGATAATTTCTCTTAACTCTGTGTGGTTCAATTGACAGCTAAGTAAGTGTCCTGTTAGCTGGTGAAGCTAATTCTCGGCTGCTTGTCTTTCAGACTGAGCCTCAGTGACAGCGACAGTGATAACAGTGCAGATTCCTGCCTGCCAAGTCGAGAGCCACCTCCTGGTCAGAAGCTGCCCCCAGCAAATAATAAGGTATTGCATCCTACATACCCGTGCAGTGCTGCTTTCCACCACGCTTGGTTCCTGCATTGTCTTCAGTCCATGGTGATAGTTCTGACTTGCGCCAAAATTGCCCTATTTCACTCTCTTCATTAGACAGATAATTTCTCTCTGTTCAGTGCTGTGCATGCAAACCATTAAACCACTATGCTGTATGAGCTAATTCTGGTCCCTAACATTGATTTATTTTATCTTCAGGCATCTGGAAGAAAAAGCCCAGAGTCTTGTAACAAGCCAGAGAAGATCCTGAAGAAGGGAACATATGACAAGGTGTGTTTGAAGATTTGCATATCATAGAACTGTTGGATGCTCACTAACATTTCTGTGTAGAAAACAATTTGAGTCAGCCTAGCCTGTTCCGATTGTTGTGTCTTGACATATGGTGAAAAACAGATGTTGAAAGGACAGACTTTGGAGAGTGACACTGCAGAAATGGTGTATATTAAATAGATGGAACCCCAGGTCATTTCCATGTGCAAAATGGGAAAATTGTTTTCTTTCTTTGCCCTCTGAACCAGTGGCCTCGCCACTGCTGGAGTGGCGAGGGCCTCTGCATTAAAAGGCTGTTTTCATCTGTCTCTGATCATAGAAGTCAAAGATTGTTTGGTGCTCTGCTTCGTGGTTTGGTTGAAACCTTTCTTTGTTCAATGAAATTCCCTCTTTCTTGCCTCCAAGGGAAGCTGAGCAGTGTACATGCTGCTAAAGCAGATAGCCAAACCCCAAGTTGTCCAGGAGGTTCTCCCACTGTGATTTTTTTCATGAAGAAATCAATCAAGTGGGAGCTTAATACTTTTCCTTAGTCTAATCTTTGAAGTCCTTACACTACACTCATCAAAGAGTCGGTCCGTAGCTCTCACCTGTGCGTATTAACACTCCTTCAACAGGAAAATACAGCACAGGTTAATCACTTACTGTTAGCTGTGTGATCCTGGAGATAGTTGCATCTGAGTCTCCTGCTAGCTACAAAATTTTCCACTTTTAACAGTAGCTGAGATGGCTTATCTGGGGCGAGGTTTGTAGGTAATAGTATCTTTTATTAGACTACTTAATACAGATAGAAGGGGACACCCTGGAGACCCATTGAAGAGAGTGCCTGAAATACGATCAGCTTTTCCAGCTGTCAGAGGTTTACAGAATACACTAGCTCTCCCAGCAAGCGTAGCGTTCGGTAGTGTTTGGGCTGGTTTTGGAAGAAGCTTTTCTCTATGTGAATGTGCTGGGGAGGGGTGGATTTCACAAATTTAGCAGCGGGGGGAGGAATTTGGGATTTTTTTTTTTTTTTGCTTTCATACAGTTACTTAAATGAGTTTGGTTTTGCTGATACAGGCATGAACAACTCTAGGGCAGCTTTACAGATTAAGAATTTCTCTCTTGTGAGCATTAGTGTGCCAACAGAAACTTGCCTTGTTGGCTGCCTAAATAAATAAATAAAAAGCAAAACACAAAAAAACAAACCACCCTTACATAAGAAAAATCAGCATGTTGAGCTTGTAAATAATCCTGCATTTCCCATTGCTGTATATGTAAAACTACCTGGGAATAGTGCCCTGACAGAATTTTTCCTTACCTAAATACAAATCATTGTTCAGCAGATTGCTGGGATGTTGCTCACTGATGCCGGTGTTCTCAGGTAGTGAGTAGCTTACGAGTACAACCTGCTGATGAAGAACTCGCACTGTAGTTCACCAAGATGAACTTCACCTTGTTGAGGCCCTCTAAGCTTAAAGACCACTTCTTAAAGCTGGGTACCGGTGTTTATTTATGGTGTCATTAAATAGTCTTGCTGATGGTCTTCAGACCATCCATATCTGTGTCAAGTCTGTAGTCTCCCAGTACTTGATAAAGATGGAGGAGGCAGTAAAAAATTTAGGGAAAAATTTTGGAGTAGGAACATGTCTGAAAGGGCTTCAAGTTCCTCTGATCCTCCCTTAGGAAAGTCGCTTTGGCAGTCGTACAAACATGCCACGTGTGTCACTATTTCTGTTCATGCCTCCTTTACAGGCCTACACTGATGAATTAGTGGAGCTTCACAGGCGACTTATGGCACTACGAGAGCGCAATGTGCTACAGCAGGTAGAGATCATTTGTCAGCTTTCTGGCAAGCTCTTGTACTCTGGTTATCTTTGTGTCCAAGGGTCTCAGCCAGACCCCTGTGATGCTTGACCTTTCATTTGCCTCTCCTTCATGAGAGGGTCTGGTTCACTTTGAAAGCAAAGATAGATAGAAAAAAAAAAATCCGATGTGCATGCAATGTTTTTGTTGGAAAAGATACAGAAGGGTGGTTTGGGCACCTTTCCTCTGCCATCCTGGTAGCAGTCCCAAAGCTGGGCTCTCTCGGTCCAATTTAAAAGGAAAGAAATGTGCCCGTGTCCCTTTCTGGACTGAGCTAGTCAGGCATGCAGGAGGAGCTGGTTTGCTTTTTGGGCAGAGGATTCCCTTCGTGTTGCGAGACATTCTCATCTCTGAGGCTATTCCGAAGGGATGAGAGAAGGACTGGATGGGTTGCTCTGTGTCTGCTGGCCTTTCTGCTGTACTTAATCTTTATGGGCTCTCTGTACACATCCTTGCTTGTCTCCTTTCTGTACAGATTGTAAATCTCATTGAGGAAACCGGGCATTTTAACGTTACCAACACAACCTTTGACTTTGACCTCTTCTCCTTGGATGAGACAACCGTCCGTAAGCTGCAGAGCTACCTGGAAGCAGTAGCAACATGACGCTTGGCCTTAGAAGCAGGCTGCTTTTGAAACCAGAAATCCCGTTTATTGGTACCAGGAAATGAACCCATGGAACTAGGCCTTCTTACTCTCTTGATTCACCCGAAGCACTGCCTTAGAGAACAGCCATGCTCTATGAATGCACAGCCAGCTGCACTTTCTTGTAGGCTTCAAACAAGCGCCCATATTGCTGAGTCTGTCCTCCCTAGCTTCATAAGTACGCTTGGGCACAGGTCCTGAGTAGAGCAAAAGATGTGCTGCACTTAGCTGCACAGTGTGACCATTTTGGTTTTACTTCAAGAAACTGTGTTTTAAGAGCACATTTTCAGGCATCTCTGAGATCTGAAGAAGTCTGGACGATGTTTTCTTCACCAAATCTAGGGACCAGCCTGCCTGCAGAGAGCTCCAGCGAGTCCCGTTTCCTCCAGCTCTGCGAAGAAGCGTTCGTGCTGTGTAAGCAAGATTGGCTTTTACAAAGCTAGCCGAGAGACTGATGGCAGAGGAGGCTTCCCGGGGGTCCTGCTGGTCCGCTGCAGAGGAAAGCGGACAGGTTCCAGTTTCGATCACTTGCAAGTTAGTTCTGCCGCGGCTCGGTACAGAGCACTGCTGTAGCTTGGCTCCCGGTTCCTGCAGGGCGTCGTTCCACACGCAGGACCTCCAGCTGCCTGCAGAGACGGTTGGTGCTCTTGGAAGAGGCCTCTCGAATCTACTGTCTGCCGCTGGGGTTTTGAGATGTCTTGTTTGTTGATCTGAGCTCCTAAACAAAGTCTCACTCCTTTCAGTCTGCTTTAACTGTAATAGGACTACAAAACTGTAAGCTGTATATTTTATATATATATATTATATATATGTATGTACTGTATGTATAAGAAGGGCCTAGTTGGGTCTTAAGATCTTAAGGGTGTGTTTTTCTCTTCTGTTTTTTAATGGCTATGGCAGGGGAAGGGCGCTTAATAAGATTTGACTTGCTTGTTCAAATGCCTCTTGTGGACAATTTTTAGTGTATGGAAGCTGAACAGCAATCTTCAAAGCATTTTGTGCTCTGGGAGGGACTCGCCTGTCGTCTTCTCATTTGTCAGTGTTGAATAACTTTGCCAAAATACGTGATTGGTTTTGTTCTATGTTCTCAAAGAGGAATCTCCTACAGTGGCCCCTATAGTAGTGGCTGTACTTTGGGAAAACCAAAACAAGGGAGAATTTTATCTTGGGACACACCTGGAAAACGCTGATGTGAAAACCCAGTGAAGTCAGGTTTGTTTCCTCCTCCCTCTCCCGCCCCGCTGCCTGCTCAGGAGACAGCAGGAAACAGTAAACACTAATCCAGAATCTTTGATATATTTCTAGTTAAACTAGTATTGACTTCCAAGGCTTGTCTAGGCGGGTGTGAGGAAAGTCCTGTAGCTTTCATCAAAACTGTAGTACACTCCTGTTCCCTAAATTCAGTATTTTTTTGAAGAATTGCTCCGTTTTTCCAGTCAGTGTGTAAGCTTTTGCCAAATGTTAAGGGGGCTGCAGGCAGCGAGGAGGAGAGCAGCGGTCCAGAGGAGCCCTCTGCTCCCATATCTGTGAACGCCCCGCGAGGGAGCTGGGGGGTTGCATCACTCCAGGGTTTGCTGTCCCCTCTCCATTACGAAATTGCAGTCCCTTGTTTTGGGTTACCCCTTTCTTTATCATGGAAATGTTGCAACTAATCAACTGAAGTGGCAATATGATGATAAGCTTGTTTGAGTTGGGTCATGTTGACCCGATTCCCATTAATTTTGTCTTTGTCCCATCTTTCATGTGTCTCGTGTGTGTGTGTGTGTATATATATATATATATATATATAAAAAAAAACCATCAAGCTCATGCCAGGTGCAAACCCTGTCACGACAGTGATCTCAGCTGTTTTCTTTCTTGATGGACAATGCCAAGCCTGGATAGAAACCCTGTGCGCAAATGTACACCGAGAAGGTGGAGGACAGCGGGAAGAGGAGGAGCTGCGGTTCTGTCGTGGCTGGCAGCGGATGCGCCGCGGCGGAGGACGGCGGGCGCAGTCCACGAGTGTCGCAGATCCGCCCGTGTGCTGTGCTGGGTGTGGTGGGTACGTGCGAGCTGCTCGTGGTCTCTGTTGGGTCTGTGGCGTGGAGGAGGCAATCCCTGTGCGGTCGCTGCGGCCCCAAACTCGGCTCCCTGGGCGTGCGGAGCAGCCCCTGGCACACAGTGCCTCCTGCCCGCTGCCCCCAGTGCAGGGTGGGCTTGGTGGCCTTGTCCTGTCCCCGAAGCAATAGGAGCAGCAGCGGTAGCCAGCGTGAGATCTCCTGAGGTCTTCGCCTCCTCTCTCCACCCGGGTAACTTACTCCCACAGGCGTTGCACCCGTGTCGCCCATCCTGGGACCATCAGTAGCCTCCAGAGTTACCCCGCGAGGGACCGGAGCTGCCGCCTCCCTGCCGCCCCCTTCTCGTGTTAAGATCCGAGTGGTCACGCTGCCGCCGGCCAGTCCGAGGACACGCGTGGGAGGGTGTTCCTGAACGCGGCTGGAGGCGCCCGGGGCTCCCGCCCGCGGCTGCAGCATCGTCCTGTCCTGGAACCGACTTCATTCGTGAAGTCTGATGAGCGTTGATAGGAATTTTGTTTGGTTTTTCTAAGAAGTATTTTACACATGGATTTTTTTAGACTGTTTATAATCTCCTTGAAAACCTGAAATAGGATTGTTCCCCCAGCAATAGTTCTTTTCCATTGTGTGCACATGCTGATTTGTTACTAAAAGGTTTCTTGCAAGTACTTAGTTGTTCTACAGAGTTGTTGTTTTTTGGGGTATGTGGTAGCGTCGGGGACCACAGGAGGAATGAGTCTGCAAAGAACGGATGGTCAGGTTTGGGCCTCGCCGTGTGTCCCCTTCTAGTTGCATATGAACGAGTTCCCTGTGTAGACTCTCTAGGCTGGCTGAATGCTGTTCTGAACATGCCGTGTACAGGTTTTTGTGGGTAAAGTGTTTGTTCTTGTGTCACTCTTGAGAGCATGGATGGATTATTGTGCTATAGGAAGGAGGTGGCAGTGCTGCTGCCGGCATTGCTTCAGGTCTTCGAGGATGTGTAGTAGCTTGCATTGTTTAAAAAAGGAAAAGAAAAAAAAAAAGATATCCAAAATTGACTTCTAGCCATAATGGTTTTTCCAAGGAAAATGGACAGAATTCTGTTACTTTTCAGTGTCCTTCATCTTGGTGCTGAAGGCACGGACAAGTGCTGACCAGTCTGAAGGCTGTCAGAGTTGCTTTGAACCGAGTCGTGGTGGAGGTGAGATCAGGACACAGCTTTTCCTTTGTCCTTGGCCTCTGTATGAAGGGCAAGAGAGGGGTCAGGAGCACGTTCCTGCTGTCTTGGTCTGCGTACGTATTAAGCCTTGAGGCTTTGATTACTGACATTTACTGTTTAAAAAAAGAGAAAAAAAAAAAAAAGGAGAGAGGATAGTAGGGCTGGCTGGATCCCAAAGCACCGGCTGAGGAATATCGGACACGGAGGTGACGAGACGGGCTGTGCTGTGGGCAGGCTGAATACATGGAAGTGCAATGATTTTGCCACCAGTTCTTCTGTCGTGCGTGCGGTGGTAGCGTCAGAACTAGCAAAGCAATTGATGCAACAATCCAGAAGCAGTTTTTGTCAGATCTTGAACGTATTTGATGGTGAGAGAGGTTGAAACTTCCCTTGTGGAGCTTGCCCTGTCCCCCTCTCTGCGAGCAGAGACCAGAGTCGCCCTCATTCTGCAAATTTCAGCCGTCACCGTGGCGAAGGCACGGGAGCACGGCAGGGTGCTCGGACGCAGCTTCGCTCGGTGCTGCGGACGGCCGTCACGCACCTTGTGCGAGTGTTGCTTCTAGAACGATGCAGAGCGATCGGTATCGCTTTCCTGGGGGCATCAAATAGCCATCAAAAACTGACAAGATGAGTTTGCACTCCTAAAGAAAAAAATGTAAGTACTTCAACTTCTAGATAATTTTTAATTGTATTTCTGCCTAGAGCCGAGGTATTAAATACCTTGTCACTTGAGGATTTTAAAAGTTGTGTTGGGAAATGAATTCTTCACTCGGCTGTAAGAAATTCAGCTGGCCCAAGACTAACTTCGAGATTTAAAAAAAAAAAAAAGAAAAAAAAAAAGTCATGTTTGTAATACGTTACAGGATTGTTTGTCCTGAATTTTAAACTTTTTGTTAAATTTGTGGAACTATGGAGGAATTTTCTAGAAAAAGTGAAATAAAGTAAGATGGAAAAGTAAAACTTCAGGTGTTCGTTGTGTTGCTTCTGACTGGACAGCAGTGAGGCTTTCCTGAGGGCCCTGGGCTGAGACCATTTTCCCTCTGCCTGGCAGAAGGCAGTAACACAGCACTGCGCTGCAGCTCTGCCGGCCCCTGCCTGCGCCTGGAGGAGGGAAAGCAAAGCCAAGTGGCGTTAAGCTCAGTCTGCCGTGGGGGTAGGCCGAGGGCCCTTACTACCTCGGAGCTTGAAGCCGGTTGCTTCACTGCCGTTGGTGCTGCAGCGTCGTGTCTGGGCGCCTGAGGTCTGTGCAGCCCGAGGGAGCTGCCAGAGCTCTGCCTGGGGCGGGTGCAGGCGCTCCCTCGCTGCTTCCCAGGGCTTTGAGGACACCCCCTGCTCCCATACCCTGGCCAGAACGGTCTCCCACAGCAACGCAAGCTCTGGGGCAGGTGCTAAGGTTAGGGGTGAGAGCCTGACTCCCCTTCCGTGTGCTGCAGTGTTGTGTGCACTGGCCCAGGCTGCCCAGGGAGGCTGTGGAGTCTCCTTCTCTGGAGATATTCCAGCCCTGCCTGGCCGCGGTGCTGTGCAGCCTGCTCTGGGTGACCCTGCTTGGGCAGG
>Ga0065711_1009088_pt1 | contig 19321 bp, 17 predicted proteins | sample Hoacrofraction12_FD_59098 | JGI IMG/M metagenome (GOLD analysis project Ga0065711, IMG submission 59098) | Hoatzin crop microbial communities from Cojedes, Venezuela - Epithelial fraction 12 v2 (version 2) | ecosystem: Host-associated > Birds > Digestive system > Esophagus > Crop | place...
GGGGGGGGGGGAGGAAAGGTTAGGTGTGTTAACTACAAACAGAGTATTCCCAGGGAATCCATTAAATTATCAGACAAATGTTTTACTGTAGGAGATAAAGCCTTTCACTTGGCTGTTTCAAATTCATATTTCACACAGCATTTGAAAAGCTACATATTTTTAAAATCTGCTAAGTCTGTGTGCATATTCTTGCACACACATGTGTGCAACATGCACGTGCTTGTCCCCGCAGCATAGATGCTGCCTGTGGCTGCTGACCAGTGCATGCTCACAAGGCAGACATGCCAAACCTGAGAGTTCAGGGCCCGCAGATGCGAAGGAATTTTCTGTGTGTGTGTTTGTACAGACAGGTTATCTATGTTTATGTCAAGGGACCAGTTAAGTGACCATCTTCCTTCTGTAGGAGACACAGAACAGCACTGTGTGTAGCTGGAACAAAAGCACCTTGTCTTTTGAATGGATAGGGCAGAAATGGTTTTGGGGAAAGGAATAATGCAGGAGCAAGGTGGTCACGGTGTCGGGTCAGGCATCCTGCACCAGCACTGGGGCTTTGTGCGTAACAAATCTATTCAACATGTGCAAAATGATTTGGAGCGTATAGGAGGTTACCAAGGAGAGAGTAACTCAGAGGGGAAGAAAATCACGAAAAGGGTACACTTTAATTTTGTCTAAACCAAAAAAGATTATTTTTGTACATTTTGATTGTGATTCAGGATAGAAGAACCTGTGCAGACTTGGGCAAACTGTTAAACAGCAATTTGGTAACACGAACTTACAGTCTCTCCCCTGAAGCTGCATGAAGCCAAAAAACCTGACCTTTGCTTGCGAGTTTCAGGACTCAGATATTCAGGAGAAAGTAGAAGAGAATAACTGGAAAATATCTAGGAGGGACCTCAGGTGCTCTCTTCATGCAGCTTTGATTTCTGGAGGCTCGTGACAAGGTTGCTGTCCCTGGTCAGTCCGGCTGCTCTCCCTCCTTCACCCGGGGTTTGCGTGCCCCCACTTGTCTTGTCGCACCCTGAGCCAGTCCTGGCAAAATGATCCAGGTTATGGAAAAACGTCCGTTAAAAAAGCCATTAAGCGAACCCAGGCGTCTTGACTGAGCCAGACACGGGAGCAGTGGCGACGCGGGCAGGCTGGGTCCGAGGAGGCCATGCTGGGTCGGCCTCAGCCAGCGCAGGGCGTGTGTTGTCGTCCCGGCCGTGCAGCTCCACTGGTGGGCAAATGCCTCACAGGCAAGACAAGAGGGAAGCGTGTCGGTTGTTTTGTTCACAGGCAAAAGCAAACCCTGAATATAGAATATGAATATAGAATATGTGTTTTGTGCACGTTGTCACGTCCTTCTGGAGCAGCGTTTGGCGATGCACAGGCCTCTGAGACCCTGTACTTAAGAGTTAGCATGCACTGTAATTGTACCACCCTGAGCTGGCCGTAGCTGCTGGGGATGAGCTACGTGCGTGAGTTGTGCAGGGAGATCGCTCAGGAGAGAGAGTTTTGGAGCGGCACGCTGGCTGCTGTGTTAGGAGGCAGTGGGGACACGTGGTTGGAGAGGCTTGGCAGAACTGCAGTACCCTGGATCGCAGCCCGAAGGGGTAAGGGGTGAGGCAGGGCGCAGTCTTCCCTTTTTAGCAGGTTCTAAACCTCTTTCCCTGACCCCGTGCATGCAAGCAAAGGAGGTGATCGTTTTGTTGCTGAGATCTGGAGGTTGTGTCAACAGTACAGTGTCAGGATTTCCCTGCCTTGGGTGCTGTAGGTGGGAGGGCATGAGAGGGCTCTGCACCTGCAGCCATGGGTAAGTGGGCTGGAGCTAACACGAGGTGCGATCCCGGAGTAAGAGAAGCAGTTGTTAAATGTAGCAAGTGTGGGTTTGCTCTGCCAAGTCGCTGCTTGAGCAGAGAACAAAGGTAGGTGGTGGCATGAAGTCCTCACACCCTCTCTGAGCTGAGGCAGGACTTGGTTTTGGTGCGAAGGTACTCCTGTGCTCAGTGTTGTGGAGAGCAGTGCTAGCTAGAGGGAGAGCTGCTGATGGGTGGAATGGGTATCTTACGTTACTCGGTAAAAGACGACAGAAATAAAAGTTATTCTGATGTGTAACTAAACTCTTCATTCCCCCGGAGATTTCAGTTACCAAGCATAACATTTTTGTAGGGGAAAAGATAACAAAGACCTTGTTTGGCGTAGAGGCAAGGCAAAGTAGTCTACTGAATTTTGGTGGCTGTATTTGTTTCGTACAGACACCATCCGAGTGCTGGCTGTGACGGACACGGCCAGTGTGTGGCTCTGCACCGACATGGTCCTGTTCCCAAGTAACGCTGATTCTGCCCAGCTCTGGCTGTGACCTTCATTGCAGATCTCGAAGCGCTCTTCGTTTTTGTTCCCACTGAACAGTTAAAGACCTGAGGCACACAGCGGAGGAACATTTCGGAGACACGGCAGCGTTAATGCACCAGCAGCCAGCCGTCGTCTCCTGCAGCTGGGCTGCCACAGTCGGGTCCCTGGCTCCCGTACTGCTTCCTTGCCTCGCTGGAGCTCTTGATTTCATTTTGCAAGATTTGCAGAGGGCTATATTTGGGCCCGAGACTGTTACTTTTAGAGACTTTAAAATAGGCTAATGTACAAAAATAAGATTTTTCTGACAGTTTAATGAACCATTTTTGGTTTTGGGAGGGGAGGATGGCAGTAAGATGGAGGGGCTTTTCATGTCATATCTTTAGTCATAGAAGGGCCAGAGGGTCCATCTATGGTGTTAGCATCCTCCCAGAGCTCCATGTCCATTGTCCCATCCAATTCTTCCCCCTTGATCTGTTTCCAAAACTCCTCTTTCCATATCCACCCACTTTTCCTCCCTCCTGCCGTGCCCTGTCCTTTAGCACTGCCCCAGATGTCTTCTCCTGCGCCTGCTGCCTGCATTGTCAGCTGCACACAGATTGCATTTCCCTGAATCAATTTTAAGGAGCCATTGATGGAGTTGGATTTCAGGAAAATGCCTACCATTCATTTCTAGGTTCCTGCCAGGATGGGTTTCAAGTGTTCACTCCAACTAGGAGCTGAGCAGATGCTGCAAAGGCCAGCACACCAGAGAAGTGTTTGCCCTGGGCTTTCTGGTCGTGTCTGTCTCGGCCTCTTGTGAAGGATGACTGTTATCCAGGGGTGATGTGCTTGTGCCAGCTTTGAAGTCATCATCAAGGAGGTTGGGGCTGTGTTACCGGAGGTAGGTTGTGTGGCTGAGGTCAGCTGGGGGATGGGGAGAATGACAGTTTAGTCCTCAACTCTGTACCAAAAGAAAAAAAAGAAAAACAGAGGAAAGAGGAAAAAAAAAGGAAAGGAGGATTGGAGGCAAGGGGCCAGAAGCTGTTGACCTTGGAGGGCCGTGCTTCCAGGAGGCCATCCATCCGCTGCCCTGTGTTGAAGTGAGCGCAGGTTTGGAACGCTAATCCTTTCCTCTGACCCTGAGGACTCCACATTTCAGAGAGTGTGAGTGAGCAGATGAATTATATTAGAGTTAGAAGAGCCTGGTTTTAAACCAAAAAAGCTTTCAACCTTGTCTTTAGCAGAACGGTGTTGACATGGAGGTCTTTGTCTTTCATACTGCTTGCCCCTTTCCTCCTCCTCTCCCCCACCTGCAGTACCACCTAGCGATCGCAGCAGCTGTTTGTTGTGCCAAAAGCTTCCTATGTGTCTTACCTCATGTTTGCTTTGGCTTAAGATACAGCCCAGTCCTCCACATGTTTACTGCTGGACGTGCTCCCTCTGACATCTGCAGGAGAGCAGCGAGTCCAGCTGCTGGCCGAAGGGATCCTAGCAGCAGCTGCTGCCCTTCTGGGGCATGGACCTTCTCAAAGAAGTTGTGGTCGTGTCCTGAACACAGAGTGTATTTTTACTAACGTCCTTCCAAGATAAAAGGCTGCGAAGACTACCACCATTTACGGACTAATTAGCCAGAAGCCTCCGTCTCAATTGTCATAACCCAGATGTGATTCTGCTAATTTCAAGGCTATGACTCAAGGGCAAAAACTGACACACAGGAGTTGAGAGCGGGTCTACATCACAGGCTCTTGTCGGGGAGGCCGTCGGTCAGGGCTTTGATGGCATGTGTGATCTTCGGCCAGTGCAGCTGTGCTGACAAGAAGTCCTCAGCACAGACTTCTGCTAGTTACACCGGCAAAACCTTGTTTTCACTGGTATTGCTGGCATGGGGGAGGAGAAGCTTTCCTGCAAGTTGGGTGGTGCCACTGTGAGCTCTGGCAATGGTGACCTCCCTTTAGCCATCCCGTAGAGCCCGGTCCAGCTGCTCTGGCAGCCTCCGTGGTAAGAGCTGGCCTTAGTGGGCGCGGTTGTGAGGTTCCTGTTAGGAAGTCAGGACTATGCTTACCTTTATTTATTTTTTTTTAAGAGTCTTTTGAATGCATTTTTAAAAATTTACATCTTGTTCTCAAGAAGGCTTTGATCTTATTAATCTTTTCATCTATACATCAATCTGTTGCATGAAAATGCTGGAACATGCTTTTATTGTGGCATGACATTTCTTTGGTTTGTGTTTTCATTTTTTTTTTGCATAGCTTAGAGAATTTCTCTTCCCTGAGGCTCTCCCTCCAGCTTGATCCTACATGAAAGGTGACTACAGATGTGTCAGGTTTTGGAGTGCCACTTTAGACCGTGTCTTTGATTTTCCTTTGCAGGGATTTCCTGATGTCAAATTAGAACAATTCTTTCTCTTCCCTCGCATGAAGATAGAGAAAGCATTTTGGGTGAGTCTGCACATTCAGTTGTGAGCAGACATGAGCTCTCTCTGCCTGTCTCCACCAGGTGGGATGCACGCCGACTTTAAACCCAAAGTCTTGTGGTTGCTACAGCGTGAGGCAGAGTCTGGACTAACTTACCTGCTCCCTGTCTGTGTTACTAAGTTGAGCAGCTGGTGTGCTGTGGTGGTTGTGGTCATTTGGCCAGTTCGAGGCACGGGCAATGTGATTGAATCCATCCGTGTTTGGCTGCGTAGCCTTCATCTTGGTCACTTACATACGCTCTTCTCCCCTAGTTCTTGCCGTAGGTTTACACCTCAGGTCATGCTTTCCATAGGTACAGCCATGCTTTCCTAAAATGTCCATCTGCTCATGATAGCAGCTGTTCTTGTGAAAACCCTTGTGCAAATGCAGTCACACCTGTGGAAGGCAGTGCCCTGTGGTGTGACTTTAACCCAAGGGAAAGGGGAGGAGGGGGCATCTGGCAGCCAAAAAAAATCGAAACTGTGTCTCCTCTACATGCCTATCAAAATATAACCTATGTAACAAGTCACTACTAACTGAGCCAAATCAGGATCGTTGAAGTTGTCGGACCCTCACTGAAGACAGGGGTGTGACAAGGTGTCCTTTTTAACTTTCCTCAGTGTAAACTAGAAATTGCTCTACTTAATCGTTGATAGCATCATGGTGATAGCTGATCACTTCAACCTTTGGTAAGAGTTGACTCCTTTGGTCCTGTGTGTAACTGCGAGAGATTTTGCCTTGTGATGGTGGGCTGGGGAGGAGAAGGCTGGAGCGTGAAAGGCAGCCACCTGGGACGTTTGCTGCCGGAGCACGCCGCCTGCTTTGCAGCCCCTCTCCGTCGCAGACATCCTTGCTGTGGACACTTCGGCATGGCCCAGTGGTATGCTCGAGGACTGCACCGAGGTCTCTCACATGCTTTGTGTTGACCATTCAGAGGCTGAGACACTAGGCGGTACCTAAAGATCTTTGAATATTTGTTGTCCTTGATATTGTTGTCCCGTTGCAGGTAAACGTACACTTCTTGGTTTATGAAAACATACTGAATTTCTTTTTCTACCTCTATCATTTGCCTAGGTCCTGAGGGAGACAAATAAATTGGCTGAAATGGAAGAGCCACCTTTGCTACCAGGAGAAACCATTAAAGACATGGGTATGTGAGGAGGAAATTCCTCGTTGTTTGCTGACCAAGTAGAATATCCACAGAGCAAAACATCCGGGCAGTCATTGACCGACAGAAAATTGCTGGTGGTTTGAGAACCATGATCGGGTTGTTTCATTAATCAAGTTGTTGCATATCACGTGAGCCAAGGTAACTATGCGTCTCCTCTCAGCATGTAGCAAATGCAAGGCAGTTCAACATATCTTAGCACGAGTGTTGAGATAGGTGGTACAACTTTGCGTTTGCTGCCTCCTGAGAGGACGTGGATCAACTGTTTCAAGTTCTGCTTGCCACAGAGTGACTTTGCATGTTGACACAGCATGACTGTGTGTCGATTTTTGCAGGAGAGAATACAGTGCTGCTGCAGAGACCTTGCTGTCATATGGGATTGGGTCTTTTTTCTTTTTTTTTTTTAATCCAGACTTTCTGACATGCATCAGGTTTGCTGATGCACTCTAGTCTGAAATTTTGAGTAAGTCTCTTGATTAATTTTCTGTGAAAGATTTTACTTCCACTAGTTTAACATGTTGCTTTCCTCTTAAAATGAAATGAAAGCAACTTCAGTCCTAAAAAAATCTGAACACCCTACCAAAAAACCCCACCCAACAAAAAACCCAAAACCCCAAAGAACATAAACAAAAAAATCCCACCTCAATGCTCAATCCTTTTCTTTGCTCCTTTCCTAAGGACTCTGAACTCGTACTCCAGCCACGCGCTGCAGAATGACATCTAACTCCACGGGCACAGTTAGCTCTGGCAGCAAGACTGTGTTTTGAAGCGTTCCTGGGGAATGGTGTAGGAGATCAGAGTTATTGGTGTTTTGTCTGTTGGCAGATGATGTGATGAGCCCCATCAGTCTGTAAGACTGGGTGGCTTTCGGAGTAGGCCAGACAGCAGCTGCCTGGTCCAGCAAGAAGTTAAAGGTAGCAAAAAGGAAATCCTTGTTATTCATAAGCAATAATTATTTCCTGTTAAAAGCATCAAGAACGGCAAATGTAATTCTCTTTGTATTTTACAGGGAGGGGAAAAAAAATTATTTCAACCAACCCAATAATCTGGGGTAGGATTTGCCCTATAAAAGACAAGAATTCCGTAAGCAGGGAAATTAATAAATCCTGATTTCTGGTATCTTTGTCGCCTGTGTCTTCTTGTATATCTACCAAAGCTGAAGCCTATTAGACTTTCCCGTGGTAGTATCACTGGTACAACCTCTCTCATACCTGGCATTCGTTCTCACAAACAGGGAAGGATCTTAATGCCTTTGAGATCCCTATTTATCAGGTAGACACTGCTGAAATCTTGCAGCCTTGGCGGGGTGAAGGTCACACAAGCCATGTGTGTAGGTTCATGTGTACATGTGCCGTGTAATTAAGTAAAATTGTTTCCTTAGGAAACCAAGCTAATTAAATGCAAATGTGAAAGGTGATGTGGCTTGCAAGCTGGCAAGGCCAGTGTTTGAGCTCATGCCTGGGATTCCTTACCTGGAAAACATTTTTCTAGCACCTTTCCTCTTTACTCTGAAACCCTGTTCCTTTTTGCATGTAAATTCGGATGTACTTCTCTTATTAGTAGTTTGGGGTTTTTTCCCCCAAACAATTTTGAAATTATATTTTGAATAATGGGAACTCTAGTGGAAAAACCAGACAGGCTGCCCTCACCCTTGTTATGCTTCATGAGTATGCTTTCAAACTTCTGTCGAACTAGTCTTTGAAAAGAAGTGATTAATAATCACCCAATAATGAAACACTTGGCTTAGCTAGAGCTGGCTAGAAGCATTTTGTGTTTAATTGTCCTTCCAGCAAATGCGTGTACATTAAAATAAATAAATTAGGAAATTGCTAGTGTGTATATATATATNTNNACANTATATATATATATTTTTATAAAAATATATATATTTTTAAATGTTATTTACTTTTAAGCAAAAATTCTGTGCCTACGTATTTTGCTCTGAATTAGTCACCCCTGATTTTTTAAGGATCCTTCTCCATATCCACATCTCGAGAGTCAGTGAAGACTATGCAGAAGCAGAGTTGACGTGAGGATGATTTAGTTAGATGACTTGCCAGTGCCTTGGAGTAAGGCAGTCTCTCTTCCTCGCTCCCTCCAGGCTACATCTGATGGGATAAAGGTAGAAGAAATTCAGGTTCCCCATCCTGACACCCCAGCAGCCTCATGCTTCTTGTGCGTGGTGGCTGTCACCTGGCTGGGAGGCGACCTGTCCTCCTCACTTCCCACAGCCCTTGCAAAATGGATCCCATAGGGTTTGGAAGCTTGTGGTTATTAAGATGGTCCAGGGGGTTCTTGCATGGATCTGGCAGCTCTAGTCAGTGGGTCTCCTTCTGACAGGATCTCTGAACATTTGAGGGGTGTCATTGCTTGTTGGTGACAGCGTAAACCATTGCTACGGCACAGCCAGCCAACTGCTTCAGTGGCAGAAGACGTGATGGATCATTGCTGGGCAGCAGAGGGGAGGGAACAACTTAAATGTTGGTATTTTTAATTGATGTAAAACAGAAGGGCTCTTAGGGGAGGTGTTTGCTGTGGAAAACCAGCAGCACCTCTTGACTTTTGCTGGAAAAAGTGAGAAAAGTATGAGGCCGTTTAAGAAGGGGACTGTTTTGAGTCACCGTCACTCAGGCTCAAAAATAATTGAATTGTTGCAGAGTAACTTGATTGCTGACTTCAGACTTAAAATCACCAGCAGTTGGGTGCTATGCAGATTCCTGGCTGCTGGAAACCGCTGTAGCTCCGCTGGCTTTTGGCACGAGGGCCGTCATCCCTCTGAGTCTGCGTGCAAGGCTGTGCGGAAGGACCCAAGCATCCTCAAAGCCACGTGTAGGAGAACTGCCTTCTCCTGTCCTTGGTGGCACCAACCAGCTTGTGGACGATCCTTAGCTTTTATGCAGATTGTTATCAGCTTCAGAAGTATGCATCCAGGCAGGAATCGTCTCCTCTTTTCGTGCATGGTGTTCTCAGCTACTGGCAATGCGTTGCTCAGTAAGAGTAAACAGTTTGCAGCCGAATACTGGCTTTTTACAGGGGTAGCAGTTCTGTGCAAACATGGGATTCTAGGTGATGGTGCTTGTCTGGAGTTCAGTTTATACCCAGACTCTTAGCTTCTCCACAGAACTGAAACTTGCACGTTAGCGCTAGACTAGAACCCTAGATAAAGCTGGTTTTCATTCCATCACCTGAAAAGTAGAGCCCCCAAATATTGTTGCTGTCATAATTTTACTCCCATAAATTAACCATGAATTTAACAACTTTTTTTTTTTTTACTTTTTTTAAGCTAAGGATGTTACTTACATCTGCCCTTTCACTGGAGCAATCAGAGGAACCCTTACTGTTACCAATTATAGACTGTATTTTAAAAGCATGGAACGGGTAAGCTTCTGAAACCGTCTGCTTTTGTTTGCTATTCAATTTGTTAGACCTAGGTGTTCTTTGAGAGTAATTTTGTTTGAATCACAGCTATATGTTTGGCAATATGGGCATAAGGGAGCAGGAGCTGGGGATTTTTCCCCCTCCCCTTTTTAAACTCACAAATTTCAACTGTCTACAGGACCCTCCTTTTGTCCTAGATGCATCTTTAGGTGTAATCAACAGAGTGGAGAAAATTGGAGGCGCTTCCAGTCGCGGTGAGAATTCGTATGGGCTGGAGATTGTATGCAAGGTAAACTTCAATCTGTTGTTTTACAATAGGGGAAGGGGAACATATATTTTAGAAGTTTTTCTCTGTAGTACTGTAGGAAGTTCTGTGAAACATTTCAGTCAGCATGATTTCACACACCTCAAAAAACGTCTGATTTTAAAAGTAATTTTCAGGATTCTCGAACTCAAGTCATTTGAGACAAAATCCAAACCTTTATTCAGGCTTTGTGCTAGGTAATGTCTTTTATTCACAGTGGAAACCTAGGCCTGCATCCCACTAATGCAGTTGGCAGGCTTGCCCACCAGGCTGTCCCAGGAAGACTCCAGTCGTTGTGGAGTAGAGAATGCCTTTCACTCACTTGCATTTCAAGAGCAAGAAAGGGGCACATTTCCCCCTGTATCATGAGCTTGCATCCAGTTGCTGCTGTGCTCTGTGGTGCGGGACTGGCGAGTACCCTTCAGTCCTCCTCAGGGCTGTTTTTTCATTTCTTTCAAGGCAGTAGATATTTTACGTGTGCCTCTCAAGAGCCCTTGGAATCACTGGAAATACAGACTTCAATAAAAATTAAGAATTCACCTCCTTGTGTCTACTTACTATAGACCCACAAAGTAGATAAAGCCACCAGCTCCCGTCCTAAATCCGTACCTCTGGTGTTCAGCAGGGCACGGCCCCTCTGCTTCCCTGGGTGGCCATGTGGGGAGAGCTGGGTCTGAACCTCACAGGTCTCGGGCTGCTTAGAGCTCTGTCAGAGCCTGCTCCGGGCCGAAAGGATGCCACTGGCTGGATAAGGGCAGATGGAGGAATGAAAGTGAGTCCCAAACTACTCCGGTCACTGCTGTGGTTCTGAGGCACCGGTAAGCTAAGCAGCCTCAAGCTGTGGGTGTGCTGAGTCAGGAGCAGTTAATATAATCCACACCAAATCACCCAGCTGCTTCCTCACCCTGTTGCGGTATGGTCCTCCATCGCTAACGTAGGGTTGCTTGCTCTGGCAAGAGAATTTGTTCCCTGTTTTGATCTGGATTCCTGGTTCTCAGCCATTTTGCCTATATGCAAATTTGCACACATGGTCAGGTTTGGAGCGAACCACGTTGTTTCCCTGGGTGGGAAACCCAGGCACAAACTGTGCGATAGGTATCTTGGCCCCAGACAGCACATACGTCTGTGCCATCCTGCCTGGCCCAGGATATTCAGGATATGCATCCTGAAATGTTCTCCGTCTGAGACCAGTTACCTAATCTCAGTCTTGTGAGACATATAAGTCTTCAGCTGTTTATCTCATTCTCTGACGTGCTGTACTGTCTTCAATGCTTTATAAGTATTCTTATAAATGCCTATAAATATCTGAAGGGTGGGTGTCAGGAGGATGGGGCCAGACTCTTTTCAGTGGTGCCCAGCGACAGAACAAGGGGCAATGGGCACAAACTGAAGCACAGCAAGTTCCGTCTGAACACGAGGAAGAACTTCCTCCCTCTGAGGGTGACGGAGCACTGGAACAGGCTGCCCAGGGAGGTTGTGGAGTCTCCTTCTCTGGAGATATTCAAGTCACACCTGGATGAGGTCCTGTGCAGCCTGCTCTAGGTGACCCTGCTTTGGCAGAGTGGTTGGAATAGATGATCCACAGAGGTCCCTTCCAACCCCTATGGTTCTGTGATTCTGCGATATGCTTGAACTTGATAGCTCATTTCCTGCTGGTGGCTTTTAAACTGTTTACTACAAGTGTTTGAGTTATAGGCTTGGCTGGATAATCTTGGCATTTTAGAGATGCTTTATTTAGTTTCTGAATTTGATTTTGTAGATGAATGTGGAAAGGAGGTCTTGGGTTACCACTCTTAGTGGAAGCTATGCTGCTGTGCAAAGTGGAGGAGTTTTTAGTTTCTGCCATCCTGTCTAGTGCTCTGAGACATGGAAGCTTTAAAGGGAGATGGCATTGGTTGCTTTGCACCAAACTGTCTTTGGGCCCCCTATGTGCAGTAGCACTGTGAGGTACCTTGTGAGGCAGTCCCTTCCAGCTGTCTTCTGGCACAGCTCAGCCGGAGAGCCCGGTAAGAGCTAGGAGATCTGTCTCACAAAGTCCTGCCGATCAGCAATAGCTTGTCCCTGAGCGAGGCTCTCCCCTAGACTTTGAGCAGGTAGAGAGCTTCACCTGAAGGCAAGACGCTGCGACCAGATGCATCTGTGCGCTCCATCTGCTCCTCTGCAGTTGTAGCAGGCGTTGCTGGAGGCTGCAGAAGACCACTGAACCAAGCCCAGAGTTGCAGTACAACAGTGTTCACAGTACGATATTATATCAGTAGTAGAAAGAGCGTCGTGATGTGACCCTATTTTGAATGCTGGCTTTTGGATTTTCTTTGCATTTGGAAGTGGTTCACAAATCTACAATTTGATTTCCCTCTTTTTTTTCCTAGGATATTCGAAACTTGCGATTTGCTCATAAGCCTGAAGGGAGAACTAGACGATCCATATTTGAGAACCTAATGAAATATGCTTTCCCAGTTTCAAATAATCTGGTAGGTATTTTCTTTTTGGTTTGTACCAAGAGACATAGAGCAGCAGTAAGCTGTTCTGTTCAGTCCCATCTGCCTGGTACAATGTTCACGTGATGTGCGTTTTGTTGAAGGAGGAGAAGTGCTGGGTTTTAAATCTGTTTTAGAATTAATTCTGTAGGAGTTTAGATTGTATAGAAAACAAGAAAAGTCTGCTACCATAGGGCTGGATTCCTTCAGGCATGGAGAATGACTTACTGATACATCCTCGCAACAGAGGGAAAACATTCACAGCACAGTGACATCCATCAGAGGTTTACAGCTAATGGTGGCTGCACTGCCTCAGAGCTGGAACGCAGTTCATCTGCTCTGTCGTGTTGCGACACTGCAGTTGCTGCCTCAAATACTGGCTGAAAGGATCTAGTTCTGAGTATGTCAGAGCATGCTTGCCCAAGAAATCTTCTGTTTCTCTCTTTAATTATCAACTCTCTCTTGCTGTGCAGTACTAGGTGACAGACAAGCAAGATTGGGGTATAGAAGAAAGTACATTGTTTTACTAATTACCTGCTACAGCGAGCATGCTAATATTTTTCACAAGGCCCTAAAAGAAAAGTAGTGCAGTGGGAAAAAAAGAAAGACGAGTCATGAGTTATTATTTGAGATATCAAACATCCTGGAAATAGGCTCTGACTGGGCTCTTAACAGTAAATTTTCTTTCTTTCAGCCACTTTTTGCATTTGAGTACAAAGAGATTTTCCCAGAAAATGGATGGAAGGTGTATGACCCCACTTGGGAGTACAGAAGACAGGTGGGTGTTGTGCCATGTGCTGTTCCTCTTTACTCGTCAGAAGCGAGGCTCCGTGCAGCAATGTAATTACAGGTCGCATGGAATGGAGAATGATCCTGCTGACGGGTGTCGTGCAGGCCGGGTTAGGACATTGTTCTCCACACTGCAGCGACTGATGACAGCAGTACAGCTTTAGATATAGTAGCATCCACGGAGGGCGATTACTCAGGCTGCAGAGAGCTGACTTTAGGCTTTGGAAGAAAAAACTATTTCTCTGGCTTAGTCATCAGCCACTGCTGGCAGTGAGGAACGGAGGATGTGTTTTGCAGGTACAGACATCCCATCGTTGAGTTTCACACCTCAGCTCTTGCTTGTATCCAGTTTTAATTCTTTCCGGTTTTCTGTAAGGTATCTCAAAGAGGAACGTGGAAGGACAAAAAAAATTAAGTGTAGAAAGCCTTCATTTTCTTGGGGAATCAGTGTAGGGATCAACCTAGAGAGTGTTGTGGTTAACCATAGCTTGGAACAGACAGCTGTAGTGTGTCCAGAGTAGACTGGTCAAAGGTGTTCATGATGGTGAACACTGCAATAAAACGTTGAGTGGTGCACTCTGGGGGAAAAGATGGGAGAATTTGGGGTTTTATAATGAAATCACTCTTATCATAAAATTTTCAAGTTGAGGAAACAGCACAACTCGATGACAGTTTTGACCTGGACGCAGTAAACTCTTGTCTCATCAGATCTGCCACGATAAAATCAATTTTCCTTTGTAAAATTAAGAAGTTTACAGCCATGTAATTTAATTATTTGAGTCGTTCCCATAAAGCAAACCAAAACAAGACGTCTGTCCTAACCTAGTTGTTCATCTGATTCCTCACATCCAAAACCTAAGGAAGGGATTAATTTTCCTAGCTTAATCTTCTGAAAGCTGGGCATGTCTTGTAAATTGGTTATCTAGGCCTGTCATTAACAGATGGGGAGAGCGAGCTTCACTGTTGGGGGTGATTTGTTCCCTCCTAAAATAGCTGCCTATGATAGATGGCTGGTTTCTAGGCTGCTAATTGAAAGTGAGATATATCTTACCTCCACTGTCTGCATTGCAAAAAAGTGTATGTTTTGCAAGGAGATACCATAATCTGAAATCCTGGGAGAGACAATCTCCAGTCGTTTGCAATCGATGATACACACTGTATCTAAGGTCCGCTTTGACTAGTAAGACCAGATAATGCAGCGATTATTGCTTTGTTTGGAAGTTACCTCTTTCTTGGTAGTTATTTTAAGGAAAGTTCTGTTTATAAAGAAGGATCTGCAGCCCAAGCTGTATGGGAAAGAGGCTTCGTAACAGGACTGACAACTTTGGAGTAAAGACCAAAGAATACCTGTGCTATCAAAATAATCTCCATTGAAAAGCACAGCGTTCACTTAGCCAAGCTTCGGTTAAAGCAGATGAAGTACAAAAGACATTCTTACAATACCTGGAAAGAAGGAAGGGTGACCCTTGAGAATGTCAAGGTGAATTACTTCAATTTCTTAATCCTGGCATGTCTGTTTTTAGAGTACGAGCTTTTCTGTCTATATTAGTTTTTATATTGTGGTTGGCTGTACCTTAAATTTGGCTGGGGCTTAGTTACACAGTGAAAGGATATGTATATTTACATGCATGTGATTTGCAGCTCTTCCTGGCCTTTCTGTAAAGAAAATGGGACCGTGGGCGGTGGTGGCTTTGTTTCTGGTCACATCACATGAGGCAGTGTGTAAGGCATGTCAGGATTGCGACATTGCCGCGGCACATACTTCTTGTGTTGTGACCGGCTTTTGTATCGTTTCTGAGTGGACAGGAAGAACTTATCCTGACTTCTTTTGTATCAAGAAACCGTACTGATGTCTGTGTGCCAAAGCCCCCAGTCATTTGCTTACATTTCTAACTGCAAAAATGAATCCCAACCAGGATTTTTTGCAGCCACGACCCATCTGAATTTTATCCATGATGGGCCACAGTCATTCCCTTTCGAGATCACGCAATCCATCTGTTGCAGTAGTTTATCTCCAGAAGTGACCAGCACCAGCTGCTGAAGAAGGGGCAAACAGTGCTGCCGTAGACATTTATGTTGTGGTCTGGCCAGGAGGAGAATTTCATCCCTTTCGTTAGAGTTGATTTAGGCCCTGCAGCGTGAAGCTTTACGTCCCCTCCAAAACTCTTAGGTATTTCACTCTGTTTATTTAATTTTGGTGTTTATAACTATGGATGTTCAGTTTATCTGTGTGAATGTCTTAGCCTTTTTTCTTAATCCAGGCAGGTTCTGTCAAAGCAATAACAAATACTACAGTAAATCAGGATTATGTCGTGAAATGGCAGCAGGGATTCATTAACAGTGAAGCAAAACTGGCATCACCAGATCAGATAACGGGATTACCTGTCTCTGACTGTATGAATTGTGATCAGAAATAGAAAAGCAGGGCATATGTGCTGTCTGCAGGACCTTTTAGAATTCGTTTTAAAACTCTTGGGAAAGAGTTGACCTAGGGCGTAAGCAGCCCAGCAGTACGGCCAGGCGTTAGTGGGAGGAGGGACACAGAGAGGAGCAGAGCGAAAGTAGAAGTCAGCTACCAGGCATCCAGAAAAGACTTGTAGAGTAGGATCCATGGTAGGATCTATGTTTACTCTGGTAGACGTGGCAAGTTTGCATGTGGTATGATTTATTTAATTTTTTCAGATTAATATAAGTGTGTTGATATGATAGAGATTGTAGCAGTTAGGAAAGATATTCAGTAAACCCCTGACTTCTCTGTTAGCATTCTTGGGAAAGATGGAAATACGTAACTTATTAAAAATCCGTGATTGTGTAAAACTATGGGGAGTAATAAACAACCTGTAGAGAACAAAAGGAACTCAGAGAGGTTTGGGATTTAGTCAGTAAATGGAATCACATGTGGCAAATGAAACTTGAAACTGAAATTGCTCCCTGATTTTTATTACACGCGGGCTGGCAGAGTATAAAACAGAATTGCAAAGTGACTAAGACTCATTTGAAAGCAAAAGGCCTTGAGATGCCTTTGCAGTAACTTAAAGCTTTCATTTTCCTTAACAAGGTGGGGAGCGTTTGGAAAGTATTACAGGGGTTGTGAAGCTGGAAATGTGTGATGTTTCCTTACAGAAGTCGTGCTCGTCTAATCCTATGCTCTGGTCATATATATCAGGGAGCTGCAGTACAGGGCTGTGGTTGCTGCTTTCAGAGAAAACATATAGAAATTAATACTGCAGAAGAGGAGCTGACCTGTTTTGAGGATAAAAGAAGTGCACAGTATTAGTATACAAGCAGAGTGGGAACGGTAGAGCGCGAGAACAGCATCCTGCAGAGGGTTGCTGGGAGTAACTCAGGGGAGTAAAATGAGAACTGGACTGTTAAATGTCCCATGGTTTAACTGAGGTCCTGCTTACGCTAGGTATGTCTTGACTGCAAAACAGATCAGAGCTCTCGTGCGAAGTGGGCATGACCTGGGCTGAGTGTGTGGCAGAGGGCCCAGCTTGGCTCCGGCAGCTGTACCCTGAGCCAGTGTAAGGGTGCAGCTGAGCTGTGTGCTCAGCCTCTCAGTATGTCACAGCTCAAACCCAGTGCGAGGTGGGCATGGCTGCTGTGTAAACTGGGACCCTCCCTGCCTTGCTGGCTGCAGCTCCGGGTGTACCTGTGGGGCTAAGCTCAGAATTGGTCTACTGGATCCCGTAGAGAGATGTGACTCTGCGTAATTCCAGCAAGGATATTATTTTTTTTCCTGTCATTGAAAGATCCTCGTGTGCTTAAGCTTAAACATGTGCTGCAAGGTGGTGGTTTCAGTGACATGCTGGTGTGTCTTCAGCAGTTTTTCCCTGTGAATGAAGAAACTCCATCTGCTACAACGTGTGTAGGTCAAGTAATAGCTGAGCACAGGTCATTAACGTAAGGCGTGAATGACTGTCCAGAGGGAAACCAAGTCTGCTTTGTGTGTTGAGATGACACAAAGGCTGTGTCTTTATGGTTGGGTGATACAGTTGCAAGGAGTGTCCCCAAGCACTGGGGCACCTTCATGGCAAGTTCCAGGCATAGCTTCAGCCCAGGCTGTTATGTCCCTCATAGGAGTGAGTGTGGTTGAGCATTTTTAGCCGTGCACAAAGACACTCTGCCAACAGGATGTATAATATATTGAAAGTATAAAGCAGTTATTTACTCGCTAACACACAGGAAAGATAGCAGGGACTTAGCTAGCTACTAGGCTGAGCATTAGTACTCACCACCTCAGAGGAGGCATCTGAAGAGACTTTCCTGGCCGGGCGGGCACTAGTGAGAGGAGAAGGATCAGCCTCTGCACCTCCCTCGGTTGGGTTGTTGCTGCTGTCTTCCACCAATGATGTCAGCACTGCTACGCAGATGAGCCAGCTGTTGGCCCTCACCCTGCCTACTAGACTCGCAGTTTCTCCTTTTGGATTTTATACCATTTCACGATGTTGTTTTCCCTTGAAACCCTGAGCTACCAGCAATCCCCATCTCAACGATCCTCTTCCTCTCTCTGTAGTTTTACATTTTTTGTCTTTCTATAGATTTTCACACAGCTCTTCCGCATGACTTGGCAGTGTCCTTGGTGGTCTGAGCCACGGTTGTGCAGCTGGGCCACATCAGAGCTGGGGCCTGAAGAGGCGGTTGGTTCCTCGTGGAGCAGAGGGGAGAGAGGGCTGCAAGGCCAGCTCGCCTGCGCCCAGACCTGGGCACAGCTCGGAGGCTGGCGCAGGCCGAGGATCACCAGTAGGCGGTTTGGACAAACTGCCGCATGTTGAGGATAAAAGAGTTTAATAGTACAAAGGTGAGGTGCACCGTGCCGGCTGGTCTCAGTGAGAGTGGTCATGGGCACATTTAATTTATGACGATACATATGGCCATGTTGCCTTCCTGACTTTGTCCTCTGGCAGCAACTGAACACAAATCCTGCTGAAATCAGGATCTGCTAGCAGCATTAGTTCACCTGGAGAAGGCAGACCTTGTGCTTCAGTCAGGGCAGTGTGCGCTGGTCCCTAAAGTGGATGCCCAGCAGCCATGCTCCCTAGCAGCTTCTGGACCACCCTGCAGTTAGCAAGGCATGCCTGGGTTCCTCCGGCAGCTGCCTGGGCAGGCGGCTCCTGACCCAGTCCGGAGCCGGCAGAGGCTTCCTGGGTTACATCTGCAGCAGTTTGGGCTGGTTTGATAGCAGGCTTTTGGGTGCTTACCGCTTTCCAGAAAGTAGTGAAATGCATCTTATATGAGGAAATACCGATGTGCTTTATATCATGTTTAGCTTTTTCTATTGATTCCAGCTGGAGAAAGCACAGATCTGAAGGGGCATGAATAAATGCACAAGCTACACCACATCATGGCAAGTGTCCTGGGAAGATGAAAATTCGTCTCCTCTTCTAGCCTACTTTGCTTGTGTCTACTTGCTTTGAGTCCTTAGAGAAAGTCACAGTGCGAATGCAAAGCCCTCTTTGGGTGGTGCTGGGATGCAAGGCTCCTGTGCCAGGGGAAAGCAGACATTCCTTGTGATTCAAAGGAAACTTGAACTCTGACATGCAGCGTCTTTTCTTTCTTTGAGGGATTGTCATGGATTTTCCTGGTCTGGGCTATGACAGAGGACAGATTTCATTCAAACTTGTCAGGGTGGCAGCTGAAAGAGCTTTGGAGGTGTTGGTTCTGGACTGAGCCGAGTGTGCTGAAGCTGTTTTTTTTTAGCAAGGCCTGATGAACAGGACAAGGAGTAATGATTTGAAACTAGGGGAGGGTAGATTTAAACTGGATATAAGGCAGAATTTTTTTACCATGAGGGTGGTGAGGCACTGGCACAGGCTGCCCAGAGAGGTGGTAGATGCCCCTTCCCTGGAAACATTCAAGGCCAGGTTGGACGGGGCTCTGAGCAACCTGGTCTAGTTGGAGATGTCCCTGCTCATTGCAGGGGGGTTGGGCTAGATGGCCTTTAAAGGTCCCTTCCAACCCAAATCATTCTGTGATTCTATGATGATTCTTTACAGTACCAGTGACTGCTTGATCCTTCTCAGTGAGCACTGGTAGAATCATAGGTTGGAGAAGACCTCTAAGATCATCAAGTCCAACCATCCACCCAACACCACCATGCCTACTAAACCATGTCCTGAAGTGCCACATCTACACGTTTTTTAAACACCTCCAGAGATGGTGACTCCACCACCTCCCTGGGCAGTCTGTTCCAATGCCTGACCACTCTCTCAGTAAAGAAATTTTTCCTAATAGCCAATCTAAACCTCCCCTGATGCAACTTGAGGCCATTGCCTCTCGTCCTATCACTAGTTACCTGGGAGCAGAGACCAACACCTGCCTCACTATAACCTCCTTTCAGGTAGTTGGAGAGAACAATAAGGTCTCCCCTCAGCCTCCTCTTCTCCAGACTAAACAGCCCCAGCTCCCTCAGCCACTCGTCATAAGACTTGTTCTCCAGACC